>JACLAD010008968.1_pt1 | contig 15599 bp, 20 predicted proteins | sample 8027901 | NCBI WGS metagenome assembly JACLAD01 (sample SAMN15725071, study PRJNA655200) | protist metagenome | isolation source: fluorescence activated cell sorting (FACS) single amplified genomes of... | place: Spain: Blaines Bay Microbial Observatory, Mediterranean Sea | collected 2016-07-05 | reverse complement strand
GATACGTCATGATAGCTTGCTTTTTTAAGCTTTCATGGGCTTGCGTTGTGTTTTGGGCAGCCAACTTGTACATGAACGCCAGGTGGTGGAATATGATCGTCGCTAAAATTAGAGAGAAATTAAAGTAATTTAGAACATCTTTTTTTTTCGTATATACTTGACAAGAAATGGGATGGAATACTTTACTTTACCCGTGTTCTTTATGGCCACGACGCGGGGTATGGCTGCCGTGAGTTTTTCAGGCTTACGCGGTGGCTTGGGACTGGGTTGAGGAACGTGATCGGTAACGATACAAAGAGGTTCTCTCATGATAAGCTTTTCAGTTCTGTTGCATGGTAATTTTCGTGAAATGTATCCATAAGCTTTTTCTATTTTTCTCTCCTCTATGCAATCTATCACCCCGCAGTACACGAGGTTTTGCAGAAGCCAAGTAACCAAAAGGCTGCTCGTGATTGTGACAAACTGAAGAATACTAATAGCATACAATGTAAACAAAAGTAATCCTATTTTTTTCCACAACTTCGCATTGTCTTCTGTGTATTTTTTTACAACGCTTGACACCAGATCATAGCTCCGCCTTTCACAAGGCTGTATGACTCTTAGAATTGCGGAAGATGAGTAGAATAAACCCACTTGTACCATCGTCTCTAACCAAAAGTTGAGGTAAGGCCCAAAATCTACCAAAAACGCGCACAGCAACGAGCAAAGATGGGTGCGAATGATGCATACCCAGAATAGCATTGCGTACTTATTAATCTGATGGCGAGAAAATCGCGTCCTTGCGACCCTTCTAGCCAACGCGTGCATGATTTATTTTTGGTTAGCAATTTTTTTTCTTTGTAATTGAACAAAGAACAAACAAGTCAAAAAAATAAATAGATGATGACATTGTCTCAATCTTTATATACATGTTCTTTTGTCATCGTATGCGTGTCTATGTGGGTTGCTGCAATCGCAAATGCAGATCGTACAAAAAAAACACACATTCAGTTAGACGCCGCTGTTAACGTGATTGCTGGACTGTTCTACATAGCTATAATTGCAATGCCAACATGGCTTAGGCAGCTCCGATACGCAGACTGGTTCTTAACTACCCCAATCATGCTCTGCGCACTTGTTCTCCATGCGAACAGAAACTTGAACGCGCGAAATTTCTTAAGAAAAAACTCGTTCAAGGTTTCTTTGATGTTACTGATGAACGCAATGATGATCACCACGGGGTATTTAAATAAGTCCAATCAATTTAACTATATTTACGTACTCTCGATCCTGCTTTTTATTAGAGTTTTTGGGATCTTGCATCAACTCATGACAGGCAATGAGAGTGTTGATGATAATAATCATCGTGATCGTAGAAAACCCCGTCACCTATATTTTGCAACCTTGGTCACATGGGGGCTGTATGGGGCTGTATTTCTTATAAGAAACGTAAGAATAAGGGCAGTCTGCAATAATATGTTAGACTTTGTAAGCAAAATTGCCATACCGTGGACATTTGTGCATTTTATATCATAGGCCCCCAAAATTGCGAAATATTTTTAATCATTCAATTTGTTGCAAAACCTATATAACTAGGGGAAAATGTTATCCTAGAACAGAACCTTAGAAACAGACTACCGAGAGTAATTGTGTCGTGGTTTGATTCGTCGAATAGCATTCTTTCTTTATGGATGTAAACGTTTTTTGGGCATCGCAGTTCTAAATACGCCCCGTTCGTGCAGAAAAATACAAACTTGAATCCTGGGCACGATTCTGCTGCATCTGTATCTTCCAGGATTTTCACACATCTTTTAAACATATTGGTAGGCAGGGTTGTGAAGTTGCTACCGATATCTACGCTAACTCGTACATTCTGGGCTACGACCTGATTTCCAAGGTTAACGCTACGTGCAATAATATTATATAGATACGGTGTCTCTGTGCAATGGAGAACGGGGACGACGTCGGTCGGTAATTTGGTACTGTTCAAAATTAACCATATTCTACTTTTCTGTCGAACTATTGTGAACGAAAGTACTCCCATCATCTGTAGGGTATCATATTTACCAAAACAACGACCCAGACCTAAAATGTTATACCTCGTTGTACCTTGGGATTCGATAATATGGCCAACGTACATGGTTACTGATCTTGTGACACCCTCGTTTGCACTGCACATGTCCGTTCCAGTGAACACGCAGTTTGCCAGTTTCCATTCAACAATACTTGACTGTGATCCAAACTCAAGGAGGTTCGCGTGTTGGATGCTTCGAACCTTTGATAGGTTCCTTGGAAAATTGATAATTGTGTTCGCACTGCCTGTGTCAACAGCTGCTTTTGTTATGATGTTATTAATGCTCATGCGCACTAGTAAAATGCCATTTTCATCTTGCTCAATAGGCAATGCAAGATTGTTTATACTACTATTCAAAAAAGTCATCGATATTTTTTCAATATTCAATATTCACTATTTCAATATTTAAGACAGCCAACATTATCTGATATCCAAAAAAAAAAAAAAAGTACCTTATAAAAAGAAGAAGATTACAGTCGCACCTAAAAAAATACAATTATGTTAAAATCCCTGGCGCTTCAGTATGAGAGCCAACACGGAGCTAGAGACGTCGAAATTCGGAAATTTGTAAATTTCTGCATCAGAGCTGGTACCACCCAAAAAAAGAGACGCAAAGATGCACAGGGTTCTAACGTTAAAAATCTGATAGCTCTATTCAATAATTCGAAGAGTAAAACAAAAACAAAGCGGAAAAAAATTGGTAAAAAGTCCTTGCAAAAAAATGCTCGCAAAGTGGCCGTGAACAAAACTAGTAAATCTAATTTGAATCAAACAAATGACCGTAAAGTGGCCGTGAACAAGACTAGTAATTCTACTTCGAATATCTTAAATGAAAAGATAAAATACTATCAGAGCCAAGAGCACTGTAATTCACTGATAGCAGACGGTTTAACGTTTGGGGGGATGGTTTTGAGGATGTGCCTGATTCTATGCCAAAAGTCATACTTTTTCCACGATTTTGTTCAGTCAGAGCAACACACGGCGTTGCAACATATTGACAATTACTACGTGACAAACAGCAGGGAAGAATTTGTCGATGAAGATAAAGTCTTCCCGGAGTATTACTACACAACAAATGGCTTGAACATAAAGGGAGCTGTGAAAATGAAACAAGTTACAAATTTCAAGCTTGAGCATCACAAAAATTTAGCATCTTTGTTGGTATATGTCAAAAATTCTGAAACAATAGGCTTCAGCATTCCGGTAATTGGCTACATGAATAATCTCAGAATTCATTACTGCAAAGACATGCAAAGCAGTGACAAAAGCACGGTTATTGTGTACGAAGGAAGCTTGGGTGGGAGGAGGTTAGCCTTCATAGTTATCAAGGGCACTTCCGTCCGAGGCGACGAATGGACGTCCAATATGAATGCAAGAAAAGTTTATCTGGACCACCAGAAAGGCGTGTATGTTCACGGAGGTTTCTATAATACAGGTGAGCATATTATGAACTATCTGGAGAATGATCTAAACATTCTAAAAGAGAACGGGATGCTGTTATTTATAACAGGTCATAGTCGCGGGGGAGCAGCTGGGCATTATCTAACCTATAAGGTCAACGGCAAATATCCAAAAATACAAACAATTACATACACGTTTGGTTCGCCGAGAGTCGGGAATGAAGGCTTTGCTGAAGAGTATAAACTGCGTCAAACAAAAAGTGAAAGTGTTACATATCGAGTGTTTCATTATAGAGACCCCGTTCCTTCATTGCCTTTGGCACAAATCAAGGGTCGTTGGACGGGTTATGACTACGGCGAACTCATCTATGCAGCAGGATTCAGCCACGTGGAGAATGGGATTTGCGTAGAAGAAAACAAATTGAAAGACGGAAAATTAATTGTTAACGTCAAAAATAACAAAGGTCTCTCGGTCCAAAGCGACGCGTATAATGGAGAACCTGAAGCGTTAATATCTTTGTCCAAAAATCCAGCCGGATATCATTTCATGAAGAGCTCTTATCTGAGACTCTTTTTCCCACGAAAATATATTCCAAAATTCATAGATAAGAATTTCTACCAAACAGATTTTCTCTGCGACCTTCGTTTCAAAGGCAAATTAAGGCATAACGGAAAAATACAAAATTTTAAAAAATCTCACGAAAATTTCATGAAAACCGGTGAGCATATTGTGGACAGGGTAGGATTTAGACCAGTCCCCCCACCAGAAACGGAAAAAAGTCAAAGAGATCACGAGAATAAGAAAAAAGCTCTGAATAATATTGAAAATCTAGAGTGCAAAGACGCAACCCCCGTACAATGTAAAGTGAAAAAAAAGTGTACGCTTTCCCAAAATACATGCTTTACAAACGAGCAGTACAAACAGCTACCATTTAGATTCAACGTTTTTAAAAAATATTCGAAGGAGACCCAACAATATATGGACGAGTATAAAAAGAAACACAGCATGCAAAACTTCTAAAGCTCTAGATGTGGATCGGCGTACTCTTCGTCGGATGAAGAAAGGCTAAGGTTAAGGTTTTCTTTGTCGTCGTCTTCTTCGTCTTCTTCATTATATTGCTCTCTGTTTTTTAGGTTAGGGACATCGGTCTTGACGGTCACTTCTTTGATATCCGGTCGTTCATTAATATTAATATTATCATTGTTACTCTGTACTGGCGCGAGCGAAAAAATTGATATCTCGTCGTCATCCTTGGACGGGTAGTTCTGGTTGCGATCGCGCTGATACCTGTTTAACCTCTCTATGGTTAGCCGGTTTCTATGAGATCGCGCAGAGCTATAAAGATTTTGTTGAACGGTTTTGCGCTTCTTGGTCTTCTTTTTTTCGCCCTTGGACTTGACTCTTAAGGGTTTGGTGGTGCCTCCGAGAGGTTCGCCCCAGATCTGGGAAATTGAATCCTCGGGTGTCAGATTGTTTATCTCGATACAGGAACTCATCGAAGTTTGCAAAACCTCACGCATGATCAATTCACGTTCATCGTACGGCATGGATATGTATTCCATTTGTTGGATGATCGGGTGATCAATTGCGTTCTCCATAAAACACCGCATGAACTCTGACAAATTGGGCTCAGTAGCCGACCCTCTACCTGGATACGATCGAAAAGAGGACCGAAGATACTTGGTGATGTTGTTGTTTTTAAGCGCCTCTTTTTCATACGTATGTGGATTCAGTTTTTTCAAGCGCCCAAGGCATCGTTGATACAGCTCAAGATGATCGTTTTGGCCTTCGCTGTTCATGACAACCTTTTTAACCTGATCCAACTTGGTGTCGCACCAGTGCTTCATCCTAATCAACAGCAATTGGGTGTTTTGCGATTCGATCCATGAGAATCTATTTTCAAGCTTTTTGATCCTGTCTTCGAGATGCGAGTTTGACATTATGCTGTTGGAAGATATTTGACTCATATTTGGTTATATTTTCTTTTTTTTTTCGCTTGGCGTTTTTACTCTCACCTTCAAGATCCATATTCAAATATGGTTAACCAAAATGTAATAATATTAATGTTATCATTCCAAGTTCAAACTTAGAGATTATTATTCTATCGCATCAGAAAATCGGAAAAAAAAAGTAATTGCCCAAAAAAATGATAAATAACGATGTTGAAAATGAAAAAAATGAAGACAAAGAGTACAATTTCTTCGAAGATATGGGGTTGAAGCGTGACCTGCTGCGTGGAATCTACGCGATTGGGTTCGAAATACCGTCGCACATACAGAAAAAGGGTATTGTCGCGATAAGCAAACGAAGGGACGTTCTTGCACAGGCGCAGAGTGGAACGGGTAAAACTGCGGCATTTACGGTGGGATCTCTGCAGCTCATCGACGAAAACTTGCAAAGAACACAGTCTGCCATCATCGAACCAACAAGGGAACTTGCCCAGCAAACATTCAGGGTGATTCAAGATATTGCACAGTTCATGAATGTTCGCGTAGCGCTGTACATCGGTGGCACAAGAATGGAAAGGAGAGCAAATCCGCAAGTTGTCGTTGCAACTCCAGGGAGGCTGACGCACATGATACGAGACAGGTACATCGACATGTCAACAGTGATCACACTGTGCGTGGATGAGGCTGATGAGATGCTAAGACAAGGATTCAGGTCGGAAATACGCACGATTGTAAACCACATCTCCAAAGAAGCAAACGTTTGTCTATTCAGCGCAACCATGAGCCAAGAAGCTCTCGATATGTCGCGAAAATTTCTCAATAACCCTCTGAGGATTCTGGTCAAAGCTGAGGAGGTGACACTGGAAGGTATACAACAATACTATTTGAACGTGGAGCACGAGAACAACAAGCTTGACTCTGTGATAGACATCTTGAGAGGATCCAACAAGCGTACAATTGTGTTTGTGAAAAGCAGATCACGGGTGGACCAAATCATCGACCAGCTGCAAGATGCTCTTGATAGTAATACCGACGGCATCGTCGTGGCGTCAACGCACTCGGGGATGTCTATGAACGAACGGCGCCGTCGAATAGAGGATTTCCGCAACGGCAAAATAACAACGTTAGTTACAACAGATCTTTTGGCTAGAGGTATAGACGTGCAGCAAGTCTCTCTCGTCATTAACTTTGATTTACCGCTTCACAAAGAAGATTACGTGCACAGAATTGGCCGCTCGGGTCGCTTTGGCAGAAAGGGACTCGCCATATCACTGGTGACAGACCAAGACGTAAAGGATATCTCGCACCTATCGATATTTTATGAAACCGAGATACTACCGCTGCCTTACGACTTTAAAGATGCACTATTAAAAGATTAAAAGAGTAGAACTATGTATCTTAGATTTTTTTACAATGATATTTATGGTTACTTTTCCAATGCAGTTTCTGACAATCAGTACTGCAGTACCAAATTTGTTGGCACCTGCTGCATTTTTTTAATTTTTTTTCGTGGTTCTTTCCGCAATACATACCCTGCTGAAAAATGAGCCTGTTCTTGCCTATACCAGAACCACCGGTTAAAAAGAATATGTTTTGTTCAACTTTAATTGGTGAGCTTCTTCAGTACTGTGACGTTATTCCAAAAACGGATAAAGTGATGTTTCCGTGGGATTTTTTGCAAAACCGACTCAATACACTCGAAACGTACTCATATGGCGCAGAAGAGGAGATCTTGTTAAATTAAAGTAAGTTAGTTTCAACTATTTTTTTTTTGGTGGTAACAGTTTAAAAATAATAATAATCAAGAATGTCAAACAACTTACATAATCTTGTGAATACTTACTACGAATGTCAGTCCCAGTTGAAAGAGCTTGGCCTTCAATCGAAAACAATAAGAAAGCAAATTAAAGATCTCTCGGAGAGAATCATCGAAACTATGAATAAGCCAATATGAAACCGACGAGGGGTTTACTATATATTTGAAAACCGAAATCGACAAAAAGAGATGCTAAAATGAATGCAAAAAAATATTGGCTCAAATAGTAAAACAAAACTTTACAATGTTGAAAGACATACTGCAAAAGTATGAGAAAATGTCTGGTGAAAGGTGCTTATGTGTTCGACGATTCTTGAATTATTACTACAATGGCATCCAAGGAGGGTCCCGAAAAAATTCTTTGAACATGATACTTGGCGCTCATAATAACGAAAGCAGGCTAAAAAGATGTAATATCAAATACTTCGTAAACGAGACCGACGAGTCACTAACGAATAATGGGAAAATCGAAAAAGCCCTACCCAAAGATCTCGATAAAATTTTTGTTAAAATGGACTTTAACGATGTAAGAATTTATAAAGGAAAAAAAATGTCGAAATTAATCGGTTCACTGGATACCATTTTGTTCGATCGGTCTACAGTAAAATTTTTTAATCCAATTATTGGTGATCTTAATAAAAAGAATCAACAAATATTCGATTGTCTTATAAAATTATTAAAAATAGGCGGAACCTTGCTAATTCCTATGCCAAGCGTGTACACCTGGAAGAAGAACGAAAAAATTCCGCCGCTATATATGAGGGAAGTCGTGAAGTTCTCAAATTTCAATTATAAGATAGAGGAACTCTGTGACGATTATAATTATAGGAAAAAACCTTATTCTTCTGAATTCTTTCTAAATTTTGAAATTTTCAAAAATGGTGGTTACGCAGAATTTCTAAACTGCGGTGATGATTGGTTTAAAAAAATTAAAAGATATGCCGTCATACAGAAAATTTCAGCAAAGCGGGCGCTGCTTCCTCCTTCTGATTTAGCAAAAGACAAAGATAAAGAGTTGACAAACAGCCGGTCTCAATCCGATGATGATGATGATGATGATGACTTCGAATTACTTGAATGAAAATTTAAATTTTTTAATTAGTTTCCGTTAATCTCTTTTTTTTTGGATTCATGGCATTGGAAAAAAAAGCCGCGAATCATGGGCGCTCGATGTTGGGTAATTTAAATTGTTTTTGAGATTTACACTGAAATTTCCATTAAAGTACGCACTCCGCTGCATATATTTACAATAAAAATTCAAACAACATATTATACATATTATACACATATTATTATATAAGTATTTTTCTTACTATCCTATCCTCACGTCTGTATTGCCTCTCACTGGGTATGTCAGTACACACAAAAACACAAAAAGCATCCACTTACCTATCCAATACTATCCGACTCACAACTCATGGGAAAAAGCAAGAAAATGAAAAGCAGACTTCGCAGGGAGAAAAATATGATAAGACCAGATAAATTTGGCAAAACATTTAATGATCTAATGCGTTCGCCATTAGTCTCACATGGAGACAAAAAGCGTGCCTTTTTATGTTTGCAAAAGCAACAGATTCGCCGCCTAGGGAGAGAACGTGAGGGTCACAACATTTCTTCAGTTACTTGGAATGGAAAAATGTACTTTATGCGCATTGATCCTGATTACAGTGTTGTTTGCTTAAATCCTCAAGGTAAAGATATGAAAAATCAAATTTTTGTCAAATTCAAATCTTCGTTTGAAAGCACTTTGTTAAAGGGATGGAACAATAAGGAGCCTTGGTTGTCAAAGATACTGGATGATCCATTTTTTTGAATTTTAATTTTTTATCAAAAATTATACAATGAAGAGTATTGGAAATGCGTAGATTTTACTTCTAATTAAATAACACCGAGTAGAAAAAATAGATATTTGAAAGATATCGGGGAGATTATTTTCTCTTGATGGTCATCATCCCCATACATTCATATCATCGCAAACTCTATCGATTTTTTCGGATTGTTTTTTCGCGGGCATTGTGGACAGTTACAGCTGTGCTTCTTGTAATAAAGTAATGGTTCCGAATCGGATGCGTTTTCTTTTCTTTTCTCTTTATCAAGAATAGAATGAAGAATATTCAATATGAATTCCCTATCCATACTCTGTTCATGGGAAGCTATTTCAATGAACCGTTCAACACAATGTATTTTCATTTTGTTTTCACCCGATGATTTATCTGTTTCGCATGCGGCAATAATTTCTTCGCACGCGTTCCGCGCCTCCAATACGCGCGTTGTGCGCCATCCGTTCTTGCCAGTGGAGCCCTTGTATGCCGCGGTTCTTACAAAGCGATTGCCCTTCTTTACCCACAGCCATCCATCGTACTGCGCAAGTGTTTTTTGGTAAACGGCGGCCTCGTTTTTAAGCCTCATTTTATTGGCTCTTGAAAATATGTCATGTCTACCTCTCCAAGAGCTGCTCGCTTTCCCACGAAGTGATTCGGCTTTGGAACCAGTCTCGTTCACCCCTTCACACTCTGCGCAAAACTGATTGTATTTTTTTTTTTAAATATGAAAATAGGTACAAAAGTTTACATAAAGATTAAATGGTGCATGCATATCGTCACCGGATTCTTCTTCTTCACGATGATCTGAGGACGGAAAATCGGGCATTCACACTCTGATATTTTCTTTCCACACGAACTATTTTTGCATACAAGCTTACTCAAACTCTTACCGTAACAAGGGCACGTCAGATTAGTACATTCCAAAACGCCTCTGGTCTGCGCAAACACGCCGAATCGCATGGACAGATTCCAAACGATCTCGTCCAGTTTGCTCTTCTCTTGTCTTGTGATGTAGCGATTGTTGTCAGGGATTGGTTTCATGTGGATTGACATTGTGAAAAAAATAGAGAGACTTTTTTTGGGGCGGAAGGAAAATTCAATTTTTGAGCTGAGCTTTGTGACGAGAGCACATTTGATTACCGATGTTCCGTAAGGCATCAAACTCAAACAAAAGAAAAGAAGAAAAAAAACTGTAACTTTCAAAAATTTTAAACTTTTAAAATTAAATCTGAGAAGTGACTAGGAAATGAATAGTACGTGTATTTTGACCTGTAAAGAGGAAAAAACTGCTTACTTTTTTTGTATGGAATGATCAGTCTCCGATTATGACCCCAACGTTTTTTAGTATATCATTGGTCTGAGCCATTTTTTTCACATTGTATTCGGCGTTTTCGGAAAATTTTCTCTCGGGTAATTTTGGTTCGTATTCCCAATAATGTTCTGCACACATTTTATTTGCTTTTCTTCTATTTATTTTTGCTATTTCTTCTTGGACATTAAGCTTTGGTTTACCATACCCATTCAAGGTTCCTGTATTCTTGAGGCTTTTAATTTGTTCGTTATAGTGATGTATATAAGGGTGTGTGCTGATTTCTATTTTCGGTTTTTCGTATTCATATAAATAGAATTTTACCCCAGCCTTAGCAAGCATCTGTAGATACTCAATGGAGTCTTTCTCTGTCATTGAACTTCTATTGCTGCCTTTTGTGATCAACGTATTTGTTCTACCTACCGTTATGATTATCTTGGACTTTTTTGTATCTATATGATTATTCAAAAACTGTCTGAAATTTCTCTCAAATTCTTCCTTGTTTTTTAGTTCGTACTCCCTTCTTGAAAAAGTACCTGATAAGAAATTAAACGTGTATGTTCCGTTCTTCTTCATAAACTCGCCCGCGTTCATGAAATTGTATTCAAGTGTTACCTTCTTCCTTACCAACGCAGAATAGTATATGTTTGAGTGCTTGGAGCAAATCTCACTTTGGGTATAATTTTTGGTAAAGATCATACGCTGATCCGTGCGGTTCGTCTTGCTAACCACACGCATATACGTGTACACACCGTCGTCAATTTCTTCAAGATCTTGTTCTTTTTTGATTTTACATAACTTTTGAAACTTGTTGCTTTCCGATGGTGTGGTGGGCTTTAGCACACGTATTAAATATTTTTTATTTTTTAATGTCACCAATAAACATGTTTCTGGTACGTACCAGATGGGGTCCTCCAAAAACTTTCTAGATTCCCCCAGGGCTTTGAATAACTCATTGAAATCTATCCCAGATATTGTTGTTGTTTCCAATTTACTCCTTTTTTTAATATCGCTTGCGGTTGAGGATGATAAATTTCTTTTTTTAGCACCTCCCTGAAGCAATAAATTGTTTACAAAGCGCCTGACAGAGAGATTTTTCCCGGTACCAGTGAGGCTTTCATATTTCCGAACATAGTCCTTAATATTGGAGATGTTTGCCATACTGTTTTGTTTTCTTTTTTACACATGACGCAAGAAAATAATAATTTAAAAATTTATTTATTTATGGGTTTAAGTAAGGAACGTTATTAGTATGAGTATAGCATAAGTTGTGGAAGCCTTTGCCATCGAAAAAAAAAAAACAAAAACCCCTCCTAGAATGGAGCACTTCCGAAAGCTTTCGGTAGGCAGAGTTTCAGATGTGTGCAAGGAAAGCGGGTTCCCTTCCCAAATACAGCTTCAAAAAAATGGTCAAATTTTTGTTGATGTGTCCAAACAAAATTATCGATGCCATTTTTTCATAGGACCCGTCAGGCAAAACCTGAAAGCGCTCTCCAATGCCAAATGGAGCGATCACCAAGTTGTTTGTGAGCTGGATGAAACCAACCAAGTGCTGTGGTGGTCGAAACTGACCCGGGAGTTCTCGAACTTTTTAAAGGTGATTCGAATATCGCACCCGTCGTTGAAAAGGATAGAGACGCTGATGAAAGGCAAGTACGACGATCTTTATCTCGTTTACGAGATTTTGCATGGTGGGCGATACAAAATTGTAAAAGATCAGATGCAGCCGGTCCTAAAGAGACCCTTGCACCCTTTTCGAAGATTGAACATGTACAAGAGGTACAGAGGATATTGCTTTAGTCATAACCCTCTGTACTTATCCTTTTTGACGACTGCGATGTCGCGAACACTTTGTGAATATGAAAAAATGTTTGATTCCTTACCTGAAAAGATCAAAAGCGAATTTAACCAATTCAACCCCGCCAATTTACGATTGTTTACATCTTCTATTTGCGACGAGACATGTTAAGAATGTAAGCAATTGAGAACTCTCCACATGTTATTCCGTGTGCGGGTAAGAATGTATTGTATGTGGTGGTTTCCTCGCGCATAATCGACATGATGTTTCGAACATGTTTCACTCGAAATTTGGAAATGAAGTCGAACAGAGTTTCAAGACGCTCGATACCAAGTGCGCGGGAATTCATAGTAAGAGAATTGGAGGATTTTGGGTTTTTTTGTTTTGACTTTTGACAATGTTTTTTCCGTTTCTGACGTGAGAATAATATCGTTTCTACAATATAAAAAAAACATGGAACAAAACATCCATACCCGAATCGACAAATTGATTGAGAAATATGCACACCTAACCCAAAAAAATCAAGAAACGTTGGAACATTACCTGACGCCAGAAGATGTCAAGGAGTATTTAATTGTGTGCAGAGACGTGCAAAGCATTCTTTCGCGAGCTATGGAAAAGCTGAAGACTGAGAAACGCGCATCTTCTCCACAATTTTATCAATAATTTCAATGGTAAGATCGTCGTCGGCGTTCAGAGTGTATTGTTGTTGTTGTGGCTTTTGGGGTGGGTATTGAATTTTGTCAAAGTCCACGAATGTAGAGACCGCTGCATGTCTGGGGGTCATCGGTTTCTTTCCCCGCCGCCGCATTGAGTTGGTCTTGGAAAAATAAGAACCCATCTAGTAAGTTTGTTAAGTTCGTTGGTTGGTAGTTTGTAAATCAAAAATACATTATTTTCATTTTTTTTTACGAGAGGTCTTCAAAATTATTAACATTTAAATTATTTTGCTGCTCTTCAATATCTCTGATCGTTTGTCTGACTCTCTGTACAACCGCCATGAAATCGTCTAGCGACACATACTCTTCGCTTGGTTCGTTTTGCACAGCAACTTCAGGTTCGTCCTCAAGAGGCGGTGGGGGTGGCAGTGGTGATGGCTCTCTCTCTCTTTCAACAGCACTTATTGGCGTAAAATTAATAGGGGTAAAATGCAGCGGCTGGCGAAGTGATGCAAATGCCGACACCATATGCCTATGCACCGAATCCATGATCAGCTCGTCGCAATATATTTCACTTTGTTGCACATCCTCGACTTTGGTAAGAATAATTAGCTCCAAAGTATCAGTGTCACCATGTGAAAATTCAGAAACATAGCGGATATTTGCGATGCACTTTTTCAACGTGTTCAATCTTAGCATGCATTGCACCATCTTAATGGTAAAAACCTTACTGTAGTCCCTAGAAATGGATATGATTTCTTCTAGCAAAGACAGAATGTCGTTTTGGTGGAAATCGTGCACCTCTATTCTATGTATTTCTTCCTGCCGTTTTTTTTTGTTGGTTTCCCTACATTCTAGCAGGTTGAAACCAGAAGCCTTTTGCAATTGCAGTATCTCAGCATCACTGAACTCTTTTCGCGTGATTGGGGAACGGTAGTCACCAGTTTCAAGAATAAATAGTGCAAGAGTCTTCGCAGAGTAATATGTGACTGTACCATCCTTCTTGCATCTGTGTTCGAAAAATGGAAAGCGGACATTTTCGAATGTAATTGGATCGATAGAATTCAACACTCTAAACCATTTTGCTATCTTGGTAGCTGCTACTACATTTTTTTTGTTCTGCCGTGTCATGACCATGGTTTTTTTTATTGTACAGGAAACAATATGTTTAATCCAAAATTAGCATATGAGGAAATGAAATGAAAAAAATGTTGTGTTATACAAAACTCCGAAAAAAAATGAAGCTACCCCCATTACAGTTCAACGTAAAATGTCTGGTGCTAGTTGGGATTACCTCAATCATGTACTACATATGCATGATCGGATTTAAGTTGACAAAGAAAAAAACATTAAACAAAAGAGTGTTCATTGCAACCTCAATTCTCGCAACATATTTCATTGGGTTCTTTCTGATAAGAATGTATTACAAGCTTTATTCATGTAAAACTTCCAACAAGACATCCGCGGCAATTCTGTGGGCTCTGTTGGGTCTAGTGGTACCCGTTGCAGCGTTTCTAGTCAGCATGATCAAACCAAATCCTTCGTCCGCAAACTGGAGACTGCAACAGCTCACGAGACTCTTTCAATGGTTCTATATGGTCTTGATATTGGGTATCTTATTCTATATTCTGATGGCCCGCTTTGACATAGCTTACGGATGCGAGTTCCAAATGAAACCAACAATAGTCTCTGCGCCTACCGCCTTTTTGAAAGGAGAAACGTATAGGCAAGGATTCGGGAAGCACATGAAATCGTTTGCAATATGGTCCGCTATTCTTTACGGGGCGGTGTTTGGAATCACACTACCCGTCACGCTGCTTAAAAACTTTTCTCCCAACAAATGAAAATGAAGTCATACATATTTTGCTCTTTTTTTTTGTCTAACCGTTATCCACATAAACGCATTTTCTTCTTTTCTTTTAGTTTTCTGCGAAAAAAAAGGCGAATGGCAGCTTTGGCTTTGCAACGATCGGATTATGATTGGGTAAGCGACGGCGGGGAAAACAAGCTGTCAAGAGGAACGCAAACATACAACATCGTGCATGGTAAAGATGAAGAAAAGAAATGCGATAACTTGCATAGCTGTTTACTTCTTCTTTTAATTTGTATTATTTTTTTGTGCACATTTCTACTTATTCTATTTCTACAAAACTTCATGTACCAATACACAAATGGTATTCAAGAACATAACATACCAATGCAGCAGCGTATTTTACAGCCTTAACTAAATACAATATTCATTCATCACTGTAGCCTTTCACAATCTCCTTCCACGTGTCCCAAACAAGCAACTTCAACGCCTTTTGGGTTTGCTTTTTCATTTTTATTTTCTTTCTATTCTGGGGGGTATATGATTTATGGAATCGATCCATGTGCTCGCCCACAACTCCGTGCTGCAAAAAAGAGCGAAACATTCTTTCGCGCTCAGTAGCTTTGCTGGTTATGCCACGTATGTCTTCTTGCAACTGATTGACATCATTTTGTAAAACTTTGAGCCGTTCCTTTCGCTTTTTCTCTTCACACACTTTTTCAATCGTAAGGCATTTTCCAGTTGGATGAAGCTCTTCAAAAGGTCTCACTGGTTTCAACATAAAGAACTTTCCGTTTATGTTTATGTACTCTTTCTGTGTTTGCGCTCCTTTAAAGACGTTCATTATGTTTTGTTTTTGAAATTAGTTTCTTTCTTTTGCTGTTCTCCTTGGTGCACAGTGACAGTAAGACTTACTTTTTTAATTTGTAAGCACGTGTCATGCAACAGGGATGTATGTAGTAGTTACAATTAACTAGTTAA
>JACLAD010004529.1_pt1 | contig 15606 bp, 16 predicted proteins | sample 8027901 | NCBI WGS metagenome assembly JACLAD01 (sample SAMN15725071, study PRJNA655200) | protist metagenome | isolation source: fluorescence activated cell sorting (FACS) single amplified genomes of... | place: Spain: Blaines Bay Microbial Observatory, Mediterranean Sea | collected 2016-07-05 | reverse complement strand
TAGAAGCTACTAGTACTAGTACTAGTACTAGTACTAGAAGCCAATGAGCTATGAGCAATGAGCTATGAGCTATATGTATGAGTCTGAAAATCAACCTTGATTTGGACCCGACTCTGACTCTGACTCTAGTGCTGTGGGCTGTGGGCTGTGGGCTCCTATGGACGAAAACCAGAACTGGAGAGGAAAGATTTCATACGTAGGTGGTGGACATTAGGTAGGTGAAAATGTTGACCGAATCTAGCAGAAGAAAGGAGAAACCTTGTGGTTCGTTCATTCAAAGTCTAAGGCCCTCGATATTATATGTATTTTTGCTTTGCTCCAACTAGACCTGACAGCAACAAATCTTTGTTGCTCGCATTAATAGGCTTAGTGTATACTCCTAGTCTACTATCTAGTTGTTCTTGGTAGTGTTGACCTAGTGGATATTCTTCATGCATTTGCACACATCGCTTACTACTCCACTTGTTATTGTTAAGATCCCGGTGGCTACAGCATCAGGCCCTCGAGGCTCCTCTTTCAATTTTCAGAGGGTACACGTGACACCACTTACCTTTTCTTCGACTTAGCCATAGAATCTTGCAATAACCTTCTATATGCACCCTCCAATTCTTTCTTGGTTTCCCCTTCTGGCCAGTTCTCGAGATCGAAATAGTGGGGAGCTATTTCCACGAGCCATTCCAGACGAGTGTTCGTTACAGTTCTTACAAAATTACGTGACGTCAATACGAAATCTTGGAACAAAATCCATTGTGGTTTGTGGTCTAGAACAGTTGACGGGTGAATAGCGACTACTTGGTTGTCTTTAGCAGTCAAGTAATGGCCTTGCCTCTGCATATGCGCCACTTGCATGAACAACCCCGCAGTCAAGCATTTTCTTATATTGATGTAATAGTTATCAGACGTGTAATCACCACTAACAACACTGATACCAAGTTTGCGCACTACTCTATCAAGTTGTTGTCTTACACTGTCAGCTGATTGCATAGAGCGAAAATTGATAAAGTTATCGTAACACCAATCTTTGGAGTCTCCACTTTCTTTGTAGGCGTGGTAGGCGTTCAGCAAACTTAGATGATCACCATCTACATGGGCAAATTGTGCTTTAGCTTCATCTGCAGCCTTAGCAGCTTCCTTTGGACGCATGAATACATTAGGCACTGATAACATCGCAACAATTGAGAGCATTTCGTTGGTACATTTGTACTCTGAGGAAGTCAAGAGCAGCTTTGCTAGTTGTGGGTCTAGTGGAAGTTCAGACATCTTATGTCCTAACTGTGTCATATCGCCTTCATCGTCAAGAGCTCCGATATAATTGAGAAGTTCAAGAGCTCTCATCATTGTTTCAGGTGCTGGTGGATCCATAAAATCAAAGTGAACTAAATCTTGAATGCCCAACTTCAGTAACGTTAGTACCACTGTCTCCATGCGACTTCTCAAGATCTCAGGGTAAGTTTGCTGTTGGAGCTCATCGGTAAAAGATTTCTCTGTATACAATCTAAAACATTTACCAGGTTGCGTTCTACCCGCTCTTCCCGCTCGCTGTTTTGCAGATGCCTGTGAAATCGGAGAGACGAGGAGAGACTCCACTCGAACCCTTGGGTTATAGACCTAGAGAGAATACATTCATGTGAGCAGGTAATTGTCAGGGATCGATGAAACATGGACAGAAATGTTGAAGGAAATGAATGTCACAGCTACATAGAAAACAATACAACTGCTTTATAAGAATAATTAGGGCAGATACATAGTGTTTTATCATGCTGTTAGAATATCGCCCATGATTTAACAACCGAATGCAACGTTTGAATTTTCAAATGCACAGGTTAACACGCACAGGCAGCACATACGCACAAAAAACAACGAAAAAACAATGATGCAAATCATAAGCGCTCATATACATTTATACATAGTTGAATTTGGTTATTGAGTCGTCGCAAGAAATAGAAAATGAGTGCACCTTCTGCTTAGAGAACCCTGGGTCCACCACGAAGACGATACCATCTATAGTCAGAGAGGTCTCAGCAATGTTTGTGGACACCACAATTTTCCTACCGGGTGGACCTCCTAGTATCCTAGCAGCTGGAGCTGGGTTGAATATATCCTGTTGCATCTTAGGTGGTAGCGTGGAGTATAAAGGATAGACCACAACAGGTCCGTGGATGTTTGGATCGAGGTTTTCAGTCTCCGCTCTGACCTTCCTACACACATCCTCGATCTCTTCTTCACCAGTTAAGAACACCAAAATATCCCCCGGCCCTTCACACTCGTGTATTTGCACAGTAGTCCTGACTGCTGCCTCAACGTAATCCTTCTCTGGCTCTGGTGTGTAGAAGACTTCGACGGGGAAAGTTCTACCAGGCACTTTGAGCAACGGCGCATCTCCAAAGTATTTCTGGAATTTGGATGCATCCAAAGTAGCGGACATAACTACTAGCTTTAGGTCGGCTCTTCTCTTTAAAACTTCTTTCAAAAGACCCATCAACACATCTGTTGATAGGGTGCGTTCATGAGCTTCATCAAGCACAATGCAATTGTATCTATTCAAGTTGGGATCACTCATGGCCTCTCTCAACAACATACCATCAGTCATAAACTTCAAGATGGTATCATGACTAGTGAAATCCTCGAAACGAATTGTATAACCTACCTGTTGCCCGAATTCAACATCCATTTCCTCTGAAACTCTCTTTGCAATGGACATGGCTGCTACACGTCTGGGCTGAGTACAGGCTACAGCTTTTTGTCCAGGAACCGCTAGCTGCTTAAGTAGAAATTGAGGAATTTGAGTAGTCTTACCAGAACCAGTTTCACCCTCAATGATCACTATCTGATTGTCTCGGACTTTCTGCTCTAAGTCAGCTTTGAACTCATACACTGGCAGTGTTTTTCGCTTTGCCAGGATGTCATAGTACCTGTGGGAAAAAGGGTGGCCTGTCCAGTAGTTGGTTGTCTCTTCGTCGCCATTATCGACGCGAGGGCGGCTGCCGCTGGTTGTAGGCACCTCTATCTTTCGCTTCATCGTAGCCACTTCCACTTCCACCGTTTGTGATGTATACCCGCGCATCCACACATATTGTCCAATGGCATGGTGTAAAAATGTGTAGTAGCATGCAGTATAGTAGTAGTAGTATAGTAGTAGATAGGATAGTGTAGTAGTAGTAGTAGTAGTAGTAGTAATAGTAGTAGTAGTAGTAGTAGTAGTAGTAGAGGTAGCATAATGAGTAGAGTTCGGCGTCGGGGGTGAGAGTTACAGAGCATCCGGGGATATTACACACTCTCTGCAAATAATATACATAACTACAAAATATCACACTTTTAGACCACACATTCCCACATGTAGTGGCTTCATCCACTTTCATTTCCGACACACATACAAATTTACTTGTTAAGTACAACTTCTCGCAATCTCCGAGGTGATACTTGGTGAACTCTGGCACTGGCTCACGAAAATTCATTAATTCGTCACTTGCTTTCTTTCAAAGTCGCTGAACGTGAAGGAGAAGACATGTACAATGGTATTGGTTTGACGACGCCGCGCGGAAGTGCTACTTCTGGGCATGTCACAAGGAATTTGACTCATATTAAACCTGAGTTCTTCAGAAATACTCTCAGTCAGCACCAGAATGTAAGTATATTATCCTTTGAATGCATCCTGATAATGATACAAATACAAGTGTAGATACAGACGCGAAACACTCATTTTATCTGATATTTCGTCACACTGATATATTTGCAATGATACTTATTAATTTGTCATTTTACTCTCTTTCTTTCTTTCTTCCTTTCTTTCATTCTACCAGAGTGGTCGTGGAGGAGGAGGAGGAATAGATGCCGTTAGAAAGGCTAAAGGAAACGAAGAAATCTTAGCACATAATGAGAAAAGAGCCATCGAGGCTAAACTGTTCGAGCTGCAAGAATCTTTGGTCGAGGAGGGCCTGGGAGATGAGGAGATAGAGAGGCGAGTGGGTGAAGAAAGATCTCGTCTCACATCTACTAGAGGAGGAGGAGGACATCTTACTGGAAATGCACGACGAGGTGAAACTGATACGCATGCTATTGCTGCACAAAAAGAAAGAGAAATGGGTAAAGCCCGATTTGCATTCGGCATCCGATCGGGCTATCAAGAGGGAAATTCTTTCGATCCAGAGCTTATGAAGCAAGACAGAGCTAAGGCAAAAGAACAATGGCAAAAGAAACAGGAGGAGCTCCAAAAACAAAAAAAAGAAGGGGATGATAGAAGGATTCGAAATAGAGAGAGACACAGGGATGATGACCACGATAGGGATTATAGGGGTAGAGGCAGAGGAGAAAGAAGTAGAAGCATATCTAGAAGTAGAAGTAGGGATGAACTTAAGGATAGATATCGAGATAAGGATAGAGAAAGGTATAGGGGTAGGGGTGGGGACAGGGATAGAGATAGAGGTAGGGATACAGAAAGGGATGGGGACAGAGATGGGAATAGAGACAGAGATAGAGATAGAGACAGAGACAGAGATAGAGATAGAGATAGAGATAGAGATAGAGATAGAGATAGAGATAGAGATAGAGACAGAGATAGAGACAGAGACAGAGATAGAGACAGAGACAGAGGTAGAGGTAGAGATAAAGGTAGAGATAGGGATAGGGATAGGGATAAGGATAGGGATGGAGATAGGGATGATAACACCAAAACGAATGTAAGCAGAGAACGTGTAAGTCCTGACAGAAATCCAGCTCCATCAGCAACCCATGCATCAGCCGCTGCAGTATCTGATGACACTGCTGGAGATGCTGTTCGGTCAAATTCCAGAAGTGGGAATAGGAATGGTGACAGGAAGAGCAAAACGAAATCCAGAAGAAGCAGGTCCACGGGTAGTGACTCTTCGTCTTCGTCTTCCTCCTCGTCTTCGTCTTCATCTTCATCATCATCTAAGTCATCTAAGTCATCTAAGTCATCTAAATCATCAAGATCATCTGATTCATCAGGATCTTCTTCTTCTTCTTCTTCTTCTTCTTCCTCCTCCTCCTAACAAGGGGAAGTAACTTGCAGTATGCTAGCGGACTCATTTCCTGTGTTCCTGCTCATGCAGGTGAAATCATATGAGTGGAGCAAGAATGAAGAAATTTTGTTGATGAACTTTTGAAGTTTGTCCTTCGTTCCTGTAGTAAATGAAATCGATTGAATTATGTTCATGTAGTCGAGGGAGACAATACTGAGGGTTGTTCTTCGGTGCTATGTCTAAATTTTTAGTGACTGCGAATAGGAAAGCCAAGGCATTCATTCTCACGGAGTTTCAGGGGTGTACACTGCCGAAGAAAGAAATAGATGAAATATTTCATGGATGTTGCGCATGTAGATAGCTTACCATGACAATATTCAATATTCTTGACAATATCAGTGTTCTCTCTTTTCTTTTAATCAAGTAGTCGCTTATTTCATCCATGCCTGTCTGCTATCAGTATCAGGAAGAATGCTAACAAGAAGTCTATGTGCAGAGAATTGCCTAGTGACGCTGTGAAGCAAAGATGGAATGATCATTGGAAAAGGGTTCTGACGTATATGGATATAATTTAGCACATATTTTTGATAATTAGAGCATGTACGTGCAAAGAAATCAAATTGTATGTGACGATACTACATACTACGGAAGATTTTTTTTTTGTCAAAAATCGTCAAAAATCAAAAATCGTCAAAAACCAAAAATTGTCAAAAATAACAAAATCCACACAAAAACCTTGAGCTCTGACTCTGACTATGCTGAAGCTTAGGTTGTTTTGCTTACCTACCTCTACCTTCTCCTTCTCTTCTCTTCTCGCCGTTCCGTTTTTTGAAAAGATGCAAATTTTAAATCTAGCATTTTGAAAAGTTAAAAAAAATGTTTCATCAAATCTTTTCAAAATCTTCATTAACAATTTTAATTTTCTAACGCTACACTCTACCTGACTGGTACTGGGACCCTATGATTTGCAGAGATGACAGCCTGCTGGGGCCTGGGGTTCGAGTTCGACGACGACTCAGACTCAGACTTCGTCGAGCTCGCGTCACGCCATGCACCCACGTCAGAAGGTATTGTTGCTATATCATTAATAAAAATTATTTGCCGCCGTCACTATACTAATACTATGACTCACTTACCTTTACCTTTGGCTGCCTTTCACTGTTGTAGGCGAGGACCCTGCAGGATCAATGACTCAAGCTGCTCCTTCTCCTTCGTTGAGAGATTCCTACATGCACATCACACATATATGCTTCGTCAGGTTCATCCTCAAGCACTTACCTCCGTAAACACTCATCTAAACCAATATTTTGCTGTACTACTATTTCTATAAATATAGTACAAAGTATACAACAAAACTACAAATACACAACAGAATTGCTCAATATGTAACATCACTCATCACTCTTCAACACACACCTCAATAAACCTCGTGTCCATGCTCTATGCTTCATGATGATGACGATGAGAAGGGGGATAAGGACGAGGAGGAAACGGGCTGATTTCTTCATTGCCTTACTTACCGTTACTTAAAGTTTCTAGTTTCCATCGATTATCATTATCGATCGCCTTAAGTGCTTACTTACTTGGGTTTGTTATCAGTTGTCAGCACAATTGCACAACTACATATCATCTAGTGGGGGCGCTTGATAGAATTCTGCTGGATGCTCAGGCTTGCCTCCACTCTCATGTGGCCTGGTATCGGGATCCTCCTTCACTTTACTGGTACCCAAACCAGACATGGTGTTAGGTATCTGTGTGGTACCGGTTTGTCCTGTGTATATTTGCGTTCCTGGGGCAATGTCAATCCCATCGAGTATTTGAAGAACTTGAAGTTTGGTGTCCTCTAAGTATTTCCTAGTATTTAAGTTCTCCATGTTACTTACAGGTAGGTGCAACTTATATTCCGGGGCGAAATATTCGATGTAGTCGTTCACTGGCATAGTATCTTTGACTGTTGTATCTAACAACACAGCGGTTTCATATGTCCAGCATCTCGGAACGTTTCTAAGAGTATAACCACCGCCTCCAAGCACAAGTAGAGGCACATCATAGCTCCTCATGAACTGTACGCAATCAGCATGACCACGCACAGACAAATTAAAACATCCTAACCGATCACCAGACAAGCTGTCAGCTCCACACTGAAGAACTACTGCACCTGGCTGGAACTTGTCCATGATTTTCCCAATGATAGGTTGAAAGACCGACTTAAAGCTCTCATCATCCATGCCATCATGTAGAGGACAGTTGATTGCATAGTTCTCTCCTACATCGAAACCTTTGTCTTTGACATCACCTGTTCCAGGAAAATACTCTCCGAACTTGTGAAAAGAAGCAGTCATTACACGATTCGTGGAGTAAAATGCCTCCTCGACCCCGTCTCCCTACATCAATAAACAATAGAGCTCACACATAAGACAATCTCTTCAAAAAAAGATTGATACATAAGATTTGTATTCATCCATACAGGCATGCAACTTACATGGTGTATATCGATATCAATATACAATACTCTCTGGTGTTGCTTCAAAAGTTCCAAAATGGCCAACACACAATCATTCACATAACAAAACCCAGATGCTTCACTCTTTTTTGCGTGATGTAGTCCACCGGACCAATTTATCACGATATCTGAGGCGCCTTCGTTCAGCCGCACAGCTCCTCCGACAGACCCAGAGGTGTACAACTGGCAGAACTCGAACAGGCCATCAAACACAGGACAATCCTCTCCCACATTAAACCTTTGTAGTTGTCGGACGTAATCGCTCATGTTATCCGGTGTTATCATTCGAAGGAAGTTTATGTAGTCGTCGGAATGGAATTTTGTGAGCGTACTAGGAGGGATGAGCATGGGTCTGAACACTTCCATCTGTCTGTACAGCCCATAATTCACTACCAAGTTATGAGTCATGCGGACCCTATGTGGCTACATTCAGCCGAGGGTTTAACAATGTATGCATTGCCATACAGTAACAACATAGGGAAAATGGAATGAAAGAGAATTGTAAAGATGGAGGCAACATATGATTCTTGTTGCAATAAAAAATAAAAATCGAAACAATAATCGTCAACGAAAAAGGAAAATCAGCGTATCAAGCTACCTTCATTGGGTGACCTTGACCATAATGGTAATTCCCTACTTCAGCATCGTAGAAGTAAGCAACCCTTTTCTTAACCGAATCCCTACTAGGTTCATCTATTTCCATATTTCCCTCTGGCATCCTCTTGGGCTTCTCTCCTCCTTCTTCTTTTCTCCTTGACAAATCGTGATCGTAACCTCTTATGCGTTGGCAAGAGTAGATGCACCTACCGAGAATGTGGATGCTTGATTGTGCGGTGTGTTTGTCTGCACTGCCGTGGCTGTTGCGTTCCGGTATTTCCAATCTGAGAACCGGGTCCATTGCAGTAGTTGTGTCTCCATACAAAATACAGCATGTTATGTTATGTGGACATATACACAGAAATATAATAATAATACTCCCTAGTACAAATCTGGATACACAGATATTTAAGAAATGACACCAAGACTTTTTTGATTTCCAATTTCCAATTTCTCATTTGGATTATACTTGATGAATCCCGAATCGCGACACCCGATATCCAATATATATACACAATGTGTGTATGTCGATTTTTCGATGTGTCTGGATATTGGATATGCCCCTTCAAAAAAACACTGGCGCGGCCAGTATACACGGGAACCTATACCGGAACGATTAACCAAAAATTTGAGGCGACCAGCACCCCCAAATGAGGTATTTATTTAGGTTTTAGCTAGTTAAAATTATTCATTAGAGTATTATAGATACCATATTTGACAGCGCATTCCACGGCGCAATTCCCATTAGTATTACACTCCCAGTATAGGATACTAATATCTAGCTAAAATGATGTATCTAAAACAAAGTGATATATTCTGATGTAACATGGTAAGATCAACTCCTCTTTCAACAAAAGAATTAGACACTACATTTGGAGAATGATCATTACCTATCATTTTTACCTATCGAGTATGAATCAGAATATTTGTAGGCTATCCAAACTTAGGTGCTGGTACCTTCGGGTTCAGACCTTTTGGCTTTTCTTTTATCAGCTCTTAGTAAGCTCTGTGGTTGCGGTAACATTGCGTGGTAATGGTCAGTGATATCCTAGCTATGTGATCCTTGTGAGAGGATAAGGTGCTACTCTTATTGACTTTGATTCTATCTTGAGGTAACTGCTCAGGTAGAATCCAAGAACTCGTTGTTTGCATAGTTGATGGTAATGTCATATCTAGTATATCACAGCTCTTAATCCTTAATCTTTACTATACATTATGAGTGTTATTAACTTAGTCGCATGACAACCAACCATTCAATTTGTTTATTTGGGTGATATATATTCTAATATAGTTCATCCAAGTATCAAGTATTGCATGTGTATTGTGTGTAAATGGAAGTAGAATGCAGGTCGTCACAAAACATATTCTTCTATGGAATAAGTGACGATAACTCTTTCAAACTCGTTAAGAAATTAAGTGCCCACGTTCCATCAAGACCAATCTTGTAATTCTTACAAAAAAGTCATGTATCACGGTTAAGTGTAAATTGTAATCGTAAATCATCAAGAGAATCAATAGTAAATCATCAAGAGAATCAAATCAAAATAAAACCATTAGCCATTAGCATTAGCGCATTAGCATTAGGTTAGCTAGTAGCTAGCAGTAGGTAGTCTAGTAGTAGACTAGAACTAGACGCTAGACTTACTGTAGACTGTAGACTTGGCGCTGGCTGTAAGCGGTATATAGGCTGCAGGAATAGGAATTATAATTATCTACTTCTACTTCTACTTCCACCTACTTGAAGCTTGAAGCTTGAAGTACTTCTTCTACCTACCACTAGCCTCTACTACTAGTGCTAGTACTACTTCTAGTACTCCTTCTTCTACTTCTACTTCTACTTCTAGAAGTAGAAGTAGTCTAATAGTAGTACTTATACTTTTAGTATTAATTGAATATTTGAATAACTGCATAATCGCTACTAAAGACATTTGTTGAACTAAGCAATACTAGTACTAGATATAGAGGATGCTACACTTCTACTTCTACTTCCACTTCTACTAGCCACTAGCTAGTAGGTACTAGTACTAGTACCTAGTAGTAGGCTAGCACTAGCACTAGTACGTTGGTTAGCCAGGCAGATTTAGATATCAGATGTCAGTATTAGTATTAGTATCAGTATTAGTATTAGTATTAGTACCAGTGCCAGTATCAATATCAATATTGATCGTTGTGTTGGGTCTTTGATTATTATTATTATTAGTAGTAGTAGTAGTATAGTGCTGATTCCATAATGCCTCAAGATACCATCCAAATCTAAAGGTTATACTTTAGATTTGGATGAGTGTTTTGATATATCATTATGATTCTTCATACAGCTGTATTTGGTAGTGGTTATGTAGTTATTCAAATTACTATAATTATTATTACTTATTACTATTATTAAAAGTATGATTAAAATTATATATACAGATACAGCATACTGTACCTACAGTATCGGACAAAAAAAAGAGACTTTACGTTTTTTTATGATTTTTTCATTGTATTTGGTAGTGGTTATGTAGTTACTCAAATATGAAACGATAAATTACTACTACTACTATTCGTTGAAAAAAGAAAAAAAAATGGCGGAGCAGCCATTTACATTTACATTTACTTAGGATCAGTGTATGGGAAAAATATATTTTACATAAGTTTTCGAGACTTTCGAAAAAGCATAAATAATTTTACATATTTCGCTCGAAAAAAAGAAATAAATATGTTTATGCATTTTATATATGATCCATGGATCGATAAGGATTCTTCTTTTTTCGTCGCTTCCAACTCTCGGCGGCCGCGTCGTCGGTTTCATCTTCTGCTTGATGCCATTGTTATCGCACCTTGCGCGCTTGTGCGTGTGTGCTTGTTGTTGTTATTGCGTTAGGGTGGTCAGGTTGGGTGGGTAGGTTAGGTTAGGTTAGGTTAGGTTAGGTTAGGTTAGGTTTGGCGATAGAGGGGATAGAGAGAAGCTAACCCGTACTTGAATATATATATATATATTTTTCTATCTGGATCTGCGTTTTTTTTTGGAATTTGTAATTCGTAGTTTTATAAGATATTTTGTCATTCAAGGGATGTTGGATGTAGATAAATAAGTTTTGTCTTCAATAGATTTTAATGAATAAGAAGTAGCAACTGTAACTGTTGGTTTGGAGTAAGCTAACAGATACTATGATTACTTATACTATTTTTTTGCTTCATTACTAAAATGATGAAACGACTATGTTCCAACACTCGAGTAGGTACTAATGTATAGTAATAGGGCATATTAGTATTATCTAGTATATAATTATACTACAGGGATAGTTTGGACAAATTATATCTAATAAAAATACGAATTACAAATTCCAAAAAAAAGGGCGATATTTTTAAATATATTTTAAATATATTGAGGTCTACTTTCATCAAGAAATACTTATTTTACATATTGAGGAGCAGGAAAAAAAATATATTTATGCGCTTCGCTCGAAAATATGCCCCATAATGAATATAAAAATATATTTCTCCCATACACTGCTTAGGATTAGAGGAGGAGACTTGTTAGTTGTTAGAATTAGAAGATTAGAAGTAGCTAGGCAGAGCTAGTTAGCTAGTTAGAAGTAGAAGTGATTAGAGAGTTGACGCACATTCTCTAATTAAATGCTCCAATTTTTTTTCAACGGACTTGCTTTAGAAACGCATATCTTTTGAAATAGGAGTCTGTCAAGACCCTACACTAGTGATGAAGTATGTAGTTTTAACTTTATTTTTATCTCTATTATTATTATATATGTTACTCTTTAGCTGTCGAGTTCTTCAAGTTGTCTCTATTCTCTATCGTACTCGCCTTGATCGTGGTTAGATATCTAGTTCCGTAGCATATTTGCCACCCTCTCTACTAAGAATGTCATCAACAGGATCAACGACGACACGACACCGCCAACAACAAATGTAGTAGCAGGTAGCAATAGCAGGTGTGGTGTGTAGCGGTAACGACCACTACTGTCACACAAAGTAGCCATAATATATGGTCGATATGATAAGTTTTTTGGCGCCAATATTCGCGATGGATTGTGTTTACTTTTTGTGATAGGAATGTGCGAATGACGCCTGTCACACTGCTGGCTGTGTTAGGAGATTGGAGGTCGTCGTGCTACCAACTTCTACTAGAATAAGTTCAGTGCAACACAGTGCCGGTTCAAAAAAGCTCTTACCACTGACTACTTTAACTTTGAAATGCCCTGTCGTTGTTTATCCTCATCACGTGTGGCTGCAAAAGGCGTGTGTAATAAGTACTCGTCCTCACGTATGATCAGAACTTGAACATCTTCCTACCTGTTGGGCACAGGGAGAAATGGATAGACGCAAACGCTGCATTCTACTATACTTCGATGACGTCTATCGGAACGGATAATTATAGTCTACAAACAGTCACTCTTGCTGTAGAAAACCCTTTTTTTTTACGCTGTTCCTTCTAAGAAAGAGTCTGCATCACTCAAGTACAAAACGATGCCAGTTGCATTATCCGCCTGGTTCCCGAAATTTCGCTTGCTGAACAAAGTATTACGTGCCATGAAAGACTTACCCACACGATGAGCTCCATCATTTGACCCATTCACTGCATTGATACAAGAAGAATCCATAACGAATTTGGTTACATCTTCGTATAACCAATTGTCCCAAACCCCGTCTGAGGCTAATACTATACACAACAACAATGGTTCGCTAGAATTCGCCGAGGATTTGAAAATGAGATCAAGATCTATTTGATACACTTCAGGCAGATGAGATACTCCTTTAAGATCAAGTAGTAAATGAAAAGTTAACGAGTTTTATTCATATGCAAACAAGACATTTGGAGACAAGCTCAATCAGAGTTTTACCATAGGTCTGTAGATGAAGATCGCCCAGAGATCGAGTGAACGCTAAGGCGTCCTGATATCTAGCCGTAGAAGGAGTTGCGACAAGTGACGCCCTATGATATAATCAAATGATAATGTTAGGTAGGATACACATCAAGTGCACATATATCAACATAAAATTTACCATTCCTTCCTCACATTTTTGTAATAAGCGCCAGTGTTGGTCAGTTCTAGCGCGCCTGCCTCAGTAATGTTGAAACAAGGGGGACATTTGATCTTTTCTTGTCCAGGTGCATCATATACTACATGTAATGCAGGATGTCGTGCATCTAGATCACTGCATCTGAAGTTTCGCATCCGCTCATACTCAGTGAAGCTCTCCGGCGAATGCTCAGCTGTTATGACGATCGTGTTAGTTTCCGTGTCATCTGTAGTTGGTTGCTGACTGCTCGCACTCATTCCTGCATCTGGGGAAAGAGCAGCGTCGCCTATGTGAACAAGCTGCGCCGATCTCAAAACTGGGGCACTTGAGCATAAAATGGCCGAAGAATCACCTACATTGGCAGTATACAGAGTCCTCCCAATAAGTGCAGTGATAGTGCAACTAGTGCCGCCATGAACACACAGCCATGACTGTTGAGAGGCTAATCTACGTTTCAACAAATATCCCTCGGGTGTTTCTGACACCTCAAACCCATTTCTTGTTAATTCCGCACGAAATGCATTTTTAATTTCCACATGACACAACCGCAACGCCTCAGCCAAGCATTGTAAAGGATTCGTAGCAACAGTCGCATAATTACTATCAAAATACCCCATCAAAAAATTTTTGCCTGTCTGTGCTGCTAATTTACCTACGTCTCTACCATGCCCATCAAGAACTCCTAAAATACAAACGCCTTCATCTTGGCGTTGCCAAATGAAATAATCGTCTTGGTTCTCTTTTCCTCCACCTATATCTGTACCTGAACCAACCTGCCACTTCAATCTAGTCGACTTCGACGAAGTAGCTATGCCACCAGTGTTTTCTACAAACTCCATGTTTCTTATCTATCAAGTCTACCAACCGACCAATCAATCAATCAATCAATCAAGAAAAAGGTATCAGCTCCTGTTGCAGTGCGATTGTTGTTGAGAGGTGTACTACGTTCAAAGATAGGACAAAGAAAGAGCACAAAGCAAGGGTGGTCAATCAGAGCGATGAGACTACACACCGTTATTTTTTTCTCTGTCTGGTGTCCGTCCACGTCTCTTCAATGACGGTGGGTGCTAGGTACATGCAAACACTTCTTGACCTCGGCTCCTGCTAGTGTTACAGCAGTAGTGGTAGAGGCCTGCTAATATTGTAGATATATTAGTGTTACTATAATAGTAGTAGTAGTAGTAGTAGTAGTAGTATTGTAGTCTAGCATTATGCATTATATATTGGATATGTAGTATCTAGTAGCATGTGTTCGCAAGAACTGGGGAAAATTCTCATTAGGATTTCGATCTCCAAGATCTCCCTCCATTTCCAATTTCCCATTCATCCACATTGATGGTAAAACCAACAATATCCAAATAAAATGCTTCCACAAATATATTAATTGGCGAAGAGTGGATCCAGGATCTCGATGCGCGTCATCATACATCTATATTTACCATTGTATTTGCAATGTGTCATATATCCAATCATATTGCCAACATGGTGGATACATCATACATCCACATGTAGTGATATATATGATTGCATGGTGGATGGATGTATTTGATTGAATACACTACTAGGTATCCTTGTGTGTGTGCTGATGTGCTATGTGCATACGAGGACCTTTCCGCTACTGCCCGAGCAAAATGTCCACCGTCCTACCTGCCTCAGTGTCTATCCAATCAAACATTATTCATTGCTCGAAGTATGGCTCATGGAGCGTATAGGTTGGGTAGGTTTGTCGGTTGGTAGTTTGTTGCCATGAGCTTCCTTTGCTGAGAGAAACCTTTTCATCTATAATGAGGCTGTGGGTTTTACTATGTTATTTCTGCTTCATCGCGAGTTCGTCGGTCGTTGGTCAAGATCCTTCTCAAGGATATGATCAGGATGATTTGAAGTCTTTTGACGACATCGTCAGCACCACTGATGACCCATCGACTACTGATGACTACATAGATTACAACGTCCCGTTCGTACCTCCCCTAAATACCACTAGTTGCATACAGTCCTTGAGAACCCTCTCCAACTTGGATGCCCTGTATGTGGCCAACGCTGCTACGACTACTATGAGCGATTTCACATTTTGGGCGTCTGATATCGGTAACTACGATCTTTGTATGAGTTACAGTACATCCGAGTCCAGTGCCAACCCAGACGAGAACTTCCTGAGACACTGCGTGGCAGGCCGCACAGAGTTCAAGATGAATACCATCGAATCCAATCCCTTCGCTGGAATATGTGTACCTATTGCGTGTGGGCCACGGGAACTGCAAGATTCGACACTAATGGATTTTGTGCGAGATTACGTGAATACTGGTAGTAATCTCAATAGCCAAGTCGGCCAACAACAATACATTTACTTCTCCAAACTTGCAGCAGTTTTGGAATTCGGACAAAGTAGTGAGTCCACCTACTCCTGTGGAGCTAATTTGCACTCAATGACAATAGATAGACTAATATGTATGTATCTGGTAGGCATGCTGATATTTCTAACCGTCCTGTCGACAGTGTGGCATATGGCAT
>JACLAD010001913.1_pt1 | contig 15611 bp, 12 predicted proteins | sample 8027901 | NCBI WGS metagenome assembly JACLAD01 (sample SAMN15725071, study PRJNA655200) | protist metagenome | isolation source: fluorescence activated cell sorting (FACS) single amplified genomes of... | place: Spain: Blaines Bay Microbial Observatory, Mediterranean Sea | collected 2016-07-05 | reverse complement strand
AGCTTTAGCTGGTGCTCAATGCGCACACATTAACATTAACATAGGTCCAACGTCCATACCCGTAATATTTTACGCAGAATACGTCGCGATTTGCGAAGTATCTCACAAAACCTTTCAATGCGCACGCCTTGATATCGAGAAATTCCTTTAGTCCATCTTTGCTCATCGCATGCCGTCGGAGAAGACTTAGAGATCTTCACGCAAATTACACCGGCATGGGTTCCCTCTGTGCTGGAATGCGAGAAGGGGAGGACATAGAAACAAATATCTTTGAACGGAGGATCGATGAGGTAGTGGAAAAGTCGGAGCCCTGGGAACAGCAGTCCACTGGCAAAGAAGAGTGGGATGGTTCTGACGAAGGTGCCGTTTCACTTAGAAGAAAGCACTGTGAAGGCCTGTCAGAAATCGGTCGTCGTTCCCTATGTCGGGAGCTGCAGCACGGGCTCCAAGAGCCTGGATTTTTGCTTGAAGTGTTCAAAAAGTACGCAGAATCAAGCACCCATCTCACGAAAGGTGAACTGAAAGGAGTACTAAAAAGCCTGCTCGTAAGTTTATGGAGCTAGCGTTTTCTCCGTTGCGTTGACGTCACCACCTCCTCCTCCTATTGACTAACTTGCTTTGGTTTGCTTGGCTCTTGCCGAAACTGCAATATTTCTGAATCTGTGCATGTTATTTTCTCTTTATACTTTATGCCCATTTGTCACAGGAAGCTGATCTGAAATACAATCTAATCTTGCAGGAACGCCACATGACTGGTGGTTACAGAGCAAGTCGTAATGTTGTTGTGGAGGCGAAAGAAGACGAGGATGAGGCGTTGCATAGTGAATATATAGTTGTGCGACATAAAACGAATGGTTCGATAGAGGAAGGATATTTTCATAAACGTAAGCTGAGATTCAAAAGGGCCATCGACGGAGACTTGAATCGCATCACCAGGAAGGTGTTTCAGATAATCGGTGGACAGAAGAAAATCGTGCTTCCTGGGGGCAAGAAAAAAGATTTGCCACACGTGCCCCGTGAAGTGTTTTTAGCTAGATTTCGCGTCACACATGTAATCTCCGCTCTTCCTAGTCTCGGAAAATTTGAGGCAGGACCAGATGATGGAATGGGAACTGATTAGTATGCTCGCGCACGGAATCAAGTCGCAAACCCGCAGAAAAATATGCGCGTGCATGCGTTTTCTAGGTACAAATTTTTAAAAGAGATATCTTTGCTCAGTTGCTAAATACAGTAACAGTAATGATCGCTGCGTCAAATAAAACGTAAGTGCGGCATATATGCGCATGCTTCTCTGTGTGGGCCAAGCAGCATTTAGCCCAACGAGGGGCGGAGTCACGCAGCCTGTCTTCGACAAGGACAAGATTTGCGACACAAGTTGACGCTCTTGTGAGCCATGATGCGCAGAACCGAAGATTCCTGGACCCGGGCAGCAAAAAGCGCATTGTGGAAGGCAAGTGAAGCGCAATCGGGCGAAGCTCAAAGCAAGGAAATAATTCCACCTCGAGTCCTTACGCTTACGCATTTTTATTCGATGGAGAAAGCGAGAAAAAAGCACGAACTCGCTTCTCACCGTGCTTCTTCTTTTGTCTCTCTTCTTCATCGCTTCTGGATCGAAGAAGGCATGCATGCTCGTTTGTGGCTTCCTGGATGATGCTTCCGACTGCGTCATCCTGGGCGGGCAGAGATATGAGCAAATTTCTCCCTGTTTCTGTTTGGTCTACATCTTTACTTTCATTTCCATCTCCAAGTCTCGCTTCGCATCCAGGGACTAGCAGCCGTCTATTCGCTAGATTTGGAAGACGCAGATTGGAAACTGGACCTGCAGCTGATGACCTTTGTTCTTGCCTCTTCAACCGTCGCGCCAGAAGGCGCTCATTTGTTTTCAGACTTTGCTGCCGCTGAATATCTTGAAGTTTCGAGACCAGTTCTTTTCGCTCATCTTTGAGTGCTTGTCGTTGCTTGCGCACCTCGGCTTTTGCTTCTGTGATCGTCGGTTTCGTTGAGAGAAGGCCGCGTTCCGATGAGGCGGAAACTGAGGAGATGTTGCTGTTAAGAGTACTGACCGATGACATGCTCGGCGTCCTGCTGCGATCTCTCTCATTTGAAGCTGCTCGAAGTTCATCCTCTGAGCAGAAAAATGCCATGGCGCTCATGCGCTGCCCCTCGGCTTGCTCCATCATAGCTATGTTCTCTATCGTTAGACTGCTTTCTCTTCTGATAGAATCCGTAGGTGTTGAAGCACCACACCCCATGAGCGTTTCACAAATGCTTCCGAAGAAGGTGAAAATCTCGGTCGGTCTTTACAATCCTCTGGATCCTCTTCACCACATGTTTCGGTTCCGGGGAGGTTCTTGTCCTTTACTGGGCTCTTTCATCTGTATTCCACGAAAAATGGGCGCGCCTCGGGCACGCCGAGACGGTGTGCAAGGTGTTCTTCTCATTTGATTCAGCATCAGCAAATCCTCCTGCCTAGATCCCGATCAATCTAAAACTAAATTTAAAATTAAAATTAAAATCTCGAGAGATCAATTCTCTCTCGATCTGATCTGCTGTCGTCACACGATTTGTCCTGACTCAAAAAACAGGTCTAAAAATTAAAAAACAAAATAGTCTCAAGTCTATAATTAGATCCGGGACTGTCCTGGGTGGCAACGAGGCTCACTTTTGAAATACTCGATCTAGATCTAGATCGTACGGTTTAGTACTTCAGTCCACCGCTATGCACCGTTGCTGCTCGTTGAGTGGACGGAGTGGACACGACTCCGGCTCGGAGTACTGTACTATTCAGTACATGGGGGGACCGAGACTGTGCTGCGAGTCGGTCAAACAGGCTTCAGAAATAAAAAACTTTACGGTACGCACGTACTACAGTACGCGTACGAGGGTACGCCTACGCACGTACCCGGTACCCGATCTAAATTTTAGACTTGCAAAACACACAGGGAAAAGAAGGTTTAGGTTCGCCATGCCATTCTCTGTTTCTCCCCGAACATGTCATCTTGCAGCCGCTGCTTTCGTGGTGATGAGCTGCCTGCAGGTAGGTCGTGTGACTGGAGGAGCATTTGAGTGTAACCAGGAGTGTGCGACTCCAGATGATACTTCCCTCATTCGTCGTTGTCCTGGAGACTCGTCAAAATTTAGGTACTGCCCAGTGCCATCCTGGAAGGGTGCATCAGACGCTGTTGCTTTAGATCTTGCAGCGTTTCTCAATATCTCTGGAGTACAGGCTACCGGAAACTGTGCGAAAGGTCTTCAAGTCTTATCATGTGCTGCTCGCCTACCAGTCTGTGAGATGGATAGGCACTCTCAGCGTGTGTGTGAGGCTGATTGTGTGCCGTTCCTGTCGGAAAAATGCAGGGGCACAGTTAACGCAAGTTTGGTTGGCGGCATATGCGCATACCTAAAGCCCGCAATGTCGGATGATGCAAGCTCTTGTTTTAAGATTCCCTACAGCGGCCCCCGCGTGTGGCAGTGGGTGGTCGGCTTTCTTTTGTGTCTTATATTCGCGGCGCTATCAAGTCTGGCGCTGAATCTGCAAAAGAAATCCTTAAATGAGGCTGACAAGAAAGATCCGCCCACACCTCTCTGTAAGCAGTGGAAATGGATTCTCGGTATGGTGATTCTCATTATTGGCTCAATTGTCGATTTTATCGCATATGGTCTCGCTCCGCAAAGTGTACTGACACCACTCGCGGGTATGGTCCTAGTTTGGAATGTGCTCATATCCCGGATCTTTGGGGAGAAGAGTGGTATTCGTGAATATGTATCTACGGTGATCATTTTCGCAGGCACGCTGCTATCCGTAATATTTGCGAGCCATTACACGCCAAATTACACCGCCGATGAAATTGTGGCTTTGTACCGAGAGCCAGCCATGATCGCTTACCTTGTGCTGGCTCCGATTTTCGCAGCTTCTCATTATGGTCTCATAAAGATTATCAGCTTCTATAGACTTGCAGACCCCAGATCAGGGCGTAGCTGGGTGTGGCAGACGCTGGAGTGTGTTGGATACGCCGGTACAGCAGGGACAATTGGTGCACAAGCTGTTCTGTTTGCGAAGCAGTTTATGGAATTGATTAAGGCATCGGCGCTAGGTGATGCTGTTTGGACACGCTTCGAAATTTATCTCATAGCATTGTGCATACCAGTATTTCTGGTGGGAAATATCACTTTTCTTAACGCTGGCTTGCGGCACTACTCTGCACTACAGACAATACCGATATATCAAACTTATTGGATGCTCGTAGCAACCGCATCTGGGCTGATCTTTTTCAAAGAGATTGAAGAAATGAGCGAGATGGCAATCGGTTTCTTCTGGCTGGGTGTCATGACGAGTATAATTGGTATCATCATTCTTTCCGGCCGCAGACCGCAACGCATCATGACAAAAGCGGAGCGTCGAGAACTTCGGATGTCGAAAGGTTCTGACGACCTTAAAGACGGGGATTTCGATGACACAGAAGAGGGCGACATGATCCCATTGAATCCGTTTGCTGATTCGAGCTACCGTTCTGTGGCGTTTAATGATGTTTTGGATGCATCTGCTCGTTACTCAGTAGGTGATGTCATGATTGACCGCGGATATGTGCCCACCAATGGCCTTATTCGCGACGTTTTCATCCGCCCACAGACAGAGCGGAGTTTTTTCGGTGGGCACACGAATCTCGGCGAGTCTCCTGATGGTGAAAGTGACTTGGATGATGTAGACGGCAGTGCAAATTTCAGAACTCTTGGTGAACGGACGGAGTACACTCTTATGAAAAGGGGAAGAGCTAGGAAGAGAAACGGATCGTTCGACGGCACGAAGCAAGCAGAAGAGAGAGATTTTTCTGCACCGGCAGAAGAACCGTCCAAATCTAGCGACGTGTCTTTTGACCTATGACTTTTTTGTGTTCTATGTTACATTTGTGGGGGGAATGTTCGTCCGTCAATGCGTACGTTTTTCTTGCCGTGATGCTGGTGTTTCACGTTTCACGTTTTACCTTCAAAAGACATTTTATTTCTTCTTTGACAAAAGAGGAAGAAGTACGACTTCGCGCGATGCTTCTATCGGAATCTGTTATAGCGAATTCACACAGCAGCTTCCGACGAGACTTGATCAGTATTGCTTGGACAAGTGTGTACTCCAACATTGCAAACAGATTAGATTTTTGAGTTTTATGTTTTTATTTTTTCAAGAAACTTTTTTCAAATTTTGAAAAATTCTCAGGAAGGCGATTGGTTGCAGCACTGCCCTGATACTGATACGATACTGATGACCTCGTACGTGAAGGTCAAAGTAGAAGTAAAAATAAAAAGAAGCTTATGTTGATAATTTAATTTTAATTTTAAATGTTTCTGATTTCAAATTTTGACTTGTATCGTGTCTTGTATCTTGTATATTCAATTTATATTGACTCATACTCATACGTCATACATCATACTGTGCATCATACATCATACTCATGATGTTCACATTAAACTTCTTCGACACTCTTTTCCTCATCACCGTCTACAGGGGGCAGCCCCGCACGACAGACGGGGCACTCGAGCTTTTCCCCCAGCCATCGCCGAAGACATTCGCCATGAAAGATGTGATTACATGGCGTTATCATGTAGTTTTCATCTCCCGGTATAACATCACACATACAGATGGGGCAATTAAGAGTCTCGCCCTGCAAAGGTATCTGATGAACCATCGCTTGAGGCAACGGCCGATAGTAATTGTACTTTGGCGGAATAAATTGCTTGGGAACAAAAAATCGCGCACCATGCTGCCGCTGGCAGAATAAAAGAGAGATCTGCAGAGTTAGCCAAAATACAAGTGCTAACACGAGCCAGGGTCTCGATTCAAGACGTAATGAAGCTCCCATGAATGGGTCGCTGTAGAGCCAGACATAGAAAGGAACATACAGTCTCGTGAGTGACATGCCCCAAATGTATTCGTTTCCGATACCATTGGTCTCATCATATACAGCATTGCTGATAATCTGTGGAACCCAAAAGCTGTAGAGAACAAATACGACAGCTGGCAGAATCCAACCAAAAATGTACAATAGCGAGGCGAGAAAAATTAATGCACAGTAAAATTTTGAGAACATCATGTTGGTCTCCCTCCGAGTGATGAATGTATCAAAGAAAGCTTGAGGATATCTTGCCTGCCAAATGCGCACAACATATCTCAACTCAAACACCGAAAAAAGAGTGAGCTTGATCGTTGCAACAATGATAAACCACGAGAAAAGTTCGTCGACGACAAGCGCAATCCAAAGATGAGTTATTGCGATAGTCGCGTCCAGGATGGCTTGCATAACCATTGTGAAAATTGACACCGACCTTATTAGAGGGGCTGCTGCCGAATGTTGAAGATGTTTAACATGAAAGCTTACTTGCATTATTGTGGACAAAAACAAGAGAGCGCAGTAGGCGCGGGCGCTAGCCACTGTCTTCTGAAGATTGAGTTGAACACCCATCCCCTTCATCATGACAGAAGACTCTAATTTGCAATTTAAGGGAGATGATAGCGTCCCATTCAGCTTGATCACACTTTCAATGTTGGACTTGCCCTTGTATGCGGGCGATAGAGCTTCAGGCTCTACACCGGCCATCTCAGATAGTGGTGCTACATTGAAGTCCAACCGAAATACACATGGTGTTGTTGCTTCTCCACTATCTGCGTGGTGTGTGATGCCGTCTGCCGGTATCCCAGACATATTTGCGAGCGCATTGGAAAACTTTGACACATTCCACATGTCTCCTTCTGCCGAGACAAGCTCAGCTTCGTTATGCAGCCCCCCACGTAAAAATAGTGAGTAGCCAAGAACATTTGAAAAGAGAGTCAGACGACCAGAGTTTGCAAGATAGACACCGAGGAGCCGTGCTTGCCACAATTTAATCCCTCTATCCACATCTGGGCCCACCACTACTGCTAGGCTTCCCTGCAGGACACTAACACTCGGCGTCTTCGTTCCACTTCTCCGCCAAAGCTTCAGTCTGTAAGTTCCAGAAGAATTGTAACGTATGGACTTTCTGAAACGCCATGAGTCTGTGTTTCTTTTGGATATCGGTGGAGGACGATTAATAACGTCCTCTGGAACTGCTAATGCTACACTTACGTTATCAGAAGGTGTTCTGACCGTAGGGGACGGTCCTGGCATTTCAACTTTCCACTGACCAAGAATATCACCTGTAACATTGATGGGATATATCGCAGTTGCAGGTCTCGGGGCATTGCGGAATAAGTGCTCACGAATTAGCTCCGCAGGTGTGGGTGGATCATCCTCTGCTTTCCGTAACTTCGCAGTCTCCATTCTCTGACGGACTCCATCTCCGATGAGAAGCAGCAGCATTATAAAGCATAGGAATGCGCAAACAAGGGAGCTCCTTGTTTCCTGGCGCGTTCGGCTAGGAATCATAGGCTGACGGCCAAGAAGCGGCGTCCCTAGACCCCGCAGTCCATGCTTCGCTACGTATTAAAGTAAAAGAGAGAGCCAGAGCAGTGAGTGAGTGACTCAGGACTCAGGCACGATTTTCTTGGCCGTCGTCTTCATTCTTTCAGTTTAAGTTCAGATTAGATGAGGGGAGAGAAGAGAGGAGCATAGCTTAAGGTTAAGCAGCTATTTATAGTCTCTCTCCCAGTACTATGCGTTTAAGGCTTAATGCAGTTACAGTTCTCCACCTCACGCCCGTCTCTCTCGCTCTACAAAATGTCAACAGCACGGCACCAAGCGGAGTGGGCGCGACGCAGACGGGCGCAGGCCAAGGCGCTGGAGGCGAAGCAAGACACGGAGGCTGAGAGGAGGAAGCGATATCTATCTTTTGCATTCCTGCTACTTTTCGGCGGAACTGGAATATTCTCTGCAGGCAGTTTCTTATGGTCTCTGCTCATGCCAACGTATACGACCCTCGAGGTGTCACATGTGGACTCCCTTAAACGCGTGTTTTTCAGCGGAGAACCTTGGTTGGTGATGTGCTCAGCGGGCAGAGGATATGGTGTGAATTCCATTTTTGAGGGTGTTGCCGCAGCCGAGCAATTCCAAGGTAACTTCAACTCTGCGCTAATGAACTGTTCAGCAAAACTTCCCTCCTCAGGGAAAACTGTCATCGAACGCTTCAAACTTGATAAGCAGAAGCACTATTCCGAGAGTGTGATGGCATTCACTGTCGCAAATGGCGGAAAACCGAAATTACTGCCACCGTCTTATTTAGTGGCAAAGCAAGGTGAAAGTGCGAAGGCCATCAAGGCACTGGCAGATTTGGTGAAGCGCAAGGTCTCACTCAGGTACGGTAAGGTGACCAACCAAAAACAGCTGGAAAAGTTCTGCCTCAAGAAGTCGCTCTCCGCTATCGTCCTGACGAAGGGGAAAGCTTCAGATGCTACTCTGTTGTCTGTACAAGCCCTCATGCGGGAGCATCGCCTGATGCGATTCTGCGTGATGGACTTCTCTAAATACAGTTTGTCACTTCCTGCGTCTTCCTTTTCCTCCTTAGTCAAAGCGCGGAAAGCTATGGCAGAGGGGGACGGTAAGCTGATGGTCCTCAAAAAGCCAACAGACAAGGATAGGGCAGGATCGAAGCGCAAGAGTGGCGAAAAGGCGTCAAAGGCGAAATTGCTGGTAGCAGTAGACGATGGTGTTCTAAGTGATGGGTCGCGAAGCGAATTTTTGAAGCGCGTGCAGGTTGGTGATGGCATGGAAAATGCAGTTCAGCTTGTGAAAGGACCTCGCGTTAAATTCCGTCGCAAATCCAAGTCGAAGGCCACAAGCCCAAAGGCAGCAGGTAGAAGTGCCAAAGCGAGAAAGAAAGCAAAAAGAGGCGCGCGAAATACGAAAAGCCCGCCGCAGAAGTCGCACTCGGGGAACGTGGGAGAAAATGTACCCACTGAGCCGAAGAAGGCACAGCGGCAGAAGGAGACAGCTCACGAAAGGGCCCGGAGGGAAGCGAGGATTCGTGAAAACATGGAAAGGCAAGCCGAGGCAATGTATGCTCAAGCCGTGGAGGACCATGACGACGAAAGTGTGGAGACAGACGCTGAAGAGAAGGAGGATGTGGTAGATGTCGATGAAGAGTACGAAGAAATCCATATCGATGAGGAAGACGACGAAATGGAATCTAACCCCGGTGATTCATTTTCGGACGATGATGGTGAGGACGACAGTGATGATATCATTGATTTGGACGAAATGTGATAATACTCTCTCATACCAGTCAGCGCGCCGACGATTTCTTTGATGATGCAAATGTATTTGTGTTTTTAGAATGGTGGATCTGATGTTAATGCTCTTACTGTTACTGTTACTGTTACTGTTACCTGTTACTGCATTGACACGCTGAGACTGAGACTGACACTGACACTGTAGCACTGATCGAGCGGTGTCACCAGAAAAACAGATCGTATCAAGAACTTTTCATCTTTGATGTTTTCGTTGATGTGGAAGCTCTCACTCCCAAGAACTCCAGCTCTGCCTTCTTACATGCCTGCAGCAATGAGGGCATTAAATCTTTCGCTGCGACTGTGTAACCACTGCTCTGGAGATGACAACCATCAGACAATTTGTGATGCCGATAATCGACGTGTGTGAAGTTAGCACCCAAAAATACCTTGCCTGGGTACTTTAGGGTGAGGTTACCTATTTTCGTATTCTTCCGATGGTGTACCCCTACCATTCCCATCTGCTGATCGATTTCATCTTGCCTTCGTGCATCATTTAGCTGGCAAACAACAACAAACTTACCTCTTCGGACCAACTCGCCGACAAGCGCCTCTATGTTACCTGCTGTGTATTCAAGAGCTCGACCGGGACTGTCAGGAGGACCCCTACAGTCCATGGTTCCAACTGCGACGATTACAACCTGCGCATCTGCCAAATCACTCCCCTTACCAAATACACTGTCGAATAGGTTGCGCGAATTTGCACGCAAAATCAAGCTGTGGAAACGTGGACTGTGGCTGCAGTCTGGTCTCCAATCTTCGGAAGTGGTGGCAAAGTGTCCTCGATTGAAGATCTCCCATTCACACTTCAAAATTTCTTCCTGGCATAATCGTTGCAGATTTTCTTCCACCCGACGCGCTATCCCAGCTTGTTTCGAGTACAAGGTCACCCAGTCGCCAAAACCCAAGGCAAGACCATCGCCAACTACGACTACTCTCAGAGTACTTTCCGCTTTCTTGACTAAGCCTGAGGTCCGCAGACTTTCAGCTACAAATCTGAGAAAGTAAATCCAGTACGAACCGAGATTCGCCCTTAAATAAACAAAAACGCGCGACGAGCAGTCAAAACACCTCTCGGTGGGAGACACGCCCCCGCAGCATAGAAGCTCCAACAGCGGCGACGTCCCACACGCACGCCGCAGGAGAACGAGGCAGACTCCAGCGAAGAGGGCTGTGATGATAACGTTCGCATACTGCAGCTGCTGTTCGCTGAGAAATGGGCTAAATATAGCGGCTGGCTGTGTCCACGCGCTGGAGGCAAACGGATTGAGATCGTTCCCGAAAATATCTTGGCTGAGCCGCGGCGCCATCCTGGAAAATACCTCCTTTCCAGAGCGTGTGCGAACGCACGAACGTGAGACGTTAACGTGTGAACGTGCAAATGCACGAGAACAGAGAGAGTTTGGAAGAGTAAAAGAGAGAGCGCTTTGTGCGGTCCCCGCGGGGTTAAGGCTGTGTGGCGCTGTGGCTAAGAGTACTGCACTACTTGATTTTTCAATCATGTAGTGAAGGCCACCAATTTTTCCGGCACGACGTTTCCGCAACCCCCCCCCTCAACCGTTGTGCTTTTGTTCCGTCGGCCGTCGGGCCGCGTTGGTGATACTGCTGGTCTCTCTCTGTTGGTGTTCCCATGGCGGAAGACCCGGCAGAGGGTGCGACAAAGGCATCGGATGAAGGGGAGCCAGTCGCAGCAATCGATGAGGGTGAGGAAATGAGCGAGACAGAAGCAACGGACACGGTTCTTGAAACGGTTGTTCCGCAACAACTTGATGAAAAGCTGGATGAGATGGGCGTCAAAGTTGGCAAGGAGGTCAGTCCTCCTTCTGAAGCTGCTGGGAGCGACCAGAGTGACGAGAGGGTCGTCATCGCTCCAACCGACAATGGTCAAATGATCGGTGATGGAGACGAACATCAAAATAAGGCTCTGAACGGGGCAGAATCTATTGAGGAGTCTGTCGGTGGAGCTGGTGGGTCTGGGCAGTCATTCTCAAAGGAAGAAGAAAAGCAGGAAGGCGGCGGTGCTGATGTGCAAGTTTCCCAAGACTCGGACCAGTCCCACATTATTCATGAACTGAAAAACGAGGACTCTCCCTCAGCTAATGGGTCTCAGTATTTAAAGGATGGGAATAAGCCTCAGGGAGGAAGTGTTGACAGCGCAGACCCTGAATCGACACATTCTGAGACTCTGCAAGCCCATGAAGAAGTTGACAGCAACACCGGCGCATCAGCTAATAGAAAGCCAACAGGAGGAGAAGATTCTGGAAATCCTGAGAGCTTTGATGGTGAAGAAGAGACGGAGACTCCAGATAATGAACTTCAAAAATCTACCACGATCAAAAATATTGAGCCTTCTGCCGAAGATGCACAAAATTGTGAAGGAAAGGATGGTTCAGAAGATGAAGTTCCCCGAGAAGACAAAACAAGAGAAGTTTCAGCAGGAAGTGCAACTGCTACTGATTCTCTGAATGACCCTACTGCAGAAACGAAAGAGTCGGTCGAAAGCAAGCAAATTCGTGGAGAAAACGACTCTACGGAAAAGGGGGGGGGATGGAAGTTCTTCAACAGACGACAGCACCAACAACCGTCAGGATGAGGGGGGGAAACAGGCCCAAAACGAAGAAAGCAAAAGAGATGCTGAGGAAGTAGGAGTTGTTATGTTCGTTCCGGGTGGTTCAGAGTCGGAATCAGGAGAGCGTTCGAGCGTTTCTGAAATTGGGGGGGGGAGATCATCTTCTTCCTCTACTGCTGACGCTGTCACTTTATCTCGGCAGGACTGCGAAAAGGTTCTTTCTAAAGACTCAAAATTCGGGGACAAAAGAGAGAATGCAGGCATGTCGGATCACCTCTATTCACAATCGGAAAAGGAAGCTGATGCGGTGTTGGGCAGCATGTCCGACGAAGAAGTGGTGTGTGAGGATCACGAAGCTGCAGGTTCTTTCAACGATGCCAGACATGCGGAGAAAAAGGAAGGGGCGGGTGAATCTGCTACTGCGGCCACCTCCAATGGAGTTAATGAGTCAGATTTTTCAGAAGTGTCTCTGTCTGATGCACTTGGTCAATTAGATGATTTGTCGAAGGAGATGAAGCAGATGAAGAGAAAAATGATGCGTGGACGGAGAGGGAAAAGAAGTCGCTCAAAACCTGCCATGGGAAAACATGGTGCAAAAGCGCACGGAAAAAAAAGTGGTGCTGAAGATGACACTAGAAATCATGGTTCTCGAGAGAAATCGAAGCAACAAGTTGCAAACGAGTCTTCAATCCTGAGTGCGGAAGAAGGTATACCTGCTGACATGAGAGAGAATGTGAAAATTGTCGGTGAGGAGCTGGACAGTATTTTAAGCTCCATCGGCAATTTAAAAGCATCAAAGCATCTATCACATCCCTCGCCAGTAAGAAGCAGACGCAACAGAGTAGATCAGAAACGTCTCCGGCGCCCGCGACAAGCGCAAAAGCAGCTTTCAGGCTCTGCACAGCGAAGTAAATCGCAAAAATCCACCTTCCTACCGTCAGAAGGTACTTCCAGAAGATCAACGAAAGACAAAGAGGTGAAGGGAGCTCTTTCAAATGTTTTTCCAAAGACTCGACGAATGCTTCTAGATTTCAGCGACGGCATTTTAGATTACCTCACGTCCGATGCCAGTGCTGCAAATAGAATGCCACGTCTCACCAGACGCTACCTTGGCCACTTCCTACGGCAGTTTGGTTTCGATTTTACGAGTGGTGAAGTCAAAAATCTCTGGAAGAGCCTCATTGCAACAGCAAAAGAAGGTGAACGCATTGCTGCAGAAAGGCAGAACGTAGGAGAAAGTGTAGGGGAAGTGTCCATTCATCGTAACGTTTTCATACGAGCTCTTCGACTTGCAACCTCGCGCCAGGATCAAACTGAGGACAATCGTATCCCCAAAACGTTGCCTGAGTCCACAACAAGTATGAATAATAGAAAAACTAACCCCCAGCGGAGTTCGCGAGGAGATGCACCGCGGCGGGGCTGGGGGATCTCAGGAGTAGATGCAGAAACTGGTAAGAGTGCAAAGGAGGTGAGGCAGAGGGAAATCGTGGAGAGGCGACATCGGGGAATGGTGAAAGCATCGCAGCATCGCCGGGCTGCGCGTTTGCGTATCAGAGAGGAGGTTGCCCGACAACGAGCCGTGAAAGAGAGAGAGCACAAATTGGCGGAGGAGCAAAGCACGGAGCGACTCGTACGAAAAGCAGCAGACGCGGAGGTTGCTAAAAGTGCGCGACGGCAGGCAGCCTTGCGCTTGAAACGGGCCCGGGCGCGAGAGAAGATCGCCGAGGAAGAGAAAAAGGCGCAATCAGTAGAATCCCCCGATTCTGTTGCTACAATCGTCGCAAGGCGTAAGCGTGTGCAACACGATGGTATGGCTGCGCTTGGGCACATCAAAATTGTGAAGCGTCTGAATAAGGAACTACGGCGTAAGGCAGAGATTGAGGCAAGGCAGCGCGATCGTGAAGAAAACCGAAAGGAGCGTCGAAAACAAACACGGGAGGGTCCACAAGCAGAACTTTTGGCCGAGCGCGATAATAAAAATCATCGGAACATGGCGGCTGCAACGCGGAAACGTCTTGCGCGGGCTGCCGCCATCAAGAAGTCTCTTGAGGATAGAAGGGTGGGGGAAGAACGTGAGAAAATACGAGCGTATCAAGGCTATCGTCGCGCAGTCGAGGCTACACTCATTGATCCTAGCGGGAAACTCCACGTTCCAAAGAGTGACTTTGTCCATACACCACGCCGCTTAAGGGATGCTTCACAACCGGGTCCGAGTCCTAAATCTCTGCAGTATGCTGCAAAGGAATTGGGGGTGCCATCGCTGGAGCGTGTGGAAGTAATACATGCACACGCAGACAGATTAGACCGTCTCAATCACTCGACAGAGAGAGGGCCATACTATGAGGATGAAGTTAGTAAAGAATCGCGAAATCCAAGTCGGATATTTGCAATTCTCGGAGCACCAGGCACAAGATCGATACAGCGCAGCGATTCTTCCTCAAGACCTCTACTCCTGGGCTCTAAATCATCCCCAGACATGTATCATTCTGCCTTTGAAAATGGCACTATGACTGCCGAGTCGCTGGTTGCGGCGCGCTCATTAGTAGGGGAAGCCAAAACTGCTAAAGCGGTCCGTGAGCGACGAAGACGAGAAGAAGAAGTGAAACAACAGCCAATCTGGAAACGCGATCATATACCTATGCAACCTGCGGAGAGCTATATGCAAAGTCCGAAAGTGAGGTTAAAAGAGGAGGGCCCGCGATGGGACGAGTACAAGAAAACGCGAAATCAGAGTTGTGAAAGAAGAGCCGATGTCAAAAATCACAGCGCAGGGCGTGGTCAAAACTACGCTGCTCTCGCGGAGAAGAAGCGGAAGGCGAATCGAAGAAAACAAGACAGTTGCAATGTGTTACAACGTGCTGGGTCTCACGTGATGAACGAAGCATCTAACGCGGATATGTATGTGAGGGCCCCATCGGCAGCAGGAGGAAAAGCAGAAGCAGAAGAAAATCTTTTCGGTCCACCGCAGGTCTCATATCGAATCATCTGAAATTTGTGCGGGTGAGGGGGAGAAGTGCAGGTGGAAGTGGAAATAATCAAACTGGTTATAGTTATAGTTATAGTTATAGTGAAATAGACTAAATTGATTAAAATTACAAGTGAGATTATGATGATTTAGATTGCGTTCCAACAGGTGATATTACCGAGTCATTTTCCGGGATCACATGAGTTCCCTGCGCATTTCTCTTAGTGCTATCACCTGGCGAAGCGAATCCTTGGCTGCTCTTCTTACTTTCCGGTGGAATTTTTTCATCTCCTGTTTTCGAAAGGCGGAAGGTTTACTATCTCCTTGTCCATTTTTTGTTTTTGTGCGAGGTGGGGATTGAATCCAATCCGGTCCCTTGAATCCATTTGGAACGCAATTTGGCATCCTGGCGATTTTCGATTTGTTTGCAGATGTTATCGTGGATTTCTCTTCCATCGGTTTGTTTTTGCGTCGCGAACCGGGCATCATCAAAGGAATGCGTTTTCCTTTTCCAGCAGGAAATTTATTCCATGCGAAAATACCTTCCTCCCCCAGACATGAGTTCCTTCTGGCTTTCTTCTCAGGGGCCGCATCTTTCTCATCACTACCAGCAGTAGTGCTTGCACAAGTCTCACCATTTATATTCATCCGAGAAACTTCCATGGTGGAGAGAGGAAATACAGCCTTGCTGTCACATCGGAACTTGTCGAAGCATTTCCGTCGAATTTTTCGAAGGCATTCTCGCGACAGACACTACGTTGCGACCAGAAGATGGAAGGGTTTGCTGCCTTGCCTTCCGCAACCATCGCGCGATCAATTAGCTAGCTAATATTGAGCCTTAATTATTAAGAGTTCATCACTGACCCATTTTTTTTAGCGAAAGAATC
>JACLAD010002462.1_pt1 | contig 15616 bp, 18 predicted proteins | sample 8027901 | NCBI WGS metagenome assembly JACLAD01 (sample SAMN15725071, study PRJNA655200) | protist metagenome | isolation source: fluorescence activated cell sorting (FACS) single amplified genomes of... | place: Spain: Blaines Bay Microbial Observatory, Mediterranean Sea | collected 2016-07-05 | reverse complement strand
GTCCAGCAGTTCTTTGTCGATGCTCATACGTGGGTCTCCTTACAGAGTAGTTACCACGCCAGAGCACAAAATTCAGGATAGTCCCGTATAGCCCCGGGGTGAAGGCAAACGTGCTGTTCTTTGACAAAAAACCGGCATCCCGAGACGCGCAAACGAAAGAACTCTGGGTCTACGATTACCGGACGAACGTCCACAAAACGCTGAAGACAAAGCGCTTGGTTCGGTCCGACCTCGATGATTTCGTTACGTCCTACCACGCGCGCGTCGAAAGCGAACGTTTCCGCAGGTTCGCCTACGAAGAGCTCGCCAAGCGCGACAAGTTGAACCTCGATATCTTCTGGCTGAAGGACGACAGCCTCGACGACTTGGACAGTCTACCAAATCCGGATGTTATCGCAGCCGAAATCGTTGAGAACCTCGAAGCCGCCCTGGAGCATTTCCGGGGAGTTCATGAGGAATTGGCTGACGAAGTCTCTTGATACCTTGCAGACGCGATGGCGATCTGGGCCGGCCGCTCTCACTAAGGTCAGAGAGCGGCCATCATGTTCTTAGTCAGCTGGCAAGGGAGAACCTGTTACCTTGCCGGGGGAGGGACTTTGGTCCAGTTGCGCCGCGCTTTCAGTTCCTTGGATGTCAACGTGTAACTGCGGCCACCTGTAACGATCGAAACCGCTTCGCCGCCGTAGCGGGGATAAAGGCGCCCGTTGGACCATTCGGTATCTGGGGTCACGATCTTGACCTTGACGGACGAAGCATACGCCTGAGAGGGGTCCAGCTCAGGGATAATGATATAGTCATGCTCGAGTAGGGCGCTGACCTTTTCGGCCGCGCGAAGCCAGGCTCGCTTGTTCGAGCGCCACGGAGATCCCTCACTGATACCCGGCAGATAGAAGTTGGGATAGTTGGCCCTCTCCACCATGGCGGCCCGAGTGTAGAAGTAGATTTGGGGGCTGGATCGCAAACTTGCGATCACCGCCGTATCCACCATTGCAAATCTGCTCCCTGTGGTCGGGCTGGCGGCCGTGATGAACTTCTTCGAAAAGCGGAAGGAGATATTCTGCCTGTTCTCGGAGATCTCGATCTTTTCGAATAATCCTTTTCCACGGAGATCCCTGATCCCTTCTTCAATCATGCGATTGTCGTTCGCGCCGGGGCTGCCCGTGATCTGCATGATGATTTTACAGCGTGCATTGAAGCAAATGTCCTTTCTTGATGACATCCGCTGAAGATTGTAGCGGGGGTCCTGATCGACCAGAAAGCAGCACGCATGGACGACCTTCAGTGCCGCCATCGGCAACTCCTGTCGTTCAAGAAGTTTTACGACTTCTACATCGCAGCGGTATTCGTTCGGGCCTGACATGTATTCTCCTCTTGTGGTGCAAGGGAGGTGGGTGCGTAGGAAATCCGTCAAAATGGAAAAATGCACCGTAAAGGTAGTCAAACTGACCGTGGAAGTTGTCAGGGGAGCGGCGCGGCTGGCTCTGATATCCGAGAAAAAGCGGCCGCCTTCCGTGAGTTTGGGAGGGAAATCCGTAATATCGTGATGGCAATCCGAAATAACTGCTTCACTCGACGCAAAGTGAGCGCCTGACTCGCGCTAAGGCATTGATTTTGTATCGCGACCCCTTGCGAGAACCTGCGAAATAGGTAGTATCTAAAGGAAAAAGAGAGAACCTCGCATCCGCTCTCGAATATCCAGCGGCTCGGCTGTAGCCGGCTGGAGCAACTGCTCCTTGGCGAGGACGACAGGATTAGCGCTGCTTTGCGGAAGCCGGGACGGCGGTGACGGCATCCTGCTCCGTCAGCATCCCGATGATCTGCTCTTCCGTGAAACGCGATCGCTTCATGTCCGTCTCCTGAGTTTGCTCTGCCCCCTGAAAACGCGACCGCCTGAAGCTGGAGTTTTCGGCTAAGGTGGACTTGCCCCGAACGCTGTGGACTTGCCCCGAACGCTGGACCGCTGCCCTGAGGCCTTTCCCGTCTTCTAAGCCATCAACGGGCAGGTGGTGCTGATGGCTTTCATGAACTCGATCGGGGTCTTGTTGCCGATCGAGCTGTGCGGTCGCTCGTGATTATACTCGTGGCGGTATGCCTCACATTTTAGTCGGGCGTCCTCGACGGACAAGAACCAGTTCTGGTCGATGCACTCGGCCCTGACCTTCCCGTTGAACGCCTCGGGAATGCGTTGTCTGTCGGCTTTCCAGGCCGACTAAAGTCGAGGATGACGCCGTTCATCCATGCCCAGAGATCAAGGTCCTTGGAGATGAACTCCGGCCCTTGGTCGACCCGGATCGAGCGGGGGATGCCATGCTCGCACGTGACACGTTCGAGCGTGGCGACCACGTCCGCACCTGTGTAGCGGCGTCGCACGTCGATGGCCGGAGACAGCTTCGTGAAGGCATCGACAATGGTCAGCACCCGGATCTTCGAGCCGTTGAAGAGCTGGTCCGACAGGAAGTCCATCGCCCAGACATCGTTCGGCCCACTGGCCGGGCGCCGATCCTCCCGCAGCTTCGCGGCGACCTTGCGCTTTGGCCGCTTGTTTCGGATCTGCAAGCCTTCCTCGACATATAGCCTGTAGACGCGCTTGGCATTCACGGCCCAGCCCTCTCGTCTCAGCAATACATGGATGCGCCGGTAACCGTAGCGCACCCGCGTCTCCGCGATCTCGCGAATGCGCAGTCTCAAGGCCGCCTGCGAGGGTCGGCGTGCTCGGTAGTAATAGGTCGATTTCTGCAAGCCCAAGAGCGCGCAACCGCGCCGGATTGAGACCCGGAACGCGCCCTGGAGGTAATCGACCAACTGCCGGCCCCGCGCAGGCGCTACAGCTAATGGGATGGACCGCCCCGCATCCAAGCATAGCCTTTGTCGCTATAGGAGAAGGAGGATAACGGATGCGCATCAATCCCAAACCGGAAGCCGCTGTCTACGGCATCGACCTCGGCAAGAAAGTATTCCACCTCGTCGCACTCGATGCAGGGGGTCGGCCCATCCAGAGAGCCAAGTTCACCCGCGACACGCTCCTGCGCTTCTTTGCGTCAGCCACCGCTGCACGGGTCGGCATGGAGGCTTGTCCCGGCTCCCAATGGCTTGCTCGGAAGCTTATCGAGCTCGATCACGACGCCTGCATCATCCCCGCGAAGTTCGTGAAGCCCTATGTGAGGTCGAACAAGACGGATGTGGTGGATGCCGAAGCCATTGCCGAAGCGGTGACCCGACCAACCATGCGCTTCGTCCAGGTGAGAACGCCCGAGCAGATTGATCTGCAAGCACTGCATCGTATCCGCGATCGGCTGATCCGCAGCCGGACCGCGCTGATCAATCAAGCCCGCGCTTTCTGCCTTGAATATGGCTTGGCAATGCGAACCGGCGCCGGCGTGTTCCATATCGACATCCGGCGCCATCTCGACTGCACACAGAACGATCTGACTGACACCATGCGCGCCATGCTGCGTGATCTCCTCGACGATCTCGACCACCTCGAGGGGCGCATTGCGGAGATTTCGAAGGCAATCGAAGCGACGGCTCATACCGACGAGGTCGCACGTCGTCTCATGACCGTGCCCGGAATTGGACCGTTGGGCGCCACCGCCCTCATGGCTGCGGCCGGGAATGGGTTGCAGTTCCGCAAGGCGCGGGACATGGCCGCCTGGCTCGGTCTCGTGCCCGCCGAGCATTCCACTGGCGGCAAGCAGACCCTTCGCGGGATCAGCAAGCGAGGCAACGGCTATGTCCGACGCCTGCTCATTCACGGAGCGCGATCATGCTTCCTGCACCTCGATCGCGAGAAGCACGCGCTTGGCCGGTGGCTGAGCGCACTCGAGGGGCGCACGCATCGCAACAAGGCGGTGGTGGCGCTGGCGAACAAGATCACACGGATTGCCTGGGCGATCCTTACGCGGCCCGGGCAACTCTACCTTCGCTCGAACGGAGCTACTGCCTGACGCCGATCGCCAACCGATTGCAGGAGGCACGATGACCAAACGGCTGATCGGCCACGGGTAAACCATTCGCAAAAAAGCGGGACACGATCCCGTAGCAACTAATCTGGAACCCAGGGCGCGGATCTCATCAAGGCCTGGCCGCCAAAAGCGGCCCACTGATCAGAGGCCGGATACATTTACGCAAGCCTGAATGGCATCGCGCAGCTTGCAAGCGCGGGGCGGACCATACATTTTTTTGCAGCACGTCCTGCAACATGGCCTTGTCGAGCGACAGGTCCGCCACCATCCGCTTCAGGCGGCTGTTCTCGTCCTCGAGCATCTTCAGACGCTTCACTTCGGAGGGCATCAGCCCGCCATACTTCTTGCGCCATCGATAGTAGGTCTGCTGGGAGATGCCGGCCTTCCGGCAGACCTCCTCGACGCTGAGCCCCTCATCCGCCTGCTTCAAGATGAAGGCGATCTGCTGTTCGCTGAACCGAGATGTCCGCATCGGTCTTCCTCGCGTTGCCTGCCCGGCAGTTTACGAGACTTTTCCCAGATCCGGCGGTTCAGTTTCCCGGAAGCAGGTCAAAGGTTGGCCCGGCTGGGACGAGGAGCGAAGCCATGAAGGCATCGAAGTTTTCGGACGCGCAGAAGGCGTTCGTCTTGAAGCAGGGCGAGGAAGGCACGCCGGTTGCCGAGATCTGCCGCAAGGCCGGGATCAGTCCGGCAACCTACTTCAGTTGGAAGAAGAAGTATGCCGGCCTGCTCCCGGACGAGATGCGACGCCTGAAGCAGCTCGAGGGCGAGAACAACCGGCTGAAGAAGATCGTCGCGGACCTGACCTTGGACCGGGAAATGTTGCAGGACGTGATATCGCACCATGGCATCGTCGCGTATCATAGGCACCGTCTGCGGTGACTGTGTCGATCACCTCCTTCAGGGGGGCTGCGCCAGTAGGTCCGGCAGCAGAGAGCTGTCGCCTTGGCGGCTCGAGGTGAACTCGACCGCGCGCACATCCCTGTGCCCGCGTCCATGGCGAGGTGGACCTTCCGCCATTGCCTCCGACGCGACGGGCCATGCTTGCGGGCCTGCTATTCGCCGTCCCCGCGGAACTTGAAGCCAGTGCTATCGACAAGCAGGTTAAGGGGCTGTCCTGACGCGCGATACGGGACCTGCACTGAGATCCGCGCCTGCCGGCGGCACAGCGTCGAATAGTCCGGAACCGGCCAGTCGAGTCCCGCCATCTGGATCAGGCTTTCGGCCAGCTCGACCGTCTGCCGAAGCGGAAGCCCGAAGAGCACTTTCAGGGCCAGGCATGTTTGGATGGCAGCGTCCGAGAAGGTCCCGGCCGTCCGCGCTTCCCGGTCTTGTCAGCGTGCCAGACTATCTCGGGATCGAACCAGACCGACAGCGAGCCGCGCTTGCGCAGCGCCGCGTTGTAGGCGGACCAGTTCAGTGTGCGGTAGCGGGTCGGGGAAGGCTTCGGCATGCCCTCGAGCTAACCGTCAGGACGCGCTCAGTGAATTCCCCTCACCGATATGTGTAACAACGTCTGTCGAAGGCGACGTGAGGGCCTGCTCCAACAACAAATCTTTGTCAGGCGAACTGACTGACGAAGATGGAAACGAGTTCGACTTCCAAGGGGATTGGGTCAGCAAGGGCGAAATGGAGGGCTACTTTGGCCCGTTCAACGCTTGGTGTGAACTGGAAGTGGATTGATCTCAGATCCGCACTAAGCGTCTTCTCGGCGATCGCGAGCAAGCCCGACTTCGACGGCTTCCGCGAAGAGTCGGAGTAGGCGAGACATGGTTATCCCTACAATGACCTCCCCGTGGTCCGGGGAGCTATGGCCCCCGGCTTGGGCAGTCTTTAGAAGGCATTCTTCGGCATCTCTGGCCGTGTCGGGTGTCTCGGCTGCTCAAAGCCTACCGCGATCAGGGTGATGTTTTGCCGGCCGAGGACCAGGGCGATGAAGACACCAGCAATGTGGTGCCTCTCGCTTCCAGCTCGGGAGGTGCTCGCCAAAAGGCTTTCTAAGGCCGACCTCCTGATCAGTCGTTGAGTGGGCAGGGCGATGGATGCCACGCTCCCTTGGGATCCTCTCCGACACCTCGGCAAAAAATATGTGCCGGAAATTTCAGGGTGAACGCCCTGGGGCCCAGTTCCTCGAAAAGGAGCTGGGCCCATGCTTTTGCAATACGATATTCCCATCACTGTCGCGGACGCCGCGCGCCATTTCCAGTTGGGCGAGACGACCACCCGGAAGCTGTTGGCGACGGCCAATGTCCGGCCAGTAGCTCACAATCCGCAACGCTATGCCTGGGCTGATATCTGGCAGCTCGAAGGCGCAGCCTACGTGTCTGCCGAACTCGCGATCGAGTTCCAAAAGCCGCTGCTGAAGCCGGCTGAGGTCGCCTTTCTTTACTTCAAGCACTTGTCGCCGCGCACGATCACGGACCGGGCGAAGAAGGGGCGCCTTCCCGGCATCCTCCTTGGCAGCGACTGGCGGTTCCGGGAGCGCGACATGCGCGCGGCAGCGATCCATGGCTGATCGCTCGGATTATCACCCGGACCCTGCGCCAAACGAGCTCACCTGGCGCACCGATGCCTCGTTTGGCGCAGGCTCACCCGAAGGCCCTTCGACATACCCGGAATGTATGGCGAGGGGTGTCCGGCTGAAACCACCCTGATTTCCGGCATTTTGCGCCAAACCGGCTGATTTGGCGCAACGGCTGTCCCGGTCTTTCCTGGTCCGTCCGGGAGGTCGGAGAGGCTGTTGGCCGAACCTCTCCAACCTCCCGGACATCCCCACAGAAAGACGACATGATGACCATCACCAACCTGAAGCAGGTCGAAGAATGCCTGCCCGAACTGGGCTATGCCCCCAGCTTCGAAAAGAACCTGCGGGCCTCGATCCGCAAGAGCGCCAAGGTCTACAAGACCGAGCTGAAGCGCATTCCGGCAGATCTCGCCGAATTCGATCGCAAATGGGGCCGGGGCCGCGTGCGCCACGTGCCCGCGCCGTTCCGCACGGCCAACGAGTTCCGGACCTGGCGCAAGCACAATCGCATGGTGCTTCGGCGTCTCTCAGGCACCCCGGTTGCGACAGCCCTCGGCACCGAATGGAACGCGCTGCTTGCCTTCGTGAAGGGAAACCAAGGCAAAGGAAAACTGCTCGGGACCAATTCGCACCTCACCTTCGGGGTTCTGGCGCGCGTGGCTTCGGCGGCGGGCGTGCAGCCCGCCGAGATCACCGATGACTGGGTCAACCGCGTGGCGGTCGGCCTCGAGACCAATCAGCGGAAGTCGTTTCGCCGGGGGATCGACCGTTTCAACGCGATGATCGCCAAAAGGTCCTGCCTGCCTGAACTGGAGCACCTGCTGCCCGAGAAAGATGTGGTGCGGCCCGCCGCCCTCAGGCCTGCCCGCAACCGCTGGCTTCGCAGGTCGGGGCATCCCGGGGCTCGTGTGATCTGGGCGGAGTTCGATGAGATCATCGCGTTGAAGCAGCATGGCGAGGACGCGCCTCTGGCTGGTGCGCCGGTTCAATTCCAGCCGAATTCCGCGAAGTCCTACGAAGAGTCGCTGAACTGGCTGCTCGGCGGCCTGTCCGCCGGAGATCTGATCGAGGACGACGCAGACCTCGCCGAGATCATCACCCACGCCAATCTCGTCACGGCGATCAATCACTGGATCACGGCACGCCAGGCCCGGGGCCAGAGCACCAAAACCAGCACGCTGCACAACCACGTCTCCCGGCTGGTGCATCTGGCGGTGACCTACCTCGATGTGGCCCCCCGGGAAGCGGACCGTCTGCGCAAGCTGCGGAAGAAGCCCACGATCCGGACGGCCTCGGTGGGGCGGATGTCGCAGACGCGAGAGGCCTGGATCAAGGAGTTCGATCTCGATCCCGCCAAGCAGGAGCGCGCGCATCGCCTGCCCGAGGAACTGATGGCGCGGGCCGAGCGGGTGCTCGTGAAGGAGCGTGCCGGCAGAAAACTCCGTCCAAACGAGACGATGGACGCCCTGCGGGCCGGGGTTGCGGCGACGATCGCGGCCATCCTCTTTCGGGCCTCGCCCGTGCGCTCAGCCAATCTGCGCACCCTTCGCATACGCGAAGAAGGCGCAGAATTCGATTGCCGCGCCCTCGAAGGCGGCGCGCGACTGGCGCAGCTGCGGCTGTCGATCCCGGGCGAGCAGGTGAAGAACGATGCGCATATCGACGAGATCGCAGACGACGACCTGGTCCCCGTGGTCGCGTGGTATCTGCAAGAGATCCGTCCTCGCCTCATCTCGGCTCATCCGTTCAACAAGCGCTATTCGGACAGCGACTACCTGTTTCCGTCGACCTCCGATCGCCCCATGGAGCGGTCGAACTTCTCGGAGATGTTCAGGCGCGCCTGCCTGGAAGTGAACTTCGACATGACCATGCACCAGGCGCGTCACGTCTGCGCCTACTGGATCCTGTCCGTGGATCCGAACGCCTGGAACGAGGCGGCCGCTTTGCTCGGTGACGACGAGCTCACGGTGCGGAAATACTATGGCTGGATGAACGAGCGGCGGGCCTCGCAAGCTGGCCGGGCCAAGCTCCAGCAGGCCCGCAAGGGAATCCGCAAGCACCGTCCGGGAGCGTTCGATGACGCGGCCTGAGGAGGAGATCCTGCTGGACGGCAGGCGGGACGCCGCACAGCATCGGTTGCTGGCGAAGTGGGATGCGCACCTCTCAACGCGAGGGGCCATCCAGCCCGGCAAGGAAGATTTCCTCGGCTTCGGAAGCCTATCGACCCTCGAGAGGCTGCGTGATGCCTTGAACCGGTATCGTCCAGGCGAGGTGAGCGCCATTCGGCTGGCATTGCGGCAGAAACGTTCGAAGAAATGGCGTAAGACGCACCCCGAGCCGGAAACCAAGGAGAACCGCAAGCCACGTGTGCCCGCGCGGCTGTCGATGGCGGAAGCGGATCTGCCGCGGGCCTGGCGGAGGGCCCTCCGGGAGATGCGAACCAGCCGCACCACGCTGGATCGCGGGCTGCTGGATCTCGAGGACCGCATACCCCCCAGCGCGACCGTGATCCGCAACCTCGCCTCGACACTCCGGGTGTTCGGTCAGGTCTGCGCCGATCACGGTTTCCCGGTGGAGGTGACACTGGAGACCATCGATCTCTATCGGGCAGCCCGACATGCCGAGGGCAATGTCAGCGTCAGCATTGCCGGCCGCCTCAAGGAACTCCTGACCTTTGCCCGATGGTGTGAGGCCGAGGAGGACGTAATCCGCAAGCTGGTGCGGCTGCACAGGCTCTACGCCGGGGCGGCGAAAGGAGAGCGCAAGCGTAAGGACATCTGGGCCGCCGAGCACGGGCAGGGCATCGGGCAGGTCTGGGCCAAGGCCGAAGAGCTGCTCGCGCTCTCCAAGGCAGCACCTGAAGGATCCATGCTGCGGGCCACCCTGACACTGGATGCCGTCTGCCTGGCGCTGAGCGTGGTCTGTCCGCTGCGCTGCGGGGATCTGCATCGCATCGAGATCGGCACCGAGCTGGCCCGGAAGGAGCAGGGGTGGTCGCTGCATATCGATACGCGCAAGACCGGCCGGTCCTATCATCGGCCGGAGCTTTGGCCGGAGGTGACGCCCTTTCTCGACGCTCTGGTCATGCTCGACCAGGCGGGGCGGGACTTCCACGAGGCCTATGCGGCCAGGCGCGGCACGGCGCTGTTCTCGCGAGACGGGGGCGAAAGCGGGCCAGCCGTCGAGTGGCCGACCCGCTGCTGGCTCCGCCACTTCGAAATCGGGGCCCACATTGTCCGTTCGCTCTGGCACAGCCTGATGTTCGAGAGCGAGGATGACGACCAGTGGATCGCCTTGGCCCTCTGTGGGCAGGGCAACGCCCGCACGGCGCAGGACTACATCCTTCAGAGTCGGCAGAAGCGGGCGGGGCGCCGAGCTCGCGCGAAGATCCGGGCCATCCGGCAGGCAAACCGCGCAAGCTGAGCATTGGGTGCACCTGGGCGCACCGATCCTGATTGGGCAGCAGGTGTATCGGAGCTGGCTTGCCTTGCAGCGTCTCACTGGGGTGAGAGCCGCTGCAAGGCAAGCAGCCCCGACGATACAGAAAGGAAAACGCATAACCCCGGCCCGGAAGGAGGAGGAGCCGATCTTGTCACCTGAGGCATTCTGCCGACGGCACCAAACGGGAGAACATCATGTTCGATATTCCCATGCCAGCCACCGCGCTGCACCGCTTCGCCCAAGAACATTACGAACCCATACAGAACGCCGCCCAGCTGCTCGAAGGAAGGCCCCGGCTTGGGCGCGTGCAGCGTCTGCTGGATCATCTTCAGTTCACGTCGACCGTGACCGGTTACGCGCGGCGTGAAGCGGCAGCCGTGCTCAAGTTGCTCACTGTCGAGCATGTCCATGACGTGCTCCGTCCAGAAGTCGCCTCCATCGAAGCGTTCGATTCGGCGGCCCCTCGTGTTGAGGAGATCTGTCTGCTGACAGACCGTCTGTCCGACGCTCTCGAAGAATGGGGAGCGCAGCAGGGAACGGCAGTCGTCGACGACTTCAGGGGGCAGGCCGATGTGTGAGGGCAAAGAACGACAAGATCCTCTGCAAGAGGCCGCCTTCGAAGCTCTGACGGCCGCGGACAGGTTGGCCGAGGCCATTGCGGCCGTGGAAGCGGCTCAAGCGCTGACGCCCAAGCAGGTCGATCAGCTGCGCGGTCTGCGACCGGCATCCCTGGCGCCCGCGCAGATCACCAGATCGGCCATCGAGGCCCTCCAGGAACTGGCGGGTTGCCTCGAGCCTGCGATCCGGGGGGAAACCCAGACGTGGTTCGTCCATGACGAGCACGACACGTCTGGCGGTCACGAGGAGTCCGCGACGTCCGATGTGGGTTTCGCGCTGATCTGCCTTCGTTCGGCGTCGCTCAATCTGGCCAAGCGGCTGGTAACCCTGCGTAATCTGCGAGAGGCGGAGCGGGTGGCGGAACAGCTGCGCGACTGACCCTCGACGGGCTGGGCGAAGATGTCCGGCCCGTTCCGAAGCGTCGGAATTTAGTGCAAGCGAGTTGTCTTGGTGCGATCAGCCACCGGCGTTCCTCACCATGCCGACAGTGGTGCGCAATGTGGGCTGATGCTGGTAACTACCAAGACCTTAGTCCGTGTCCACACACTGACTTGCGCACTCTCGGTTTGCGGCGGGCCACATTCGTGTCGGTAGCATTGGCTTGGAGCGATGCGTCTACCGCCGAATCTCAGCAGGCTGCGAGCCGCGCTCCACGCAAGCTACCTCGCCCTCCCGGCGGGGCAATCAAACCAAATTCGTCACCGCATACCTGAACTCACTTTTCCCACGCACGCAGCATGTGGTGGAGAAAATCTCGATGAACGTGAAGACCTATCAAACCCAAACTTCGGTTTCTGAAGAAATGGCCAATGTCCTCGACACGATGAAACCGAGGCTCAAGGCGTGTGTCGTCGCAAGGCTGAGTGGTCTGTCACAAAGGGCGATCACGCAGCATGCCGCGAACGACCGGATCCCTGGGGCTGCCAAGCATGGCGGCCTGTGGACGTTCGATCACGACTTGGCCCTCCAGTGGATAAACGAGGGCAGCAAATGTCAACCAACAGCAAAAAACCAAAAAACATCTTCAAGCCCAAAAACAGCAAGTATTACTGGCTCCGCGTCAAAATCAACGGGGTCACCCACCGGGAAACGCTTCGAACAACTTCTCAGCGCGTCGCGGAGAAGGCGGCCAACAGCCGCATAAAAGAGCTGAGGCGACGGGAAGAGGCTGGAGAGCTGGATCGGACCTTCTCTGCCGGACTGTTGAGGTTTTACGAAATCTTGGAGCAGGCAAGCTCTGGATGGGGCGAGGATACTCGAAAACGCTATCAGACCAGCCTCCGTCAGATCCTCCGGGTGATGGAGGGTATCTGCGAGGATCTGGGCTTGGATGTCCGAACTATCATGGCAGAAGAAGTCCAAGTCGCTACCGTGTCTGAATATGTAATGCGGCGTCGCTCCGAAGGGGTGAAGGTTTCCACAATCAACCGCGACTTGACGGCGTTCGGTCACTTGATGACCGCGATGAAGAACGACGGCTGGATCGAGGAGAATCCGGTGCAGAAGTTTGAGAAGCAGGGCATGAAGGAAGTTCTGCCCGACATCGTTATCCCTACCGAAGCTGCGATCGCCAGGCTCTCCGACAGAGCCCCCGGCACGTTGACCTTTTTCCCAAGGTTTCTCGAAGCCACGGGAGGGCGCGTCACCGAGATGGCTCTTCTGCAATGGTCTGATATTGCTGGTATGGAGAGCCCAAAGGAGGGCAACGTGTTTGCCACTCTGCGGAACACCAAGGGGCGAAAGGTTCGAACGATCGAACTTACCCAAAAGGCGATCGACATCCTGTTGCAATTGCCGCGTTCGAACTCTTCGCTTTATGTTTTCTCGAACACGACCGAGCACGGATTTTACAAGGATCCATCGAACCTGTTCTGGGAGTATGGTCAGGAAACCGGCTTCGGGGCGCGCCTTCATGATCTCCGCCATAAGTTCGCGATCGAACGGCTGCGCGAGGGGTGGTCAATTTATAAGGTGCAGAAATACATCGGACACGGGTCAGTTCTGACGACCGAACGGTATTACCTTCGATACCTGTCGCAGCAGCAGCAAGAGCGTGCGCGCTCGGATGGAGACAACGGTTTCCGGTAGTGCCCATGCCAAGCCATTTCGTCGAGGGGATCTTGCGTCAGCAAGGTCCCCTTTTTTCTGTCCGCTGGTCGACCAAGGCAGAACCGTCGAAAGGCGTAGATGGCGTCCAAGGGGCATAGGAAGTTCGAAAGGGGGCATAGTCGGCACGCCCAGAGGCTCGAAAGGGGTCATAGTATGACGCTTTTCATGCATCTATCGGGCTACCTGAGCACGCGCACTACACCCGAGAAAGTTCAAAAAAGTTCAAAATAGTGGGTAAATTCAGGGGGATAGTGGCGGAGAGACAGGGATTCGAACCCTGGGAACCCGTGAAGGCTCAACGGTTTTCGAGACCGCCCCGTTCGACCACTCCGGCACCTCTCCGCGGTCTGTGGGGCGTTTAGCCAGTGGCGCGGGCGGGCGCAAGTCCCGGATGGCGGAAATTTCGCAAACTTCGCGCGACCGTCGCGTCAAGCCGCACGGATCTGTTGGAATGGCGCGGCCATGCGCCTATCACCGGGTGATGTCACCGGGAGACCAAAGCCATGCCTGTCCGCGCAAGCCTTCTGACCGTCCTTGCCACCGTGGCCGCGATCGCCGCCTTGCCCGCCGCGGCCCTGCCGGCGCAGCAGCTCGACAGGCTGGTCGAGGCGCTGGCGCTCGATGAGGTCACCGAGGTGATGCGCGAGGAGGGGGTGGCCTATGGTGCCGAGCTGGGCGCCGAGCTGTTCGATGGCGACGAAACCGGCTGGGCGGCGCAGGTCGCGCGGATCTACGATGCCGATGCGATGCGCGACGCGCTGGCGCAGGGGCTCGCCGAGGGGCTGGTGGACCAGCCGGTCGGCCCGATTCTCGATTTCTTCGAGGAGGGGCCCGGCGCGCGGCTGGCGCGGCTCGAGGCGTCGGCCCGGCGCGCCATGCTCGATCCGCATGTCGAAGCGGATGCCGAGCGGATGGCGGCGCGGGCGATGCATGACGAGACCGCGCGTTTCGCGCTCATCGACGGCTTCGTCGAGGCCAACGACCTGATCGAGGCCAATGTGGCCGGGGCGCTGAACTCCAGCTTCGCCTTCTCGCGCGGGCTGCTCGATGGCGGCGCCTTTGGCGGCGCGGTGGACGAGGCGGCGCTGCTCGGCGATGTCTGGGCCCAGGAGCCGCAGATCCGGCGCGACACGACCGAATGGCTCTATGCCTTCCTCAACCTCGCCTACGGCCCGGCCCCGGCCGAGGACCTGCAGGCCTATATCGCCTTTTCCGAGGAGCCGGCCGGACGCGCGCTCAACCGGGCCCTGTTTTCGGCCTATGACGAGATGCTGATCGGCATCTCGCGCGAGCTGGGGCTGAGTGCTGCGCGGTTGATGGCGGGCCAGCGCATCTGATCAGCGCCCCCAGAGCAGCAGCGAGGTGACCAGCGCGCCCGGATTGGCCTCGTAGAGATCGAGATCGCCCGAAAGCTGCAGCCGCCGGGCCGGGCGGTCCGCGGCCGGAACGCCCGCCGCGTCGAAGGCCCGTTCGAGCGCGGGGCCGCCACCGGCGGCGATGTCGGACATCACCGGCTCGAAGGCCCCCTTGACGGCAAGCTCGACCGCGCCGCGGCGGGCATTGTCCTGCGCCTGGGCGGGCAGGAGCGTCGGGCGAAGCCCGGGCAGCGCACCGGGAGACGTGCCGGGCGCGCAGGCGGACAGCGTGGCGGGCAGGGCGGCGAGCAGGGCGAGGATGAGGCGCATGGGGCTCCTTTCGCGGGGGTTGACTTGGGCCATCGCCTCGCCGATAAGCCCGCATCCCGGCAAGACCCCTTGTCACGGGATGAGCGGCTATCCGCAAGGCGGCCGCGGATTTTCAATGATTGCCCCGATCGGGGCGCGCCGTCCGACGGTGGGGCATCCGCCCCGCAACGCCCCGCAAGGGGGGCCCAAGCGACGCGGTATACGAAGGAACGACAGATGTTTGCGGTTCTCAAGACCGGCGGCAAGCAGTACAAAGTGGCCTCGGGCGATGTGCTCCGGGTCGAGAAGCTGGCCGCCGAGGCGGGTGACACCGTCCAGTTCAACGATATCCTGATGATCGGCGACGCCATCGGCGCGCCCCTCGTCGAAGGTGCCGGCGTGCAGGCCGAGGTGATCGACCAGATCAAGGGCGAGAAGGTCATCAACTTCGTGCGCCGCCGCCGGAAGCACTCGTCCAAGCGCACCAAGGGCCACCGTCAGCAGCTGACGCTGATCCGCGTCACCGAGCTGCTGGCCGAAGGCGCCGACAAGTCGGGCGTGAAGGCCGCCCTGGGTGCCGCTTCCGCGCCGCGCTCGGCCGAGGCCGCCCCGGCCGCGAAAGCCGCTCCCGCCGCCGCTTCGGGCGACGACCTCAAGAAGCTGTCGGGCGTCGGCCCGGCGCTCGAGAAGAAGCTCAATGCCGCCGGCATCACCAGCTTCGCCCAGATCGCCGGCTGGTCGGAGGCGGACATCGCCCGCTACGACGAAGAGCTTGGCCTCAAGGGCAAGATCGAGAAAGAGGGCTGGGTCGCCCAGTCCCAGGACCTCAAGGCCTAAGGAGAGAGACACATGGCACATAAAAAAGCAGGCGGCTCCTCCCGCAACGGGCGCGACAGCGCCGGACGCCGTCTCGGCGTCAAGAAGTTCGGCGGCGAGGCCGTGATCCCGGGCAACATCATCATGCGCCAGCGCGGCACCAAGATGTGGCCGGGCCAGGGCGTCGGCATGGGCCGCGACCACACCATCTTCGCGACCGAAGAGGGCCGCGTGACCTTCCACAAGGGTCTCAAGGGCCGCACCTTCATCTCGGTGCTCCCGGTTGCCGAGGCCGCGGAGTAACCGCCGGCCCTTCAGCTGAAGACCAAAGCGCGGGGGATCGGTGACACACCGGTCCCCCGTTCGCATTATGGACACAAGTTTCGCCTAGCATGGCGACCGAAGAGCCCCGGCGCAGAACCGGGGCCCGAGCAGCAGGGAAGCGGAGGAGGCGGCCCATGAAGAGCAACGATATCCAGGTC
>JACLAD010004327.1_pt1 | contig 15617 bp, 11 predicted proteins | sample 8027901 | NCBI WGS metagenome assembly JACLAD01 (sample SAMN15725071, study PRJNA655200) | protist metagenome | isolation source: fluorescence activated cell sorting (FACS) single amplified genomes of... | place: Spain: Blaines Bay Microbial Observatory, Mediterranean Sea | collected 2016-07-05 | reverse complement strand
GTCATATCCTGAATGCAGTGTGCTTGACCGATGTCCAAAGTCAGTAAATCTTCCAGTATTTCCTGCCCTTCATCATCATAACTGTCATAAGCGATATTAATCTGTTTCGGACTTTTCTCTCCATCTGCGAGACTTGTTAACGCATTCGAGTTTTTACTATTATTACCGTATTTTCCTCTATTTAAATTTGTTAAAATAGAATCAAAGATGCCTAAACACCACGGACAATTCTCACTATCATTTTTGATAATTAAGAGAAAGACAAGCAGCGCATCTTCAAAGGCAATTCTGTTGCAATTTAAAAGAGGCAGGAGAGATAGTTGGGTCAGTATCTAGGTGTAGGTGTCATCATGGTGAAGTCAATGTTGATAAGATGGAGAAAAGAAGGTGAGAGCTGCTGAGTACATACCTGTTGTTATTAAGGATAAGATCTTCCATCAGTACTTGTCTGTCTCTACTAGTACTCAAATATCCTTTCTGTGTCATCCTATTCACTGTAGATAGTGTATGTGTGTAAAACGACATGTTGTCGAGCAAAATCTCCTGACCCCACTGACCTAAATCCATCATAATCTCCTCATGGGCAGAAGTCTCAAAGCGGTTGATGTAGATACTTTTGCGGTCACGGGTGCTGCATAGAGACGTAATAACCCTTGATCGACCAACCTTTCCGACGAAACTCCAAACTTCCAGGACTTCGAAGTGTTGCCGAGCTGCCTAGCTAGCAAGTACCAACCCTGGTGGGTCTCTCCTAGATAGATATCTATTGAGAATAAAATACCTTGTAACCAAGCATTAAATACCTTATTAAGAGTCGTTTGTCTAGATACGTATTGTAGAAGTCAAAAGACTACAGTTATTAATAACTTCAAGACCTTTTTTTTTGTTTTTAGCACGCGTAGTGCAGTAAAGTCCAAGGAAGTCGCGTGGAAGTAAGAGGCGGAGTCAGTCTCCATTATTGGAGGCTCCGCCCTTCGACATCAGGTTACTCACGACGCTGTTGACGACATGAGTAACCTTGACCACGCGTACTCTGCGGTACAAAGTTAAGATCCTGACGCTGTGAGCGAAAGGCGATCTGACCACATTACTCAATGAGAATGAGCTCACCCTCAAACACATTGAACACACTTACGCTGCAGGACGTGTGTCAGTATGAGGAATTGCCTCCTATACTCAATGATCTCGTAAGTAACCCTATTATTCTAAATTCTATTATTCTAAATTATTTTCATCCTTATCAAATTATATTGAGCGCAGTCGTCGCATTGCCAATTTTAATTTAGATACGAGAGTGAGAATCTAGACGTCACTCTACTGCTTTTGTTGGAACCAATACGCTGAGGGCGAATCGGTCTCTACAATACACCTAGAACGTATATATTAGTTCAATAGCGATTCGAATATCGTGAACTGAACAGTGCGAAGGCACATTATTGCCACAATTAGAGCAAGCATTTTTGCTCAGGATGGCCCCTTAACAAAGGTCCTCCCGTTGTGGAAGGCCCTTATGAAGTCGTGGAACAACTAGATACGGTTAATGCAATTCTAGATTTTGTCAGAATTGATGCGGTCTAGTTCGAGATTTCAATACCGTGTATGAATTACAATAATTTACACTACTAATATAACACTAATGGGAATTGGTCCTGCCTCGGCTGGCAAGATCAAGTAATGCCCGACGTAATTGCGATTTCAATATCGCAAAATGGACCGTGGATGCGATCCATGGCATTCTGCGGGTACTATGGAGTACTCGCCCGTAACATTTATTAAGCCGCAGCAAGTGGCTCAATAACACAAACTATATAAAATGGGAGGCCAATGAACGCAGACGTGTGTCATTCAAAGAGATGCCCCCTATACGTACCATAAAGTCTCCTGTGGAGACATAACTATTTAGTGTCCAACTGCGATCTCGCTAATCGTAAAGGACCGTGCAAAGGCACATTATTGCCCCAATTAGAGTGAGGAGACGTTATCCTCAAAATTGCTCATGGTGGCCCCTTAACCTTAACCCAACTCTAACCAAGGTCCTTCCGTTGTGGAAGGGTCCTTTAACCCTATGACTGTTACTCTGAACGCTGCTGGCGAACAGAGCCCTGATCAATTTACTGATCCGTCAATGTTAAAATAATCCACATCGCGGGTGTGGATAATATCGTCGCAGACGGTCTTTCTAGAGTATTTGCATTAAATACAATAAATATGCCTGCTACTCTGACCGCTGAAGGCGATCAAAGTACTGATACAATTACTGATATAACTAATAATGACAATAATGATGAAGACAATGACAGTGATGATACTATGTCCTATCAGAAGCAACAACTGATCACTGTTGCAACCTTTACTATTCGGAGACTGACTATAATAATGGACGAATTAACTGTATATAGATTATATCATAAAAGAAAATTTTATTTATTTCAGAAGTGGGAGTACCTTAGAAAAGGAGGGTAGTGTTGCCGAGCTGCCTAGCTAGCAAGTACCAACCCTGGTGGGTCTCTCCTAGATAGATATCTATTGAGAATAAAATACCTTGTAACCAAGCATTAAATACCTTATTAAGAGTCGTTTGTCTAGATACGTATTGTAGAAGTCAAAAGACTACAAAGCTTAATAGCGACAGAAGAAACGTTATGTAGATATTGAACAGCATTTTATTCAAATAACTAGGCCCTGAAGTATCGGGGAGCGTCAAATTCACAATTGATTTCAATAATGGGCCACAATAAAGCACTTTTATCTTCAAACCAAATTCAACTTCCGGGCACCCTTTGGCCCTTAGGAATTTCGGGGGAAAACCGGAAAAGGTCTTTTCGGGGAGAAAATCCGGGGCAGGGGGACCCGTTGTGAGAACTCAGTATAAATAAAATATTACTATAAATTATTATAGTAATATAAAGATATTGTAACGCTTTGTAGCTGTTATATATTATATTTATTTATCTTTAATATTACACGAGTAATGCAATATAAATAAATAAGCGAAATAGTAACCACTTTATGAGAGTCGGATTTACATGATAATGTTCTTTCCGATGGGAATTCTCCCATGGGACCCTTATATCCCAACACGCCCTGGACTCTTATAAAGTCGATTCGCATATTCCTTATCTATCATATTGTTGTTATTAAATACATGTTATCTATATACATAACTCTTAAGTCATTTCAATTCATTTATCTATTCATTGTTCAATTTATTTTGTCTGAGGTGTTCCCTGACAATTCATCCTTTAAACTCAAAATATCATCAACGTGGCTGATACCTTTTTCAGCTTTTCCAGATATATATTTCAAAAATGCATTATACTTTTTATTACTTTCTAGTACTTTTGTGTAATGATCTGCTAGCATGAATTCAGTACTCAAATATTCTAATTCGAACTCTTGTTTTTCAAGATAATAATCCATCCACCATACTTTGCTGTCTACATGTTTAGTTTTATTAGCGTGTGATTGACCTCTAGATTCAATCAACGATATTGTAGCTGTGTTGTCTTCAAATATTTTTGTGTTCACGTTGAGTCCCATGCTATTGAGGAGACGTTTTGCCCATAATACATGCTTTGCAGTTTCTTGTAATTGTAGTAGTTCGGATTCTGTAGTAGAATCACAAGGAACTTTGATAATCTTACTTCTATGCCATATGGGACCATAGCCTAGTGTCATGATCGCACCACCTATGCTTCTTTGCTTTGAAGTTGTTTTGTGACTTGCATCCGTGTAAAGTGTAAGAGGTATTGAATGTTTTGCATTGCCTGTTATACCCACTCGTATGTAAAGTTCTGATTGATTATGTACCAGATATTGTGCTAAATGAATCATTTTGTTCCAATCTGCCACTGTGGGTTCATTGAGTCGGGTGCGTAATCTCGTCATCCTTAGTATTAGTGCTGAATAGTGTGGATGTATGATTTGATTTCCAAGGTGTGTCAGGTTTTACTGAATGGTCAAAATCCCATTTGTCAATATCCATGAAGTGCTTTGGCATACTTACAATTGCAAAACCTGGTACGCCCTGTTTTCTCGTAAACTCTATACGCATTGACAAAAATTCTTGTACATCCCCTTTTGATCTTGTTATTTGACCGTATTTGTTTACTAATACATCATATAGCGCATCTATCATTCTTTGTTTTGTTGATCCCACTAGAATGTCATCAACAAATAAAATGAAGTATATGAATTCATTTGATTCAGTGTCATATTTATACCTGAAGTGCCGAAGCCGGGGTCGATTCGTCGATTGATTTTCGCCATGCGCGTATTGGTAAGCATTGGAGTGCGAGAAAGTCTCTTGAACTCTATTTATACATTAAAAATATTTTATAGGATCTAAGGAGCGCTATGCAGGAGATTGTGGACCGATATGAGAAGCGTCACTTACTGCCTCGCGAAGTGTAAATCATCATGATTGATCATTTGAGTGCTCTGTTGCCCATCTTTGCTGATATTAATAATGAAGGCACTCTTGACTCTGTGGTTTTGCTTCACACTCTTGTGCATGTGGCCGATAGACGGTTACACGCAGAAAGATGAGCTGGCACTGCTCGCTAAAGGCAATGCGAACATTCTATTGGGTGCATTGAAAGGGCAGACGGATTTGATTCGCCTGGGTCTATCTGAAGGTGGTGATATCAATGCGCTTCTTGATTCACGTTATGGCGCAAAATTGTTCAAAATGGGCCATATGTGGGTAGATTTCCCCAAATGGCCAGCTATCCATATTGCATTTGCAGGCGGTACCCGATCTCATTTGAACGTTGCGTTTATGATGTTACAGAAAGGCGCGGATTTGAATTTGTATGAACTACCTATGAGATTACCAGGGTACAAGTCTGGATATGCGCCAGCACCATTGTATTCATTGGGTTTATCAGGAAGCTTCAATCCTTCAGAATCGCATGCGGCCATGTTACAACGCTTACATGAATCACTTCCTTCCAAATTCAATACGACTATCATATCGTCATGGCTTGAAATGACGGGCAATCCACCCTTGATCCATATACCTGCTTTTATTGGCCATGGACCAGGTATCACTGTATTGATACAGGATATGAATGTATCTATAGATAGTCAAGACAAGAACGGTGTGACTGCTTTACACATAGCCTCTTGGCGAGGTGATTTAGATACACTTGCCTTGTTGTTGACAAACGGAGCAGATCGATTCCTGTCAGATAAACACAATCGAACGGCGTTACATTATGCTGCACTGAGAGGGTTTCCAGAAGTAGTGAACATCTTGCTGATACATCCTGAATTGATGTCAAGACATGCCTCAGCATCAGAAGAAGATATCAACAAGTGGAAGGTAGAGTACGTCTCCATGCTCGATAAAGATGCACGCAGTGCTTTGGGAGTAGTTAAAATGACTCCACGGAGGGACTACATGATTGAAACATTCGTGGCCAATACAGGAGATGTACCATGGCAAAATATAAATACCAATACAGCAGACATGAAAAGAGATATCGTACATCTGGGCGACAGAGTGGAATGTTTTGAAATGGAGAGCGATGATGTGCCAGGCCGCAGAGGTGGCTGGGATTTTCCTGAGTACTTACAATGTTCCAATGATGATGATGACTTGTTGTCATCAATGGTGGACAGTACACAGATCGACATTATTAGCGCTTCTGAGGTGAAAAAGGGCATCTTTCGTCGTGATTACTTCATAGTGCAGAGACCTCTTTTGATCAGCAAGACGCTATTCATGGAGAGTGCGATTTGGGCGCATTATCGGAGGGAGGACTTCCTAAATCGATATGGTGATGTAATGGTCACGATTGATGACTTTACACAAAATGACAACAGGGTGTTGTTGAAAGTGTATGTGGAAAGTCACATGAGTAGAGGTAGTACAGCGAAGCAATATCCGGTGTGTAGTAATGAGGATGAATATGGAAATAGTGATTGCATTGACAATAAAAACATACATGGAGCATACGCAAACTATGCATCGGAAGACTTTTCCTTTTTGAAGGACGACTTGAAACAATCTAGCCTCTTTAAACAGTGCCCCCCACATGATGATGAAGCTCTGAAGATAGAAATCGGACCTACATTGTCCAAAATGAAAACCAAACAACACAATGCGAGTTGGAGTCTACTCGTGACGGGTGTCAAGAAATGGTACATTTCTCCTCCTCTAGGCATCACCAATGTACAGAGTCAGCAAGTGAAGGAAGACCAGTTACCTGTGTTCAGTATTCTGCAGTATCCCGGCGATGTGGTCTTTCTGCCACATAATTGGAGATATTCTTCTGTTCATTTGGCGGATTCTATATCTATTTCTCAAGAATTCTGTACTCTCTGGCATACAGATCAGCGTTGCCAACCGCTTGGGGACATCATTTATGGCGGCACAGATGAACATCGGGGGAAGGGTAATACTGCGAGGAAGTATCCTAAATTATTTCGAGAAACCAAGAAAATGGAAGAGTTGACAGCGAAGAAGTCTCGTTTGCCTCAATTTGATACACCATATCTCGGAGATTCACTCGAATAGAAGTAGTTAGAGTTTGTGAACAATAATGTATTTTAACTGTCACGTATGTGAAGTTGTCTGATTTAAATTATGAAATTATGAAAAGTTCTTAGTATTATTTCAGTAGCTTACATTATCGATGGGAGGAAAACACACAAGTAATTAATTCCATTCTGAGCTGGAAGGGTTTAAATAAAGCAATAATTAGACTGAGAGCTTTTCATTTAGATCTTTAATAGTGGTAGCTTGAAGCGCATTTTCAGCTTTCAATTTCTCCAACTCTTGACGCATAGCATCTACATCGACACCTGTGGGAGCACCCATATAACGTTTTATGTAGTCGACAGCATTAGGAGGTCTCTCGGGCTCCTCATATAATCCAACAAGTACTGTTATTCATACAGTATCATCGGGATACACAATCACGAAGAATAAAGAGATACGATGAGGCAGAGCAAAGCATTTTAAATATAACGAGTATTGATCGATGAATATGGAATGATTAGAGGTGATATCGATGGAGTTCAGAATCAATAGGTAGTAGAAAGACGTAAATACGCAATAGAGGCAGTAGTGTGTGTGATGATGGATTAGTGAGTATTCTTTTCTTCATCCAAACACAGGCAGCAGGTAAGGCATTTCAAGGTCACTCACCTTTAGTAAGAGCATCGATCACACCAGATTTCTCCAGATACTTTCTGAACTCCTGCTTCTTGCTCTCGGGAGTCTGATAACTTGCCATCTTGATATTCACAAAGCACGAAAAAGTCGACTTTAGCAGAGATAACAGGCAGTCCTCCGACCAGGCCTTTAAAGTTCGTCACCCCACCCCAAAAATCATAGCCCAAATTCAAAGACGATACTGTCGTCGTTTGTTGCAAAGGTTTATAGAGATTAGAAACTGAGCATAGAGGTATCTTGATATCGGCAGAGGTATCTTGACATCGTTAGTTGGCGAAGAGATAGATAAAGATGTCACGAAAAGCACAAGATGCAGTGAAAAAGGCGGACTTGTCTTATAAGTTCGTTTTGGTCGGTGATTCGAGCGTTGGTAAGAGTGCGATTTTGACTCGTTTTGCGGATAACCACTTTGCATCACACTATTCGAATACTATTGGTGTGGATTTTCGTTTCAGAACAATAGCTTTTGGTAAGAAGACGATTCAGCTTCAGATTTGGGATACAGCAGGACAAGAGAAGTTTCGAACTTTAACTTCTTCTTACTACCGCAATGCCAATTGTGTGGTGTTGGTGTACGATGTTACCAATGAACGCAGTTTCAATCACACCAAAGATTGGCTGGAAGAAGTGCAACGTGCGGTTCCTGCTGATGGGCGTAAACCACAATACATTCTTTTGGGTAACAAATCAGATTTGATGGCAAGCAAATGTGTTCCTACTGAAAAGGCGAAGAAATTTGCGACCGAGCATTCCATGTTTTTCATGGAATGCTCCGCCAAAGACGGCACTAATGTCGATACTGCATTCTTGACAGCCGCAGAAACATTGTTGAATCAAGATGCCAAGGGACAGAGTCAACAAGGAGATGTTGTGAACCTCAACAAAAAGCAGGGGGAGAAGAGCAGCTACTATAGCAATTGCTGTTGATGGACTTCTTTCTTTTTTTGTTTCTAGAATGGTGTTGTTTTGAATAATGACTGTCGGTAGTATTGTAAACAATGTGTAGGGAGAAGAGAGATGTCGACGAGTGCAAATAGATTTCGGATGTGAATAATCATAATCTCGATTTTTTGACAACAGTAACAAGACTCCACAAAGATATACTTTCACAAATAATCATGCCCCATTTCCGTTTTCGCGCATCATTTCCTCTCTTTCGGTGACAACTTGCAAGGTCTTCAACAAACTCTCCTTCTTCTTCCTTTGCTGGTCCCGACGCCTTTCCAGAATCTCAAGCATATTCTGTTTATCTAGAAATACAGCTTCTTTCGTAGTATATTCTTTGTGTGCTTTCTGTTGCTCTAAATTCTGATTGCTCTGCAAGTCCTTCAGCGATTCCAGTTTCTCCTTTTCTCTCTCCAAGTTCTGACGTTCTCTCGTTTTGTCTCTCTCAATGGAAATCAAATCAGCCGATAATTGTTCTTTGGCTGATTGTAAATCTCTCGACTCTATAGTCAATTCTCTCAACTCCTTCTTGACTGCTTGTAACTCTAGTTCCAATCTGATTATCGTATTGGTCGTGTCGTTCATTTTTGTAGATGTATCGTCAATCTTCAATGAAACCTGCTTCAGGTTCTCTTGATTCCTGTCAAACAAAGAGTCTTGCTCAAAGGAAGAGGTATTCACTTTTTCAAATATCTGCTGTTGCGATCCAATATTGCCCTCTGTAGCACCAATCATACCATCAAGCTTGACGATACTTGAATTCAGTAAACTCATCGCTTTCTTGAGTGCGAAACTTGCGATATTTCCTTCGCTGATTTTTTCTGAATAGTCGAAGATCAAAGTGTCAGTTCTGTTAATCATCTTTAATGTACTCTCCCTTTTTAACTGATTCTTCTGTAGATTGAACTCAAACTCGACTTTGCCCCATGATTTAGAGATAGAGAAGGGCTCATCAGCATTGCCATCACCACTACTCTTTATACTCGGAGTGGTAGAGGTACTAGAAGTAGCAAGAGGAGGTGCAGATTTGAATTCTATACCTGTACTTTGACTAGTACTTGCTGTTGAAGATATCACCCCATCATTATTGTCATCTTGCAATAGAAATTCGCTGGTTTTGATCACAGCCCTTGTCGTTTGAAATACATCTGTAATGGTTGGAAGCACTATATCCTCAAATCCTGTCGCGACTGCTTTCATAGTCATTCCAACGAGAGGTGCTGTCGCTTCAAACACTTCTACTGAAGTATTCGCCAAGGACTGAAGAGCACGATCTGTGTTCTCCTGCGAATCAAACTTGGATCTACTCTTAGCATCTTTCAGAATGCCATAGGCATATGTAGCGTTTTGAAAAAGTTCCAAAGCTTCTATACTATTATTGCGATCAGGATGATTCACTGCTACTATTTTCATGTACGAATTACGAATCTCACTTTTACTCGCATTCGTTGGAACTTCCAGAACATTATACAAGTCGCGTCGAAAGGTAGCTCGTGAAATCGTGTTCTGTGAAGGGTTTGCTTGAGACATACATAGTGGTGATGGAACATTAGATATGAAGCGAGGATAAAGAGCGCCTCGAAAGCATCCTACTCCAGAAGCAGACAGAAGAACCAGAATGGAGCACAAGAACCAGTGCATATGATTCGTTGCTAAAAGCATTGTCATTCAAATCCACTCATAGCCAAATTATAACAGCCCCCCTCAAATTTTTGCTTTTTTGGAGTGACAAAGGATGGAGGTCGGCAACCACTGGTCTCCCTCGCGAAGAAGAGTTGGGTAAAAGTTGGCCTGGAGGAAAGCTTTCGCGACGATCGACGGTATCCATTCAGCATTAAGCTGCAGTAAAGAATATTTACCTCGTAGGTCATATTAATACTATATAATTGTATTGGTTCTCTCGATAGATAAGCTCTGTGAATAATGGCGCATTTCCCAACCTACTATCCCGCGATCGGTCGCGATTTGAATCTGAAGACTGACATTCGTAGCGCAAAAGATCAGACAGCTCATACCAAGCTAAAGTATCGTGTTAATGTCTCGACTTCTACTGCCAAGGCAACTCCTGGTGGTACTCTAGCTGTAGACACGGATAGTGCTGATCTGAATAGCAAGGAAAAAGCGTTTATCGATTTGCTCAAGGAAGAGGACAAAGTGGATGTAGCAGACGTGTTGAATAAATCAAAGGTGGCGAATGAGAAAGTGGCCTCTATATTGAGTAAATATGACGACGAGGATGTTGAAAGGTCAGATGATGAAAGCAATGATGACGACCAAGGCGGGAAGAGTAATGGTAAAAATATAAATGATGATGACAGTGATTATAGTGACGATGATTCAGACGACGACGAAGAAGAATTGAGAGCTGAACTAGAGCGTATCAAGGCTGAGCGTCAACTGGCACAAGCGAAATCGGAAGAGGAGAAGCAGATTGCGAAGCAGAAAGAAGACGAAGAATCAGCCATTCATGGCAATCCATTATTGAAACTAGATACTCAAGAAGCTCCGAGTGGAACTACTAAGATTAAAAGAAGATGGAATGACGATGTGGTGTTCCGCAACAAGGCCAAGGACGAGCCCAAGAACAAACAGGCCAGGTTCATCAATGATGCAGTGCGAAGCGACTTTCATAAACTCTTCATGGCCAAATTCTTCAAGTGATCAGACTGTAAGCCAGTGCACATTTTGTACCATTAATTTGTAATTTTATTTATGAGAAGAAGAAGTCTCACAACCCGACCCGTGAAGTCACTTCTCTTGTCAGCAAAAAAGTAGTAAAGCGGGTTTTTCGCACTTGCAAGTAGTCTTAAGACCCCGTTAGAGCGTCTGGATGGGAGCAGTGGGAGTGGAATAGTCACCGGTGTTGTTTGGAGAGTCCACGTGTCGCATTTTTAGCGCCGTATTGCATTTAGTTGAAGTCAGTCAAGTGCATACTACTGGGAAAAAGCATGTTCTGTGATGAACATACTGATTATGACAATGAAGACTTGATTGACTTCTATTGGCTGTACTGTTCGAGCGACCCGAGTGCTCGTGGCTTGGTCGTCTTCCTTGTCATATGTTCCGTCTTTTTGTTCATGTCGATCTTGGGAACTACTGCTGAGAACCACTTCGTGCCCGTCCTTCAAGTTGTTGCGGCATTATGCAAGATGCGTCCCGATGTGGCAGGAGTGACTTTATTAGCCGTAGGGAACGGCGCGCCCGATATTATGACTGCTCAAGCCGGTTTATCTGCAGGTAATTTTGGTATTGTGATTGGTAATTTATTAGGAGGCTCTAATTTCATTACTATGTTTATTATGGGATGTGTTTTATATACAGCACGGCAAGAAGACACAACGAGTGTTGATAAAGAGGATGGAGGTGCTCTGAAAGTCGAACCGTTGCCCTTTTTGAGAGATATGATTTCCTTCATTATATTTATAGGATTGATCTTTGCCTTTGCCTGTACGGGAGAACTTAGATTTGAGCATGCATGCATTCTTCTTGTACTGTATTGCATCTATATCATTCTCGTGTTTCAAACAGGTAAATATCAACAGACAATAGAACAGGCTGAGCACGATTTGAATCCTCAGATCGACGCTAATATGTTCCCTAATTCACATCTGAAGAGACGTCGCATAAGCACGGACACTTCCGTAAATAGTTCCGTCTCTATAACTGTATCAGAGAGAAGACATATTTCACAAGATATGGGCAGTCGTCATGGAAGTCGAGGCTCACGCATCGCAAGTGATGCTACAAGAGCTGGTCTACGGAGTCGTACACATAGTCGTGCAGCTCATACTAATTTGCTACTGCATCAATTGTTAGATAGAGAGGATGGTGATAACGATGATGTCGTTGAAGACAGAGGCGATGCACTTGTTGGGATTGATCTCCCCGATGAACCATGTTGTGGAGCCGAAATGGAAGACGAGGATGACTTAGATGCTGACGATAAGCTTAGTAAGACAGGTGGTCATATAGAGATTAGAGGAGGTAGCAGCGTGAACACCACGAGTTCTATATATTCCACTATTGTACAAAAGTCATGGATTGAAGTGTTTTGGTTACTGTCCAATCAACTCAATCTTGTGACCGTGTGGATCCAATATTGTTTCGAGTTCCCATTCTCTATTATGCGTGTACTTACTATTCCTTCAGCAGATATGGGCTGGGGCCCAAGACGAAGAATTGCGACCTCGGTTTGCTTTGCTGGATGTATTATGATCACCTTGGTTGACTTCTGGGGTTTGGATATTGGATACCTAACCTATGTGATTGGACTCTCCATTGGAGCCTCCATTGGACTCACATTCTATGTCACAACTACCGATTTCGGGAGTGGAGACAACAAGAGTTTGCAATCTATAGCAGATAATATTGCAGCCAAGTTCCTCACTTCTCCTGAAGAAGGTACTGCAAATGAGAGTCTATTGTCGGAAGTAGCCATTCAGTCTCAGGATGATGATGCAATCGACGGGGTATTAGGTGGTGCACAAGATGCAGCGAAAATATCAGGCAACTCAGCATCACCTATACGTGCGAGAAGCTATTGGCTCATTCCATTATTGCTAGTGGCATTCATCTCATCCATTGTTTGGCTTGATTTCTTTGCGAATTTCGTAGTGAATGCATCATTGCTCACTGCAGAGATCAGTGGGTTGTCTTCTGTTATTATTGGACTGACCATTGTAGCTTGGGGGAACAGTATCGGTGATTTGGTGGCAGATATTGCTGTCGCCAAAGCTGGTCTTCCCTACACTGCCATCACATCTTGCATGTGCAGTCCACTGTTATCAGCGATCATCGGTGTCGGTTCAGCCATACTGATTCTTTGTGCAAGAGATGGCATTGATACCGTAGTAAAGGTACAGATGACACCTACGATCTATGTCTCTTATGGCTTCCTTCTACTCTCGCAGATATTAACACTGTCATTGACCATTATGAACAATTATGCCATTCCTTATTGGCACACTAAGATTCTCTGGGGCATCTACGTGACATTTCTGATCAGTAGTATTATTATTGAGGCGACTACTGGTAATAACAATGATGAAGACTAGACGTTGCTGTGTATATGAGACACATGGGTGATGGGAAGAGCATTTATCGTGTGTTAAAAATGTAGTGAAAGGGTTGCTATACTTACTAAAAATCAATATCGCTGCCCTAGGTGCATGTGTATGCTTACTTCTACATTAAAGAATATAAATAGATTTAAAACAACGATAATTCTTCATTCGAATTACAATGTTCCCTTATCTGCATTAATCGACGATAAAATGATGCTGCTTGACCATTTACACTAGCGAGCGAGAGAGATCAGAAGGCCGCTTCCTACCATCATTAATGAATCACAAACCTTTCATAAAGAGCTGTGCAGAAGGTAGGAATCCACAGGAAGTCTCGTATGTGTACTCACACAGTCAAATAACCACCGCAATGACACCAGTGGGACAACATTCTCTCCCCCCTCCATGGGTGCATTCATATCATCGAGAGAGCACCACAGATGAATGCGAGAATTCTCAAGGAAATCTCCATCAAATTGTGTTTGTAATGATCGCCTGTTATCTACGCGCACATTACTATTTTCTTTCCCCCCCTTTTCTGCAATACTAGTATGGGTGGATGACCCATTCCAGTGAGTAGCCCCCAACGTCCACAAGAGATATCGCAGTTCACCCTCCAAGATCTTGGTATCAGTACTAACATTTCCGTTCATGTCGCCGTTCTTATCGATGCTAGATGTGATACCAGCTCGCATAGTAATATGCAAGACCCTTTGCCTCTGTACAGGATAAATAATTCCACCTTCATCATCACTAAAACCTTCATCAGCTTTCACGTCTTCTGTAACAGCATCACGAGGAAATGAAAGATGAACCTGTATGCCTTGCAACAAGCAGCTACGTCCACTGGAGGGCGAGACTTTTCGTGTATAGTCCACTACAGATCTCAATGGTCCACCAAGGGAGAGATGACGTGCAAAATCTTGATCCGACCCTTCAATGATATATGCTAGAGCAGAACTCTCCCATTTGGATATTGTGCATACACCACCAGGAATGGACGAAGGAGTCACCTTGACAGTGAGAGGCAGCAGTCGTCCGGCATCTAAACTATCTTGCAGCCAGCGACTATCTACTACAAGACAACCCGCAGCTACAGACATCAAATAGTTTTTAGTGCGTGGTACAACTCTCTTTGCCAAAGGGACCCCACTCTGTTGAGACAAGTCCATCACTAATATCACTCCACCCTTAGGATCAGATGAAGTCAAAGTTATCCAACCCTTTTTATAACAATTGTGAACGATGTGCAAGGTTTTGGCGTCAACAAATGACATCATCACAGCAGGAACCCAAGAGGATGACTCAACTTCTGCTTGTAATGCGTTGCTATTATCGACAACTTTCTCGACAGACGATGAATCCCTGCTATCTTTCCGTAGGTGTTCCTTCAGTACAGTAGCCTTGTCGCTGCTCTTCTTGCCAGTATACGTATCGCGAGAATTGTGCTGATCCACTGCTCGTGTGTGCAACCCTGACATCCTGTCGCCTCGACTCCCCTTGTGTCTCTTACCTTCCTTTTCCTTTGCCAAGCGGTTGAGGTCCTTCTTCAACTGAGATATCGTTCGTTTGAGGTTTCTCGCCACTTCTCCTTCAGAGCCACTCAACTGAAAGCTATTCGGACTCGACTTGTAGAACTGCTTGTCGCCGCTCTGTGTAGATGGACTTTGTGAACCTCTGTAGCGTGAAGTCGAATTCGTCTTCTCAGTAGTTCCAATGCCACCATGATTAAGGTCACTATCGCCGGAGTCCGCCAAAAGACCCATGGTGCTACCACCCATGGTACTAGGAGCCGTATCATGATCATCTTTTGCCTCGAGATTAGCATTTCTCGTCGTATTAATATCATCATTCTCATTCATATCGCCACTCTTACTATCATACGATTCTGAAAGATCTCCGAAAAATGACGTCGAGTCTGCTTGTTCTCCTACGGCATCATCATCCGGGTTGTTTTCCACCAGATCTATTATTCTCTCGGACAACTGCACAACCTGATTCTGAATCAGGTCAGGAGTCTCTTCTTCGATATCTTCTTGTCTTCTTTCCACAGCGAGGACTACATTCTTTGTCACAGATTCATTGTCGTCTGGATTCAAAAACACCGATTGTGCATTGAGTGAGTCTTCCATTTGGGCCTCTTCTCCGCTTATCTTCTTACTCAATGTCATATCTACCATACTCGGTGCTGGAACTTGAAAAGAATCAGCTTGAGGACGAATACTTGTATTAGTAGTTTCTTTTACTGCATTTATGGGTTGACTGGATTCAGTCGTTGTGAGACCACGACTGTCCACCACAGGAACCGTGAGAAACAAACCAACACAGTGGTCAGGAACGAAGCGATCTTGGTACGTGTCTGGAAGCACGGTAACACCTTCGCCCAAGGGTTGGCGAGACGGCAGCATTCCTATCTTCGATTGATA
>JACLAD010000046.1_pt1 | contig 15620 bp, 13 predicted proteins | sample 8027901 | NCBI WGS metagenome assembly JACLAD01 (sample SAMN15725071, study PRJNA655200) | protist metagenome | isolation source: fluorescence activated cell sorting (FACS) single amplified genomes of... | place: Spain: Blaines Bay Microbial Observatory, Mediterranean Sea | collected 2016-07-05 | reverse complement strand
AAAACGATGTTTTCAAAAATATCATCAAAAAACATTATTTTACAAGCTAAAATGCGATTTCGATTAAAATCTTTCTACAAAACATTTTTTATTACCCATTTTGCTTGTTTTTGAATTTTCGTTTTCCCGACACCAACCCCCAATGCGCCCCGGAAGCGTTTATTCGGGAGTCTCTTCGATGCAGTCGTCCAGCGTGTCCTCTTACCCGTCCACGATTTCTGTTATCGAGGAGTAATATGCATTCCCAATTCTCTAAAACAAGGTTCTTACAACATAATTTCACAATTTTGTGTATGGTAATTGGCTGTACAACATGTAATTATAAGACTAGACATAAACCAGACCAACCACATTTTGGTTGGAATTGTTTTTAATTTTGGTTGAGGTCATCATAGTGTTTGTTCGTTTTGGTCGCAGATTGTGTGCAGTTCACCAGACAGTTTCAAAAAAACATACAACATGAGAAATTTAGAAAATATGAAAATATGATTTTGTGTATTAACAAGTTGGTGGTTCTTCCAAATGTTTACGTGTACAGCCAACATATAATTGTTTTGAAAGTTACATATTGATAGAAGATGAATGTACGGATGTGTGGGTATGTGGATGTGGGCAAGAAACGTATAGTGCATAGGCGGTGGCCGCCGCGGATGGCATGATTTTTTGGTGAATTCTGGACTGCCACAGCAGTCCGGGTGCGTTCATAGTTTGTAGTTCAATGTTTCGATATCTGTTGTGTTTTGTTGCCTTTCCGTTTGGTAGTTTGATGGTCGTTTTGTGCGCAGGAACCTAAAATGAGCAAAGAGGACTCCGATTTTTTTCATCAGCGAGCTGGTTGATAAAAGAAAAGCATCAGTTGTTTTGTCCCATTTGACTGTAACAAAACAATTTATCAGCGAACAAGAGGTCCAGCACCTGTGCGATGGCAATAGGCACATCTTCTCTGCCCATACGTCAAAAGTCGCGCGCTTTTTCCAATTTAAAGTATGAAGCTTCCTCCGTACGGTTCTCTCCATTGCTTGTCCCAACCCTGTCTGATATTCAGTTTCTTCATTGTAACGTTTTGTCAAAATTCCCAGCCACCTCGCCAGAGCAAAAGATGCGTAACCGGCCGGCGGGCGGACAACGAGCACCAGAACCAGTCACAAGCTACATCCATTGATCTCATTCTAAGTATTTTTTTTCTTCATTTTTTCAAATGGTCAACAAATTACAAAATGATTAGTATTTTTTTCCGAATGTTCATGCGTACATTTCGATCCGGTTTCGTATAAAACGTAAGGTGTGAAGTTGACAGGGGTACTGTCGGCGTCGGTGGTGACGGTGGAATTATTTGAAGCGGGGCCGTTTGCTCATAAAGCAGAAAATATGATTTGTTCATGTGATTATTCGATTATTTCAAAACATTTTTGTACAGATATTCATGCCGTCATGTCTAGTTGATATGTATGTAGAAGGTTGTGGATAGTAAGATGAAGAAAGATTTTGTAAATACCGTAGATAGAAAATAAAGTGTGTGATATGTGAGACAAAATAAAGGAAAAAATATTCAAACATAGGAAATTGTAAGTTAAAGTTGTTGTTGTGAAAAAGGTATGTAAAAAACCCTGTATCATTTGTTTGTTCTGTGACGGTGCGTTCTCTCTTGACCCCAACCCCAAAAAATAAACAAGTATGAAAAACCTTTTTTTCGCAACAAAATTTTTCTGAAGTAATCAAAACAACAAAATATTTTTCCATTTTTTCCAAAACAAAACAAAATCAATATTTAAACCTCAAACGTAGTAGTTGTAGAAGTAGTAAAGAAACATTTTTGAAAAGGAGTATGAGTGACGAAAAACAAGACTTTATCAACGAGCTGGTAATCATTTCTTTCATTAATTTTCAAACATTCTGTCATTTTGTCTTCAAATTTTAAAAAAAGTTAAAAAGAAATAAATTAAGTATATCCAAATTTATATATTTTATCAATCAAATGTACCATGTTGATTTTGTGTCAAATATTTTGTAATACTAGCGGTCCGGCAAAGGCGTCTTTCGCAAGGACGTCCAAGAAACGCGCGACAACATGTAATGATGATTTAGCAAAAACAAAACACAAAATTTGTCAGCATGTCGGCACAACGAATTTTTGCCGTGTTCATGTTCGAATCGATTTGTTTTCATGGTCGAGAGAGAATTTTGAACAAGCCAACCGCAATTGTTTTCAGTCGATGTTTTTTATTTCCTTGGGAAAGGTAATTTGCTCAAAAGGTGTCAACTGGCACCTTGTCAAAATGATGCCCTTTTCCCAAAACCCCCAGACACCAGACAAGGTGCCATGACAAGATCAAAATTTGAAGAAAATGAAAAAAGCCCAAAAACGGGATCTCCCGATGGCACCTTTGCCCGGATTCAAAATTCCAAAAACCCCAGACACCAGACAGTGCCAGTTGACACCTTTTGAGCAAATTACCTTTCCTTGAAGTAATTAATGTATTTTTTATTTGTGTTGTCTGAATTGTTTCCACATGGACGCACGTCTCCGTCCTTGATTACGCAGGGAAAGTCAGGTCCGCTCCGCAGATCTCAACAGTCATTTAGCCTTTTCCCATCAGGCTGGTTCCGCGGCTTACGGCGTATATTCTAACTACTATAATAAAGTAAATATTTACGTATGGGGATAGTTGATGATTTTGTTTATTTGTTTTATTCAGCGCGGATCCATTGCCTCGGCTAGTATTAGCGTCCAGAGAGAAAACTCAAGGCTAGAAAAGCTGCTAGCGTATTTTGCTAAACACCAAAAGCAACACGAACAATATAACATGTCGACTCACATTTATTCGAAAAATGCACTTGTATTTTTTTTACGCACAGACGAGAAGAGGAGCCACTGCAGCCCCATTTGGAAGTGCAGCCAGCTGCGCCCCAGGTATTTATTAGGCATCAAACAGCAAATTACTGCACTCAGATTGTGTTTTAGGATCTTTTGGTTTTTTCATAGTTACTTGGACATTTTGAATGTCACACCACAGGCCCACGCCGAGGAGAACAATGCGGAACGCGAAGCTACCTGCCCAGCGTCTACAGAACTTACGTGCACTAGCGCCTGGGTGCCATGTAACGGTAACAAAACAATTTATATACAAACATAGTCATGTCTTTATCACATGTTTTTTCATTTTTTTGCGCCAATTTTTGTTTTGTTGGCTGTAAGGGACTTTTATTCCTGAAAGCCCGCCTGCCAGGGAGCGCAGTCCCCTCCTGAAACAAACCTTCATCCCCGATGTTCAATCGAAGGTACACCTTTTTTTCATTAAACAGAGCAGAAAAATAATACCAAACCAAGTTTTTATAATATTTTAAATAAGTCGTTGTTTTGTTTAAGTGTTCATGTTTTGGTGTTTTTTGATTGATTATAGGCGAGTAGTCCCCTGATCAAGAACACCATCGTTCCTCCCATGAACGTATTACATTTCACTTACACAAAATCTTAATCAACGTTTTGTACAAGAGGAAAGTTGTGGTTGATATTCTGTAATTTTTTTTTATAGGCAAGTAGTTCATTTGCCGGGAATGTCGGAGAAGGTGGAGATGGTCAGCATTCCGGGGCTACGTATCTGTTTGGGAAAACGTTAACGGCGGAAGCACCTGTTGAACGTCCCAACAAGAAGGAAACTGTTGCCTTTGGCGCTGCCTCAGGTATTATTATTCCAAAATCCATAACAAAAATTCGACACAATTTTTGTTTGTACTTTTTGCATTTTATATTTTGTATGCGTTTGCCAGGCACGTTTAACGCGAAGCGCACCATGGAGCCTATCTCCAAACAAAACAAACCCGAAACCATGACTTTCGCAGCCGCCTCAGGTACAATCATTCCAAAACCATTTCAACAAAAACTTGATACAATTTTTTGTTTGTACTTTTTGCATATCATATTTTGTATGTGTTTGCCAGGGAATTTTAACGCCAAGCGCACGATGGAGCCTATGCGCCCCCCTCCGGGAATGCAGCAGGCCGCGTTGGAATTTTAGGAAGAAAATAGCAACGAATTAAAAACGTTTTCGCATCAAATTTTCATGTTGCAGTCGATTTTTCCCATTTGTTTTAATAATCATTGTTCTTCTTCAAAATTTCTTTGTTTCGCAATCTGGAATACGAACGTAAAGATCAAGCAAGGCTTCGAAGGGAGGTGAAGGTGAAGATGAAGACGCCCCGCTTGATCAAGCGGTTAAGACCTTGGAGAAGGTTTGATAAAAGAATTTTTACGAAATGATCGCACGCAATAACATTAATTTTTAATTAGATTTGTTGATATTTGATAGTACGTCATTGTGAAAATCATACAGGTTACGAATCAGGCAGAATTGATCGGTGAAGCGGTTGTTTCCCTCAGTCACAAACTTGATGCGAACCGCCAAGACATGCACCAAATGGATTCAAACATGCAGCACGTGCATGACAAGGTCCAGCGCCTTGAATTTGATCAAGAAAATGTGCTTGCGCATATTCAAGATCATCTGCATCCTGATAAGATGGACGAGCTGTTCAACAAAGTCGAGGAGTTGGATGAAAACAGCAAAACCCAAGAGATGGAGATTGTTAACAGTCTCAATCAGATCGTCAAACAGCATAATGACGCTATCGATGAACGTTTTGATGATTTCTCCAAGAAATATGAGGACGATAAAAAGACTGTTCGGAAGATTGTCGAAACAATGATGAAAGATCGCGAAGCAAATGGCCAGCAACCTGTCACGTATGAGTATTTGGCAAAATTAACCGAACGTCTTCACGAGCTCGAAAATAAGAAACAGCAGTATGACGAAGAGCCCGTCATTGAGACTTTCAACAAGCTTACTGAGGGACAAGACGAAAAAATCGCTGACATGATTGTCGAATTGACGGCTAACCCTTTTGACGTGCAGTCGTATCATGTTGACCAATTGTTCACCCGCGTCGACAAGTTGGAAACAGATAATGATGGTGAGATTTTTTCCAAGCTTTCTAAAGAGCAAGATGAGAAGTTCGCTTCGCGTTTTGACAAGTTGGAGGCTAATCAAAAGGACTTGAATTCGCATGTTGTTGACGACTTGTTCACCCGCGTCGACAAGTTGGAAACAGATAATGATGGTGAGCTTTTTTCAAAGCTTTCTAAAGAGCAAGATGAGAAGTTCGCTAACCGTTTTGACAAGTTAGAGGCTATTCAAAAGGACTTGCAGTCGCAGGTTGTTGAAGTTTTGATGACCCGCGTCGACAAGTTGGAATCAGATAAGGTTGGCGAGATTTTCGCCAAGCTTTCTAAGCAACAAGACGACAAATTCAGTGCGCGTTTTGACAAGTTGGAGGCTAAGCAAAAGGACATGCAGGACAAGTTGGAAACAGCTAAGGACAGTGTACAATCTTTGGCTAAGGTTTCCAATCAACCTGAGGAACATCGTGAGCCGCTGGCACCTCAGCAAATGGTCAACGATCTCGTTACACGCATGGAGAAGTTGGAATCTACCCAGAAGGATGTGCAAACTTTGGCGAAGGTGCCCAAGCAAGAAGGTTGCGCGCTTTACAAGCCTAAATCTCCCATGCCCAGTGACGAAGGCGCCTCTGGATCTGTTGAAGAACTAAAAAAACTTCAAGAGTCGGTCCAGCACATTCAACAACAACAAACTGATTTGGATCATCGTGTCACGAATACCAACGTTACGGCAGCCCTCTCGGACTTACAGCACAAGTTTAAAGAGCTCCAAAGAAATCACAACAACCTTGACGAGTATGTGCAGAGTGCTCATGTTGCTGCTGAATTTTCGGACCTTCATGAGAAAGTCAACAAGTTACAAAATCAGGCTCTCAAAGATTTGGATCACCCCGAACCGAAAGAGAAGTTGGCACAGCTGGAACGTATGGTCAAGGATCTCGCGGCCAAACACGAGGTTTTGAATACTTCCCTGGACAATATGGATGTCATGTCTGACATCTACGGACTAGAGCACAAGATCGAAGACTTAACGGCATTGATTACTCCTGAAAAAGTCTCGAAGATCGAACAAGCTGTTGAGAGGCTTGTCGATTTGCCAGCCAAATATGAAGGATTACGTGAGGAATTTCAAGAATGGAAATCACACGGAAGGATTGAAACCGACGAGAAGTTGGTGAAGCTTCTGGACACCGTCGAGGACCTTCAACAAAAGCAGCAGGAGATTCATGATCATGTGCACAACTCCGATTTACCCGCTAAATTCGAAGGCTTACAAAACAAGTTCGACGAGCTGGAGACGCGTGTCAGCCCTGATGCCAACCAAAAGATTTCCACTCTCGAGCAAAACGTTAAGGCACTTGAAGAAAACCAGAGGGAGTTTCAAGATAACGTACGCAACACCGTTGTACCTGCTGACATTACGGAATTGCAAAACAAGTTTGAAGCGTTGCAAACGCGCGTTGACCCTGAGTCTAACGAACATTTTGCAAAGCTCGCGGATACGGTCAAAACTCTTGCCAAAAAGCATGAGGACCTTAACGAGCTGGCCAACCCGGAAAAATTTGCCGCGCTTGAAAAGACGGTTAAGAATCTTCAAGAGCAAAAAGAATCCGGTAATGTATCTAATACAAATGCCGAGATTACCGATATCAAGGCAAAGATTATTGACTTGCAAACGGTGACTAATCCTGCCAAGATTTCCGAGCTCGAAGAGAAGTTGCAAAAGTTTACGCAAAAACAAACCGAATTTACCGATTCTGAGATCAAGGACTTACGAAAACAGATGGGTGACTTGCAATCGTTGGCTAACCCTGACAAATTTTCCCAACTCGAGGAGCAGTTCCAAGAGTTTGCGAAAAACCATGGTAGCCTTGATAACGTACCCGCTACGATCACCGACCTGAAGCGACAGGTTGACGACGTGCAAACCCTAGTCACCCCTGAATTTCAAAACAAGTTCGCAGAAGTCGAAGAGACTGTTAAGGATCTTCGTCAAAAGAACTATGAGCTTGACGAGAAAGTACGAACCACCAACACTCCATTGCTCACGGCCTTGCAACAAAAAGTCGCTGAGTTTGAGAAGTTGGTCACCCCCGAATCCTTTGGGGAGTTAAAGGAGACGGTTGCGCAGTTGCAAACCACCGTCAATCCTAACGAAATCGTACGAGTGCAGGAGGCTCTCGAGCAACTTGCACAAAAACAAAAGGACTTGACTCAACGCGTGGACGATACAAATTTGTCGAAAGAGGTTTTGGGTTTGTTAAATAAGTTTGAGGACTTCGAACACAAGCACAAGACGCTAGAAGCTAACCACCTGGAGTTAGTTGACAAGCAGAAATCTTTTGACGACCGCATGCCCACGGCCGTGCATGGTAAATTTGTGGATTTGTCTACCAGAATCGACGATGTGGTTTCCAAGCAAGAAGTGGGTGACAACGACTCGCAGGAGAAGGTCAAACAGCTACATGAACTCCTTACGCAACTTCAAAACGAAGTACGGGAGCATGCGGCTGCTATGAAATCTTTTCCTTCCAAGGAGGATATCGCGTACAACTTCAACAAAATCATGGAGGTGGAAGATTTGGTGTCGAAGTTGGAACAGCTACGCGAACTCGATCAACCTGATTTGGATTACCTACATCAACAAATGAAGGATTCCGAAGAACACCACGAGTCTTCCCAATCTTATCTAGATCGTCTTTCCCAACGTGTTGCCCAAATCGAAAACGCTCTTAAGCTACATCCTGGCCAGTTGCTATCTCCAAGGAATGGTTCCCAGAATGATGTTGGAAGCGTTCCTCAACCTGAAGCTGTCCGAGAATTGATCCAAAAATTCGAGGACAAAGTTGACGAGTTGAAGAGCAGCAAGAATAAACAGGATTTGCTGGACAAACAGTTGGCGGCTATGAATGAGCAGTTCAAGGCTTTCAGACATGACGCAGACCAAATGCATTCCCTCGCTAAAACACCTAAAGCTGCAAAGCCAGGTATCAGCGTGGATGATCTTAAAAACCGATTTGAGAAAATCGAGACTGACCTAGCCAAACGTGTTGAGAATCTTGAGAAGAAGCCCGACCGTAAAAAAGAGGTCTATGATACCGTTCACAAGATTGTACAGCAGCATGATGATGCGATTGACAAGCGCCTTGATAACCTATCAACAAAGCTAGAGGACGATAAAAGGTCCATCTTAGCTTCTCTTCAAGAGTTGGTTAAGGAGCGCATGCAAAATGGCCTTCCCCCTCTTACGCAAGAACACCTTGACACCTTTATCAAGCGTGTTGAAGAGGTCGAGAAGAAGCAACAGTATTTTGACGAAAAGCCTGTTGTAGAAACCTTCTCCAAGCTTACGAAACAGCTTGAGGAGAAACAAGTTTCTGCCATTAACGAGTTGGCTACACGCCTTGAAAAGTTGGAATCCGGAACGAAGGATGCCCAATCTTTGGCCAAAGTTGCTAACCAACAACATGAAAATGTTGAGAACATCGCTTCACGCCTTGATATGTTGGAAACCGAGAACAAGGATATGCAATCCTTGGTCAAGGTTGCTAACCAACAAGAGGCAAATGTTGACAAGATCGCCACTCGCCTTGACCATTTGGAAACCTCACTAAAGGACGCCCAGTCCAAGGTTTCTAACCAAGAAGCTCTCAAACAAGTCGGTATTCGACTTGACCAATTGGAATCCGCGCAGAAGGCTGCACAGTCTGCCGCCATGATTTCCAAACAAGGAGTTGCTTCCGATCAACCAGACGCACAGATTTTGGTTGACGAGGTCAAGAGGATGCAAGCGCGTCTGGCAGAGCTTGAAAAGAAGAACAAATCTAAATCTAATTTGGATGATGCTATTTCAAGCAACGCCGAGTCGGATCAAGACACTCTTATTTCTGCTCCTCTCCGTTCTTCCGACGCCGGGAATTCTTCATCTCCCGCTGCTATAACGAAAGGCAGAAGCTTCATGAAGTTTCCTACATTCAAGAAGGCAAAAAAGGTTAACCCTGATGATGTCAACCAATTGGCCAGCCGCGTTGATAAGTTGGAGGCCGCGCGAAAGGAAGCCCTATCTTCCGCGAACGCTTCTAAACAGCAAAACCCTCAGCAAGACATTCCTCATCAAGACCAACAGATCATGATGGATGAGTTCAAGAAGATGCAATTGCGGTTGGAGCAGTTGGAAGCAAAACAAGAATCTGAAAGTCATATGAATGATTTGATAAAGCGTATCGAAATCTTGGAGAGTCGTGCCCAATCACCCCAAGACTTGGAACAACTCATGTCCCGCTTTGACGATATGGAATCTAAGTACCTATCTGTGTTTGAGGAACTCGACCATAAGATTGACAAGAAGATCAACCAGAAAATTCTCAGGTTAGATCATGAAACGCAAGAACGCGAGGCGGAATTGCTACATACGCTACAGCAAGACCAACAAAAATCTCGCGAAGCCTCTTTCTCTTCCTCCCAGCAGCGCTATGCGTCGTCCCAACACTACGCATCTTCTGAGCATGCTCAAGTCGCCGGGTCTTCTCAGCAACGCTATGCGTCGTCCCAACACTACGCATCTTCTGAGCATGCTCAACTCGCCGCGTCTTCTCAACCCGCCGCTGCATCAACCCCTTCACCAAGGAATTTGATCGAGGAGGAAGGTGAGAAGATGTTTTCTTGGATGGCCCCCGCTGCCTCCGCTGCCCCCGCGACAACGTTGCACACGGTCATCGGATGCCCACATGCTTTGGGTATTCTTACGTTAAACTAGATTCAAATATCAAATTTAAAAGTTAAAACCTTAAACAGAACACAAACGCGTGTCAACGGTATGATGTATAATCATTTCTGTTTTTCTGTTTTGTAGGTGCCCCTAGTGACGTCGTGACAAGTCCTCGTGCTGCTGGTATATATTGACAGCAAAATATATTTGGTTTAAATTTTTGTAAATCTTTTCGCAAATGCATGCAAAATATATTTTGTATTTTCATTTTAAATGTTTTGTATAGCGCCGTCATTCTCGCCTAGAGCGCGGGCGGCCAGTGGGGTTCCAGGTCTGCGAACAACGCGCCAGGTGCTTACAAAATACAAATGACCATGAAATAATTCATTCTCAAATAATTATGTTGTAGTTACATCCTTTGATTTTCATCTTTTGTGATGTGTAAGGATCATACGGAGGCCACGTCCTACGCAGAGCCGACTTTTTCGCGAACACAAAAATGGAGAAAGTAAAAAACTTCCAAAAATAAAGTTTAAAGTTTCCAAAATCAATAACAATTAACCTCCTACAAAGTTTCCCAATCAAAAAGTATTTCTAATTAATTTTTCCATAAAGTATCAAAATCACGTCATTCATCTTGTTCGGTTGGAAGTTGTGAGACGCAATAATGTCTGGTTTGTGTTTCATGCAGATGTTCGTGGCTTAGCTAATTGTCAATTCATGCACAAAAACAAAAGTGATTTTGTGTGTAAAATTGTGAGTAGAATAGTTTCTGGTTCTTCTAATATTTGTTTTAGACAGTCAAATGGTTAAGTATTATTATTTTCATCATTGTAGAAACATCCGAAATGAACATGCGGCTGGTCTGTTGCAGAAGAGAAGCGGAGCGGTATGGCTAGCGCAAAAAGTTGTGTTGCGACTCTTCACCAAGGAACTTTGCGTCTTCAAGGTGGACAAACATAAAAAAATTCAAAGATAGTATTTTTGTAAGTTTCGAAAGTTTTTTGTTGTTTTTACAGTTCAAGCCTGCCTCTCAAACATGAGACCATTTTTAGTGGCGTAGCCCCCCCCCTAAGGAAGGAGCCGGGACCAAGCACAGGCCATCATCCCGAAAGCAGTGTTTTATACACGGTCATTGGAGTACCCCACCGTTGAGGTATTTTTATGTCAAACAATATCAATTAAATTTAAAAACCTTGAACAAAACAAAAAAGCGTATCAACGGTATGATGTATAATCATTTCTGTTTTTCTGTTTTGTAGGTGCCCCTAGTGATATCGTGCAAGAAGCTGGTACATATTCAATGACAAAAACGTAAATTCAACGAAATTCGTTAACAAGCACAAGCACAATTTTTTTAACGAAGTATTTTTGTTTATTTGTATAGTTCCTTCAAGGGTGCAAAGCCGCCTGCTCGCGGTGTGCCTCGAGTGTACCGGGTCAGCGATGCCCCCATAGTTTCGGTCGGGTTTCCAATGTATATTCGCACGACAAAGTGCGGCCGGCGTCGTTTTTCCAAATCAAAGCAGCCGAAGCCAAAACCAGGCGGTCCCTCAATATTTTTTGTTTTCCCCATCCCATGTTCAGTTTCTTCATTGTAACGTTTTGTCAAAATTCCCAGCCACCGACCACAGCTAAAGCAGCGCACCCGGCCGGCCGGCGGACTACGAGCACCACTACCAGTGACAAGCCATCAATTGATCTCACTCTAGGTACTTTCTCAAATGTTCAACATTACAAAATAAGTTCTAACAAATTTGAAATTATATCGTTTTGATGTCTGATTTTGATTTGGTTTGTAATTTTAAAATAAAAGGTATGTGTTCTTCCCGCCCCAAGGACATAAGTTCAAGCTAGTACGAACAGCCGCCGGTACTCAAATCCGAAATGGATATGCTGCTAGTCTGTAACAGAAGAGAAGCGTACTGCTCAAAGAATGACATAGGATACTAGATAGTCATTCAGCAGGAAGTGTGACGTGTGACCCAAGTTCCCTTTAGTACGAATGGCCGCAGGTACTTCGGGTGTTGACAACTGCCAGGCTCCTAGGTATTTCCACAACGAACAATTTTTTGCCAAAGCTATACATACCTTTGTTCGTTACGTATATTTTGTGATTTGCCAAGGTGAGTGAGTTTTCAGATTTGTCGACGTCGATGCTTGCTCCTTTACAACACTTCATCCCCCAAAACCATTTCTAAAATGAGTAGTAGTAATTCCTACAAATCTAAGTACAATATCAACCACATCGACAGTTCTATAAATATCGAGTCATACATCTTATTTGTGTTTAGTTTGATGCTTTGATCTCAGTTTTGTGTGAGTAGTAAGTACTGATTGAAAAACAAGTAGTGAGTGCATACAGAAATGTAGATAGTAATAGTATTTTCAAAACAACAAGGAAAAAGATAGTGTTAGTTATGTTTTGTTTGCATAACACCCTCTATTTCAAAATTACAAAAATATTTTTCGAATCATTTTTTTGGTATACGCGTCCATGTGGTATGGTAAAACTCAACAGGCATATATGATGTTACAATACGAGTTATAAGAAGAAAACAATAAGAACTATACTACCATTTACTACAGGCTTTGGTGGAAATCTTTAATTATTTCTACAACAATATGATGAAGCTTCCGATGCTGACGTTGGTGTCTGTCGCCTGCGCGCAGGAGGCCGGAACAGAACTCACGTACAATTTTATTCCGAATAATTACAATGTAACACATCTACAAATTCTTAGGAATGAATGGTCGCTGTAGTAGTATTTTTTGTTGTTGAATTTGTTTGTTTTTAGGACTGGAAGTGTTAACACGCAGGGAGGTGTTGAAACGACAGACAGCGCGGAAAAGATATCTAAAGCACAAAAGCATGCAGACCGGCAGGATAAGTGTTGGCAGGACCATGGGAGCAATTGTTGCGCCACGCCTCGACCCGCAGAACCACCGTCAGATGGATCACAACTCTACGTCTGTAACGAATGTTGTTGCGATGTTGAGGATCTCATTGAGTCTTCTGGTGTGAGTCGTGATGACATTACAAGCATCACGTTTACGCCTGTGATTCCTGATTGGTATGAACCCGTCATGGACGAAGCAGTAAGCGATGCTGGAGATCCGGATGCTACCCCGGAGATCATCATCGACACCATTCAGTATTGTCCAATCCCTAACGAATCCATTTCGGATGATAATGCTTTCGGTGTGTGTATGAGCCACCAGACGTATGCAGAGGCACAAATTGATTGTTTTGTCGCCGAACATTCGACTGTCGAGGTGACTACCCAAGCTGATGAAGTTTCGAATATTGGTGAAGTCAACCACGTTCCTGTGGCTAATCGTGAAGATTCTGATCCCAGTGATTCCTCGTTGGGTCAGTGTTGGGAAAAACATGGATATAATTGTTGTATCATGCCGCGGACCTCAGGAGCTACCACAGTAATCTGTGACACTTGTTGCTGCGCTCTAGAGGATTATATCGCTGAGAAACAGGAATACACCCGCGACGAAATCACCAACATTTCCTTCACACCGGTACATAATTCATACATCTCAAAATACTATCAAAAAGACTGAGGTTAAGACGTAATCGTTGCATACCGCAATCAATTTTTTCATTTTGTATTTTTCAGAAATCTTCCGAAGAGGTCGAAGAGAGTACTATTATCGTCGACGAAAATGGCTACGAAATCGCCATCGACGTCCTGCCTCCTTGCGAGCATTCTGTCTCTGGTGACAACGCCAAAGCAGTCTGTGATGAGTACACCAACTATGCCAACGAATCCGAAGATGGTTTTCTTTGCACAGTTCCCGACAAATACGATAACGAAAATTGGGAAATATGCATTACATACTGCGATGAATCCGAACCTAATGATGGCGGGGACAACGAAGCAAATGGTGATGAAAGCATTGTAAATACTGTCGTCCGCGTTGGTGCTCCCGCCCAATGCGATGGCACTCACGCTGAGGATCGGGCCTACAGTTTCGCAAGATGGGCTACGACTGGCGGACCTCAAACTCATTGTGCTGCTGTCGGTGGCGGTTTCTTACCATGCGGTTCATCGAACTGTATTGCACCATGTCAGAACTTACCAACCCGCCCCTAATTTAAACCAAAGCCTTTATGAAAGTAATATAACCCACCCACCTACAATGCCTTAACGATACGAAAAAAATACCAAGATCAATACTTTACAATTTTTAACTGGGAAAAATTTACAAGAAATATCATTACAACTTCGAAAATACAAAAGTTCTCTATATGTTATAAAAATATATAATTACCAACATTTTTCAGCGCTGAATTCCACTATTCTAGTACGATGAAAACTAGTAGACATGTAGCATAAACCGCATACAACACAATTTCTTGAATGCGTATACATGTTCACTATAATTTGTACAACACGTCCTTTCTTTTAAGGGATTTGGCGTGCTTTAATTTCAATTTATGTGTTGGGTAAAAACATTTCCATTTCTTTTTTTGCTTTTGAAGTATGAAGAAAGTTGTCTGTTTGCTAAAGTAGAAAGTAGGTGTGAGTTCTTGAAAGTGGTGAGTCTGTAGTTAGTATTTTGGAAGGAACAAACATATAAATCAAAAGTACTAGCAGTAATGTTCATGTTGTGGTGTGTGTTTTCTCTTTCATCCTTATTCCTATACTCATATAATCAATTACAATTATAATTGTACATTTCTCAAATTTTCACAAACGTTTTTTGTTTTTTATAACGGCGTCCATGGTTGTCATCCCCTCCATGCGGATTTCGATAGGCATATCCTACAAGAGTAACTAACTACCTAACCAACCCCTACTGATGGTCTTTATGTAAAACACCCCCCCCCCTAAGATTCTTACAACCAGTACATTCCCAAACAACAAAAGTTCACAGCAAAACATTGAAACAACAATATATTTATGTTGATTTTGTGCTTCAAATTGCATATTTTTGTTTGTTTTGTGTGTGGCAGATTTTCGTCTCATACAATCATGAGGGTTTTGACGGTCACGTTCTTGTCTTCTGCATTCGGGCAGGACACTGAAAGTGCTGCTAATGTTGCTAGCACTGATACAAACGCAGCAAGTGAAGATCCAACACAGGCTGCCTGTCGCGAGGATCATCCGGAATGTTGCGATCTCGAAACTGTCGAGGGTGTTGAAACTACCACATGCAACATTTGTTGTTGCGAAATCGAGTCTACGGTGAAAGCTTACTACGCTGCTAATCCTGGTGAAAACCGCGATGATATCGCTGAGTTCGAGCTGACGCCTGTATTTTTCCATCCTTTAAACGCAGCATTCTTTTCATTCAAACAAAATTTCTTTATTTCAAGTAGTCGTTTTTTTTTGAAAATTTCGAGAAGTTTTTTTTGTTGCAAACACAGGAGATTCCTCAGGAAGCCGGTGCGGTCACAACTCACATCGGTGTCCACCCTGACGCAAATGGTAACAAAACACCAGAAGAACCGGAGGTTTATGATTTTGATCTCATCGACGGTTCGAACGTGGATTCTTTGATGACTACATATGGTTTACGCAATGGACATTCAAACTACAAAGTGATCGATAACCCAGAAGCTGCTAAGAATTGGTACGACTACGTAATGGATGACGAACCAAAAAGTGCCGAAAACCAAATCGAATATTGCACGACTACAATTTACGGAACTACTCCCAAAGCAGTATGTGTAGCGTGGGATGAGGAGCGAACCCGCGTGGCCGGAACAGTACCTTTGGAGTGCAATTTTATCGAGGACCGGCAGGTCAAAGGCCTGTTTTCCGAAGAGGACCGCGACCCTATCGTTTTCGAAGCGCAGCCGGTAATTATTTTCGCAATAACAAAATCGAAAACGTTCACACTTAAAAATTAAGATTTTTGTATTGGTTTGTATACGTTTCAGGAGGAGACTGTTGAAGGCGACACTCAAGAAGGAGCCTCTCCATGAACAAACGAGTC
>JACLAD010010280.1_pt1 | contig 15637 bp, 10 predicted proteins | sample 8027901 | NCBI WGS metagenome assembly JACLAD01 (sample SAMN15725071, study PRJNA655200) | protist metagenome | isolation source: fluorescence activated cell sorting (FACS) single amplified genomes of... | place: Spain: Blaines Bay Microbial Observatory, Mediterranean Sea | collected 2016-07-05 | reverse complement strand
AATGGACCATGCAAAAAATCGGCCGAACTGTAAGGCTCCACAATCGAGTACGTTAGCTCCTTGAGTTTCAGCGCCATCTCAAACGCAGTGGCGTAGTTATAGCCTCGGCCGATCACAACGCAATGCTGCATGTAGCGATAGCGCGGCGCGAGCGTGGCGATTTGAGGCGCGAGCGTCAGCGTTTGCTGCAAAGCGTCAGGCACGGCCTCCAAGTCAGTTAGTGCATCTTGATCGTCTGCGAGCAGGGCGCTGAGCAACGCGATTGCGGCAAGGGATGTGGTATAGGTTTTGGTGGCGGCAACGGCGCTTTCGACGCCAGCGTGCAGGTTGATTGTGAATTCGGCCGAATTTGCCAGCGGTGAATCAGGCGAATTTGTAATCGCCGCCGTCAGCTTGCCTTGCCGCTTGGCCTCCGTCAGCACCGCCACAATGTCAGGACTTTGCCCGCTTTGACTGATGCCCAGCACCAGCGCATTGCCAAATTGCACTGGGCGCTTGTAGAGAGAGAACAAACTGGGCGTCGCCAGCGCAACCTGCATACGGTTGCGGCTGCCCAAGACGTACTTCGCATAACGCCCTGCGTTGTCGCTCGTTCCACGCGCCGCAATTACAATGTGGTCGATGCCTTGCGCCTTGATGGCGTTGGCAACCGCCTGAATCGCATCGCGCTCATCTGTTAGGATGCGGCGAAGCGCTTCAGGTTGCTCAAAAATTTCACGATACAGGTGCGTTTCAGTCAACATAAAAGGTTTGTCCGTTTTGATGCTTGTGTTTTGTGGCTCAAGTAGCGAAACACGTCGCGACGACTGCGTTGCGTTCCCATATGATTAAATCGCTAATTTCTCTATCTGCAAAAAAGTTGTCTGAATGCGTTATAATTAGCACATGAGTTTCACGCCTTCCGAGCGCATCAAAGATATTTTGAAAAAACTGCCGACTAAGCCGGGTGTTTATCTACACAAGGATAAAGACGGCACGATTATCTATGTTGGCAAGGCAAAGAACCTGCGTAACCGGGTGCGGAGCTACTTTCGAACGAAGGTAGATTCGATTAAGACGGAGCGGCTGCGGCGCAATATCACCGATATTGACATCATTACGGTCGGCAGTGAACTTGAGGCGTTGCTGCTTGAGAATACGCTGATCAAGAAGCATCGGCCGAAATACAACATCCGCCTCAAAGATGATAAACGTTACCCCTACATCAAAGTGGCGTGGAACAAAGATTTTCCAAAAGTGACCGTGACACGTCGCATGAACCGCGACGGAGGCCGCTACTTTGGGCCTTACACCTCGGCCTGGGGCGTTCATCAAACGCTCGACACCCTGCGCAAAGTTTTTCCGTACCTAACCTGTGACCGTCTAATCGACGGCAACGATCCGCGAGCGTGCCTCTACTACGACATCAAGCTTTGTAATGGCCCGTGCATTGGCGCAGTCAATCGCGAACAGTATCGCGCGATGATTCAGAAGCTGATGGATTTTCTGGAGGGCAAGTCGGACGATGTGCAGAAAGAGATTCGGGCGAAGATGATGAAGGCGGCCGAAGACCTCGACTTTGAATCGGCCGCCCGCTACCGCGATCAGCTCAAAGCGATCGATAGCGTTGTTGCCAAACAAAAGGTAATTTCTAATGCCACGGCCGATCAAGATGTCGTCGCGATTGCTCGCGAAGAAGGGGATGCGTGCGTGCAAATCTTCTTTATTCGCCATGGCAAAATGATTGGGCGCGAATACTTCTTGCTAGAAAATACAGATGGCGAACAGGATGAAAACGTCATTCAAGAATTTTTGACTCAGTTCTATGACAGCGCCGCCCACGTGCCAAAAGAAGTGCTGCTACAGAGCGAAATCGACGAAGCAAAAATCATTGAACAGTGGCTTCAACAGAAACGCGGCACCAAAGTCCAAATCCAGATCCCGCAGCGCGGCCAGAAGAAAGAGCTGGTTGATATGGCGGTGACCAATGCAGGTGACACGCTGGCGACGCTGCGCCAGCAGTGGGCGTCCGATCGCTCGAAGCATACGACGGCGATGAACGAGTTAAAAGAATCGCTTGATTTGCCGAGCCAGCCAGCCCGCATCGAATGTTACGATATTGCGCACACGCAGGGTAAACATACGATGGGGTCAATGGTCGTCTTCGTGCAGGGCGCACCGCGTAAGAGCGACTACCGTAAATTCAACGTGCAAACGGTCGGCAATGATGACTATGGCGCGATGAAAGAGGTATTATCACGGCGCTTCACTAAGTATCGTGAGGCGCAGGGCGGCGAACTGCACGATGCCAAAGACATTGTTACCAAGAAAAAAGATTTAGCATGGTCGCTGTTGCCCGATTTACTGTTGATTGACGGCGGTAAGGGACAATTGCGCATGGCACGTGAAGTGCTGGCTGAATTTGACTTAGAAGATGAAGTGCCTGTGGCGTCGTTGGCTAAGCGCGAAGAAGAAGTGTTTGTGCCCAACAAAGCGCAATCAGTTTTGTTACCGCGTCGGTCGCAAGGGCTTTATCTGGTGCAGCGCGTGCGCGATGAGGCGCACCGTTTTGCCAACAGCAGTCACCGTAAGCGTCGCTCAAAAGCTGGCACGGCGTCTATCTTAGACAGCATTCCTGGCATTGGCCCCAAGCGGCGTAAGCTGTTGCTTGATCGCTTCGAAGGTCTAAGCGGCATTCGGAACGCTACCGTTGAAGAGATCGCTTCCGTGCCTGGTATTCCCGTTGATGTTGCTGAATCCTTAAAAGCGAACCTTGATTAGCATTTTTGTCAGAGCTATGGCTAAACGTAAAACGTGATACGTGAAGCGTAATGACTTCTGGCTACGTTCTCGACTTACGTTTTAGTGCTGTCAGCCTCTTAAATGCCTAAAGTTCTTTTTCCCTAGTCGCTGCGGCGACTTGGTCGTGTCAGTCCTGAATTTATTCGGCTTTGCGCAAACCCAAAAACGACTTCGCGGGTTAACAACCCGATATATCAAGCATGAAAATCTCCCTAATCTCAGCTCTTGACAAAAACAACCTGATTGGCGCAAACGGCGGTTTGCCGTGGCGTTTGCGTGACGACATGCGGTGGTATCGGCGTAACACGCTGGGCAAGCCAATTGTGATGGGGCGCGTGTCGTTTGATGGTTTGGGACGCAAGCCGCTCAAGAAGCGTCATAATATCGTGATGACACGCCAAGCAGATTTTGAGGCGGTAGAAGGCGTTTCAGTCGTTTCTACGATGGAAGAGGCGCTGGCCGCTGCGGGTGATGTCGAAGAGGTCATGATTAATGGCGGGGCGTATATCTATGATCTGTTTTTGCCGACTGCTGACCGCTTTTACCTGACGCGCGTTGATGGCGAGTTTGAAGGGGATACGTGGTTTCCGGAATTTAGTGCGGCCGAATGGCAAACGACGTTCCATGAACATCATCCGGCTGATGAACGCCATGCGGTTCCGTTTGACTTTTTTATTCTTGATCGACTAAAAGCGTAATGAGCCAACCTGTTAAGTCGGATAAAGCGCGGCACTTGATTCAGAGTTCGGCCGTGGTGATTGCGCTGTTTGTGCTGGAGAAGATTGGCGGTTTCGGCCGATTGTTTCTTATTACAGGCGAATTTGGCGCAAGCGGTTCGGCCGATGCCTTCACTGCCGCCTCCCAGCTCCCCGAACTCCTCTTCGCCATGCTTGCTGGTGGCGCACTCGGTGCCGCCCTCGTTCCCGTCTACTCCTCCTACCTAAGCCACCATTCAAAAGAAGAACAAGATCAGATGGCACACACCGTCATGACGCTGATCTTAGTCGCCAGCGGCGGCTTGAGTCTGCTTGGCGTCATGTTTGCGCCGTGGCTCGTGCGGGTCGTCCTCGCGCCTGACTTCACGCCCGAACTCCAACAACTCACTGCCCGCCTGATGCAAATCTCTTTGCTCAGCTACGTCATCCTCGGCATCAGCGGCACCATTAGCGCACTGCTCAACGCCCATAAACATTTTATCCTCCCTGCCGCCTCTTTGGTGATGATGGATCTAGGTGGCATGTTTGGCCTTGGCGTGCTTGCGCCGCGTATGGGGATTGAAGGGGCGGCGTGGGGCATTGTGTTAGGCGCGTGCCTGCATCTACTGATTCAAGTGCCAGCAGTTATAAAATATGGCATTACGTTTTGGCCGCGAATCAATTTACATCTTGAAGGCATTCGCGAAGTCATCCGCCTGATGGGGCCGCGCATTATCACGCTCGGTCTTTGGCAAGCGGCCGATCTGTTTGTCATTCGCGTCGGCTCTCAACTCCCTGAAGGTCATCTCGCCATTTATTTCTATGCCGTTCTGCTCGCCAACGTGCCGAGTTCGCTGTTTGCATGGGCTGTTGGTGGCGTCATCTTCCCCACAATGGCTGAGGAATACCACGCAAACGACAACAAGGGCTTCCGCCAAACGGCCGTGACCGCTGTGCGCGTGCTCTGGTTTCTGCTAATTCCATCGGCCGTTGGCCTCATTGCACTGGGACGTCAGGGCATCGCGTTTCTATTTGAACGCGGTGAATTTGATGCTGACGCAACGGCGTTACTCTACACAATCATCATTGTACTGACGGTACGCATGTTTTTAGACGGCTTATTGACCGTGCTGGAACGCTTATTCTTTGCCCGCCACAACACACACACCGTTATGTGGGCGTTTGCGATGTGGTCTGTGGTCTATGTTGCCGCGACGTACCTGCTTGTTCCACGCATTGGCGTCACTGGGCTGGCACTTGCTAGCGTGCTTGCCTTTGTTGTGATGGCTGTACGCCTGTTTTGGCTCCAGCATCGCACAACGCGTGACCTAGAGCCCAGCTTACTACTGCTTACGCTGCGCCGCTGCGCTATCTCTGCAGTTGCGATGGCGGGGTTCATAACGCTGCTCCGCCAAGCGCCAATTAGCGACTTGATCTTTGTGCTGCTGGCGATTCCGCTGGGGGGCATTGTGTATGTGGCGACCTATGCGCTTGTCGGTGGGCGTGAGAATCTATTGACGATGGTGCGCCTCATCCTGCCCAAAACAGCCCCGCACCCTTTATAAGATATTAGTCCTGTTCTCCCAAGAAGGCGTTAACAATGCAACCTTTGTAATTGATCTAGTACCTTACGCAAGGTAACATTACAATCTGGTTGTAAAGCATGCCGTCCCTCTTGCGGCGAACACAGTGAGCAAAAAATGAATTCAAAGTTGGCCCGATGGTGTGATGGCTTCCTCGAAGCTGGCTGGCTGGTTGCATTAATCGTAACGCCCCTCTTCTTCAACATACATTCTGAGCGCGTTTTTGAGCCTGATAAGCTGACGCTATTGCGTTCCATTGCAACGCTAATGACGTTTGTCTGGCTCGTTAAATTTGTCGATGGGCAAGGGTGGCGTGATCTATCATGGCTGGGCTGGAAGCATCCAGAGTCGATTTGGCGCAAGCCGCTGGTGTTGCCGGTTGTGCTTGTGGTCATCGTTTATTTAATCTCCAGTGCGTTTTCAGTTGCGCCGCGTACCAGTCTGCTTGGCTCATATCAACGTCTCCAAGGTACATACTCCACACTTGCCTACATTGCCGTTTTTGCCGTGATCGTCTCGACAATCAAAACGCGGGCACAGGTCGAGCGGATTGTAACGGTGGTCATCATCACGTCGATTCCTGTGGCGCTCTACGGGTTGTTGCAACGCTATCAACTTGACCCGCTGCCTTGGGGTGGAGATACATCACGACGGATTGCGGGGCATATGGGCAACTCGATTTTTATCGGGGCTTATTTGATTCTCGCCGTTCCAATTACAACCAAGCGCATCATCGATTCGTTCTACAACATATTGACCGACGAAGATTTGTCATATGCTGATGTGGTGCGTTCGTCGATTTACATTTTGGCGTTTGCAATTCAAATTATTGCTATCTTCTTCACCCAAAGCCGTGGACCAATGATTGGTTTGACGCTGGGTATGTTTGCATTTGCGCTCATTCTGCTGGTTGCATTGCGCAATGCCGCAGGTGATGAAGGTCAGTCGAGTAGCGCAAACTTGCTGTGGCCGCTGATCTATGTTGGCCTCTGTTTGGCTGCGCTGTTTATTAATAACGCTCTGCTTGGCTCGCTGGGCGGGCAAAATGCATTTTATGTGTTTGTTGGGTTGGTCGCTCTGCTGGTCTTGTCGATTGTTGTTTTGGCAGCGGCTCGCATTGGCTGGGCTTGGCTCTGGTCAGTTTGGATTGTGATGGTGCTGTTCTTAAGTGGCGTTGTTGTCACATTTAGTATTGCGGATCAGTTCCCCGAGCGTACGCAAAATATCCCTGTTGTGGGTGCATTGCAGCCGACGTTTGAATCTTGGTCTGAGCTGCCAACGCTGAGTCGTGTGGGTGAACTGCTTAATTCGAGCGAGTCTGGTACGGGTCGTGTACGTTTGCTGATTTGGGAAGGTGTGCTCGAATTGATTCGGCCGCATGAACCGATCCGCTATTCGGCCGATGTCGAAGATCGCTGGAACTTCCTGCGTCCCCTCTTTGGCTACGGCCCCGAATCGATGTACGTGGCCTACAACCGCTTCTATCCGCCAGAACTGGCAACCGTTGAAGCCCGTAACGCCTCTCCTGACCGTTCACATAACGAAACATTTGACGCGCTTGTCATCACGGGCGCGATCGGCTTTGTGGCGTGGCAGCTCCTCTATGTCGCCGCTTTCTATTATGGCTTCCAGCAGCTAGGCGTGGTGCGTAACAAACGCGACCGAAACCTTTTAGTTGGTATGTGGGTCGCAGGCGCATTGATTGCTTCACTGCTCGTCATTACGCAAAGTAACTTGGCGCTGCTTGGTATCGCCATCCCCTTCGGCAGTATCATCGGCTTGATTTCCTATCTTGTTTACTATGCACTGACGGCTGGCAGCGAGAAGAGCCCGCAGATCGTACAAGGCTATGACAGCCGAATGCTGCTGATTGCTAGCCTCATTGCGTCTCTCATCGCCTTCTACGTCGAAATTCACTTTGGTATCGCGATTGCCGCCACACGTCTATACGCCTTTGCATTTATGGCGCTGATCGTCGTGCTGGGCTCTGATCTGTTTGTAGAGTCTACAACGCCTGAGGTTGTGCCAGAAGAAATTGACCCAACCACAAAAAAGACAGCGCGCAAATCACGCGGCCGACGCGGCGCAACGCGCGGTGCAAGCTCGCGCACGCCAAGCAGCGGCGCTGGCGGTGCGATTTGGGGTGCGATGTTTGTTATGGCGGTGTTGTTTGGCACCTTGGCTTTCGATTTTGTCAACTTTACGCCGCGCCCGGGCGAGATTGAAGGATGGCAAAGTGCGGCCGACTTACCAAGCTCGTTTGATATTTTGAGCCGCTCGCTATTCTTAAACCCCCGCCAGAATTTTAACGACTCGCCCTATTTGTTTGGCGTGCTGGTGCTGAGCTGGCTGTTTGGCGTGATGTTGCTCGTGTCAGAGATGATTAAGAATGGCACGATCAAAGTGCGATCGGCAGCATTGCTAGACGATAAGAATAAACCTTTCGCGGCTGGTGCATTGGCTGCCGCATCTATTGTCAGCATTATTTCACTCGTATCAGACAATGATCCGTCGCAAGTTAACTCAAACCGTATTGGCTTTATGCTGTCGATCCTCTGGATTTTGCTGACCCTAGCTGGCGCAGCCGGCTTGTTCATGCTGCCAAAGAATCCGCTGTCTCGCCCCTTTGCTGGCGCCGTTGCCGTGTTAGGCGCATTGTTCGCACTGCCGCTATTTGTAGCCGGTGCAAGCTTAAGCGCCTCTTTGCTGCTGCTATTTTGTGGTGTTGCACTCTACTATATGTGGGATGCAACTTGGGGCGACATCTTTGGTGGTCTGCTAACGGTTGGGGCTGGGTCGTTTGTGTTGGGCATCTTGTACGCTGTGATGCATGCGGGGTTGATCCGCAGCTCATTTATTGCACCGAGCGACAATTTTGGTGTGCCGCTAGAAGGGCTGACGCGCCGTATCGTTGAAGCGGAGCGTGTTGGGCAGTATTTGACGCTGTACTATAGTTTTGTGATTATGCTGCTCATTGCGGCGGCGATTGCATTCGCATGGACTCGCATTTCGGCCGAAAAGCGTTCCGGCAACATGATTGCCCTCGTTATGCTCCCCGTTGCCCTCATCATTGGCCTGTTCATGGTCGACCAATACAACCTCAACTTGATTCAAGCTGACATGGTCTACAAACGTGGCCGCCCGTATGACCAGCAGGCGGGTCAAATTATGGGGCAGATTAACGGTCTCGAGGGTGAGCAACAACAGCAGGCGCTGACAGCTGCCATCGACACATGGGATAGCGCGGTAGCTGTTTATGAGCGTACCGTTGAGATGGCTCCCAGTGAAGATTTCTATTATTTGTGGCTTGGTCGTGCGTATCTTGAAGAATCGCAGGTCAACATACCTCGTCAGCAAGAACTGCTGGATACGGCCGAACAGCGTCTGATTCGAGCGCAGAAAATCAACCCGCTAAATACTGATCACACGGCGAACTTGGCGCGTCTCAACGTCCGCTGGGCGCAACTAGAATCGGCCGAAGCAGGCCGCCAAACGCGCATTGATGACGCGATCGGCTACTATGAAGATGCGCTTGCACTGAGCCCACAAAACTCAATCATTCGCAATGAGTATGGTGGACTTCTGCTGTCGCTCGACAACGATTGCGAAAGCGCGATTGATGTTTATGAAGAGTCGATTGCAGTTGATCGCTACTATGAGCAAACCTATTTCCGCCTCGTTGATACGTATTTGAACTGCTCGAACCGCGACGGCGAATTTAATCTTGACTACCTTACACAGGCCGACGCAACGCTGCTGTCGATGTCTGACAATCTGGTGACCAATACGTTTAATCGCGTCAAACCACAAATTGCTAATTCGCAGTTACGAACTGCGCAAGCATACTTGCTTGCAGGTGAGCCAGCGCTGGCACGCGAACGGGCTGAATCAGTGTTGGTCGATGTGCCGGAATTGCAATCGCAGGTTGATGCGTTGTTAGCACAAATTGATGCGACTGAAGGTAGTGGAACTGTTGAGCAACCGTCTGAGTAGGCTATTTTCCAAGCTAGGAGCACACCATGGGTACACTGATTATTGTTTTCCTTGTCTCGCTTGCTTTCACTGGCGCTAGCGTACCGTTTGTGCGGCAAATGGCGCTCTCGCTTGGATTTGTTGATGCGCCTGCCAAGCGCAAACTGCATGTGAAACCGATGCCGCTCATGGGTGGTGTGGCGATTTTCGGCGGTGCGATGTTGATTTTGTTGGTCTATTTCGGCCGATTAGGCAACACGCGCGTGCTTGGTCTGCTGCTAGGCGCTAGCCTCATTGCGATTATTGGCTTGATCGATGACCGCAACCCGCTCTCCGCGCCGGTCAAATTTGGTAGTCAATCGATTGCCTTTATCCTTGTTATTGCACTGGGTACGCAGGTTCAACTGCCAATCCCGCAGGTTGCTAACTACGTCCTTAGCTTTATCTGGTTGGCTGTTATTACGAACGCCGTCAATTTTCTAGATAATATGGACGGTCTCTGCGCAGGCGTGACGGCGGTTGCCGCTGCATTTATCGTGCTAATGGCTGACATCAGCGGGCAATATTTTGTAGGGCCGATGGCGGCAGCCGTTTTGGGTGCATGCTTAGGTTTTCTGCGCTACAACTTTAAGCCAGCGACCATTTTTATGGGAGACGCTGGGGCGCTCTTTCTTGGTTTCTTGCTGGCGCAAATGGCGCTCCAACTGCGGTTCCCCACCAACAGCACCTTTGTCACTTGGATGATTCCACTCTTGATTTTGGGTGTGCCGTTATTTGATCTGTCGCTCGTGTGCGTTTCGCGCTTGCTGCGCGGGGTCAATCCGTTGACGACGGCTGGCAAGGATCATCTCAGTCATCGGCTGGTGCGATTTGGCTTAAGCCATCGTGAAGCTGTCCTGTCGATCTATCTGCTGGGTGGCGTATTTGGGATGGTTGCTCTATTTATTACGCATGCTAACATCGTTGAAGGGTACGCGGTGGGTATCACAACATTTTTAATCGGACTATTCGCGATTGTACGCTTAGTTCACCGTGAGCGATCTGCGGCATAAAATTCAAATTTAACTGAGGAGACAATACAGATGGCTAAACGTAAAAAAAAGCGCGGCACGAATTTTGGCGCGCGCACGGGTGGGGCTTCGTCCGAACAATATCGCCAACGTGAGCGCAGCCGAGTTGGCATTTACATGCTTGCGGGATTTGCGGCAATTTTTGTATTTTGCTTAGTCGTATGGCTAATGGGCGGCGGTACTGGCAGCGGTGGTGGTGATACAACTGACGCTGTTCCAAACGATGCTACGATTGAGGCTGAAACGGCAGAACTTGAAGCGTTGGCAGATGAAATTGCTGATCCAGATCCAGTTGATGATGCCGTTGAGGATTCTGGATTTTCGGCCGATTCTGAAGTCATCGAAGATGAAGTTGTCGAAGATGATGGCTTTACCGCTTCTGAAGAAGCCGTTGTTGAAGAAGACGTGGCCGTAGACGCCAGCGCAGATATCGATCTCGACGATTTCAGCTTCTTGCCGGGTGATTTTACCCTCACCGATCTCGAACCTGCTGACCGTCTTGGCTACTACAGCGAGATGCCAGCCACTGTCATCGACACCAGCAACACCTACGATGCGATTATTGTGACCGAGCGTGGCGACATGCGAATTCGTCTCTACGATGATTTAGCACCTGTCACGGTTAACAACTTCGTTGCACTGGCGCTCGATGGTTTCTACGACAACACAACCTTCCACCGCGTGTTAGAAGATTTCATGGTGCAGGCAGGCGATCCAACCGGTACAGGCACAGGTGGCCCAGGCTATCAGTTCGAAGATGAGACAGACACGGGCTTGAGCTTTGATCGTCGCGGCCTCCTCGCAATGGCGAATGCTGGCCCCGGAACCAACGGCAGCCAATTCTTCATCACGCACGTCGCGACGCCGTGGCTTGACGGCAACCACACCATTTTTGGTGAGGTGATTGAAGGTGATGACGTGCTAGCCGCGATTCGCCTCCGTGATCCAGGTCGCGATCCTGAGCCTGGCGATTTGGTTGAAACGATCGAAATTTACGTCGCCGAATAACCTATAGAACCTCCGAGGCCTTCAAGACCTCGGAGGTTTGCTTCGATGACCTACGGCGCAAGCCGCCCCATGTCACGCGGGAACAGCGTCGCCAGACGCACGTTCGGCAAGTCCAAAAGCTGCATCAGCAGCCGCTCCAGCCCAATCGCAAACCCGCCGTGCTTCGGCATCCCATAACGAAACGCCTCCAAATAGCTCTCGAACGGCTCAACGGGTAACCCTGCTTGCTCTAACGCTGTCAAGTACTCACCGTAGCGGTGGAGCCGTTGCCCGCCTGTAATCAACTCAAGCCCGCGAAACAAGAGGTCAAACGAATTTGAGTAGGCTGGACGTTCTGGATCTGGGTGCGTGTAGAACGGGCGCTTGCTCATCGGGTAACCAGTGACGAACAGGAAGTCGCTGCCGTGCGTTTCCTGCGCCCATGCGCCAAGCAGACGCTCCCACTGTGGCGACAGGTCAGTCGCACCCTGTGTTTCGCTGCCGTGCTTAGCGTGCAGCAGTTCGAGTGCTTCGGCAAAGTGAATGTGTGGGATGCCGCCGCTGGGAATAGTCGGCATCGTTGCGTTCAGCCGCTGTAGTTCGGCCGAAAATCCCGTACTCAGCCCCTCAAAAATCCCGCGCATCACCACCTCAACCATCTTCATCACCGTAAAATGGTTTTCGATAAAACCAAACTCAACATCGAGACTCACATACTCAGTGATGTGGCGTGACGTGTTGTGCGGCTCCGCTCGAAAGACGGGGCCGACCTCAAAGACACGCTCAAACACACCAACCATGATCTGCTTGTAGAACTGTGGACTTTGGGCGAGGTACGCTTTTCGGCCGAAATATCCCAGCTCAAACACGTTTGCGCCGCTCTCCGTCGCTGATTCGACGAGCTTTGGCGATTGGAACTCCGTAAAGCCTTGCGCGTTCAGCGTTGCCCGAAAGCTTGCCATCACGCCCGCTGCCAAGCGCAGCACCGCACGCCGCTCAGGATGCCGATTCGCAACTACCGCATGGTTGAGCAGGAGCGGCAAGGCAGCCTTGATGCTGTTTTTGTGCAGCGTCAGCGGAGGCGGTTCTGTGATCGCCTCCAGCACCTCAAAGGTTGGCGCATGTAGCTCAAAACCGCCCGCAGCCTGCGGTTCTGCAACGACTGTTCCTTTCGCTTGCAGGATCGTTCCCTGCACTAAGCCAGTCAGAGGCTCAAGCTCTTGCTCACTCGCCACAATCTGCACCAGACCCCAGCCGTCACGCAGCAGTACAAAGCTGACGCCTCCGAGCCGCCGCACGTGATGCAGCCAGCCGCGCAGTGTCACGCGCTTGCCAGCGTGGTTTGCTATTTCTGTTGTCCGAATTGTCATGTTGACCTCCAAAATTGAAATCGAATTGATTAACTTCATGGATGGCGCAAATTTGCGTTTTCGGCCGAATCCATCCACCAAACCAACCAACCTTAGTCAACAAAGAACCAGATAATCTTAACCAGGCAACAAAAAAGCGGTCGCCCTCTCATTAGGAGGACGACCGCTTTCGCGTGCCGTGGTGCCACCGCCTTTCGCCAGTTTTCAGTAATCAGTAACCAGTGACCAGTGACCAGCCAAACGAGACTGATAACTGATAACTGATGACTGGTCACTGGTCACTGACCTCTTTCGACTTTGTCACGCAAAAAACAAAAAACGCCCTCATCCTCATCAGGAGGACGAGAGCGTTCAAAATGCTCACGTGGTGCCACCGCCTTTTGCTGAAAATTTCAGCCTTTAGCGATTTCGCGTGTACGAAATCGGTCTGAATCAATTGACTCAGGACGCTGTAACGGGCGTACCCGATTTGGCCTACTGATTTTCGGCCGAATAGCTCAAGGGTGTCGTTGCGTCAGTTCTGCGATGGCGCTTGCAGCAAATGCGCCATTCTCTAAACACAAGTGGACTGTCACAACCTGTCCCTATTATCGCTGATGTGAAAAATATTATGCTGCGCAGTCTAGCATAGCTTTTTTGTGGTTGTCAAGAGGGGCGACAATTTTGAATTCGCCGGGGGTGATTGACTTGCCAACATGCCTACACTTCTGCATAAAATTCACTTTATCCAACATGCCTTTTCGCACAAATGCGCTAAAATCCTATCTTGAACCCACAAACCCTGACGGAGACTCCATGCACCTATATTTGATTCGCCACGGCGAAAGTACGATGAACCTGCCTGATCATGACGATCCGCGCATCCACGATGTGCCATTGACAGAGCGTGGGTGCGAACAGGCCGAGGCGTTGGCTGCCTGGCTACCGCAGCACATTCTGCTGCCAGATGTGATTTACTGTAGCTCAATGCGCCGCACGCGCGAGACGTTTGAGCCGATTGGCAAGTCGTTGGAAATGGACGCGATCTTTGACGACCGCATTCGCGAAATTGGCAATAATCGCTTTGACCATCAGCCGCTGAGCGATGACGAGCCAATGACCTACGCTGAATACTGGGCAAGCGCTAAACCATTTGCCAGCATTACGACCAGCATCAACGGTGAGTCGATGATGCACTTTCGCACGCGAGTCGGCATGTTTCTGCATGAGATTATGGAGAAGCACATTGATCAAACTGTGATGGTTGTCTGCCATGGTTTTGTGATCGACCAGTTTTATGACACCGTTTACAACGTTGGCCCGTATCGCAATTGCGAGATGTGGACGAGCAATACAGGTTTGAGCCATCTGGAGTTGATTAACCACCCTGGCCGCGAACGCTGGCGCTTGCACTGCCATAACCGTATTGAGCATCTGGTTGGTGTAGGCGGTCTGGGCTTTACGGCGGGTGGGCGCAATGCGGAGCATGATAGCTCAGGCAATATCAAGAAGGCTTAGAACGTCTGTTGACCATCGAAATCTTTTTCAGCGATCATGTTGAGTTGCCTTTGCCTGACGGGCATCGTTTTCCGATGTCGAAATATCGGTTGCTGCATGAGCGGGTAGAGGCTTTGGGGAAGGGTCGATTGGTGCGGGCAACGCCTGTGACGGATGTTGAGTTGGAGCGGGTGCATTCGGCCGAATACATCAACCGCGTTAAACAGTGCAAGCTCACCGCCAAAGAATCACGCCGCATCGGTTTCCCCAATATCCCTGCCATGTACGAGCGCGCCCGTCACAGCGTCGGTGGCACCGTCTGCGCGACTCGCTCCGCGCTCCAAAACGGCCTCAGCATCCATCTCGCGGGCGGTACGCATCACGCCCATTATGATTGGGGGCAGGGCTTTTGTGTGTTCAATGACGTCATGGTTGCGTCACGCATGCTGCAAGCAGAGACGCCGATTGAGCGCATTGCCATCATCGATCTTGACACACATCAGGGCAACGGTACGGCGGCGCTGGCCGAATCAGATCCGCACATTTTCACTTTTTCAATGCATGGCGCACGGAACTTTCCTTTCCACAAGGCAACAAGCGATCTCGATGTGCCATTGGCAGATGGTACCGAGGATGCCGAATATTTAGAGGCGCTAGAACAAAGCCTGTGGCGTGTGCTGACGTTAGCGCGGGCTGAGTTTGTATTTTATCTGTCGGGGGCTGATCCGTATGTGAAGGATCGTTTTGGGAAGCTGGCGCTAACGAAGGCGGGCTTGGCTGCCCGAGATCGCTTCGTGCTGGAGACGCTCCATGAAAGCGGCCTGCCTGTTGCGATTTGCATGGGGGGCGGCTATGCCAAAGATGTCAATGACATAGCCGATATTTACGCAACGACGGTCGCAACGGCGCTCGAAGTTTGGGGTGTTTAGGATGCTTTTGATTCAGTAATTTCAAAGCCGCCGAACAACACGACCCCGCGCACAATGATGTCAGGTTGTTCGCCAGCAAGCTGTTTGCGTTGGCGACGGCGTTCATCGCTTGCACCGCCAAAGATTGCGGTGACGCGCATATCAACGACTTGATCAGGTGAAGAGGCTAGTTCCAGCCCACCAAACATCACAAATATGTTGATTTCGGCCGGTTGACTATCAACTTGAGCATCCTCAACGTTGATGTCGGCACCGCCAAACATCACGGTTGCCTCGCCACCGCGGAAATCCTGTGATGTGACGCGCCGCTCGTGGCCGCCAAACATCGCAAAAATGTTGAAGCTTTCGCTGTTGTCAGTCGTCTCGCTGGCGCTGAAAACTGTGTCGTCACCACCTTGTGAGCGCCGAAATAGGATCGACACACCAACCGCGATCAGCACGAGCGGCCACAGACGCCAAACGAACCCATCATCAAGCACATCCAGCACAGATAGTTGAATCACGCTGGCGATACCGATCATGATTGCTGGGCCGACCCAATGTCGGAATCCGTTGCTGTAAATCTGCCACACGCCTAGCGCAATAAACAGGGATGGAAAGAATTGGAAGACGTCTCCAAAATCCATGATGTTCATTTGGTCGAGCAGCAGCAGCGAGCCAATGGCGATAATAATTAGGCCGATGACTAGTTGAGATGAGAGTGATTGTTCGTTCGTTTTCATGTGTGTCTCCATCAAACGGTTTTCATACAATCGCTATACGCGGCCGATTTGG
>JACLAD010006028.1_pt1 | contig 15649 bp, 7 predicted proteins | sample 8027901 | NCBI WGS metagenome assembly JACLAD01 (sample SAMN15725071, study PRJNA655200) | protist metagenome | isolation source: fluorescence activated cell sorting (FACS) single amplified genomes of... | place: Spain: Blaines Bay Microbial Observatory, Mediterranean Sea | collected 2016-07-05 | reverse complement strand
AGGCAACAGCGCTGCTGCAACTGCACGTCGTGACAACAGGATGATGACCCGCTTCTGCAGAGAGCGAATATTATAGCCCATGAGCTGACTGTCATGAGCTCTGCTGAGAACGGTCACTCCGACTCTGCTGTCGACGATGAGGCCTCAGCACAACCCCAGAGTGAAACAAGACGCGACTCTGTCCGCACGAAGGAGGTCAGATCGATCCGCACTGCACTGAGAGAAATGTATGATGAGATATTCGTGGGCAGTTCGGAGCTGCTCTGATAGCAATGTCCGACAAACTTCAGCAAATGGAGCAGGAAAACACACGCCTGGTGTGAATGCCCCTTCACAGCACTGGTAACGCACCTCACTTGTTCATGCCGGGCAGTTGGAAGAGTTGGAAGCCCTTCAGGTTGAGAACAGCTCAGCAGAGCAGAAACTAGAGACCCTAGACGCAGAGTTGCGGAGCTCGACTGCAGAGCATGGGGAGCTGGAGGTGGCACACAGTGGGTTGAAGGCACAGCACAGCGAGCTGGCACAGCAGCACAGCACGGTGGAGGGGGAGTACGAGGCTCTGAGGGCAGCGCACGAGGCTCTGGAAGGGAAGCATGGTGACTTGCAGGTGGCCAACAGCGGGCTGAAAGCACAGCATGCCGAGCTGGAGGAGAAGTATGGTGAGGTGGAGACAGCCTATAGTACGCTGAAGGTGGAGCATCGGAAGCTGGAGACACAGCATGGAGACCTGCTTAGTCAACACAGTGAGCTGACAATCCGACACAGTGAGCAGAAGGAGCAATATAATGAGCTGAAGGAGCAACACAATGAGCTGAAGGAGAAATGCAATGAAATAGAAAGTAAATTTGATGCGCTGTACACACAGCACACACAGCTGGACAGTCATCACAAGCAGCTTGAAGACTTCCACACATTGATGGCCAATCACAGCAAGCTGGAGGGCAAGTATAGCGAGCTAGAAGGCAGGCATGTGGAACTAGAAACACAGTATGGCAAGCTTTTGATACAGCATAGCGAAATGCAGACAGAGAACGGTGTGTTGAAGGCAGAACATAGCCAACTGCAAGATAAGTGGACCAAACTTGAGAAGCAGCACAGCAACCTCACAATCAACCACACAGAACTGCAAACACTGCATGGTGACGTCGAACAGAAGCATCAGGACCTGACAGCACAGCACAGCCATCTCACAACACAGCACACTGAGCTTCACACCATGCATTCCAACATGGAAATTATGCACAGCGATCTGGAGGGCGAGCACAGTGAGCTGCAAAGACAACACAGTACGCTTGAAAGTGAGCATGGTGAGCTGCAAATGCAACACAGTAAGCTTACAGGCGAGCACAGTGAGCTGCAAGAGAAATACAATGAGCACACAGCGCAAGATCAGATCAAAGCGTTGCATGATGGGCTCGAGCAGGGTTCTCAGGGCCTGCAGCATCTTCTTGACAGCTGGGAGGCGGTGCAGCAGATTCTCAGGAAGCAGCAAATACAGGCCGAGGCAGACGCAACACCTCTAGGGAAGTCTGAAGAGGAGACGAGGGGTGAGCAGGAGACAAGGGGTGAGCAGGCCCTACGACAAGAGGTCACTGCACTGTACGTTCAGCAAAAGAAGGTTATCCCCCAGTCCCAACGACGAGCTGAGATGCAGAAGACAGCTGAAATAGAGCAGCACTTGTCTAATGCGCACGCTGGTCTTGAAGCAGTGCTGGCTCAGCCAGCAGCCCTCTCCACGGTGTTCGAGCCAGGTGACAAAAACTGGCCCCCTGCCAGTGAAAGTGGAGAAACAGGTGCACAGGAGGTATTACACCAGCAGCTACTGCAGGAGCTTGAGGAGCAGAACAGGCAGCTGATGAATCGGCAACATTTATTAGAGATGGAGTGCAAGCATAGTAAGTTGGAGATTGAGGTGTTGAGCGCCTCTAACAGTGTCCTGGAGGACAGTGTGAGGTTGGCCGCCACAGACGCCCGGGAGAGTGCTCTCAACTTGGCCATTGCCCGCAAACATACACATACTCTGGGCAGTGCAATGAAGTCATCCATTGGGTTGGCAGAAGACCAAGAAATGGCCAGACAGCATGAGGCTACAATTCGCGACGCTCGTGTCAAAGAACTAGAACTTGAGCTCAGTGAGGCCCGAGAAACAGAGACAGAGCTCCAGAACGAGGTCGTGACGCTTCAGCAGCAGTTGCAGCAAAAGCAACAGCATGAAGAGGAGCTGAATGGGGAGTTAGCAAGGCAGGAAGCTGCCCTGGAGGAGGCAAGACGTGTCACGAATGAGGGGCACAAACGCGAAGCAGGACTTCTTGCAGAGTTCCGTGCAGCACAGAGCACCTTTACGGCTTGCACACAGGAGGCACAGGAGCACATATCAGGCCTCGAGGCAAGCCTGGAGTGCATGTTGCAGCAGGAAACATCAAGAGAGCTCGAGATGGAGCAGAGAGAAGCATCGTATGTCGTTCGGACACAGGTGTTAGAAGCGCGAGTCAAGGAATTAGAATCAATACAGCACTCTTTTGACAAACAAAACCAGCTGTGTGAGAGGCGCAACAAGGAGCTACTGGAGCAGGAGGGTCAGCTGCGCATGCAAAAGGAGGTGCTTGCGCAAGAGCTGCTCACCGAGAGGGCGCAGGGTGCAGCAGCACAGCAGGCAGTCAAGGAACTGAAAGGAAGGCTGGTAGAGCGCCGGCAACATTTTTTTAGAACCCTAGCAAGAACACAACAGGTGCACGAACAGGAACTGAGTGAGGGCGATGAACGCGTGACGAAACTTGAAAGCAAGGAACAAGAATTGCGGGAACAAATTGGCATGTTGAACAAGCAGGCTACACAGCTGGGGGAGGAGGCCATCAGCAACATGCGCGAGCTAGTCGTGCAAGGAGAGCAGAATGCGCTGGCATCACACAAACATAGAATTTTTACAGGGCTCAGAATGCTTCAGTTTGCTCTCGCTCACGTCAGTCACACAGGATTGAGTGGTGATATAATGCACTGGAGAGAGCAGGCACAGCAAGCCAAGGCAAATGGATTCCGGCAAGAGGTGAGTCGGATTGCAACGACTCTCCGATCATCGCTCGCTGAGAATAGTGCTCGGCACAGTGCTTCTAGGATACCCAAATCGATGAGACTGAATTTGCTTTCTTTGCTGCTGCTCATCGACGTGCGGTATTGACGACCGAGCCTTAGCGTTGCGTGATTCCGGGGTGGGCGCGTCCCCTACTAGTCCCGGCCCGCGCCCGCGCCCGAACCTTCCATTGGGCGCTTTCGCGGCGGCGGGGTGAAGCGCTGGGGCCCGCCCGGGAATCCCGGGCTCATGCGGCGCAAGTTTTACCATGGACGGTCCACGATCTCGGGCCAGAGCATGCATGGAGGCGACGCTTGAAAACAGTTTGATCACCAGAAGGGACACCATCCAGTGTAACACTGACAAAGGTTCTCATGTGATGTAGCCTGCTGGATCAACCGTTGCACCTGCTCACCGACATTGATGACGCGTCCATTCTCACGAGCAAAATCTCGTCCAGTCAATTTCTTCTGGACCCGTCCAATAACTGCGACTGCCCTCTTGTTGATGATATCTGCTGCAGGCACACCCTCTGTACCAGATACCATCGACTTTAACACCTCACCCTCTGTACGGTGTGTTCGCATTGATCGCGACAGATCATCGCCTTCTGCATGTGCTGTTGTGTTCATCTGAAGTGGTTGAGCTCGAGGCGCACCTCGAATTTTCTCTCCCACCCCTACTTTGTTGGATGAGGTGGTACCGGTAAGATTCTCCTTCGGCGAAGCTTTGGTGTTCAACAAACGCCAGTTGATCAATGGATCGTATACAAATGCCTCGAGCATCGCCATCACACTTTGCTGATTATCCCACAGAACCTGCATTACTTCGTTGCATGTCATCCTGAAGTTGCCTTCTATTTTGCTGGCCTCCATAGCATTCACCAGCATCCGCGTCAGTCGGAACGGAATCCTCTCGGGGAACTTGTCACGGTTCATGGCGACCTCAAAACAGTCACCAAAATCGATGTGAATGATCTTCCCACTAAGGCGATCGATCATGAGGTTGCATGGGTGTCGGTCTCCCAGCCCTAGAATATACCCAACCATAGACATAGTGGCGAGAGAGCGTGTAAAATTGCATCTTCGGTCCAGCCAAACTTCAGACGAGGGACTCTTCAACCACAAAACCTTGTACAGGTCAGTCCCTGTCGTGTTGGACAACGCATATTTGAAGACTTCCACCTTCTGAATGAGACACAAGTTATCATAATCGGGGGCCATCTGACCCATCAGCCTGGTCTCGATGTTGAGCAATATTTTCCTCTGTTCTCGGTATTCCCGGATCAATGCATGCATGGTGTCGCTGTGTGGCACCCAGCCGATAAGACCCGAGTTGGGTGCCAGTGGAATCACTGCATACCGAGGCACCTGTGCAGAATGCGACATTGAGTCAATGCAGAACTTGGCAAGTATGCTTGTGAGTGACCTCAAGACCCTTGGTACTCGTCTCAGGGTCTGCAGCGAGAAGGGAGTTCACCAGCCCAAGCAACTGCATCACACGCTCGTCCTGTAGCATAGCAGCATTAAGGACTCGATCTTCAAGTGCACTGATCCGGCCCACATCACATAGTGCACACCTGACGCAAGTCTTCGTGCCCTTTCAGCAGGAACATGTAGTCCTTACCATCACACCCTTTGATCGTGATCTTGCGGGGCCTCTGCTTCGATGTGATCACCTGAAAGGTAATGACAGGCTCAGAGGTACCTTGTTGCTATGAGTGCGGAGCACACCTGGATCGTGGGACTGAACGATGCTATCGCCACGATAGGATGTCCTGGTTGGTATGTGCCAGGCACTGCGAGCTCTAAATTTCGCGCTTCCAATAACCGCGGGGACACATTGCGAAGCTCATGCCTGGTCAGCTGCTGGAGTTGCTTGGATACTCGGCGGAAGACCTGGTAGTACAAGTCCCATGCCTGATTCAAGTCTTGCTCGCGCTTTGACACCTGATACTTTTTGCACCACTCGTGTGCCTGTTGCAACTCACGACCGAATGTTCGCTCAAAGTCCTCTTCACGTACCGTGTGGGGCCCTTTCTGCATCATTTCATGCAATGGTGCCAGACATGCGAGCATGCCCTCTACATTGTGATCACCAAAGTACAAACGAGAGGCCTCCTCTAATGCCTCTGCCCACATCTCTTGCCACAGGATTGCAACACGAATAAGCTCCTGGCTCACTAAGGCTGCCTGCTCGACAAGCTTTGGGGAGTGCTCCCTCATGGTCTCCATGATCGACAGTGTGGTCATCTTTCTCATTTCAGTTTGGGACTTTGATGCAACAGTGAGAGAGTAAATGATGGCCTGAGGGTGGGACCTTCCCACCTTCGAGAGCAGATCGCTAATCTGGTTCCTCACCTGGGCATTGTTGATATGGATGCGAGCAATGATTTGAGGAATCACTTGCAACCATGTGTCGATCGGCAGAGTGTCGAACCCTTCCTTCAGAGCAATTTCTACCTTTTCTCGGTGGCCGTACTTAAACCATAATGTTAAGAGCCGCAGGATGTCTTGCAAAGACTTCTCCGAACCCAGTGCGATGGATTTGAAGAAGCCATGTATAGCTGGGGCCACATGAGCATCTAAGTCGTCCCAAATCACACTATCTGCTGGTCTTGACAAACTAGGGTTCGCTGCAGCTGCATGCATCATTGCATCATGCGATGACGACAGTGAGTCCTTCCTGTCAGTGACGCCTTGCCTATCAGTGTCTGTTTGCGAATCATCACTTTCCTTCGGTACTTGGCTGTCAACTTCAACATCGCTCCCCTGCTTTGCAGCTATGCCCTCTTCACCCTGTTCCTCGTTCCCAGTGCCAGTCGGTGGTATAAGTCCAGTATCCTTCTTGTGTTCAGCTGAATCCGGGGTCTGAGCTAGTGCTGTAGCTAACGCAACTCCTTGTGGGCTCTGTGACGAGTTCAGTGGGTGGTGATGATCCTTGAAGTCTTTCTCTACCTGCAGAACCACCTGATAATTCATCCACGCCCAGGAGTGCCATGCCTTGTAGTAATCGTGCCGCAACTCTGTTGCTGTGTGGAAACAATTGAGGATATCCGCCACCACATCGCGGTCTAGAGGTTCCCCATGTTCTATGATTCTCCATTTTCCCCGCTTAACGAGGCATTTGGCCCGAAGATATGGATCGTCAGGTATGTCCTCAAGCAGCTGTGTGAGTGCAGCGAAGGCCACATTGCGATGTTCGTCGGCCCACAGAATTTTGATGTGCGAAAAACGGATCCGTGGATCCGTTCCGATTGAAGCCTCTGGGGACAGCAGCGGTTGCTTGCTGAGCTGCACATCTGGCAGGATATGCGACTGCAAAGACAGTTCAGCTCCAACTAAGTTGGCTAGTGTTCTATATGCGAGTCTGAGCCTGCCTGCTTTGCGGCAAAGGGCCGAGAATTTCAGCCATGTCGTTAGGTCCTCGATAGGAGGCACCACCACAGAGCGGACAGCCAAAAAGCGCTCCCACACCCCAACAGAGCGCTGGCAACCATACAGACGATCTCGCCACATCTGACGGATGGTACTGTGCCTTTCAGGGTGTTCTTTGTAGCTCATGATTTCCTCGACCTCGGTGAGCTGTTGCATGGCAACCACGACCTTGTAAGCACGGTAGTAGCCTTCCCCAACATGGGCCATCAGCTCCACGTCACCTAATTGCCGCCAATGCTGAATCAGGCCACGGCACTGGACAAAATCACCTCTATGCACAGCAAGTACAGCCCTATAAAATGTTCCATGCGTGGAGTCGGGGGAAATAGCTTCTGCATACTCGCCCATCACATCCCATTTCCCCAGCATCAGTGCTGCAGATGCCCCAAGGCCAGCCAGTTCCTCCTTTGCCCCATCCCGTGTGCTTGCCGACCAGCGCTGCTGAGCCAGCGATGCGAGCTGCTCCCACTCGGAGAGCGCTTCCAGGCATCGCATACGCCCCATAACTGCATCCACATCCTCTGGAACAGCAGGAGCCGTGGTCATCACAAATCCATCATCGCTGCCAACTTCCTCAACAATATCTAGGTTATCTGCCTCGGAGGGCACTGCAAGTCCATTGGTCAAGATCACAGTACCACCGCAGCGTTTCTCATATGCGCGCAAGGCATCTTCCCAGCGATGCAACTTCTCGTACCATGCCTCTTGAAGATTCACCCCCAGGTTCATCTGGCCATATTGTAAAATCCCCAAGGCCGCCTCTGGCTGCTGGAGCCGGTTATTTATGGAGATCAGTGACTCTACAGTGGAGGCTTGTGGGCTCATCATGAATTCTGTTTCTTTGTAGTGCAAAGCTTTAGCATATGCATGGCACCTTTCTGCCACCTTACCAAGCTTGCGAATGTCTATGGGGAGAGGCTTGTCGTCGTGTTCCATGAACTCTGCCAGGTTCAAAATATCCTGCAAAATCTCGGTAGGAATATTAGGTGAAGATAATGCTCGCTCCAGACTTTCAACTAGCTGGTCCTGATAACCATCATACAGCTCTGTCCAACATGACACAAAAGTAGTGTTGAACAGTTCGCGTGCCAGTGACTTATGCACTTGGATCAGGCCTCCACAGGAGCGCAGTGCAGGAGATGGGGATTCACGCAGCAGCTCGATGGAAAAGCGACGTATCCAATCATTCCAGTCCTCCTTGGTAGAGCGCTGAGAGGTCTCCCAAGCCTTCTTCAGATTGGCCTGATTCACTGCCAGCTTCACATTAGATCCACTAATATCCTGTGCTTCTCCTGAAGGTCGCCCTGACGCTGCACCTGATGATTCAGTGTCGCTGATGGGCAACCGACGCTTCGCTGCAGTCAAATCTTTGAAGAGGCTCTCTAGGGTGGGATCATTCAGGTTGTGTACTGCCATCGCTTTGCGACAGGTCGGAACAAAGATCGCGAATTCTGGACCAAGTTGGTGAACAAGGCCACAGATGGCTGCGATGGCTGGACCATGCAGCTCGGTGGAGCGGTGTGTCAGTATGCGTATGAGGGGATGCACAATTCGAGATACATACTCGGACAGCGAGAGCACATGAGTGAAATGGACGAGGCTCTGGAGAGCCTGATGCCTTAGAGCAAGTCGGTGCTCAGGCTGCTCAATCAACTTCACCAAGGTAGGGATCACAAGGTAGAGAAATTCATTCAGGTGTGTGCCGAACACACGCAGTGCATCCAAAACTCGCTTTGTGATGGCTTCACGGGTCACGAGACTGGGTTGTGTCGACGAGTGCCCACCGGAAGGATGCAGTGCAGAAAGAAGCTGAGGAATCAATTCTGGCAGATATGCCTTGAAATCGTCCTGAATTGCGAGTGACAGCTGCTCTATCAGCGCTATCAGGTGTGGAAGCAAGTTCTGATCGCCCCAATACGTGCGAATGAGATCCACAAGCTGTGGCAAATAGTTCCGACTGTGGTGCTTGATAGTTTTCACGATGGTATGCAATTCTTGGAAGAGAAATTCACGGAGGTCCCGCTCGGAGCCCTCAATCATCTGGAATAGCATAGGCATCACAAATGGCAGATATCGGCTGGACTTCAGCCCAAGGGAGCGGAAGATGAAGATGAGGCCTTGCATGGCCTGCACCACAACATTTTGGTGCTGGGAAAGTGATGGATCTTTCAGAATGCGTCTCACAGAGATAATCGACACAGATGGGTAGTACTCGTCATGAGAGGGTCCAATGCCAGCTAAAAATTCAGCCTCGTCGGCATCTGCATCAATGGGCCCTTGCCACTGCACCGAACTGGTGTCTGCAGGTCTAGGGACATGTCCTGGAGTTGTCGGAGCAACGACCCCGTTGGAGCCACTCGTATGCTTGTACTTGTGTGGGTCCACAGCACCAAGCACACCCAGTACCTTGGCAGCTTCGAAGCGCAGTGCAGCAGCATTGCTGGCTGAAAGGGATGCCAAGATAATATCCATGAGGCGAGGATGCCGGAGATAAGGGACTATGACGCAGCCTGTGTTTGCTGCCAGCAGACCAAGAGTGTGAAATGCAATTTCTTTGCGGCTGGCTGCCGAGCTGTCTTGCAGACTATCGATAATCAAAGGAATGAGCTCATCCACATATATTTGCATATCCTCCCCCCGCACCTCTGCCAGGCACCCCACCACCTCGAAGATGCACGATGTTATGCCAGAGGACGAATCTCGCAAGCGAGGGAGCATAATCTTCATCATCGGACGCACATATGGCCGAATCAAGTCCCCTCCTGCCTGTGTGACGTGCCCAATTAGCCTGGTAGCCTCCTCTCTGCCCCGGCGATCAGCAGAATGCTCGATCTCCGCCAAAAGCTGGAAAAGGATTTTGCGTAACGCAGGCATAATGCATGCAGGGTTGCGGGGCATGAGACGTCCCAGCAAGCGGAGCACAGCCTGACGCACTTCGAAAACCTCATCGTTCAGAGCCAAAAACACCGGGCGCAGGTGGTGTGGTTGGCACAATAGATGATCGAATCGCTTGTCGCCATGCAATAGTTCCAACACAGTGAGCCGCAGCACCACGCTGGGGTCGGCAATTGCTACTGCGAGTACCCGCTGCAGGACCAGGTCCACGAGCTCTGTTGTATAACCTCGACGCAAGGGCACATCTGCAGCCTGCACAACGACCCGACAGCAGGCAGCAGCAGCATCTCTCCGAACCATGTCCCGCAAGTTGTCGTCCAGGTTGCCTTGCGGGAGTTCCAGGAACACCACCACAACATCATGCACGAACTGTGTCAGTGCCTGCCGCTCCCAGTTGAAGGAAGCCAGGGTGCGCAGTGCAAGACTAGTTGCCCCTGCCTGCTCCTGCGTTAACACAGGTGACATAGCAGCATTCCCGACTTGTCCGGACTGTAAGAATGGAGCCCCACATAGCTTGATTGAGATGATGTCTAGGAGCCTCTCCTGCACTGGCTCCAGGTACATCGGAAGTGAATTTGTGATTGCCGTCAGCGAGCGAGTGAGAGCACTCGAGAGCCCTGTCTCCAGCGCTAGCTCCAGGAAGTTGTTGTCGCCCTGAGGATGCGACACCTGCATGGGCGACAGGCTGATATATCCAGCAAGCTGCTCTCCTACAGCACCAGCCAGCGCACCAATGCATGTCATGGCCTGGCATCACACAACACAGTCAGAGCATACATCATGTTGCCAACATTAACCTCTGGACAGATCGGCATGGCTCCACGGCGAGTGGGTTTGCGAAGCGCTTTGGTGGCCAGGTCCACGGTCTTCGCGAGGGAAGGGATGATGGCGGGACCAATGGAATGAGCGATGTCACCAACAGCGAGGAATGCTGCTGCCCGCTCCTTCACATCGCTCGCATTTTGGGAGTCCATAGACTTGAGCAGACTCTCCATGGTGGGCGCAAGACAGCCCCTTACGAAGCCTGTTGGTGAGAGTACAGCTAGCCCAGGCATCAGCATGATCATGGTCCGCCGCACCACCTTGTCCCTCGCAGAAAGGTGTTGCAAAAGAAGCTTTACAGTGCGTGTGAATCGAGTCAGCATGAAGTCTCCAGTGTGTCGCAACAGCTCCCCAATTGCCAACAGCGATCCGTGCACACAATCTGTCCCCCCTCGTGTGTTTGAGTTCACTGTGAGGGCATGCTCGGCCTGCAAGCGAGGACCACAGGTGAGCGCTCCCATTCAGAAAGGAAACGAGAACAACAACTGAGTTCCACCTCTTTGAAAATGGCGTCATACCACTTTTGGCGCTGAGGTGAGTCATCTCGGCGTGATATCAGGAGGAGGCATGCACTGAGAGCCTGCAGACAGCATATCATGCAGTGAACATCGTATGCACTGAACCTCAGCTGCTGCTTCGCGGATCGCTAGCTTGGGATCACGCAGGGCCCCCCACCTGCCCTGGTACATTAAAAAAATGCGAACAGGATTATTTGTGGATGCACATTTTGCGGAGGAAATCAGGCACATGAGCATTGAAAAGCGTGGGTGCGTTCGCTGCCAGTTCCTGCATGGGCTGCAGTGAGATCCAAGCACAAGATGCACAAAGGGCTTGACTGTTCCCCTGCATGTGCACCTTGAGCATCAACACTGCCGTGTGCCGCCTGAGGACATGTTTCCATGTCAAGCATGCTGTAGCAACGACAGGGGCAGTAGCTGGCACCTGTGCTCGTTGTGCTCAGTCTCGAGCCACTCCAGAGCTGTGCTGATTTCTCGCTCGACAAAATCTGCCATGAGCGTTCCACCGACCTTCCATCCACAACAGTGCGGCCTCACTAACCAATGGGCAAATGCCTGCAGACCTTTGCTGCGTGACCGAGTGCCTGCGTGGCGGCCACCATGGTGGCTGGGTCAGTTTTGACCTGCAGGGTGGTGCAATCAGCCGACGAGGCATGCGGTGTGCAGTCGACATCACCAGGGTGGGGCGAATGTATGCACAGAAACGCATTATCTTGCTGCCCATTTCTTCACAGTCCACCTGGAGAGGAACAATGAGAGGAACAATAACACACATTACAACGGCACAAGACCGGATGTGCAGAGGGTACCTCGATGAGGGCATCAATACCCAGCACACCCCCGAGTCGCTCCTCAGCAACTGAGCTGTTGACCAGCGATGACAGCATTGCGTACACCTGTGGGGCACTGTGAGCACTGTAGCACTGTGTGCACAAAATACTCACATCGTTCATCGTTCGGGAAAACGCGTCTCCGGAGGACTCTCGCGCTTCTGCTTCGACATAATTGCGAAAGTTTGCAGCTGTTACCAGTGGAACAGTCAGGGGGTGACAGTAGCTGGTGAGGCGACTGGGGAATCGGGTGTGTTACCAGCACGCAGACGCTGCTCTTCGCTCTTGCTGCGCAGGTCATTGAACAGACGCTGCAGCAACACCGTTTCAAGAATGGTCCGGGTTAAGTGCCAGTGCTGGAGGCCTGCAGCAATTCCGTACCACGCTTGTCGGGCATGGTCTTCGTCACGATGACATAACACAGTCAACAGTGGTTCGGGTTGCTCCAGAGGTGGCTAGTTTGACATGATCAAACTCCTCATGTTGGGCGTGGAGGGAGCTCGTATACGACGTATAGCGATGGTGAGAGCAGACAGCGCGCGGCCATAATCTCTAACTCACCATTCTCAGACGTCGTGACGAGCAACGTGCATGCTGTGCTCTGATCCTGTGATACGTGCAGGGATTCTCGTTGGGTGACCTTTACCTCTCCGCTCTACTGTGTGTAAATGGGTGTGCAATACTACACGAGAAGCGATTTTTGGCGAGATGTGAGTCCACACAAAAATGCGCGATGTATCATCACTCCTGTCTGTGCAGATGGCTGGGCGTCGACGGATCCGATGGATGTAGATAGTGCATCGGTCAAGTCGAGGATAATTACATTACTCAACGCAGTGAGAACGCTTCTTCGATGTACCACCCTGCACCGAACTGCATGGTAAGCTGACTTCCCACTCCGCAGGGCCTCTAGTACTTTTCAACCTGCTGACGATATTATATCTGGTCATCCTGGGCTGATCACCTCTCGTGGGCTCACGATGATGGCAAGTATCAGCCATAGAATGGTAGAACATACACGGAGTGATGTCACCGGATGTGATGTCACCGGCCACGAGATGCTAGGGCTCTGTCCCAGGAACCCCTCGCTGCACCTTGTCCAGGAGATGAACGCATTCTACGCCTTACTCAAGAATGAGATAAAAAGCTGTTTAGCAGAAGCCCTGCCCAGTGAATCTGATGGGGCGTCGGGTCAGCGGCCACAATGTCATTCATTCATGAGCCAGGAAATCGATCTAGAAATCGATCGATCGATGTGGCGTAGTCTACTTGGTGGCGGCGCGGTGCTGCCAGTGGGTGGGTCTAAAAAGAATTTTGATGCCGCGTATGCTGAAAAGTACCCAGAGAAAGGGATGGCACGCCTGCCGCCCTGCGTGCCGCCCCCAGTCCCAGGAAGTCCCAACCAACACCAGCGCACACTGCAAAAGCAGCACCCACTGCACCCACAGGGCGGAATGAAGCGATGAAGTTGCAGGAGGTGCAGACGACGTCATCATTGTTCGCCTGCACCGAACTCGATTTCCTCGATGTGGGCGATCAGTTCACTCATCGATGCATTCTCGAGGCCACTGTTCACCGAGATCTCGATGCTTTGGAGGAGTTTATAGGTGTGCTGTGTCAACTCATGGTCCTTGCCAAAGAGAGACATGTGAATGACGAATGCCTTTCTGATGTATGGGGCTGCGTCCTCCACCATGCCCATCTCTTCCATCTCCTGGTACTGTAGGGCGACCTGTGAGTACACTTCTGCTGTTTCCGGGTGCATGAATCCGAGCAAGGTCTCTATAATATCGACTGCTGTCATGGTGTACTCCATCTGTGCCATCTCACTTTCCTCCTTGCACAGTCGACTTAATGCCAGATAGCACTGTGCCACACGTAAATCATACACTCCAGCACTACTCTCATAAATACGTAGTGCGCGGCGATAGTAGTCCTCTGCTTCTCGCGAGAGTTCGTCAGGCGCTACTTTGGCACACTTGCTCCATCGAGAGTTTTCTGGGCGGCCCTTCTCTGCATGTCGAGACTCCAGCTGCTCTGCCGCCTCCATAAAGACCACAGCAGTTTGTGGGTTGGATGCAGTGTAAACATACTCGCACAGTCGCAGGGCCTCTCGTAATAACTCGGTGGCCTGGGCACGTTCTTCCCCGCCCTCGAGGTACCACTTGCTGCGTCGGCCCTTGGCATCAAGCTCACGGCCACGCTGTAGAGTCTCCGATATCTCTGTGGCGAGTGCCTCCTCGTACTTGACAGTTGGGAACACAGAGGCGATATCCCGCACGTGGAATGGGAGCTCAGCCTCGAAATCTACCCCTTTGTATTTCTCGAGCTTGAAGCCACACTTTTCTGCAATAGAATGCACCAGACCCATCAAGTAGATTTTGTTCAGCACTGGTACCTGCACCGAGCCCGAAGCCCCTGTACCAGTCGAAAAGGCGTACTTTTTGAAGAGGAGCTCATCAATGTACTTCCAAATGGTTACATGGGCGTCAGATTCTACCCGAGTGAGGCACTCGTTGAGGTAATGCACCACCACAGCCTTGGCATCCTCCTCGTCGGGCTCCACCAGGAAGCTGAGCCCATCTCGAATGAGCACCTTGATGGTGCGGGCCAGCATCTCCCTTACCGCCAACTCCCGCAGGTGGTTATATCGGCATTCGTTGGCGATACACCCCAGATACCTCGCATTGATTCCACGTTTGTGCATCTCCTCCACGAGCTGCTTCCCAGTGGCAGGTTCGCACTCCAACTCGTCGAGTTCCCGAATGAATTCCTGCATCGTCACAGCAATCAGGGTATCGCCAGAACAGTCAAAAACAGCGCTCTCAGCCAAAAACAGCATTCTCTGACAATGGGGGCTCGGCAAGGTTTTTTGGCGGGGTGAGCTTACCGGAATCACCACGTCCCCCAGGTTGTGGCTGGCCTCTCGTAGCTCATCAGCATCTGATGGAGCCCCTGGCGTGGCATCGTCAGACACACAGTGCGCATCTGGGTTCAGTGATGTGAGCTTGGTCGGACGAGCAAACCGAATTTCGCCAGCTGCATTGCGCCAGTAAACCACACGGAGCCTCTCAGGTACTGTTACCAGCTGAAACTTCTCCTTGGGGTAAGGGAGCTTCGATTCGTCAGTCGTCTCCCATGCCTCGAGGGAAATGTCACAGCCTCGCTTCTCGTATGTGTAGTATTGGTAGTCCAGGATTACCTTCTGGCTCACATCGCACAAACACGGCTCGAGAGAGGTGTACATCACAAAGCCATCCTCCACATCGTTGTGGCGGGAGTACTGGGCCACAAATTCACGCCGCAGTGAGCAGGTCACCTCCTCGATGCTGCTGTAGCCACCTGTGTTCGATGTACCTGACACACTGGCTGCATTATCGGGTGGGAACAGCCGCCCAGCATTTGTGACAACGAAGTATCGATTCGACCGTGTTGCTGCACTGGCTTCTGTTGCACTCTGAGTGATACTGGCATCTGTCCTGCTCGTAGATCCACAGTCACCATCCACTGTGTACACTTCGATGGTGTAGGGCATAGCTAACTGCACCTCCTGGCCGCTAAGTCGTTCTACTGCTCGATGAGGCTTCAGGTTGAGGCTGCTCGCGATCTGTGTCATGGCTGCCGCTGCCAGTGCATCTTTGGTGTGGATCACCAGGCCATCTGTGTGTGAGCCATACACAATATTTCTACGTGCCAGGGGCAGAATACTCTGTGCGAGGAAACGAACTCCATAGCAGTCTACCAGGCAGCATAGTGGAACAACTACAGAATCGGGAGCTACACTATGTATGGCTTGCAAGCCTTTCAACTCGTGCCCTGCCACTTTAAACGCAGCATCGCCCTGGCTGGTGCTCTGCTGTAAGATCTCCCAATCTTGTGCTCGTCGTAGAAGTACACCACCGACGACATATTTATCTCCACCCATACCATACAGCTCTTGCACATGCACAGGGTCCACAGCCTTGTTCAGGACTACCATGGCTGCAGCCTTCGCAGCTTGCACGAACTTCTCCGTCAGCTCATACATTGCTTTCTGCTTTTCTAATTTTTCCCACAGGGTGTCTGCAGGCATGCGGCGCA
>JACLAD010010899.1_pt1 | contig 15651 bp, 22 predicted proteins | sample 8027901 | NCBI WGS metagenome assembly JACLAD01 (sample SAMN15725071, study PRJNA655200) | protist metagenome | isolation source: fluorescence activated cell sorting (FACS) single amplified genomes of... | place: Spain: Blaines Bay Microbial Observatory, Mediterranean Sea | collected 2016-07-05 | reverse complement strand
TATTTACCAAAGCATAATATTCCAAAAGGTTTCCTTTGTATACATATTTATTACACAAACAAATATTTTTTCACAGCGATTGAAAATCGAAATTCGAAATTTGCATTATATAACAGCCATTGCAGCTTCAATCAGTATTTTTGGAGATTATGTAAACAGTCGAAGGATCTAGTAATAGTGATTTCACGTAGCTTTAGTCCTGATAATGTGGGACGTTGGCTCTCTGTCACCACGAGTATATTCTTCCATGAAAATAGAAAACGTTTTTTTTATGTTTGCTTCATGTGCATTTTGAAGCGAAAACGATATCTCTTCTCTTTTAACGCGATTCAGGTTGTTGTTCCATGCGATTCTTGGAACAAACATTGTTTCGTTTTATTCTCTCTTTGCGGTTGTCAACGTTATTTGGCGACCTAGCATTTTTGCGAAACCAAAGCATCTCATTATTCTCGACCTTGTTTGTTTTATCTAAACAAAAACATTTAAAATTGCTATTCGTGTTTGTCAGAGAATTTATCATTCTTCTTCGGAAAATCAACCATCAAAACCAAATCAAATAAAATTCTATCAATATGAAACTTTTTTCAATTCTTGTTTTCGCCGTGCAGGGTGTTTCTGGCTTGATGTCAGAATCTACCAAGGAAAATGATCAACAACAGCCTCCATTCATTGTCGATGGCAAGGTTATTAACACCACTGAGCAGTGGGCTGAGTCTGCTTTGGAGCGCATGTCTCAACAGCGCGGCTCTGTGCAGAAATTTGACATTGCGTTTGCAGTGATGTATCGATTGGGATTGCCGAACGCCAGGGAATATTTGAATGCAGTATGGGACTGTAAGAAGCCGACGATTACAGATGGAAAGGAGGTTATGACGTGCAATGAAAAAACATTGTTTGACAAGTTCGAAGTTCCGGACGCTGCACGTAGAGCTATGCAGGCTGAACAGATGAAACGGCGTTTTCGCAATAACAAGGTCCCTTTTGTCGTAATGATCGAGTCAATGCTTTTCGTCCACGGAAAGGTTCCTTTTGCTGAGTATTCTGCGATTTGGAATACCGCCACCGGCAGATCGGATGGACCGCCCGAAAGCGATTACACACTAGACCAGATTGTTCAGGTCATGGACGAATTGAACAAAATGTTGTCACAAAGACCGACACAGGAGAAGCATTACAAAAGGTTTGAGGAGCGATTCAATCATTTCATGTCCGTTTACGATAAATCTGGGAAACGCCCTGCCGAGGCAGCACCTGGCCCAGCTCCCGCGGCCAAGCGCGCCAGGCCGACAACCGTCTGCCAAGATGCACAATCCTCTTTCCAAAAACTACTTTGTGAACATGCCCAATTTCAAGAAGAAATCGCGTCTTTGAATGCTCAACTGCATGCAAAGAATCAGAGAATTGGTGAGTTGGATAAAATGTGTGACCATCACAATCTTGTTGGAGCCCAATTAAAGTCGGAGTTGCAATCCAAGGATCAGCACCATCAAAAGTCTCAGGCGGAGTTGCGTGCTGAAATCAATGTTTTAATCGCACAGAATCACCAGTTGCAACGGGAGAATGCAGGTTTGCGACAGCAGCGCCCTCAAGTCGTGATCAAACCCGAACCTCGTATTAAACAAGAAGTCAAGCAGGAACACTTTGAGACCAAACCAAAACCGCAGTGATAATCATTTTGATTCAACACGACGCGACACAAATATTCACCAAAGCATAATTTTCTAAAAGGTTTTTTATACATATTTATTACACAAACAAATATTTTTTGAATAAAGACAATAACAATTGAAATCTGAAATTTGCATTTTACCAATTATTTATTGCAGTTTCAATCAATATATTTTTGAAAATTATACAAACGGTCGAAGAATTTAGTCGTAGCGATTTTAAGTAGCTTTAGTGTGACATTTGTTTTTGTCACCATTAGTATGTTCTTCCATAGAAAATCAAGTTTCTTGTACTTCATGTGAATTTTGAAGTCAACATCTCTTCTCATTCAAAGCGATTTGTTGTTCCATGTGATTTGTGGAACAGACATCGTTTCGATTTATATTTTTCAAACTACCATTTTCATTTTTTTACATATTTCAAAAAAATAGCAAATATTATCTTTCATTTCAACCGGCTTACCTTTTTTTACCAATCTCTCTCTTTCTTTTTTTTTCGACAGTAAACATTATGTCATCTACTATGTCTAAAATCTTTTTTGGTGGTGCCACCATCTCTGTTTCTCATGCAGCAGAAACTCTAAAGGACTCTAAAACGGACCCCAAACCAATTTCAGCCGATCAAGAGTTTTCCTTTGAAGATGTGTTTACGTATCAAGACGTTTCCCTTGAAGATGGGTTCACGTCCTCTCAGGAGGATCGTATGCTCGACCTGCGTGAGCGCGGCATTCCAGAAATCATCGGTGAATCCCCCTCTTGTGATGTGCATTCTGATCCTCACCTTGTCGTTGCTCCAAGTCATTGGTATGGAATTTCCAACGAGGTGTTGGCTTCCAAACGTCGCATGCGGGATCGTGCAGACGTCCACGCGGTCTTAGCTGAGGCTGCAAATCGCAGCAGACATGAGAATGGCAACCGTGTTGGAGGTATGTCTCCTTCCAGCAAGGGTAAGGCTGAGAAGAAAGATTCATCGTGTTCGGTCATGTGATTCATCGCTGATCATTCTTGATTACATATTATTTTTCATATTTGAAGCAATTGGGGTCATACGATTATTTTTGGTGGGACTTTTTTGGACATTCAGTCATTAGTATGTTTTGTTTTTGGGCGAAGTGTATTTAGCAGAAAAAATAAGGTTTAGTATGTATTATACTGTCGTTGTTACCAACGTCGTGTGTCATTTACAAAAATTACATTTCAAATTTTGAGGTTGAAGCCGCTTGCATTATCGCATCAGCAGCATGAAATTCTCTTGGACGCGTTATTTGAAAAAGCGTATCAAAATCCGCATACAACCCAAGATATCAAAGTGAAGATAAGACACGAGTACAAGATATGATCATATAAAATATGACAAATGAAAATCAAGAAAAATGCATTTTTTGTCATTTGATTTTTTTTCTACCATGATTTTCATTTTTTTTGTTAGGATGGTTGATATGTTGCATGATATCATTATCGATTCCGAAACAATTATACATAATGAGACCGACTTTCAAGTGCAGAGGGCAAAAGCGTTGAAAAAGGAATTGGCCCAGACTAAGATTGATGCCGTCAATATTTTCAACCAAGCAAAGTACATTTTCTTGACACAATATAAAAACGTTTTTCTCGACCAATTCAAAAACATTTTTTCAGTTTTGATTCATAATTTGTTTTTGAAGCATTTGAAAACATTTTGCCATCAAATCATTTTTGCATGAGGAAGCAACTGGAAGAAGTTTCGTCGGAGTTGATGATACTGAAAGCAAGGCAGATGCGCTCTGTGTCCGAGGAATACCAGTTCATTGAGAAGCTTGCGTTTAAATCATATATCGATGACTCCGTTGGAGCATAATGTTTTCTTCATCATTTTGTTGTCAATGTGATTGATGTTGATGTGTTTGATGATTTATTTTATTTTGCGAGGCTACAGATTGTATCTTATATAAGTACAGGAAGTGAAAAGCAGCAAAAATCAAAATGCACAAAAAATGTGTACGATGTATTGAAATTTCATGATTTATGGCGTCATTATCGCGGCTACGTGCTACATCTATATCTTTTTTGAGTTTATTCTATCTTCACATACTCGGCAATCTGAATTTTCAATTGCGCATGCCGGTCGATATTCCACTTACACTCCATCGATTTTATCACTTTCTTACTTTCATTGTTTGGGCTTCGGGTTGTCACAAATTTACAGCAAAAAGTCGAAATTTGACGGTAAATGCTTTCAATTTTTGAACCATTTTTGATTTTCTGAAAAAATGTTTTTGTGACCTTTGCAAAAATGTTTTTTTGTTTTCATGAATTTTGATATTATTGAAACATTTTTCAGAATTCAAGAAAATATTGAATTTGCTTCAACTTTTTTCAGCTTTTTTTTTTGCAATTCATGAAAAATAATTATGTTTGCAAATTAGGTCTTTCTTTCATACCATCTCTTTGTGCTCACTTTAGAAACAGCATGGATCTTTGTCTAAAATAGGCTCGTATTTTCGATGTATAAATAAAAACTGTAAGATAAGCAATTTGTTGTGTACATTAATCTTAACAGAAATGACATTTTGAAAGGAGAAAGACCGCTGGGAAGGTGCAGTGGTAATGTGAAAACAGGTTTATTCGAAACACAGAAACTTTTTCATTCATACAATTTCATCATTTTTGTTTTTGCTGCTGTGAGTTTTTATCGTCAAAATAAGATAGAAAATCATAAAAAATATGCATCTTTCGTTACATTCATATGCTCGTCTCTCTCTTTTTTTTTGATTTTTTTTATTTTGTTTTAAAATCAAGAGATCTCAACTCGTGAACTACAACTAGCATTCTTTCTCTCTTTTTTAATTCATTACTACTACAATTTTATATATCGATTCTATCTCTTGAAATCAATTTATAAAACAGAATTTGCAAGCATGACTACCGATCAAAACAACATGGTGATCAACGATCTTGAATCCCAAGGTTACCGAACAAAAATTAAAAATGAAATTTATGAAATCGGCAAAAATAATGCAGTGAAGCAGTATTTTCAAGTTTTGTTTTTTAAGTCATTTTTATTTTCTTCAAATAATTCAGATAATTTTTCATTTTTTAGAACCTCTTGTGAAGAAGAGTAAGAGAGGTGTGTCTATGGTGCCGAAGCGTAAGAATGGCCAAGCAAAAGGAACATCTCAATCTACCAATGCAGATCCAGCTCAGGGTAATTCCGCTTTTTTGAGGGAAATGTTGGTCAATTTATATTGTTTCCCTGTGTTTTTGAGGGTTGTGGATGCGGTTGAATCAAGTTGCGGTCATTGCACTCTTCGGAATATTCATCTGGCAATTGGTCCAAGACAGAATCACATGATTTCGGACTTCTAGTTTTTTGTCGAACAATATGTTACTGATTTTCAAAAAAAAGTAGTTATTTCATTAATTTTTTACACTTTTTTTTGATTTTGATTTTTGGGTTTAGGTGTTGGTTTTCATTTGGGGCTTGGACAAGCATTCGAAGGACTACCAGATGAAAACATTTTTTACAGGCAAAAGCGGCACTTGGTATCTTTTTATTTTTCAAAAATTGAAAAGTATTTTTTGTATTTTTAGTTTACAATATTTTTATAAATTATTTCATTTTTTAACATTATTTTGAATGTTTGGAGGTCCAGGAATGCGTATATGTTGTTGATGCTTCTGCCAAATACAATTTTTGCATGGGGATTTCTCTTCCTTACAGTGATGTTTAAGAATGAAGGTTTGTGGATGTTGGTCGCTTTTTTATTTCAAGTTCTCAACTTCATCGCCTCTTTCGGTACCACAATTTTGAAAAAATGATACATTTGAATCAAAACAAATGTAATTTGATATGGTTGGTTAAGTTTTGGTGTTTTCCATTTTCTGATTTGTTTCGCCGATCGATTCCTGATTTCAAAAATCAAGAACATATAAATGTCGACAAAATTAAAAAATGTTTTTACCATAATAAATTTTCCAATACATTATTTTTCTCGTTTTATCATTGTGCGCAGTTGTGATGGTGATGTTTGTGATCATTATATCCCATCATCCAAGTCATGCCGCGAACGGCGGCATGATGATGTCCATTTCTGCTATCTCCTTCGCAGTTTTGTTAAAGGGATGTATTTGTCAATTTTTTGAATGACTGTAGTAGTAGATTTGCATTTTTTTGCAGGAATATCAATTTTTTCTTTCAAAATTCCAGTATCCATGCAAGTTTGTTTTTTGAAATGAGGTTGCGTTGTATTCGCTGGTTGTGAGTGCGGTATATTGGCGAAAGATAAGAGCTTATGAAAGCTGGTAAGATATCTTGCATGACACTTTGAGTGGGCTTGGATTTTCTCATATGTCTTGATTTAGTCATTCATATTTTTGTTTTGTCTTGTTGTTTTGATGATGTGCAGAGAATTGTAGTAGAATAGCGTTCGTCTTGTATTCGTACCATATATACCATATTATTTTTTTGTCACCCACACCACACCATAACACATACATTTTTCTTCTTCTCATTAATTTGCCATTATTAATCTCGAACACATGTTTTTTCTAATGCGAAAAAATAATTTAAAACACATGGTGGATCTTATTATTCTTTCTCTGTTGCAGAAAATATTTTCAAAGAGTAATCAACCCCTATAAAAATCCCTCTAACACGTTTGTGACCCACTTTCTAATACAGCACAATTAATATTTAATCAATTACCACACTACCTACTTTTTAAATTAACAGCCAACAAACAAATTTCAAGATGCAGGACCGAGATAAGGATACATATGACTATCTTTTTAAGTTCATCATCATCGGAGAAGCAGGTCCGCAAAATTACAAAACTCGAGAAAATTGAATCTTGAATTTTTTCTAATACAGAAAACAGCACCTTACGGAGGTAAAATAAGGTGTTACCACCATTTTTTCAAAGGATACGATGCAATCGGTGGATGGATGGGCAGTTTTTTTCATTTTTTGGCGCAGTCTCTTATTTTACCTCCGTAAGGTGCTGTTTTCTGTATTAATGTTTTTTGAAGGTGCGGGGAAGTCGTGTTTGTTGCATCAGTTTGTAGAAAACAAATTCAAAAAAGGCAGCGCCCACACCATCGGTACATTTTCATTATTACATAAAATCAAATGAATTTTACCGAAAAAGTGATTGTTTTTGGCAATATTTCATGTATTTTGGCAGGTTGTTGCGCATTTTATTTATTTTGGAATCAATCACAATTTTAGATTTTGTGTGATGGATTCAAAATCATCAAAAAAACATTTTTTGAAAAATGCAAAATTTCATATTTTTTCTCTCAGAATTGCCAAAATCAGTGATGTTTCATTAATTTTTTTTGCCAAGGTGTGGAATTCGGTGCGAAAATTATTAATGTCGGCGGAAGGCGAATCAAGCTGCAAATATGGGATACCGCAGGCCAGGAGCGATATCGGTCGGTGACTAGAAGTTACTACCGCGGCGCAGTATTGCATTTTTATCAAAAAGTTGAAAACATTGTAAATTTTCATGTGTTTTCTTGATTTTTGAAATAATTTTCCCAGTTTTTATGATTTTTGATTTTTTCACTTTTCGATTTTCATCAGACCAAAACTGAACATTGCAAAAATGATTTTGCAAACAGATTAGAAATGAAATTTTGCTTTTTCTGGCTTGTTTTGTCAATTTCTTCACTCAAAATGATTATTTTGTTTCATTTCATTTTTTTTGCAAAAAAGGTTGGTGCCCTGATTGCGTATGATGTTACGAATAGAGAATCCTATAACAAACTCATCACATGGCTTGCCGACGTACACATTCCACGAAATTTAAACAGAAAGATGGAAAATCAAAAATAAAATAGAAAGTGAGATTAATTTTTCATTCAGATTTTGATTAAATTTTTTGAATTTATAAAAAATATTTTTTGACTTTCAACAAAAAAATGTTTTTTTGAAAAGGTTCAAAAACATACTAATTGTTTGGGGTTTGCATGTTTTACACATCATTTTCATTCAAATTTTAGTTTTTGAAGAGTTTTGATTCAAAATTTGATTGTTTGTAAAAATTTTGCAGGCGAGGACATTAGCGAGAGCGGATATTAGTATTATTGCGGTTGGGAATAAGTGTGATTTGAAAGACAAGAGGAATGTAACTTATTTAGAAGCATCACGCTGCGCGCAGGTATGAAACAAATTGCAAAAATATGTTGGAAATTCTTGCCATAAACCTTGTTTTATGCAGTTTTCGTTACTTTTGTAACTCATTTTTGTCTTTTTTGTTTTTTCAGGAGAATGATATTTTGTTTTTGGAAACCAGTGCCATGACTGGTGAAAATGTAGAAGATGCATTTGTTAAGGTTTGTGAATTTTTATTTTTTTAAAAAAGATGAAAAATTTGGGCTAATTTAATGAAAAAACAATGTCTAAGCGCGCTTTCTGCAGCAAGTTGCGGCGATTGACGCATCCTTTCACAGCGCGCTCCGTCTGGTACCTCCGGTCGCACAGGTTTCCGCGCCTTGGAAAGCCTTGCATCGTGGGCCGTGCAGTTTGTCACATGCTAGAGTGGACTAGCGCAGCACAAAAGAGGCGCACACTTCATCTCGCGAATTCGATCGTGATAGGCGCCTCCGGGTGCAGCCCGTTCAGGTGGCCGCGCGCTGTTCCGGGGCGTATTTTTAACCGGGTTTTGGTTTTTTATTTTGAAAGACCATGGCCAGGAAATGAAAGCTGCGATGCCGGGCGATGATGGAATACCAAAGGGTTGGCCCACGCAGCTTCGTTCGGCTTGGTCAGCGGTTTCATCGAAGCTAACTAACCTTCCACTGGTGTTTGTGATTAGTGGCTCAGTGTGCATCTGCCACGCCGACCCGCCCGCTGACCTGGCGCAGTTAAGTTGCCCGACTCAATATTCCGAGGCCCTGGGCCCTGGAGAGAGCCGCACGCCCACCCCGGGCGTATTTGTAACGGGGTTTTGGTTTTTTATTTTGACAGCCCCTGGCCAGGAAATGAAAGCTGCGATATAATTCAGCCTACATTTTCAATCGCCCAGCCAATAGTGTTAATAAGTCCGGCGCGGTCAGCAACAGCAAGTTGTTTTTCCTCGATGGCTTGAATTTGTCAAAGCCATTCAACAGTTTCAGAGCCGCACGCCCGCCCCGGGTGTATTTGTGACGGGGTTTTGATCTATATTTTGACCGGGATTACAATGAGGAAATGAAATACGCGTGTGTTCCGAAATGTTTTTTTGTATTTGAGGTAGCACGATCAATCCTCAACAAAATCGAAGATGGCCTCATTGACCCAAACACTATGACAACAACAAGTACTTGTCAAAAATATTAAAGATATCAAAAAGTTTGAAGAATCGAAACATTAATATTTTTTGCCAATTTAGTATAAAAACAGCATTGAAATTGTAGAAGTAGGCCAAATTTACTCAAAATTTCAATTTTTTATTTTTAAGGTAACATCAAGTCGGCAGTCGACGCGGACGACGTGGATGGTTCTACGTGCGCTTGTTAATTTAATCATAATACACACATTTGCAACCCAGTTCTTAAACAAGATCTGGTAATAAACAACACTAATGAAGCCAATTTGACCTCCCTCACTACCACACGTTTTTTAGAAAATTTTGCAGGGAGAGTTTTTTTATTTAATGTTAAGTTAATTGTACATGTCCTTCGTGGCTCAGAGTTTGTTTGTGTTGTTGAGTTATATGGTACTGTCGAAACATTGACATATCGTTATTTTCAGTCCAGTTTTGTGTTTATTCATGCACGATTTCTCATATCTTCACAGTTGAGTTTCAGTTCTTAAATAATTCAGGTTTGTGAAATTTTTCAGTCAATCATATATTTTTTGAGGGGATGATATTTTAAATAATTAGTTTCAAAAAGATGTGGTTGGTGTTGACTTTGCTGATCGCTCAATTTCAGGGGGTGATACTAGCAACGATTATACCTCATGAAGATACATACACGCCAAGGGATGCAACAATTGTTGCGCAATTTGTTAGTCTTGGAATGAGCGAGAGGTTTGCTCATTTCTTTGCGCCGAGGTTTACAGCCGCACTTAAGCGATTAGATAAAGTTGCACAAGAGATCGCGTTATACCACCTCACGCCTCTGTCCCCAGATGGCCATTTCAAAACAGTCCAAAACTACCTCGTCAGCGCGCATGTCGATCACTTCAAAAATAAAGACCTCCTCATCCACACGGTGGAAAATGGATATTTAAATCCACCGAGTATAAATCAGATCGATGCAGGCCCAAAAATGTACTACTCCAAAAAAATGGGAATGGAGCCCCGATTTCCAGGTACATTTTTTTATGAAAAACAGTGAAAATACAATGATGTTGATTAGTTTTTTCATTTTTTGTTACATGTATCAATTTTTAATTTGTGTTTTTGAGACCATCGGAATGCGTTTGTGCATTGGGCACGGGAGGAGATGAAGGAGCTGCCGCATACGCGATCGATAGATGTCGAGGTCAGTAATGAGAACTCTGTGATGCATATTGTGGGGTCTACCATTCAAATAGCTGCAAATGAGTACGGTCGCGAAGTTGGGGCGGACGAGTCTTCGAAGGAATTTGTCAAAAAAATGTTTTTTTGAAAATGTTCGAATTCTTTGGGTTTCAACCGATGCGATTGCAAGCATTTTGATATATCCAAAAAATGTTTTTTTTTCAAAATCTTCGAATTTTTCGAGTTTCAACCGATGCGATTGCAAACAATTGGAAATGTTTACAAAAATGTTTTCTCAATTCTTCGGGTTTCAACCGATGCAATACAAATTCCAGGTTTGCAAGTTGCTTGCATATATTTGCAGCACAGCTGCCTCCATTAGTACGTACACGAGTGTATGACAACCTTCAAGTAATCGGTGAAGGCGACGGATTAGGTAAAACATCTTATGACCTTGCCACACTACATGTTGTGTTTGGATCTCTCACTGATTCAGATACAATCGAGCGCGAACAAGACCCCGACCCCGAACAACAACCAGAACTAAAACCATCTGAAGCAGCAATCGGCGCACAGGTATATACTACGAGTTTAGAAAAAATCAACCAATTCAGAAAAAAAATATTTTTTTTTGATCGATTTTCGAACCAAAACATCAAAAAATTGAATTTTTGAAATCATTTTGTCATTTTTTTGTCAACATTTTTGTTTTTTTTCTCAACCTGGGGTTGTTGTGGTGCACAGGGGGAGGATGCAGAACTACCAGTGAGTTACCCCTGGAAACATGCAGATGAAGATTTACACATTCAAGTTGATTCAGAAAGTTCGGAAGATAGTACAGACAATCCTTTTGAAGCTACAAAATTTAGAACTGCAATTGGCGATAGTGAATTTTCGACAATTAATGATGGCAGCTCTTGGCAGAGCGAAATCGATGAGGCACTAGAAACAGATGATGGAATGAGGGGTAAATAATTTTGAAAAATAAAAAAGAATTATTTTTGAAAAATGTTTCATGATTTGATGTGTTTTTCATTATTTTTACGCATTTCTCTTCATCATTTTTTTTTGAAAATATTGTTTCTCAAAGGGAGCAGTAGCCCGTATAGTCCAGTGTTCGATTTAGATGGGCAAACTGCCGCAAGTGAAGCGCCGACTCTCATTCCTTCGGACGAAGTACCATGGCCCCCGGAGGAGAAGAGTTTCGTAGTAGATGGAGAGTTGCAGCTAGGCGAAAATAGATTATCGGAGGGGCGACAGCAAAGTTACGATGAAGATATGAAGCTAAATCCGGCTGGTATCTTTGCAATGTCCCAGCCCTCAAAGTTTGATCGATTGGTACCACATTCTGCGAGTTATGCAAGTCAAATTGTTCCAACATTAGATAGTAGTCCGGAGACATCAGGTGGAAGTAGGCAGCCGAGCAGCGATAGTGATTGGGATCTCCAGGTAGACCGTATTATCTATTTTTGTTTGCGCGCGTTGTGCTGCTGCATGCTTTATTCAGAATTTTCTAGTTGTTGGTTTGCGGCCAGTGTTTTCCGGTGCGTCTAAATTCAATCAAAATTTAGCACCGTGGGCCCAAACCGTAAACACTCCCGTAAGGCAGATGAAGTTGGGGACACTTCCATGCAATGCCGAGCCGATCCGAGAGGTATTGTTTCAAACCTACTCGGGCCGCTCTGCCAGCAGGTGTGTTCGCTTCCAATACCCGCCCTTCTTTCCGCAAGTATGTGGTTTATTTTCTTATTTTTGTTTGGTAGCTTTGGTAGGATTTGTCTTCATTTGGATGAAAGGTAGCAAACAGAAAAAATACACACTCATATTTATTTGTTAGGTTGCGGAGCACAATCCGCAGGAGTTTCTTCACGATATGGATTTGGCGGTCGAGATGAAAGATTTACGCAGTGAAGAGAGCGACTATTCAACCGATTCGGATGAGGCGGAGATGCTCAGGCGCGCTGTTGACGATCAAGAGGTACGCTGTAAAAGGAGCTCGTGATAATCGCTCTTAGTTTTGCGAAACCCATGCACCGCGCGCAAAAAGCAATGTTCTGACTCTATCAATACTAGATTCAATCTATTTTCAAATTTGAAAAAACCCGGCAGAAGGTGCTTTTCTTTTTTTGGACCGCGGCGCCACCCTTCCAAGCATCAGCAGTTTTCCAAACAATATCTCAGCGCTTCCGCAGCCTAATAGTCTTTTTGTTTTTTTATTTGGTAGAAAATGGCAGAGAGGAGAAGCATTGCTGATATCAGTTTCATAATTCATTTTCAATTGTTCAGGTTGAGGTTATATTTAGGCACCCGAATGAAGTTAAAGCACTCCGCTGGCAGAAGGGCATGCGCGTCGCTTTAGCTAACGGAAGGAAATATCCACGGGGGACGGTCATCCAGGTCCAGCAATCAAATGATTTAAAGTACGTTATCGGTGTGCAATGGGATCGCAGCCTACCCTACCGCGACTGGATCGACGTGTCCGACCCCGACCATCAAATTCGCCTCTCGCACCCACCATACAAAACCTCCACTTTTAGCGCGGGCATGCGAGTTGTCTTACCTCAAAGCGCCCGCGTAGTGAAGCACGGTACAATTGCAGAAGTTGCAATAAAGGAAGGAAAAAGTTATATTGGGATAACATGGGATTCTAACTTTCCGTTTCGGCAATGGCAGAGGGCTGAGAACCTACGTGTAGCAGTCTTCGCACCCCGCGCTGGCCAATTCATTGAAGTTGATCACTCCCTCGTCGCGATGTCACCCGAGAGAACTGAACAAATCCCGCCGCCCTCATCCCTCCATGTAACATTCGTGGAAAAACAGAGGATACCAAATGTACCAAAGAATATGAGGTCGTCGTTCATTTGCGCCGCGGGGAGGAACTATGCGAGTGATTCGAATGGATTACAGTTTCTTACAGACGATGGGAAGTTTTTATTAGGAAGGTTTAATCCAGATAGCTGGGTGAGTGCGGGGCCGAATATATGGAAGAAAGCAATATTTGAAGGGCATGCAAGGTTGTTCAATTTCTTTGCTGTGCTTGCAGTCGGGATGGGAAGTGAACAACGATATTGGGTTGAGAAGAGCAGAATGACGAGCGGATATGATATTCATCACGAGCATGTGTTAACGCCGCAGGAATGCCAAGGGAGTGCGTGTTTGTATGTGTTTGATCTGTCCAAGAAGCAGTTTCACTGGTCGGAAGATGATATAGACGAGGGCCAGATAGACGTGCGGGAGATGATCCCCGACAAGGTTTTTGAAGAAAAGGGATTTTTAAGTCTGCATGCGCGCGCTTTTCAGTTTTTTGAGCCGGCGGCGTTCAAAAAAATCAGCCGGGCGACGTCAGTTTTCAGTTGGAGTTTTTACTCGAGGCTTGCGCATTGGCGGGTTGACCCCCTTATTTTAGGTGACCTTCGCTGCGACACAGTGCATAGCTATAACTCCCGCGGCATTGACCGTAGTGGGGTTTGCCATTCTGATTCCAGTCCGCTCGCCCCGGGGGCGCTCCCCCGTTGTTTTGTTTTGTTCGTTGGGGAAATGAATGGTCTATTTCAGTTTTTCATATTGCATCTAACTCCTAGGTGATTGTGCTAAGTCGCTGGAATGGAGCATTACATGTAGACCTCGTTGCTCTACCAGTGAATGATGAAGTTATATTACAAGCTGTAGTCAGCAGTGGTTTTAATGATAAAAGTGAGGTAAAGGTTCAGGGGAAAACGGAAAGAAAGGACGCACAGTTGGCGATTGCAACCATTGGACGGGCAAGGCTGACAGAGAAGATAGGACCAATAATAGGAAGTGGGGTGAGCTCATCGGCAATTGAATCGCAAGAAATTGATGGTGTCACCTTCCATTTCCACCCTGTCATATCAATTCAATACATCGCATTACACGAACCCAAACCAACTGCCGCCCTCGGCCTAGTCTCCATACCATACGCCCCAGAGGGAACAGTGATTCTTACAAATCCAACCTACCCACCAATGGCGATAGTACTGACAAGTGGAGTGAATTCAAGAGCTGATTTTGGAGTCAATGCATTTGCATGGCGGATCGCGCCGACGGATGAGGATGGAAGAAATAAAGTTGAGAGTGGCATGCGCAAACAAATTGAGAATGGATTGGTATTTTTTCTCAAATTAGTTTTCGAAAAGTTCGTTTTCTTCGGGTTTCAACCGATGCAATTGAAAAACATTTTTTGTGATGAGGTTGGTATACATCAGTTTGTAGGAAAGACGTTCAAGCATGGGCAGAAGACCTATGTGGTTGCCAGTGATTTTAGGGATTCTGGCGCGACGTACTTACTATCTGCAAATTTTGATGAGAATCGGAGGGATGTGTATATACCAGAAGTAACACTTCGTTCAAATAAAGACGATGTGGACCACCGACCGCCATTAACCAGTCTTGTTTCCCGATATCTGATGCTGGATAGAATAACGCGGGCGTTTAACAGTAATTACGGTGCAAACCGCGTGCATATGCATATGTTTGAGGATACCCTACTTGCATTTGTAAATTTCAAAGGTCCTCCAGGTGAGATAAGAGTGTATAGGCAGACGAGGAACGTATTTATAAGAAATGTCTTTGCGGCTGAAAAATGAAACAAATAAAATTGAAAATGGGAATGAAAAATCTGCAAAAATGCTTGTTTTGATTGCTGTTTTGGTCTACTCCGGCGCGCGAGTCTATTTCAATAAAGTTTACGACAAATTGGAAGACCTCAGCAGAGCAAAGTATGCTTGCCTCCGATACACTAGGCGCAAGTCTTGCGTGGTGCAGCTTTCACCCCGGCGACCCCCCTGGTCCCGCGCATGCAACCCAACCTGCGGTTTTCATGTCAAATATTTTGAGTTGGACATATCATAAGGAAATGAAACCAAACATATAATGCCTTTCATTTTGCAATCGGTTTTCTAGATTAGAGTAAAGCCAGATGTGATGATGGTGTTATATCAAAACGAATTCCAATCCCACGAAAAATTAGAAGGTGCCGTATTACAAATTTTCAAAAAATTATAAAATCAAAATTAAGTACCATTTTTGAAAAAATTAAAAACACCAGAATTTGAATTTGGAAAACGTGATTTTGCATCAAAATTTGCAAAATTTCGAAATCCGTGCTCGATGTTTTTGATTTTTTCACACATTGAGGTGCCGTGTTCGAAGATTCCTTTGTGCATGCTGTAATAATAACATGGAATTCTTTCCCTGGACTTGCAGATCTCAAACCAAATTGGTTCGAGAAAGAAAATATTTAACATAAAATCTTCATTTTTATCGAGTTTTAAACTTTTTTGACAGGTTTGAGGAAGGAGATCTTTTGGTTCAATTGTTATTACCAATGGCAAGTCAAAAACGAGCAGACACCGCATACGAATTCGCAATTATTCAGAAAGCCGACATTGCATTCGACCCATTTTCAATTCAAGGTAAACACAAAAAGATGCAATTTTGATCGTTTCAATTGCATTTTTTTCTTCATTTCAATTTTCGTCAAATTTTGTTTTTTATTTTTTCCAAGGTGGTCCAATGCTAGATTTCGAAACCTTCGC
>JACLAD010010898.1_pt1 | contig 15658 bp, 17 predicted proteins | sample 8027901 | NCBI WGS metagenome assembly JACLAD01 (sample SAMN15725071, study PRJNA655200) | protist metagenome | isolation source: fluorescence activated cell sorting (FACS) single amplified genomes of... | place: Spain: Blaines Bay Microbial Observatory, Mediterranean Sea | collected 2016-07-05 | reverse complement strand
TGAACAGACTTGTGACGGGTCGGGGCTTGGACCGCTGGTGGTGCGGAGAGGTCGGCCATGTCTTGGTCCTTATCGGAGTCAAGGTCTTGGGTTGTTTGCGTTTCCTCGATTAACTTTTGCTCCTGCTCTTTCTCTTTTTGTTCTAATCCAGCGAGCAAATCAGCCACTTTGCTAGCAGTTTGTTTGTTACTCTCAACCTGCTGTCGTCTCTCCTCGCTCGTGCGCTTAGGCTCTTCCATGCTTGGAATTGGGATAGACTCCGCGACGGTTACCTCCTTGAGTGGCGCGGCACGGGGCGTTGGGCGGGAGGATTTGGGGACTGGTGGCGTTGTTACACCGGTGTCCGCAATATGGCTGCTGACTACTGGTTTCTTTGTATTGTTATGCGGATGCTCGACCGGGGGAGAGGCTATCTTACCTGACTTTTGAATGTGACCAGAGATGTGAATTTCAGCGGGGCCTTGCACGCTGAACATCACATTCGCATCAAACTCCTCACTTGTAAATTTCTCGAATTTAACGCCGTTTGAGGAGAGACAGCATAGCGCGATGGGCTCGTTATCAATGTGAGCGAAAAGGAACGTATCATTGTTAAAGAACTTTCCTGGTTGGATGCATGCTCTTTTCTGAAAAACAAAAACGTTGAAAATAAATCCATTAAAACAACAAAAATTAAATACATCCACCATGCGTATCAAATTTCCTGCCAAATTTACCCCGCGAAAAACAAAAAATTGAAACTGCCGTTTGCACGCTGGCAGGCGGGCGGAGAAACATCAGCCAAGCATGTATTCCGTAATGACGGCAATCCGTTGTGGAAGCAGCGCTCTGCCAAAGGCAACTTGGGCTTGGTAGAGCACAAACGCTTCTAATATCTCTCCCGCCAGAGGAGGCTTCAAATTTTCGATCCTTTTCAATTCAATTCCGACGGCCGAAAGAATCTTAATACATTCACCGTGCGCATCAAATTTCCTGTCAAATTTACCCCGCGAAAAACAAAAAACTGAAAATGCCGTTGGAACGCCGGCAGGCGGGTGGAGAAACACGTCTTCGTCTGGGTAGCTGCAATTGCGTAGCGTGCGAAGGGCTTCGCTGCTGAAACGCGCTGTGAAAGCGTAAGGGAAAATCTTGAAAATAACGAAACCAAAAGAGCGCTCGGCTCGAATCGATTCCAGAAAATTCAATTCGTAAGTTGGGTTCCTTGTTGAACTCCCCAACGTTTCCTGTGTTGGTATTGACGCAACGTCTCCATCCTTCTGCTCAGCCCCTTACACCACTGGCGCAAGGTCTCGTTTTCATCGAGCTTCACATCAACATTTAATTTGCCGCTCGTACAAGCTGCGCAAGCCTTTTAATGATTCAATAAATAATATATAAAACGTACCAAGATCACTTTACCAGGAACCTTCTCCGCTGGAGATACCGCCGCGGCCTTCTCATTCAGCCGAAAACCAAACGACTTCGTATTGCTCACACACTCCATCTTTGCTTATTGATGTGCATAAAAATTCTTTGAAAATAACGGGGGGAACCGAAACGCAGATGTTTGTTGTTTTCAAACACACACAATAAACATTGATAAAACTAATATATACATAATCAACTAGTCTAAGATGATCTACCACACAAAATCTCCTGCAGCACTTGTCTGGATGACGATCATGTTCAACAATTCGAAAGATAAATTATTGCGAAGACATTAATTTGATTGAATAAAGTAATATTATTAGTAGTTGATGGAAAAAATGTTTTGACTGGAATACCGTCAGACAATATGAATTTAGTTGCAACGAAGTGTACGTAAAAATAATGATCATTTTTTGACGAATGGAATCTGTTTTCAATCTATACAGTTATAGATCTTTATTTTGGAATATCTATTTCCGATTGGCAATTATTATCTACACTCATTTCTATTTCTAATCCTGCTACTGAAGACACGACTGACAAATTCGATATTTTCTGGATGACGGAAATCAAAACTTTTAATCACGTGACCTTCTTTTAAAAATATTGAAACTGAAATAATAGGAATGAAACTCCGTGATAAATATGAACAGATAATACCATTGTTTGAAGGCACGAAACCTCAGACCTCTCAACAGGATAAATGCGTTTGCATCTTCTAAGAGATTTCGAACTCGCTCAAAATGGCTTGTGTGCTTGCGCCCATTTTTTTTTGGTACTGCTCAAAATGTAATATTTTACTGCATTCTGAAATATAACTGGTATGTGTACACTGTATTTCTGAAAACAGCTCTTGAGCAGAAACACCATAAGACTGGTGTAAATGTTTACATACCATCATATTTCCACCTTTGACGGTGAAAATTTACGTCTAAAATATTCTGGCCCACCACAACAAAATCTTACATCACTGTACATGCTCGACATGCCTCACATGCTTCTCCCTTTACTGCATCGATCTTCTCCTCATCTCGCGTGTGATAAAACGGAATTTCTTGTTGCTCTGGCGAAGGGTGATGTGTGTTGTCTCCTGACGAAGTTCTTGCGCCCAAATCGTCAAGAAGTTTTCGCAGAATTGCCGCGCACTCAGCTTGCTTTCCTCCGTTCGTATTCGCACTGACGGCAGTGAGCGTACTTTGAATAACGTGCATCCAATCTTGCAGCTTTCGCAAATCGGCTGAGTGTCTGAACACATCAGCCGCGATTCTCGAACTCACGTCGTTAGGCAATCCTTTTCGTTGCAACATTGCAATGTTGCGAACCGCCTGGCGACGTTCCGCATTTGATCTGCGATCGTCGATCAGATCAAATTGCAGATCTTGTAGCACAAGCATTTGCAACTTTTTTACTTCGCTGACCTCATCAAATCCGAAAGAATAGCGTTGCGCAAAACTTTGAAATGCCAATTCCAAACTTGCCCCATGCTCGAGGAGATGCTTGAGAAGCAAATCATTCGCTTTGGGTAAATTGCGCACAGCCACGTTGAGAGGATACCGACCTTTATAAGATGCCCAACGTTCGGTGCTAGTATTACATTCCGCGTTTACATCCGCCCCATGATGAAGAAGAAACCGTGTTAGCTCGATCATTCCGTTTAAAATTGAATAAAAAAGTGCGTTCATTCCCCTTGCATCTCGACCGTTGATATTAAATCCAGCTGCGAGAAGCTTCTTCAAGATTGGAATTTGTAGGTTCAGCTCAACGTCTTCCAGGACGGATTGAGAAGCGACCGCAACAAACACAGCATCACCTCGTGTGTCTCTCAATTTTTGCAAATCTGCACCCCAAGTGATGCAATCCCGAAACATCGCTAGCCACTCTGCCCAATTGTAAAACCAGCCCCTATTCTCCAAACTCTCCAGCGTTTCAGGATCCGTATGAACCGCAAGATATGCATCAACATCACCAGCGTGATTGTCCAAGATAAACTGCCAATTCGCATTCGTTTGAGCAGCGCCGTCAACTTCATCCATTTGGATTAATGCAGAAGAAATTGCATACGCATCCTTACACAAAAGCGAAGCGATGGCTCCAGTGTACTTGAACAAGAACATGTTTTCGATAAAATAATAAGTGTTAGATGTAGAAAAAAATAAGATTGATAGATTGACTTGTTTAGCTTGAACACCATAACATAATTTGAATTGATAATCATATTGGGGGGGGGGGTGATGATGACACACATTTGGTTTGAAAATATATAGAAATATGTTTTGAATATATACCGTTACAACACTTGATTTTAGAACCTATAGTTTTTCGATTGGTAATAATTATCTACACTCATTTCTATTTCTACTCCTCCTACAGTTCAACAAACCCTCTCCGGATGATGAAAATCAAAACATTTAATCATGTGATCTTCTTTGAAAAAATATTGAAACAGAGAGAACCAGGATTAAACTCCGTGATATGTATAGAAAAATATTATTGCTTGAAAAAGCGAAACCTTCGAAAGTCTCCAGGCCAGGATTTTATTTGCACCTGTGCACTTGCATTTTCTTCAAAAAAGCTCGACCTGATTCAAGGCGTCAAGAGAATTCCGCAAAATTGCCGCGCACTCGATCTTTTTGTCTTCGTATGTAGCCTTGGTATTCTTATCAACGGCCGTCAAAATGGTTTGGACAATATCCTTCCAGTGTTGTAATCGTTCTTCGACAGAATGCTTGAACACATCAGCCGCGATTCTCGAACTCACGTCGTTGAGCAATCTTGTCCGTTGCAACATTGCAATGTTGCGAAGCGCTTCGCGTCGTTCCACATTCCACCTAGGATCGTCGAACGGATCAAGTGCTACCTCCTGTAGCATGAGCTCACACAGTTTCTCTACTTCAAGGAGCTGGCCGGGTCCGAAGAATTCACGTTGCGCAAAACTTTGAAATGCCAATTCCAAACATCCGCCATGCTCCAAGAGCAAATCGATCGCTTCGGGTAAGTACTGCGCTGCCAGGTTGAGAGGATACCGGTCTTTGCCAAATGCAAGAAAATGGGTGCTAGTAGTACATTCGGCGTTTACATCCGCCCCATGATAAACAAGAAATCGTGTTATCTCAGGTTTTTTTTGGAAAATCGACCAAAAAAGTGCGCTCCGTCCCTTTGCATCTCGACCATTGACATCAAATCCAGCTGCGAGAAGCTTTTCCAAGATTTGAATTTGCATTTTCAGCTGAAAGTCCTCCAGGACGGGTAGAGAAGCGACCGCAACGAGAAGAGCATCACCTCGTCTTTGCCTCAATCTTTCCAAATCTGCACCCCAATTGATGCAATCATAAAACATCTTTGGCCACTCCCAACAAATAATGCGCTCGCGCATGAGAATGTCCCACCCAGTAAGCTTTTCAAGATCGGCATCAACACCTCCATTCTCTTCAAGATAGGCATCAACATCTCCATCGTAATTGTCTACGATAAATTTCCAATTCGCATTCGTTCGAGAAGTGCCGTCCAATACATCCATTTCAATAGATACAGAAGAAATTGCGAACGCATCCCCAAGCAATAAAGCAGCGATGGAAATATATTTGGACACGAACATATTTTCCAATAATTAAAATGAAATAATGAGTACTAGTAGTTGATAGAAAATAAATTGATAGATTGATTTGTTTGTTTGACTTGAACATCGTCAAACATACGAATTGTTTGGGGAGACGAGAAGACAAATTGAGATTGAATTGGTTTTGAGAAATGATATACCGTTTAATAGTTACACATGATTTTAGAAAATTCCACAAATTCGAGATAACACTTAATTTTAGAAAATTCCACAAATTCGATTTTTATTAATCATCTATGATCTGACTCGTTCATGTCTACTCTACCATCATCTACCAAATTGGGATTGAATTGTTTTTGAGAAATGAAATGTTTCAAATATATAATTCAGAATACACAAATTCGATTTAACATTTGATTTTAGAGAATTTCACACATACGATTGCTAATATCTATGACCTATTTAACTATAATTTAGAATACACAAATTAGATTTAACATTTGATTTTAGAGAATTTCACACATACGATTGCTAATATCTATGACCTATTTAACTATAATTTAGAATACACAAATTCGATTTAACATTTGATTTTAGAGAATTTCACACATACGATTGCTAATATCTATGACCTATCTATCTGCTTTAAACCCTACCACTATCTCCATCTACACAATACCGCCGCAATCCAAGCGATGATCCAAACTCAAAAAAGGGAATTCAATGTGTTGTGTTTTTCTCCTCCCCTTCTTGCTCAAGAGCCTTTTCAACCTTATCTGGATGACGAAAATCAAAACATATAAACAGGTGACCTTCTTTGAAAACCATTGAAACAAAAAGAATAAGCCTATAAGGATTAAACTTCTTGATAAATATATACAAAAATATTACTGCTTGAGAGTGCGAACCCCCCAACCTCTTCAGGGGATAGATTGGTTTGGTTTGCATCTTCTGACAGGTCGATGAATCTCGCTCATTGCATTTTCTTCAAAAAAGCTGGACCTGATTCAAGACGTGAAGAGCATCCCGCAAAATATCCGCGCACTCAGTTTTCCTGTCTCCATATGGATAAGATTCGGTATTTTCATCCACGGCCGTCAAAGTGGTTTGAACGATACCCTTCCAATGTTGTAACGTTCGTTCTTCGACGGAATGCCTGAATACATCAAACGCGATTCTCGAACTCACATCACCAGGCACATTGTTCCGTTGCAACATTATAATATTGCGAACCGCCTCGCGGCGTTCCAAATTCAATCTGCGATCGGCGAACGGATCAAGCATTAGCGCACACAACCGTTTTACTTCACGGAGCTCGCAGGGGCCGAAAGAGTAGCGTTGTGCAAAACTTTGAAATGCCAATTCCAAACTTGCCCCGTGTTCGACGAGCAAGTCGATCGCTGCGGGAAAATACTGCACAGCCATGTTGAGAGGATAATTGTGCGTGCGAAATGAACTAGTATAAACGTCGTTTAAATCCGCCCCCTGCTCGATAAGAAACCGTGTTAGCGCAAGCCGTTGGGTGTAAGTCGAATACGAAAGTGCGCTCCGTCCCCTTGCATCTCGACCATTGATATCAAATCCAGCTGTGAGAAGCTTCTTCAAGATGGGAATTTGTAGGTTCAGCTCAACGTCTTCCAGGACGGGTTGAGAAGCGACCGCAACAAACACAGCATCACCTCGTGTGTCTCTCAATTTTTTCAAATCTGCGCCCCAATTGATGCAATCCTGAAACATCCCTAGCCAAGTTTTGACCTCCGTACCGTGCAATTGCTGAATAGTTCCAGGGTCTGTATGCTTTTCAAGATATGCATCAACATCGCCATCATGCGTGTCCATGATAAATTGCCAATTCGCCCTCGTTTGGACATTGCCGTCACCTGGATCCATTTGAATCAATGCAGAAGAAATCGCGTTTGCATCCCCGCATAATAACGCTACGATAGAAATGTATTTGGGCGACATCATATTTCCATGTATCATAATATATGTTAATAATTATTTACTTGATAAAAAAAGTCGATATATTGATTTTTTGACTACACCACCATGACACAAATTAAATTGAATTGATAATTGTTTTCGAAAATCACGACGAGAAAAATTGAATTTAAGTAATTATTTTTGAGAAGCAAAATTCGAATTGATTGTGTACAATTGTATTAATCATATGATTTTAGAATCCACACACAAGATTGCAAATTTCTACATTTTTGAGTACTACCCTACCACTATCTACGTCTACGCAACACGACCGCAGCCAAAAACGATGATCCAAACTCAAAATTGCAACAAATTCATTGTGTTGGTTTGACTTCCTCTCTGCCTTTTAGTTCCAGCGCCTTACACCTTAAGGTAACACGACTTGCAGCAGAACCGTTCTTCTGCTCCGGAAACTTTAATTCTAAATTGACATCATTCAACCAAAACTGCCAGACCTGCTGACAATACCTCAAAAATGATCAACATTTTACAGGAAGGAACAGCAAAAACTAAAAATAAAGATATTTGATATGTTCATTTCAACAAATTTTGGTGTTCTTTTATTTCCCGAATATTTTATGAATCTCTAAATAGGAAAATTTGAGAAAATCAAAAATAAAATTGTAAATTTACATCGATTTCACATTTGTAACGCGCAAATTACCTGTATCCTGCAAGTTTTGCTGATTTTATTTTCATATCAGGCAAGTGCTCATTACTCCGTATCTCCCTATCAGTCGCCTCTAAAGCCGCCTCCCATATCTATATATTGCAAAAAATAAAAAAATGAAACATGGTACAAGATCATATTTGTACAATTGTTTCATGTTTTTGAAGGTTTTCTTAATGTATTTTGATTTCTTTTTTTGAATTTTCAAATTTCGCATTTCTTATTTTATGTATTGTTTGAAAAATCGTAAATCAAAAAAATACAATGTTTGAAAAATCCACAAGATTCACAAAAATCAATTCAGATCACGTCAAAATCGATCATATTTGAACTGTTTTTGTCTGGCACCTGTGATGCGGCTTCAAGACTCATGCCCTCATCATCCACAAATTCCCCTATGACTTCATCCAGACATTGCATCAGCCTAATCAGTTTCAAAATTAAAAAATAAATGAAATGAGACAAAAAAACATTGTACAAATACGAAGAATGATCACATTTTGATTCAAAAAATGAAAATACAAAAAATGTTCGTTGTCCATTTGAAAAAACAAAAAAATATTTTTGAAATGAACATGAGATTGTTTTTCAAATTAAAAATGGTATCCAAATTTTCCACCAAAAAATCGCAAATAAAATGTTCAATTTTCAACCTAAAATTCCAACACAAAACCCTTTCTTGCACCAAGTGTTCTCCAACCTCACGTTTGGATTTTCATCATTTTGGGCGTCCGGATCTTTGGAAGGCATCTTTCTTAAAACGTTCTGATGATGACTGATAAATTATTATTTTAAACTGTGAACCGAAGAATCCAATCAAGTAAACATACATACTAGCATACAAACCATAAATGTTTTGTGAATGGTCAAGAGTGATGTGTTAAACTACTAAAATTAAAAAACAATCTAAAATTAAATCACCACTCTCGTTACCCATTCCGTACTTCATTTGAAACGCATACATTCCGTGGTTTAATTTCCTCTCCTTCCACAGGAATACAATAATAATTAAAACATGAATTCATTCCTCTATGAATGCGTCGCATGCATCGCCAAAGCTAACGGACCCTCAAAAAAGACAAAAAATAAAAATTGAAAAAAAGTACGGATTCAAAACAAAGATTATGTTATGTTTTTGATTAATTTCAAAAAAAATACTCACAACATTTTTGATCTTTTGAAAGTTTGAAAATTTACCTTTTTGTCCGACTGGCCAGCTTGGTAGGTGCTATTCATTAACGCAGGGGTCGCTGGATTTTGACTCGAATGATAAAACCCGGCGGGTGCCGTTGACGCCATTGGCTGCACGACAAAAATCAAAAAAAATCAAAAAGAGCGAAAAACTACAAAATTTTGAGTTAAATGTAAAATGTTTGTTTTCAAAAAACAATTTGAAATTTCTATGAATCATGATTTTTCAAAAACAAAAGTTTTCAAAAACATCACAAAAATTCAAAGACATGAATTTTAATAAATTCAAAATGAGTGAAATAAATACCAATTCACTCGCATTTGTCAAAAAAAATGTGTGGTGTGTGCAATGGTACGTTTGTAATTTTCAAGGGTCCAGTTTGATTGTATACCTCGCCCATCCTCGCAGTACTATTTGGATTCTTTGAATTGAAAGCCGAGAACGATGTGAAGTTGCCGATTTGTTGGAGATTCTTTGCGTATTGGTAATTCGCTGCATTCACCACAATCTCCCTATCCGGGTCCAACTCTTCTTGAATCATTTTACCTATTACGTAAAAACAAAAAAGTATGAAAAAAGAAATATGGTAAAAATACGTTAAAAACGCAAACTTTCGAGACAAAATGAAAACATTGTTTTTTTTCATCGACAATTTCAAAAAAATGAAAATACTGTTTTCAAAAAAAATAAAAATTCGTAAAAATGATATCAAAAATGTAGAAAATGATGCAGAAATCGATGCAATTTATCACTTTTCTAAAATGTACTGCTCTTCAATGTCAAAGTAAGCTGTCCGGTCGTTTCATCCCAATGTTCTTCGTAATCGCTCTCACTTTTTTCTTGTAACGCGCGACGGTAGCTCACCTAAAAAATGCAAAATCGCAAGAGATTAACCAAAAACAATCATATTGATATAGTAATCCTGTCCAGACGCACTAACGGTGAAACTTTTTGAAATCCATTTGTAAATTCATAAAATCGAAAAATGTAATTTTTGAAAAAACGTAAGATTTTGCAAAAATAAAATCTGAAAAATGTGATTTTGTATCAAAATTGATCAAAAACATTCCCCGTGCTTGATTTCTCGTTTTTTTTTCACTTTGTCGATTTCTTTGTCATTTCTTGAAAAAGCGTGACATCAAACAATTAAAGTTTTCTAAAAATGAAAAACGTCAAAATTTGCCAAATGAAAATTTCAAAAACATAATATTGTATCAAAATTACCGAAAATTCAGCCTCCATCCGTGATTTTTTGCGTTTTTTAATTTGTTTTTTTGAAATCCATTTGTTCAACGTGGCTGGTGTCCATAGTCGCATTCTTATTCCAATATGCATCTTCAACCGCAGGCATCTAAAAAAATTATTTCGAACAATGAGAACTGTACTTCTGTAAAGAACGTTTTTGAATTATTTATATCATTTATCGTAAATGAAATAAGAAATGAATGAAATACTGGTTCAATTACGTGTGGTCCGCTGTCATATTCGTGGTCCTCCTCCTCTGAGTCGTACGTACCTAAATGATTTTGAAATAAAACAAATAAAATAAAATTTGATATTGTTTTGTTGGTTTTAAGGCAACTTCTCAGAATTGTTTCAAATTTAATTGCGTTTTGAATCTTCTTTTTTATGATTTGAAATCGTATTGATACCATATGTACCTTTGCTGGATCTCCTCTGCGACTCTTGGATCTGCACCACCGTACTGCTTTTACTACCTTGTATTCAAAAATAAAAAATTCATCGCAAAAACGTATCATAATTACAAAAAAAATGTGAATGGGCGTGGTATACCATCTAGACCTCGCGCGCTCAATTTTTCTTTAATCCCTTCATGACAAATTTGGCAATACAACATTCGTTGAACAAAATTAGTGTAACATTATTTTTGAAAAGAAACAAAAATGAGGTAAAACTGATTATTTTTGCTTCAAAAATAAAACAAATTCAAATTTGAGATTCAATTTTCGTGATGTCGCTTAAACATTTTGTTTTTGAAATTTCGAAAAGAATTTACCAGAAACGTTGAAGCTCTCCTTATTCTTGCTAAATCCAGAGCTGCTGCCATGTAGCGCATTCCTGAAATTCTTGGCGCTTCTGCCCATTGCTTTAGCAGCTTTTTGCACAAATTGATATTCCGCCTCAACCCGGTCTCCATGGATGGTTTCCTTTGCGGTACATTTCATAGCGAGGATTGGGATACACACTCCAACAATCAACCCCGCTCCCATCAAAACACCAGACACAACAATACCTAAAAAACAAAAAAGAAAAATAGAATGAATAAAAAATTATTCAAAAATTACACCAAAATATGCATAAATGCATTGATTTCAGAAAAAATATGTTTTTGATTTTTATGAAACGTACCGACACTCACAAATGTATCACCACCACCGCCTTCGTCTGTGTCCGCACCAGCAGTATTTTCTTTTTTATCAGCTTGAATGTAAAGCATGACCTAAATGAACAATATATACGTAAAAACAATGAAAAAATTTTGAAAAAACGAAAAACAGAAAAAAAAATGTTTAAAAATGAAAATGTGAACAAATAAAATTACAGTAAAAAACATTTAATAGTGAATCTTTATTTTCTGAAAAATCCTCATGTGGACAAACACGCAGAACATCACAAAAATAAGGAGGAAGTAAATCTGCATGATTCTCGACCAGATACCACCCTTCTTGGTTGCGCTTGCAATTTCGTATTTGAACTCTGCCATGGAATCGACCATAGCAAAAAATTCAAGAAACTCCTCCTCATCGATTGTGCCAGAATGATCGGTATCCATGGATTTTACAATCTTGTTGACCACGCGTTTGCTTGGCTTCAAACCCATATAACGAAGAGCAAGAAACAACTCCTCATGGGAAATCGCACCGGATCCATCTTCATCAAATTGTCTGAAGACTTTCGACCTACAAAAAAACATGAATTGGTCAACAAAACAATGAAAAAAATGTTTTTTTCAATCGCATCCGACGTTTTGTATTTTTGATTTTTCTATTTTTCAAAACAATACAAAAATGAAAAATAGAAAAATGAAAAACACCAAAAAATGTTTTCAGAATGCTGAAATTGCTGCAAAACACATTTTTCTTTTGGATTGAAAAAATTACAAGAAGACATCTCGCTCAGCGCCAGCTAGCTGTGTCCATTGTTCCTCAAATTTCAAAAACAACGTCAAAAATTAAATTTTCGAAATCAATACGAATTTCGTAGTTCATTTTTTCTCAATTGATGTATTTTTTCTTGAAATGATGAATGTTTTTTGTACTGTGGTATATACCTCAAATTTCATTTTATCTTCCTCAAATTTGTTCTCCTCCGCTTGTGCTTCCTGGATCGCAACAAAAAATAATATAAAACCAACATTATTTTGAACAAAATGTCTTTCAGCAAACATTTTTTTTGCATTTTCTGAAATTATTGTGACAAAAATATTTTGTGGAAAAAATTCAAAAAATGTGTGTTGTGAAAAATGTAAAAATTTGAAATCTTTAAAATGTTCAAAAAATCATTTCAATAGAAAAATCAAATATTGTGCCAAATATTATCCCTGAAAAAAATGCTTTTGAATATGATATGATCAAAATTGTTCTTCAAACGCGAGAAGGTTCTGATGTCAGATGAGACAGATTTCTCACTGGCCGCGTGTTGCGGTTACGATTACGATCCTGTAATGTAAAATTATTTAATTGGATTTTGTTTTTATAAAATACGACGGAAAAATGAAGAAAATCTAACGTATTTTCCATAATTTAGCGTATAAGCAAAAACTTTTTCACAATGCAAAAAACATTTTTTTGATTCATGTCCAAAATGATGTGACAGCAACTAAAAATATTTTAAAAACGTTTTTGCAAAATCAAACTTAAAAACATGATGTGATTACTTGCTGGAATATATTTCATACACAAACCAAAAATGTTTCAGAAATAAAAAAATGATGTGTGTGCGTGACAACCATGTAGCTCTCAACCGAGTCCACAGACATATCGCTCCCCTCCCCATCCTTTCGAATTCGGTACGATTCCGGCATCATAAAATATTTTTTTATCTTTTTTTGAAAAATGTATTATTCTTTTTTGAAAAAATGTATTGAAAAATTACTAAAAAATTACACACTACTGGGATTGTTGAAAAGAAGAAATATTTTGGGAGAATCACGCATAAGAAATATGAAAACAAAAATTTCGATTTCTACAATCTAAAACATAAATCAACATTAAAGTCAAAAATCAACACATATCTACAACCAGAACAACTGAAAAATGTTTACTGTACAATTCAATTAAATTGTATTTTATTTTGTTGTACATAACCTCAATAGAGGTTTGCAAACAAAATAAATTACTTCAAGGATACCTTAAAAACATTTCAAAAAATCGAAACATTAATATGGCGAAAATAAAATCAAAATAGGGCAAAAGAAAGCAAATTTGACCCAAAGTGTTTTTATTGAAGAAAATGTTTTGTACACGTATTTTTGTTGACGATGCAAAATGAAAAACGATTTCAAACAAATGATAAAACATTTTTTGTTCATGAAAAATATTGCTGTGAATGTATTTTTTGCTTATTTTTCAAACTAGTTTATGTTAATTTTCATTTTTTAAAAAAGTACCACATCCATTCGTCTTCGTCGCGACGCGTTCCGTTCCAATCTTCGTCATCAAATTCTTTCAAAATATGCGAATATCTAAACACATTAACAGACATGGTCAAACAGGAGGAAAAAATGCAAAATTATGTGGAAAAACGCACGAAATTGAAGTTCCGAAGAAATAAATAATCAAATGGTTTTATGTTTTTGCCTGAATTTTTTTTTGATGTACCCCCATATTAGGGCGACGCATAACAGAAATCCAACGCCAAAACTCATCGGCATGACATCCCACTTACCTCGACTATATCCAAATTTATTATTGGTTGTGTTCCCTTCTTTGTGGTCACTATGAGGAAGCTGTTGCGGCAAGTCCCCAAAATCAGCTGCGACTGTGACTCCAGCTTCAACTTCATGAAGGACTAACCCGCCGGTGTGCTGGTTCTTGCATCCAGTAAACATCAAAACATAAATACTGTTTTTGTCTGGGTTCGACCGCATATCGATCGTCACTGGAGATGTGGTTGGAATTAATTGTAATTGAGGTGGCGGGTTGAGGGTAAACTTGTAGAAGTTTGATGTATTCCGCAGCCAATATCTTCGATTAAATTGCAACTGCGACATGCTTCCATCAAATTGAGCAAACAATTCAACTGGTTCGGCCCCCGCATAAGCATTAAACACTAACAATGCAGGTTTATTACCTCATAACAAAAAATGTTTTTTGTACAAAAAAATTGCGATTGTCTAATTCTTTTTGAATTTTTTACTTGCTGGTTTTTCGACTCCATCAACAAGGATGCTTGCTTTTTGGGAATGTGGATTTTTGCGGTATACTACCAACACGCGATTGATGTTTGGATTCCATGTGGAGAAATTAAAGTGATGCTGTGCGACGCTGGTCTCGTTAATAAAGAACTCGAATTTGAGTTGACCGTCAGCCTTTTTCCAGGGGAGCTGCTCGCACGATTGAAATGGGAGTTCTGTGTTTGTACTGGCGGATTTGTTGGATGTAGTGGTCATGCGTAATTTGTTATCGTGTGAGTAGTAAGCGTTGCACAGAGTGAATGTAGTTATCTCTTGATTTGATTTTGTTGATACTAGGGATGTGTTGTTTTGGTGCGAATCATCCGCTTGAAACGTGTTTTCATCGGCCACAGCTCCATCAAACTCATCTCGCTTGAGTACTTTCATTTTTTGTGCGCGGACAGCAACCTCCTCCCCAGACCGCAATAACACGGAGTACGTCCCATTCTTTTCTTGGATGATATTACCCTCCTCTCCATTTAGTTTTGACTTCCGGCTTGGAAGATTCTGTAAGATGACCCTACTATTAAGTGCAAACCGTTTGTGGTTATTTGGACTGATGTGATGCTGGTGTGGGTTGTGCGAGTTGTGTCGATACCGGTGGGCTTGGGTTAGTGTTAGCAGAAAGAATAGCAAGTGGAACAGCATGATGGCATTGGTACGGTAAAAAATAAAAACTTATAGGATTAGCAATAAATTATAATAAAACTGAAATTAGAAACAAAAAACTACGAAAACAAACTGCAAATCAATCGAACGCGCGACGACGACAAAACACCAAAATAATGAAGCTGCACATGTGTCAATGTATCCCATTAAACATATCATTCCAATCCATTTGTCATTTGACCTAGAAACGAAAAAATGAAAGAAACATTAAATATTTAATAAAAAATGAATGGAAAATGCAATTTCAAAAATTCCTTTCTTTGACAATTATGATTATTTACTGCATAGCAAGAAATCCGGCGATGACACCCCCAATAGCCAACCCATGCGCGGCCCCCGATTCGATGGCTTGCTCATTTTTTTCAATCTTAACAAAAAAACACAAATCGATGATAAACAAGAAAAAAACAAAAATGATTTTGAAAATCCATTTAATTGAACTAGGACAACCTTCTGGGCATCAGACGGATGCTGGATGAGGCTGACCTTCTTGTTTTCATGTTCGACGGGATGCTCGATGGTGAATTGCTTTTGTTGGTTATTGTTGTTGGAGAGTGTCATCTTCTGTGCATGTACTTGGATTTGCTGGCCAGACTGGAGTAGTTTAACTGTGTAGTTGTTCTTCTGCTTGGAAATGATGGTGGCCTCCTTGCCGTTGTACTTTTTGCGGTCGTGCTGAAGCGAGTGTAGCTTGACCTTGTTGTTCAAAGCAAAATTTTGAAGGAGGTGCAACTTCCCAGAATGAACCTGAATGGTTTCGCCGTT
>JACLAD010008967.1_pt1 | contig 15661 bp, 5 predicted proteins | sample 8027901 | NCBI WGS metagenome assembly JACLAD01 (sample SAMN15725071, study PRJNA655200) | protist metagenome | isolation source: fluorescence activated cell sorting (FACS) single amplified genomes of... | place: Spain: Blaines Bay Microbial Observatory, Mediterranean Sea | collected 2016-07-05 | reverse complement strand
GGGTTTAGACCCTCTCGATACAAACTAATGATATCATGAATATATACTAGCTCTTCAGCCAGTTATCGTTAGTTGAACCCTTTTTTTTGGGTGGGTTTACTGAAGAGAGAAAAGCCCCTTTTCCCAAGGGTTAAGGCCTTCACAGCTTCAGAAGAACTTCTTTCTATGAGATACTTTTTTCCCGCAACACAAAATGAATCATTTTCTTTGTTCATTCTATTCGAGGGATCACTATTGGCTCTTTTTAGCATAAGTTTCTCAGAACAACGTGTTATACGATTCCATTTGAGTCACGTAACAATCGCCAGTGATATACAATTAGAAGCTTGAGTTTCAAATGGAATTCCCTCCACCATTTGTTAAAACTTTAAAGGAAAAATCAAAACAAGTAATTGCACCAGCAGCAAATGCTACGAGGGTGAGGTCAGCAAACTTTCAAGGTGAACGTGCAAATACCAGGAGCAACAGAGTAGAATGCAATGACTCCGATACTAGTAATGTGAGATCGAGATCTCAAATCTTTAGCAGATGGAATGCCAGTCCTAAATTAGTTGTTGCAGTTGCCGAAGGACGGGCCAAAGATGTGGGAATTGCGTATATTGATACCAACAATATTTCTAAAATAGTGCTTCTCAGCATATCAGATAGCTGTTCCTTTTCTCAGCTTTGTGCTTTCTTAATACAGCTCCAACCCTCTGAAATACTCATCAACGCATCCACGATAGAAAAAGATCTTGGAAATGCGATCAAAAGCAATAGTACTCTGTCCAGTCAATGTACGATCGTCTCAGTAGCACGCCGCTTTTTTTGTGCTGACAACGGAATGTTTTTACTTGAGAGATTAGCGTCGAATTCCAAAGCACTTGCAACTGCGGTGAAATCTCAGCATTATACTTTGGCTGCAACATCTTGTCTTGTTCAATATATTGAAGCATATTCATCATTTTGTTTTGCCGAAAAATCAATGAAGCTTGAATGGAAGAAACCTAATGGCTACATGATAATTGATCCTGTTTCTCTAAGACACTTGGAAATTTTGCGAAATTTTCGAAATGGGAGTGAAAAAAAAGGATCTCTATTTGCTCTTTTAAATTATACACGTACTAGGGGCGGCGCTCGAATGCTTAAGGGCAATCTTGCATCACCATCAACTGACATAAACACAATCAAAATGCGCCTACATGCAGTTAGTGCCCTGCTTCTAGATGAAAATGGATTCTTTAGATTAGGTGATACCATTGCAAAATTGGTCAATCTAGATACATTGCTTTCGCAACTTGTTTGTAAGCCGAAATCTGTTACCTACAGAACTGCTAAAAGTGCTGTTAGCAATATTGTATCACTGAAACACACCTTGGGTATCCTACCAGATTTAGCAAAGCACATGAATTACTGTAACAACAATCCCCTACTGAGAGAGATTCAAAAAACCCTTTCTAACAAAATTTGGGATAAATTGCAAAATAAAATAAGTGAATATGTCACCACAAGCACCAAATTGCAAAAAAGATCAGTTTATATGAGGCATGAGCTAGTCTATGCTATTTTGCCAAATATTGCTGACAGACTTGATGTAGATAGAGCGACCTACAAGAAACTACTGGAAAAGATACCTATTCTAGTTGAAAAATGCATATCACAGTTTGGAATCTCCGATATTCGTGTTCCGTTTTCGGAGAAAAGGGGATATGTAATGACGATACCAGCGTCAAAAAAAAACCAATTGCCACTGGATGCTTTCCAACCTGTTCAAAGAGGAAAATTTGTATATTTTACTACCAAGGAGCTAGCATCACTCAATAGTAGAATCCAAGAAACGTTCATAGCCATTGTAAAACAAAGTGAAAGTATTCTTGAAACTCTAAAAGATGGTATACGAGAGCACATGAATCTTATCTACGCAATGACAGAATCTATATCAATGTTAGATATGTTGCATTCTTTTGCAACACATATTACACAAGCGCCAAATCAGTGGGTATGCCCCCAGCTTTTGCAAAATGGAAACAGTGTCATTGTTGCAGGGCGACATCCAATAACACAGGCAGCGCAGCCTGAACAACATTTTCAGCCTAATGACACATATTGCGGTCCTTTTCGTAACATGCATATAGTTACAGGATCTAATTGCAGTGGGAAAAGTACATATTTGAAGCAAATTGCACTGATTCAGGTTTTAGCGCAAATTGGATGCTACGTACCCTGCGATTATGCATGCATATCTATCAAATCGCAGATATTATCGCGGCTGGGCACAGGAGATGACATGGAGATGAATGCTTCAACTTTTTTCGTAGAAATGCAAGAAACTGGCTACATCATGGAACATGTTAACATGGATTCTCTGGTTATTATTGATGAACTTGGGCGAGGGACTTCTAATGATGATGGGATCGCCATAGCATGGTCGGTTGTTGAACATCTGCTGTCGAAGAAGGCTGTTGTGTATTTTGCAACGCATTTTCATAATTTAACAAAATTATCGTCCATGTATGCTGGGGTTTACAACATAAGTTTATCTTCCCAAACCTCGCATACCCTTGTAGAAGGTCCTATGCAGCGGCACAATAACTATGGTATTTTACTGGCGAAGAATTATGGATTTCCCAAAGTTGTCATAGATTCTGCGTTGAAAATTTCAAAACAGATTACGGATAGGATAAAGAACAATATTTTAATCGATGAAGATAAACAGAAAAAAAAGCACGACATAGTGCAATCTCTCTTGATGTTAAAAAATGCGAATTGTGAGTTTGCATACATTTCCTCATACCTAGAAAAATTAAAAACGAAATATGAATAGAACATATACGCATTATTCGAATACCATATTCTTTACTTGTCAGTATTTTCAAATGCAATATAACTATCTGGACCGTAACAATTTTAAGTTTCTACAATGTTATGGCTCAAATGGAAACGTAAGGCCAGATATTACTGTAAGAATGATAAAACGATACCAATGTATACATATGTTTAACTTATATTGTACTCAGAAAGTCAAGCAACTTTATTTTTTAATAATTACATAATTACATACATAGAAAAAATTGAAAATTATAAAACGAGGATCCATTAAATACGTATCACATCATCTCTCAAAAAATTGCACTTGGCACATACATTTCTCGTTATAAAAATTACTGTCTATCGTCGTAAGTAAAATTATCGAATTGTTCATTGACAATCACTGGGTTCATTGGAGTAGGAGTCACCATAGGTGTTTCCCCAAGAAATTCTGGATCAATTTTGCTGGTATCCTTTTCATCTTTAACACGTGGTTGAAATGGTGCGGTTACCTGCTTGTTCAAAATTGCTTCCCAGTCGTTTGATTTAAACCAAAGCTTTTCTTTAATCTCTGTAGCACCATTGTATCCCAATCTCATGGTAGGCTCTCTTGTCAATAATCCTTCACATACCTCAAAAGCATCCGCAGACATATGTTTTGGTCGAGTAAGTGGCGCCTCCAATATTTTATGGTACATAGACTGTCGATTGACATCATAGAATGGTGGCAGGCCGTGTATCATCTCGTACACGAGAGTTCCAAGGCTCCACCAATCAACAGCCTTCCCGTATGTCTTTCTTTGAATCACTTCCGGAGCAAGGTATTCCGGTGTACCACAAATTGACTTTACTGTGTCATCGCTTACTTCCTCTTTCGAAAGACCAAAATCACAAATTTTAATGTGACCATCGGCATCAAGCAAAAGATTTTCAGGCTTGAGATCACGATACACAATATTATGGTCATGAAGGAACTCGAGACCCAAAATTATTTCTGATGTGTAGAAAAGAGACCTTTCCTCACTAAACTTTCCTCGAGAAATGTATGAGTAAAGCTCGCCTCCATTGAAAAAATCTAATGAATAAGTGCACGCGCATAAAAATTATTATACGTCCACGCGGCCACTTACAAATGTGAACAAAAATATACACACCAAAAACCATAAAGAGTTTGGTCGTGGACTGAAATGCATATCTCAAGCCAACAAGAAATGGATGAGAGAGATTTCCTAAAATGCGACGTTCAGCAAGTGTGTGCTGGTATTGCTTTCTTGCAACAACCTTTTCTTTGCTTAGTACTTTCATGGCGTAAATTTGACCATTCTCTATCATCTTGACTTGAAAAACTTTACCAAAAGATCCTTTTCCTACCGTCTTAAGAAGCTCAAAGTCTTTCTCTTCGAGCTTCTTACGGGGAGCATTAGTGATTAGTGATGGGTCCAACAAGTCGCGACCACGTAGTGATGATGCAGAATTTTTATTTGAGGCTTGACTATTATTATTATTGTTCACATCGTTTTTGACACCACTTTGCTGCGCATACAAATATTACAAAAAAAAGTCATAAGTATATCACTTGATAAGAATTACAAGTTTGTAGCAGCTCTAGAGATCTAAGACATGTGCGCACCTTGTATTTTTCCCCTTTTTTCTCTCCCTTTCCTGAACTTTCACTGTTACCCATATTTCAAAAGTCACGCCGGGTCAATTTCTAAGTTTTATTCTCACTCTTTCTTTTATCCGTTGCTTATTTGTCTGATTGACTTTCGTCAAATTCTGGTGTAAAAGAAACCTTTCCATTGCACAATCTAAATTACACATGTTTGTGAACCTTCCGACATGGTCGACCTTGTAAAGAGGTGGCAATCTCGTATTCCTATTAATCCAAGTGAACGACACTGCAGCTTGACCTCCAAAATCATGAATCACTTTAACTAACAATTTCACGATTGTGAGTTGTTCTCATATCTTCTCAAGAAGAAGAAGAGAAAACATATCAATGGATAATATCCAGATTTGTAAGACCTTAACCCTTTGAAACCTTCTCTGTCTTGAACATTTTTTGCTCAAGCAGATTTTATAGGTTTTCGTATTTGTGTACAGATAATTCTCTCGCTAGATAATTTAACTGGACGTATATGCGCGTTGTACGGACACAAGCTTTGGTCTCCCGACATATGATGGTATTACATATAACGACGACCACGCATGGGGAAAATCTAGTATTCGAATAATTGGTGCTCACATTGCCTTAGCACTTTTTACATATCAAACCATTCCTCATCTCGTCCATGTCGAGAACGCTCATGAGTTTGCTGAAAATGGCCACCTTAAAGATCCTTAAATATTTAGTGTATCTTTAGGCATCATCACATAAATAGTACTATCTTAAGATTATCTTCGGATATGATGATGTGTGAGTGTTGACACAAACACACGGATCCTGCAAGTTGAGGATCCTAGCTAGGAGTCCCACGGAATTACTTGATAACTCTATCACCGTACGGTATACCGGTACCGGTGTTCCTGCACATAAAAAAAAAATATTTATCGCTACGAACGCACAGCTGTACGGCTGTAAGTACTGTAAAAACACGAAAGGAACAACAAATTTATGTATGATCCATAACGTGTCGTTTGATGCTTATCAGTTAAATTTCATTTATTTTCTGTTGGCCATGATTTTTCCTGCGTTGTGTGTGCTGTTGTTCGTTCCCAAGACCTGAAGTGCGTGTGACAGCAATTATTTGATTGACATGCTCCAAGGCTGTCAGTTTTCGAATACTAGCTTTTATGCTTTACACATCTACGATAAAATACGTCATGCAACTCATGAATCTCGGCTGCCACTACGGTATACCGTAGTATTTTATAATACAGAGGGGCTCGGCTCGCTTAGAGCGATATGCATGATTTGACAATCTAATGTTCTTGGCCGAATAGGGCGAATGACTTCAGCAAAATTGAGCGAAGGTTGTCATGTCACTCCGATAAATGGGCTGGATGGCATTGGATTTTCTATCTGTCGAATATTCGAAAATGTACGTAGACGACCCTGTTTGTGGTCGACCCGTACGAGTACTAGCTAGTAGGTAAGTTTACTCGAGATACAAACCTTTCCTCGACCGTTCAATGCGCGTGATTCGTAGCTTACTACTATACAATGGGATTAACACCCACAGAATGTATGCCCAATGTAATGTATTACATTTTAATATACTACATACTGGTAGCTAACAGATTTACGAATAAACTAAGCTAAAAACGGCTCATGGATATCATGGTGACTATTAAAACCCTTTCCGTGAGATTTTGAAATAAATAAAAAAAAATGTACATTATTTTTCTGGAGGGGGAGCTCCTCCACAGAGCCTCAACACTTTTGTTCCCGTGGAAACTTTTGTTTCATTAGCACGCACCTTGGAGGGTGTCGATTTGGATGTTCTCGTAACATTTACATTTGCTTGTTTAATTTGCTGACTCCCTGTACTTGCGCTTCTACGAACTGTCGAAGATTTATTCCAAACTTTATTTTTGTGCTGAGTTCGGAAGGGGGCAGATACTAGCGTGTCCCTCATTCCGCCCACATTGATGGGATCATGACATGGTTTTCCAGCTGCCCTTCTTGCAGTGGCCCTTCTTTGTGTACTTTTTGTCACTTGGTTAAATTTATTCCGAGAAAAGTGATGCTTTTTTTTGGGTTCATCAAGAGGAGTTTCTTCGAGATGACACCATTGTGGGTGGTATGTAGGATTGCTGCTCTCAGTTGTCGTGATATGATTATGATGAGGCCCATCAAATACATAGTTATTATACCTTTTTATCACACTTTTTGGAACTTCGTGATGGTGCGTCGGATCATGCCTTATTATGTTGTTATTAATTCCAACGCTTGATTTCAAATGATGCCCATAACTGTGATCAAAACAATAAAATCTGGAATCTGATTGACCAAGAAATTTTTGGTTCCGAGTTGCATCATTTTCACCTTTGTTCGTGAGATCATACGAGTACGGAGCATCATATCCTGTGCTTTTTGTTGCAGACAAAGATATTGCATGTTTGATAATATTATTTTTCGTCAATTTCTCGTCTTTAGCCTGAAAATCAGCGACAAGGCGGGTGATGTCATCATTGCCAACTTGAACGCCAATTTTTTGCATTATCTTGTGAACTTCCTTAACATTAGATATATTGGCATCAGTTTTTTTCATTTCTGATTGTAAAGCAGGAATATTTTCTCGTAAATTATTTATCAACTTTGCAAATACAATCTTTTGCCTCTTTTCACTCGGGTCTATCCTGTTCACTTTAGTTTCTGTAGGCCATCTGTAAGTCTCCTCTCCAATTCTAGATTTTTGTTTATAATACCTTGCGCTTTTCTTTTCATGATTCTCGTCAGGTAGTTGCTGATGCTTTTCCATTAACGTTTTAACTCCGTTGAAAAATTTTCGCACTTTTACGGAATTGGGTTTTTCATCCTTGGTGGTACTTGATTCTGTAATATTTTCATCAATTTGATCGACCAAAGCATCCATTTCATCAGCTTTAATCGCAACGCCAACCTGCCGGAAATTGTTAATCAGTTCCTTTTTATCAATGAACTTATTTGGAGTACGTAATGATTCTTTCATTATTTTTTTCACTCTTTTGAGAGTCTCTGGGGCTCTTTGAAGTTTATTTAAAGCCTTTTTCATATTTTGATCTTCGACCTTTCTTGCCCCAAGTTGCGTACCATTAATCCCATCAATCAATTTTTGTACTTCGATGTATCCTGATCCTTGGGCATCATATGTTTCAACTAGATCATTAATTTCATCCCTTGTTAAGTCTGCGCCAAATTGCTTCAAAGAACGATACAACTCGTAGTGGTTCAACTTTCCTTTTTTGAGTGGATCGTACTTACTAGTGTGTCGGGCAAAAGCTTTAGCTTTTCTTCCTGTTCCTATGTATTGAGAAAGTTTATGATGCATATTTGCCAAGTACGAGTGTTGTCGCGGCAAGTACTCTGGATCAATTGAAGATTGTTCAACAATAAGTTTTTTCCCACGTGTTCTGTTCTTCAAATATGGATTTACGTATGCATCCGTAGAAGAGCGTGACTTTGATAGAGGCAATGGGCTATTTGTCAGTTGAGATTTTACATTTTTGATCTGGTCACGTTGACGCTCTCTTTTATTGGAATAATCTACGTACACCCTTCCTTGATGCATATATGACCTTCTGCTTTGTGGTTGTATAGATTTGCTTCTAGTTTTTTCCTTAGAGATTTTGCGCATCACGTCAGGTATAGTCTTCAGGTAATTAACAATCTGCTGCTCCTTGTCTTGTGCCATTATGTAGCTTATCTATACTATTTATTACTTGTGAACTTTGCAACGTACGTGAAATTTTTCTCAGCGATACATGTTACTATTTGTATAATCAACGTTATTAATAAGCGTTGCTTCGCAGTTCAACTACAAAAAAAACGAAAAGCAGCTGCATATATAAGGTGGAAGATCCCAGCTATCATTTGCGCATAAACCTTGCTCAATGGTTAGTTACCCGATTCATGGAAGCGCATTTGCAGGTGTTCCTGAATTGCTTGTCTACCGTTCAATTTCACTGTAACTATAATTATATACTTCTTCCCATACCCCTCAAAATTTGATTGTTCATGATAATCGTGAGTAACAGTCACGCGTGACACTGCCGCGACCATGAATATGAATGCTGAAGTAGCTCAACAAGTCCACCAAAAATCGTGTGAGCACACATGCATGCATGCATAAGCGTGCTTGTGTTTCTGTGACGGGAGATAATTGCTGGACTGTTGCAAGTTTCTTGTGCCCAATTGGGAGAGCTCCTGTAACAGTAATTAATTGAACGCTCATGATTCATGAATGAGTCATGAGTCACGCGCGTGCATTTACACAACTTGCAAGTGCTGAATTAGCTAGACATGCGTCTAATTGAAAAATCAATTGAAAAATCAATATTGCTGATATGCGAACAGAATGGATAGATGGCAGTTAAAATTGAAAAAAAGCGATGAATTCATCAAACCTGCATGCAAGCAAGCCAAGCCATGAGGCTGTTGTTATCGGATTTCAAGAGACTTCGCCTGCTTTGAAGAACGCAAAAGTGGTTGGTTGGTTGTTGGAAACGGCAAGCCAGACAAGTAATTGAGTAGGACCAACACTAGTAATAAGCTTTACCAGTCGCAATAAGGAGTGAGTTCAGCTTAGAAAATTTAACGGTAATTTATTTTTTTTTCTTCCGGCCGGGATATGAGTCATAAATATGAGTACCGTTATCCCACTTGGCCATCACATAGGTGCTGCATCAACCGGTCACAAGAGGGTCTTTTAAAATTAAAGATATCATGCAAATTGCGATTTAAATTAAACGTTGAAATCTTCTTACTCTAAAAAGCAACATACCCTTTATCGAATACAGATGCATTAACATTAACATCAGAACAGAAACGTAAAGATTACAGTAGTCACATTTATAAGCATTGTGTTATTGTGAATGGTTTAGCTGCAACACGACCATCATGTAACGCGCCAAATCAGTTCCACTTTTCCTATTGGAAAGCTGCAAAACTTGGGATATAACGCGTACTCTTCGGTTATCCAATTCATCTTTTGATTCTAAAGACTTAATTTTAAGCGCTTCTTCTTGTTTTGAGATGTCCTGCACGGCAATAGGTACCACATGTGGTAAAATATTTAACATTTTTTGTGGAAATCTTCGGTTTAAAAATATTTGAAGTCTAATTATCTCAACATCACGTTGCAAACTCTCCTTTATTCGGGTTTTTTGTGAGGTAAAATCATCATTCTTACTGCTCTCGTCATTTGGATTTCGATGACTCAATTTAATGTTGATTGTTTGTATTGCATTCTCGTAACTTTTTACACCTTGTTTTAGGCAAACATTTATTTTCTTCATCAAATTGAAATTCTGCATATTTGCTTTATTTATGGGATCTTTTTGGATTTTTTCGTACATACTCCATACGACACTTAAGGCAGTGATTCCAGCACAATGGTACATTTTAAACTGACTTTGAAATTTGAATAAATGGGTAAGCATGCCATAAGATAGAAGATGAGAGCAAGTGGACTCAAGATAAGCCTGAATAAAATCATATTTTGCTGAATGCTTCCGAAAAATTTCCAACAATTCTGGTAATTTATTTCTGGTGATGCAGCTTTGTACAACAGTGCTTGTAAATATGTCTGCTGAAATTCTCTCATGAAAAAATTCAGAACAAGTTGAAGAGAGACTAACATGTCGCAGAAGAAACCATGCCAATCCAGTTGCATTATTAGTCACTTTTAAATACCACATGCATTCTTTAAAAATGTCTTTGCTCAATGATTTATGCATTGTATCTGTGCCATAAAGATCTTTTGGCATATTTACAAAACTTTTTGATTGATGAGATTGTAGTGTTTTACATTCCAGTAGATGCCGCGATAAAGTATTGAGCTGAGCTTGAAGTGCATTTATCGAATTAAGCTTATACACATTGGAATTTTCTAAAATAGCAACAGCCCGACTTGCAAGTCTACGCCTAGCATATTCATCATCGATTCGGTCAAAGCAAAAAGAAAATTTGCTTCGTGCCTGCTTATATTTTCCTACACGAAGTAAACTCAATCCCCATGCCGCATAAACAGGTTCTACCTCCGCGCAATTGGGAAACAAAGTGCACAATTTAATTGCAAGCAGTATCCGATCAATATCCGATGATATTAAAAGATCACGGATGATACGGATTTTGTTTACCTCAAAAATGTCAGATAAACAAACAAAAAATGCTTCGTACTTACTACTTTGACGACAAAAGTGGAAACCCAGCGCATGAAGCTCAATAACTACTGGAATACACCGAAGCAATCTTTCACATTTAATCTTGAATTCAATAATCTCTGAATTTTCCATCGATTCATCATGAGTATCTTCAATATTCGTGCACCTCCGCAAAGCATATGTGAGAATAGCTCTGATCAAACTTTGCGCTAGGAGCTTTATATCAGATTCACGATTCCTTGAAAACATTTGAACAGATATTGCATCACAAACAACGAAACAATTTTGAACAACAGCGCTTGTTGATCGACACATTTCCATGAGTTTTTGTGCCAATGATATAGAAGGTGCCGCTTTGTATCGATGTAAATTTCTAATTTCATTATCTTCTGTATGATTTCCGGTAAGGATACAATTTGACGGAAATGATAATGCACTTCCACTATTATCATGTTTGTCGTTGGTTTTGAAACTTGCGCTAACCGTATGGACCTCTCCAAAATGGAGCGCTTTTCTTGCAAATCGCAAAATTAATTTATCGTTCCTCAGTTGTTTAAATTGAAACAATAAGGCTTTCACAACTTCAACTCTTTCAGCCATCAGCAAGCTCTCAATAATCAGATTAGGGTGCCCAAACAGGTGACGTAGACGCGATCGGATGTAATCAGGAATTTTCAGTAGCATTTCTAGAGAAAGTTTTTTTACCATTAGGTCATCAATCTCGGATGGTACTTCAGATTCAGTTTGAGGCTGTGGTATTTCATTCATTGCTTCTATAATAGGCTTTTTATAGGTGGTAATTAATTGAATCAAAAGTCTAATGACAAGTAGTTTTGAAGATAAATCATGGACTTTTTCGATCAAATAGCGACAAATATCATACCCATCACAATAGTCCAATTCAAGGAGCATATTTAATGCTTTGCGCACTTGAAACTGTTTTTTTATGAACGAATTGTAGTCATTGTAGCCTTTGTCTTTGTACGTATCAAAATCGTGGAACCGATTATCAGTATTGGAAGAGTGATCTTCCTCTTTCACAATGTTTGAGTGTGGCACAGTGATAAGATGTAGGATCCATAGCTTTTTCAAAGTTAAATTGTTTTCTTTACTCACGATTTCATGGACTCGTTGTGCAAGCGAAAATTGAGAGAGGCTGATCAGACGATCAATAACTGTCTTCGCTTTGCTAGATTCTTCGCAAAGACTGGCGAGCTGACTCCACTTTGTTTGACTTTTATCAACCTTGAGAATCTCTTCATAAAGATGTAATCGATCAAGCTGCAATGTGACGTTCTTCAACATATCTGCATTTAAATTTTCATCGTTTGACAAGCAGCAGCGACAGAATTTCAAAACGTCAATGGCAACTTCAATTGGCCAGTGTCTATAATTTTTCATAGCTTCATTTGTTGCAAGTTGCGGTTGTGATGGTACACGGTACAAATTTTCATAGAATCCATAATTATTTTCCCGTTTCTTTTCATTGCCAGCTTGAGTTTTGATCAAATTTCGTATTAATTCTTCTGACAATGATGCATCTGGTGGCATGGCGGCGTCAGCCAGATCAATTGCCAATTGATACCGCTTTTGTTGCTGCAATTTATCCACAACAAAAGAGTAAAAGCGATCGAAATTCTGACAATCTTCTTCTCTCAGAATCTCTATAAGAGATTTTATCTTGCTATCGTTCACACGAAAAGACTTTTGATTCTGCATTGCAAGTATATCTGCAATCATCAATCTAGTGTGTTTCCATTGTTCAAAATTATTCAGAGAAAATCTCAAAAAGTTTGTGATATGACTATTTTGCGATTTAGAATTCGTAAATTCAAGATTTTTGACATCATAGAAGATAGACAGAAACACATGAAATGCATGCGCCTTCATGCAGCACCATCTGTGAAATAGTGAATATTGCTTCGATTGTTTTAAAGCATAAAATATAAATGTGCCATCAAAATCATATTTGGATCGTCGTAAAAGACATGCTAGAGGAGCGAAAAACTCAGATGTAGAAACCTGGTTAGTTCCGATATTTTTTGCCTTGAACTTCCTTTTTTGAAACTTATGGTAATGTTTTTCTAAATCTGCAATAAATCTGATCATCTTCATGTTCAATAAATATTGATCTTTCATAAGCTCAGGGGTAGGTTTACTCTCAGACTCTTTCATGTTGTTTACAGGGTATTTTTGAGATGCACGCAATAGGACTTTCAAAAGATCAAGTCTCATTAATTTTGCAAGCGATTTGGCTTCTTTAATTCCAGTGTGTACAAATGCAACTTGAGCAACTAGTTTGCGAGGTATATAATTGAGAATTGAAAGGTTGTCGAGAATAAGTCCTGCAGAGCGACATTGATTGGCTGCATCAAGCATATATTGCAAAAAACTACGGAGATATGGATTCCCATCATTCATCTCACCTGATGGCATCCTTGAAAGCAATGGTTTACTGTCACTTACAGCGTCAGAAGGGTTATTTTCTTTCAAAGACTTTATAATAGATTGTACAAGAGTGGAAAAGTCTTTCTGTTTTGCCCCGCTGATATTTTTTGTACTGGCTGATCTATCAATGTAAGTGTGCAGTGCTGATAAATTTTGCAATTTCGACTGTTCCCTTGTAAGATGTTTTTCAAGCAATGTAGGTTCAGTTGGCATTCCTTGAATATTGGCGAGCAAGGTATGCACAGCAACAGTAGACGCCGAAGTCTTTCTTGCCTCATTGATCACAATTGTCATATAATTAAGGACTTGTTTATTCAAAAATGCAAATAAAATTTTTGCAGTGACCTGCGACACATGAGCGTGCTTATTTTTTTTCAAAAATATATTAGCTAGATTTATTGTTCTTGGAATATTCTGCAAGAGAGCATTTAAGGGTATTAGCGCGTCATAACGCTTGCTCCATACCTGCAAAAGGTTTTCAGATGCACTTAGAAGGTCATTCGAAGAAATTAGATTTGGGCTTTGACAGATCGCCAAATCTGTAACAATATAGAACATGTGAAGATTTAAGTCAGGCATTGCTGGGGATGAAAACTTTGCATCTATGTCTAACGATCTCGAACGTATATCTATCAATTGTTTGATAAATGCATCGCAATTATTCATTTGATGATTATGTTTCGCGGTAATATTTTTGCGTATCCCAGATGTATTTTTCATTTTTCCGACAATACTGTAAATTTCTTCGGCTAACGCAACTTCAATATTGAATTTTTCAGGAAGATTGAAAAAACTGATCAGGTCATAACACATATCAAATTCACATAACTTCAAGCATATATTAAGGAGAGATCTTGGTGACGCAACAAGCTTTGCCATGTATTGCAAATTAAGTTGTCCGAAATGCGAAATAGTTAACTCGAGAACTTTTACACGTTGTAATCCTTCGTCTACGTGCTGTTTGAGTACCATCAATCGTTTATTAAGAAGTTCATATTGTTGAATCTTGATCGCATCAAAATTATTTAAATCACTTAAAGCTGCATCTAATATGCTTTCGTCAATACAAAGCTTTAAAAGGGTCAAGATTTTCTTTACAAGGTAATATGTGGCAATAAAATTGTGATTGGAGTTTGATCTTGAAGAATGTGCCCCTTTGGGTCCAGTGTTTTCATTCGTGCAAAGATGATGCTTCTCTATGAAAATTAATGAAAATATATGCTCCATAATGGTAACTCTCCAAGTCATATTTGTGATTGCCATAATGTAACATTTAATAGCTGTACTCATTTGCTGGGCAACAGATACATCTATATGGTCTGTTTTTTCTTTCTTTTCACCCAAAACGTTGGACTTTGTAGTTTCCAAGTAAAAGAGATTGTAGATCATTCGTAGAGAGTAATATGATTGGAGAAGATCCATATCCTGTTGATTCTTTTGCTTATCTAACTTCACCCCTTCCGGCCTTGACTGTAGCATTGCAAGTAGTTGATCAAAGTCTAAATTTGGAAGGCATTCTCGAATGACGCGCGGAATACTGATTTTCTGCAACGCTTTAAGAACTGCATTAGCAACGTCGATTTCTTTTAACTTTTCATGATCTACAGCAATTTCTAACACTGAACCAGAATACTTGCTTACATTTTTTATCTTGACATATATTTTTGCAAACCACCAGGCAAATTGTAGCCGAAAGCCCATCTGATCACACCACATTTCTATGGCAGGATAACTACTGAAAGAATCATATGACATGAGATTCTTTTTTTCACTTGAAGTACATTTTCTATCATAATCAGTCCACAACTTTTCGAACAATAATTGCATTTTTGAGATATCTTGTTTATAGTTTGGAGCACTCAAAATAATTAATAGTGCTCGGAGAGGTTGAAAAGGTTTCACCAATGTTGAAGCTTCAGTAAATAAACCCTTCTTGATGAGCGAGAGCCCAATTCGCAAAACATATTCAAAGGCATGTTCTCTTTCAACCCAAAGTATTGAGACAAAGTCTTCCCAAAATATGTCCCATACTTTTGGTGTCTTCTGCGCAAATTTTTCAACACAAGAGGGCACCACAGACGTGCTTGTTAGGAATTGAATGTGATCTTCCTCTAGCTTACAAAATTGCTGCAGATAATAGAGAGAATCAGTTGTCCAGAAGCTTTCATAGAACTTACATTTAAGATTTCTGAGGTCACATGACGTCTGCTGAAGATCAACATTTGAAGAATCTGATGTATGATCGTCTGACTTCCATATAGATTGGGTCAATACATCGAACAATTTTCCAGCATTTCCTTCCTCCCCGTTGATTAATGTATCATTATCATATTGCTTAACAAGACATTTTATCAAATCACAGGCCTCATTTTGGCTTTGATGTTGCAACAACTCTTGGATAGCATCTATGCATACTATCTGTAACTGATTGAAGCAAATAGAATACTTCCCTTCTGCCGTAACCATCGAAAGATATGCCCACAATGATTTTCCTATATCAGGTTCATGCAGCAAAAGCCTTTTCATTTGATAAACTGTTTCATCGTTAAACTTTTTTTTTTCTTCCACATTGCCAATTTGAACTTCAACTTCTTTAGATGGAAAGAAAGAGACAGGGGTA
>JACLAD010010897.1_pt1 | contig 15677 bp, 8 predicted proteins | sample 8027901 | NCBI WGS metagenome assembly JACLAD01 (sample SAMN15725071, study PRJNA655200) | protist metagenome | isolation source: fluorescence activated cell sorting (FACS) single amplified genomes of... | place: Spain: Blaines Bay Microbial Observatory, Mediterranean Sea | collected 2016-07-05 | reverse complement strand
AGTCAGATCACAGCGACGTTTCATTCCTCGACGTTCGATGCCAGCTCCTACCAAGACCCCGCCCAGCCGCCTGTCGATTCCAAATTCACCCTCACCATGCCTCAAGGAAGTATCATCGACGCAGCTGGAAATCCATTCCTTGGTTTGAGCGAGTACATATTCCGCACTTCTGAGAAAGATGTGTACGCGCCCGTCCTCAGCGTCGATGATATGGTCCCGAGTATAGTTGATGCAGCGGCTGGTCTGACTCATGAAGCTGCATTGAAACTAGTCTTTGATGAAACCGTTCAAGCCGGCGCTGTAGATTCAACGTTAACGTTGAAGAGTCGGTACGGTAGTGGGGATTTCGTCGTTCAACCAAATGATGTGGAGCGTGTGTTTTACGAGTCAAATGTCGTTGTAATTGCCCCTGATACATTGAAAGCTGGTGAGGTGTATGATTTGATTATATCCAAAGGATTTGTTGCTGACCTTGTGGGGATGTCTTTCAATGGTCTAGATGAGAGCAGCGGATACGTGCTTAACGCTGTGCCCATCATTCAATTCTTAAAGCTCGCTGATTTACCATTCACTATGTCAATGGTGCCGGTGGGCTTGGATCAGACCGGTGATATATGGGTGCTTGGCGGCTACTCGCTGAGTAAGTACCAAACCTACAGAGATATCAGTTGTTCAGCGGGTTATGAAAAGTGGTCGTCGTGTTCTTGCTCCACGGTTGATGTTAGCAATAGGAGAAAAATTGTGCGGGAGCCGCCGTCTTCTCGAGGGGATAAGAGCCATTGTGTGAACGATAAAGGTCAGGAGATTTTGACTGTCGGTGGGGTTTTGGGTTCGCAGACCAAGGTTTGCCCGTGCCCGGTATGCTTGGGCCCGCCAACTTTGCGCGTGCCAAATATGCAAGACCCATCATATCTGGACGCGTTTCAGCAAACGAGTTCGCGGCCGGGTTACAACGCGGTCGAGTTGCGATGTAACCCCGGGTTCGCCCCCGCGGGTGAGGGCTTTCTATGTGTAGCAGACCCCATTTCTCCTGGGCGAGCTTATTTCGATCCTGATAATCTACCGTCATGCCAGCCGACGAATTGTTCCGCTCCGCCTGTCTGGCCACAGAAATTTCACAAGGTAAACATCTCCAGGCCGTATTCCGGGGATGGTATCACATACTCCGATCCGTTATTAGACATTATTCAATGGCTTCCAAATGAAACGATACCATCAAATTGGCAGCCGAAGTATCCAAATGGAACGGCGATTCCCGGATCTGGATATTTCCTCCCCGGGTTCAAATTCCATGGGGTCTACCTTATCCAAGATCCGACCCTACCGGATGGCGTGTTGGTCGAGCGCGTCTGCCCTGCGGACAGTATATATTGGAGGTTTGGCGAGCCGGGCGAGGCGACGTCATGGCCAGACAGTTGTGATTATACCACCGACGGCGCGCCGACGGGTAAGCAATGTATCAATTTAAAAGGCGGGGGTTGTACGGAGGAGATTGTCACGAGTACGAAGCGATGGCATTTATACATTGAAATGATTGACATGCTGCAGGGTGTGGATGTTGCCAGTGCTGAGGCATTTTGGGCGATTCGATCGGCAGATCCGAAGCAGATCCTAGGCGTTGGGACATTGACCGGCAAGCGGTTTGAAGTGCCGAACCTCTGCGCGGCCGGCTTTCAAAAGGCGCCGGCTGAATTCTCCCCTCAAACGTTCCTCTGCGCCGAGGGGGATTACATAGAGCGTCCCCGATGCGAACGCGTCACCTGCCCCGCGGCACCGCCAGAATTCGAGCACATCACAAAGGAGAGCAGGATGTCCTGCGTCGACCGGGTCGGCGAGCGCATGCCAACGTACGACCGTTGGAAGTTCGATGAAAACGGTTTGTTGATCAAGAACGATACGAAACTCGCAGCGCAGTACCAAACCATTTGCACGATCGAATGTGAGCCGGGATACGTTGTTCTGCAAGCCGAGGACCTCATCAAGAACCCAGTCCTTCCAGCGCCAGATTTAACCACGGATATAACCACACTTACAAATGATCCAGTAAAACTCAAAACCTTGCGTGAATTCCAGGCCTGGTTGCAAGCTGAAACAGATCGCCTAGCCGCGCTCCCTCAGAAGATTATATTGTCGTGCCCGGAAGGCTACCGCCATCACCGTTTGTCCAAATATACCGCACGCACTCCTTGCTTTGCTCCTTATTGCAATCAGACTTACGCCTGCAAGACCTGCCCAACGGACGAGCAAAGGGAAGTGGGGTACTTTTTCTCTGAAGAGGATTGCGAGTGTAATGGACTCACGTGCAATCGAGAGATGGAAGGCACCGATTATGACTATGGCATGTGCGCTGATGAAGATTTGCACGGAGACCCAATTTCTCATGACGGGCAACTACCAACTTCAATCAACGAACCCACACTGGTCAGCGAATCCTGTGATTTCATCCTCACCAAGATTAAGAACAACCTAGGCCTCCTCCCTGATGAAGAGAAGAGCAACAACCTTGCAGATTATACACCCATCGATCGGCATTGCCTATACAACGCGTACACCAAAGCAAAAAGCGACCGAACCAATTGCGTCCGCCAGCTAACCACGGTTGACGTTGTCAACCCAGTCGAAACCCAATGGTCGAAGGATCAAGGCGATGTGACCAAAATAATATTCCATTGCGACCAAGAGGGCGGATTCTCGGTCGCGCCACCCAATCAACAACGACACCCGCTAGCAGGGGTGTATTTCGCCCAGCGCAGTTGCGTGCCCAAACTCTGCGTTGAACCACCGCCGGCTGATCTCCTCTCTGTCTACGCCGCGTCCTGGGAGGGCTGCAGGAACAAACCATTCGGCCAAATGTGCACAGTCATGTGCCGGCCGAACTACGCTCATCCTGAGACGGGTGAAACAAGCAAAGATTTCATGTGTGGCGCGGACGGAAAGTTCATCGGTGAATACTTTCAATGCGTACGAAGCAAATGCCAAGGCCCGGCCAGTGAAATCCGGCCAATTGCTCCTTTCATTGATACTGACGATCAGTCCTACGTACCCGGCGCGTACGATTCCACTTGCGCAATGTCGCCATTTATTGAGTTCGGCGCTAAATGCGAGATGATCTGCAACGATGGTTTTGAAATACCCATCGGACAGAAGACCGCTACCGTGTGCGAGAAAAACGGTAATAAGATCGAATTATCTCCCGCACCTGTATGCACACCAAGAAAATGCGGTTCCGCGCCCGCCATCGAACGCGCCGTCTCAATTCCAGAAGAATGCAATAATTTGAACCATGGCGAAACGTGCGGTCCGCCGCGAAGTGCCATCGCTTGCCAGGAGGGGTACGTACCTTGCGGGAACATCACATGTACGTTTGGTCGCTACACGGAGACCGCGCAGTGTTTGCGTTCATGTGGGGATCCGGCGACGTACCCGCTTGCGTTTGGCGCAACAGTGAAGGTACGAGGTGTATTCGGCAATTTGAAAGAGGGACGATCGTTTTGAAAAGGGTTGTTGTCTGTAGAAATTATGAATTCGGTGGCTTGCACTTATTCGTCTTCGATATGAGTCCTTTGAAATTTTTGTGTTTAATTGTACGTTCTAGGTATTGCCCGTTTTTCAAGAATCGATTCATTGCGGGATCGATTGTTGTCGATGATCTTGTCTGCACTGTTGTCGTATCCCGGGGTAGGCGATTATTGGAGGAGGATTCGAGGCGATTGGGTAGTAAAGTTCATAGTGTTGATGTGACGTATACCATTTACATCAAGGTGAAAAATGCCGAAACGGGCGAATATTACCAAAAGGACACGATTGACTTACGTGCAGCTGAAGATTTCCGGGAATTCTTCGATGAAAACTTCATGACGGATCAGTCAGCAAAAGGGATTGTTGTTTTTTTGGATGATTGATGCATTGATGTTTAAGGAAATTGATTTAGTTGAATAATTTGACGGATTTGTTTTTTTAGTTGGATGTCTCAGACGGCGAATTTCTTGGTTCAGCGTTTAGAAAAAGATGCCTTGCCGCACCTAGATCAAATCAGGTTCGAATTTCATGTTTTACTTTTTTTATTTCATCAATGATTTTTTTTTATTGGTGGTGGTTTGGTTGCAGGGATAATATTGCGGATTTGATAACATTGCGGGTGAACGATAATGGAAGGCTGCACCCCATCGTGGTCGAGGAGCAGGATCTGAGCAAAAAGCAGAAATGGCGGGACATTCAAACGTTAATGTGGCAAGTGTTGGGTCCAACCTTCGGAATCGTACTCTGATTCACTGTAGCGGTGACGTATGATCATGTTTTTTGAAATGAATTTTGTTTGCAGGTGGTGTTGATAGCAAGTGGATTTATGCTGATGCGCTATCAAAGGCGGGCAAAAGAGCGCATTGAGAGGAAGGCTAAGGATGATCTTGCTCTGGCTGGAAATATTTAGATTTGATGTGATTTGAAATGAAATTTGTGATTTGAATTAATTTATTTAATGGAAGTGAGTTCATGTTAAGTTGAAGTTATGTTCACGGAAGTGAACCAATGAATATGGCATCTCATTCTTTTTTGTTTGTATTACAGTAGTGGAAAGTTTGTGTTCTTTGAAAGTTGCAACATTTGAAATTATGAATATGATACGTGCATTTTCTCCTTTTCTGTGTTCAAAACAATCATTTTAGTAGGAGTGTTTTTTTTTCAGTCAGCAAACTTTTGTTCGACCGTATTTTAAATTTACAAGAAAATTTAGGTTTCATTGTGTTCGAAGAGTTAACATAATTTAAAGAGAAATATTTACATTTATAAATCTTAGTGCAAAGAAAGAAAAAATAATCAATAATGAGAAATAATTTTGAGAGTAAGAAAGTGTACTTTATGGTGATGACAGCATTGATCGGATGTGTCACGTCTCTGACGAACTCTTCCGGCCGTGCCGCTCCAAGACGGTTGACATATGATGATTCGTGTAGTGTTGGTGGTGCAGATTATGGCGAAAATCAATATTGTGAGGATGCTGATTTGAAGGAACCGCCGTATAATAATTGCCCCGCCGGGACAGATTGTTATGGATGCAAGGTGTTGCTCCCCGCAGATGCGGTGTGCCAAGTGACGCAGCGAACAGGTGAGTTCAACACGTGCAGCACGGCTTTCGACGGCGTGTGCCAAGAATCCATTGCAATTTCGGATGAAACATGTGATCGTCGGACGGATTGTTCAGATTGTGTTGCTGCTGGTTATTACACTGCGTCGTGTTTTGGTGCGTGTGCCGATGATACGGATTTTACGGATTACGTAGGCGCTGAAAGTTGTGCGGAATGGGCAGCGTTTTGGGAAGATCCAGACAATGGAAGTTGCGACACCATATACACAGGATATGAAGACGAAATGGCCAACATCAGGAACGCATGCCCTGTGACTTGCGGTGTATGCGTTTCAGAAAGGATTGTTTTTGCCTGGCCATCGATGCCGGATACTTGCTGATGACCATATTGGATATCCATTATTCATTATTCCATTTTGATAATGTTGTTGTTTTTTCAGGTGCCGTGTGCGTGCTCCAATGGTGTCAGTGCTGGTTTTTGTAGGTCTAGTGATACCAATGCGTGTGCGAGTTGCTCAGCGGGATTTCATCTGGATGGTATTAGTTGCGTCGCCAATAGTTGTACGTGCAGCAACGGAGACGCGGCGTCGGGCGATGCTTGCACCACTAATGGCGCCAACATATGCGCGAGTTGCTCAACGGGCTATCACCTTGACGGCGATGCTTGTGAAGCGAACGTTTGCGCATGTTCAAACGGCGTCGCAAAAACAGGTGTGGATTGTACCAGCCACAATAGCGGGGAAGAAGAATGTGCTTCTTGCAGTGGTGGTTTTTCACTGTCAGGATCCGAGTGTGTCGCTGATGCGAAGACAATTGACGATGCAGATAATTCCTGCGGTTTGCCCTTCGACGCTACTTGTGACGAGACTTCATCTTGTTCGTTATACACGGATTGTAGTGATTGTGTCCTCGCAGGCCAATATTCGACGACGTGTCCGTGTGCCGATGATCCTGATTTTAGAGATGCCGTGGGCGGTGAAAGTTGCGCAGATTGGGATGGGTATGATTGCTACACTATATACACAGGGTATGAAAACGAGATGGCCAACATCAGGAAGGCATGCCCCGTGACTTGCGGAGTATGCGTCTCAGAAGGGATTTTGTTTTTGCATCGATCATTGATTACATCATCTATATACTGGTTTGCGATTGTGCCGCATATCTGTTGGCGTTCCATTTTTGATTTTCTATGTTTTTGTTTCAGGTTGCTTGTACGTGCTCCAATGGTGTGGGTGCTGGTTTCTGCGGAAAAGACAATACGAATGTGTGTGCGAGTTGCTCAACGGGATTCCATCTGGATGGTATCAGTTGTGTGGCCGACAGTTGTACGTGCACCAACGGAGTCGCGGCCTCGGGCGGTGCATGCACCACCAATGGCGCCAATATATGCGCGAGTTGTTCGACTGGGTATCATCTGAGCGGAAACGCATGCGAGGCGAATGTTTGTGCATGTTCAAACGGCGTTGCAAAAACAGGTGCGGATTGCACAACTCATAACAGCGGGGAAGAAGAATGTGCTTCTTGCAGTGGTGGTTTTTCACTATCAGGATCCGAGTGTGTAGCTGATACGAACACATGTAGCTGCGACAACGGGGTTGCTGCCGAAGGCGATGCTTGCACTGCAAATGGCGCCAATATCTGCGCCAGTTGCTCAACTGGTTATCACCTTAACGGCGACGCATGCGAGGCGAATGTGTGCGCGTGCACGAACGGCGTCGCAAAAACAGGCGCGGATTGCACCGAAAATGGTGCAACTGCTTGTGCTTCCTGTCGTTTGAAGGGTTTTCTGATTCATTTGTCAAGTCGTCGTTTTTGATGAATTTGCAATCGTTTCATTTTATGATCTGATTTTCACTTTTGCGTTGTGTGAGGTAATGAAAACTTTAGGCTGGTATCTGGAGCCTGCGTTGCGTGCGGCGATACTGATGGTGATGCGGTTGATACTGGTGGTGTCGGCTGCGATTCATACGTAGAGGCAGAAAGTACTTGTGGGGATTATGACGACCCACCGAATTTCGTTGCGAGCGACATGTGTTGCGCATGCGGCGGTGGTCAATTGGCGAGTGACAAGACTTGCCAGTGTGATAACGGCCAGGCTGCCGAAGGGGATGATTGTTCGTCAAATGGAGCAAATGAGTGCGCGAGTTGCTCAGCCGGGTTTCATCTCGATGGTAACAACTGCGTGGCGAATGTGTGCTCGTGCTCCAACGGTGTGCCCGCTGAAAATACTGCGTGTACAACCCACAATACGAACATCTGCGCTTCGTGCACCGGCGCATTTCATCTTGCGGATGGATCTTGCGTAGCGAATGAGTGCGTGTGCAGTAACGGTGCTGCTGCGTCAGGCGCCGCGTGTACCACGAACGGGCAAAATATATGCGCCTCATGCAATACCGGTTATCGTCTGGATTCAGGCTCTTGTGTGGCAAACGTGTGCGTGTGTGAAAACGGAACTCCAGGCGAAGGCGAGTCGTGCGAGGTCCATGGATCCACGGTATGTTCTGAGTGCGACGAAAACTATGATCTGGACAATGGGTTCTGCAAGGACAGCAGCCAATGTTTCTGCGAGAACGGGCAGATTCCGACCCGGAGAGTCTTGTCCCATGTTCTTGATGTGACAAGGGATTTTTCTTTTTTGCATGAAGCGCCTGGCTTGGCCGAGACGCGAGGTCTTGAAGCTATTGGCCCAGCTGCGTCTGTCACGACCAACTCTTCCGGCCGTACCGCTCAAAGGAGGTTAGTTGATGCTGACAATTCCTGCGATTATGTATTCGATGGCTTTTGCGACGAGCCCGATGAATATTGTTTGCCACACACGGATTGCAGTGATTGTGTTGCTGCTGGTCATTACACTGCGTCGTGTTGCGTCGATTCTCCGGATTTTAGGGACGCCGTAGGCGATGAAAGTTGTGCGGAATGGGCAGCCTGGTGGGAAGATCCAGACAATGGAAATTGCGACACTGTATATACAGGATATGAAGACGAAATGGCCAACATCAGGAACGCATGCCCTGTGGCTTGCGGAGAATGCGTCAGAGAAAGGATTGTGTCACTGATCGCATCACCCACGTAGTTGTTCGTCACGATACCGCATATCTGTTAGTGTTTCATTTTTAATTTCTATGCTTTTGTTTCAGGTGGCTTGCACGTGCTCCAATGGTGTCAGTGCTGGTTTTTGTTCAGCTAGCAATACAGCTGCTTGCGCGAGTTGTTCAGCGGGATTCCATCTGGATGGTATTAGTTGCGTCGCCAATACTTGCACGTGCAGCAACGGAGACGCGGCGTCGGGCGATGCTTGCACCACCAATGGCGCCAATATATGCGCGACTTGTTCGGGCGGTTATGTGCTGAATGGCGATGAATGCGTTGAGGAAGAGGAGGAGGAAGATACGTGTCCTGCGGGCCAGAACGTTTGTGCTTCCTGCAACACGGGATATTATTTGTCGGGCTCCTCGTGTGTGCAGAACCAATGCCAGTGTTCGAATGGGCAAGGCGCTGTCGGAGCAGCGTGCCCGACTCACGACGATCCAACATGCGCAAGCTGTGACGATTACTACCATTTGGATTCGGGCTCGTGCGAGGCTAACGCCTGTAGTTGCTCGAATGGGGTAGCGGTTGACAGCTCGGCTTGCGCCACGCATGGTGCCAATGTCTGTGCGTCTTGCACAGGCGCGTATCATTTGGATAACGGCAATTGCGTTGCGAATGTTTGTCAGTGCTCGAACGGATCTCCTGCGACGGGAAGCTCTTGTACTAGTCATGATGCTGAGAAGTGTTCAAGTTGCAATGATGGATATTCTTTATCAGAAGATCAGTGCGTGAGTGCGTCGAACGTGTGTTCTTGCGATAATGGCGTTGCCGCGGAAGGCGACGCATGCACAAGTGACGGTGCGAATATATGCGCATCTTGTTCAACGGGATTCCATCAGGACGGTACGAATTGTGTTGCAAATGTTTGTACATGCACAAACGGCGTTGCAAAAACTGGCGCGGATTGCACAAGTCATGATTCTGAAATGTGTGCAAGCTGTTCTACGGGTTACCACGCCGACGGAAATTCCTGCTTACAAAATATTTGCACTTGTAGCAATGGAGAAGCTCAAACAGGTATTCAATGTACCGCGCATGATAGCGCAATATGCGCCAGTTGCTCAGCCGGGTTTCATCTCGATGGTAACAACTGCGTGGCGAATGTGTGCTCGTGCTCCAACGGTGTGCCCGCTGAAAATACTGCGTGTACAACCCACAATACGAACATCTGCGCTTCGTGCACCGGCGCATTTCATTTGGCGTCTGGCTCTTGCGTGGCGAATGAGTGCGTGTGCAGTAACGGTGCTGCTGCGTCAGGCGCCGCGTGTACCACGAACGAGGAAAATATATGCGCCTCATGCAATACCGGTTATCGTCTGGATTCAGGCTCTTGTGTGGCAAACGTGTGCGTGTGTGAAAACGGAACTCCAGGCGAAGGCGAGTCGTGCGAGGTCCATGGATCCACGGTATGTTCTGAGTGCGACGAAAACTATGATCTGGACAATGGGTTCTGCAAGGACAGCAGCCAATGTTTCTGCGAGAACGGGCAGATTCCGACCCGGAGAGTCTTGTCCCATGTTCTTGATGTGACAAGGGATTTTTCTTTTTTGCATGAAGCGCCTGGCTTGGCCGAGACGCGAGGTCTTGAAGCTATTGGCCCAGCTGCGTCTGTCACGACCAACTCTTCCGGCCGTACCGCTCAAAGGAGGTTAGTTGATGCTGACAATTCCTGCGATTATGTATTCGATGGCTTTTGCGACGAGCCCGATGAATATTGTTTGCCACACACGGATTGCAGTGATTGTGTTGCTGCTGGTCATTACACTGCGTCGTGTTGCGTCGATTCTCCGGATTTTAGGGACGCCGTAGGCGATGAAAGTTGTGCGGAATGGGCAGCCTGGTGGGAAGATCCAGACAATGGAAATTGCGACACTGTATATACAGGATATGAAGACGAAATGGCCAACATCAGGAACGCATGCCCTGTGGCTTGCGGAGAATGCGTCAGAGAAAGGATTGTGTCACTGATCGCATCACCCACGTAGTTGTTCGTCACGATACCGCATATCTGTTAGTGTTTCATTTTTAATTTCTATGCTTTTGTTTCAGGTGGCTTGCACGTGCTCCAATGGTGTCAGTGCTGGTTTTTGTTCAGCTAGCAATACAGCTGCTTGCGCGAGTTGTTCAGCGGGATTCCATCTGGATGGTATTAGTTGCGTCGCCAATACTTGCACGTGCAGCAACGGAGACGCGGCGTCGGGCGATGCTTGCACCACCAATGGCGCCAATATATGCGCGACTTGTTCGGGCGGTTATGTGCTGAATGGCGATGAATGCGTTGAGGAAGAGGAGGAGGAAGATACGTGTCCTGCGGGCCAGAACGTTTGTGCTTCCTGCAACACGGGATATTATTTGTCGGGCTCCTCGTGTGTGCAGAACCAATGCCAGTGTTCGAATGGGCAAGGCGCTGTCGGAGCAGCGTGCCCGACTCACGACGATCCAACATGCGCAAGCTGTGACGATTATTACCATTTGGATTCGGGCTCGTGCGAGGCTAACGCCTGTAGTTGCTCGAATGGGGTAGCGGTTGACAGCTCGGCTTGCGCCACGCATGGTGCCAATGTCTGTGCGTCTTGCACAGGCGCGTATCATTTGGATAACGGCAATTGCGTTGCGAATGTTTGTCAGTGCTCGAACGGATTTCCTGCGACGGGAAGCTCTTGTACTAGTCATGATGCTGAGAAGTGTTCAAGTTGCAATGATGGATATTCTTTATCAGAAGATCAGTGCGTGAGTGCGTCACCGCCGCCGGCCGCACCACCGCCCGCACCGCCGCCCTCTGGCAACGAGTGCCAATGCGCAAATGGAAGTGCTGCCCAGGGCGATGCGTGCACCGAGGATGGCGCCGCGCATTGTGTTTCTTGCGAATTTGGCTACACTCTCAACGGACTTGCTTGTGATGTGAATATTTGTACGTGTTCAAACGGAGCTGGCGCGGAGGCAGTTGCATGCCCCTCGCACGGCCACGCTCTATGCGCATCCTGTTCTGATGGTTATTCGTTGGACAACGGTGAGTGCGTGGCAGACCCGGTGTGCACTTGCGAATTTGGCAGCCCTGCCGAAGGCGATGCGTGTCCGTCAGATGGTGCGCTCTGCGTCTCTTGTGACGCGGGCCGCACATTGGTCGATGGCGCTTGTAACATGGTCTACACATGCGTTTGCGAAAACGGCAGTGCTGCTGAGGGAGATGCATGCCCAGCTGACGACACTCCACTCTGCGTTTCGTGTTCCGATGGATATTTGTTGAAAGACGGCGCTTGTAAGGATGCAACAACTTGTTATTGCGATAATGGAGTTGCGCCAAGTTCTAGCCGAATATTGTCCATGGTCGACGGGTCACGCGCAGCGGTTGCAATGCAGGTTCCATGGCGAAGGTTGGCAATAGAAGACGATACTTGTGGTTGGACAAATGATGATTTTTGCGATGCGAAGCCGCACAGCGTTGATTGTGATTACGGATCGGATTGCGTGGATTGTTTTGCCGAATATGGAAGTGACACCGTTTGTAATTTTGCCGCAGATACATGTCAATATGCCGGTGACGATTTTTGTGACGAGCCTGATGAGTATTGTTTGCCATTTACGGATTGCTCGGATTGCGTTGCTGCAGGTGTATATCAGAGTAGTTGCGGCGCTGTCGATTCCGGTGGTGGTGATTCGTATGGCGACAATTACGGTGGCGATTCGTACGGCGACAATTACGGCGATGGTGAACCTGCCGTGCCGTGCAACCCCGGTGAAAATTCATGCGTTTCTTGTAACGACGGGTACCACCTCGACTCCAATACGTGCGTGATCAACACCTGTCAGTGTACCAACGGTCAGGGCGCCACCGGGACCGACTGCCCAACGCACGACGAGCCCAAGTGCGCGAGTTGTTCCAATGGATATCATCTTGAAGGTGACGCGTGCGTTGAGAACGTCTGTTCCTGTGAAAATGGCGTTGGCGCAACGAACACTGCGTGCGCAACACATGGCGAGGCTGTGTGCGGTTCTTGCACAGGCGCATTTCATTTGGCCGACGGGGCGTGTGAAGCCAACGTGTGCCAATGTGAAAACGGAAGTCCTGCCAGTGGCGCAAGTTGCTTGACGCATGACGAGAACATCTGCGCCAGTTGCACGGGGGCTTTTCATCTCGAGTCCGGTTCATGCGTTGCGAACGTCTGCACGTGCGAGCACGGTACACCTAAGACTGGGGATGCATGCACTGACCATGACACCAATTTATGCGCATCATGCAACGATTACTACCATCTAGACGGCGATATTTGTGCTTTGAACACGTGCACCTGCGTCAATGGCGTTGCAGCCGTTGGCGACCAGTGCCAGACTCTTACGCATGATGCAAATGTGTGCGCTTCATGCATCGGCGCGTTCCATCTTTCGGGAACGGACTGCGCCACCAACATATGCCAATGCGAGAACGGCAGCGGCGTAGGAGCCGTAACGTGCGACGGGGATGACTGCCCTGTGTGCGAAGTTCATGATTCGCCGCTGTGCGCTGAGTGCAATGAAGGGTATCTGCTTGCGGATGGATTGTGCCGAGACGCTAGCACCTGCTATTGTGACAACGGAATCAGATTTGAAACTTTGAGGCGCAGGCTTCTCGAACATAGTAATTCGTCCGGGAAATTGCCATTTTCAAGTACGGTAATGGCATCCAGTGCAGCAGTGCTTTCGCGAAGATTGAATGATGATTCATGTTTTGAATATGGTGGCGCGTTTCAAGCAAATGATTACATGTGTAGCGATTATTCTTCCGGTAGTCACGAATATGGGTATTGCCCGTCTGGAACTGATTGTTCTGACTGTGGCAATTGTCCACCCAATGATTCATGTTTTGAATATGGTTATTTTGGCAATTTTCAAGGAAATGATGGCATGTGTAGCGATCATTCTTCCGGCAATTACGATTATGGGTGGTGCCCGGAAGGAACTGATTGTTCTGATTGTGGCAATTGTGATTCTGGAGGCGGAGGCGGTGGTGGCGGCGGCTATTGCAATCCTGATTGGGTCAATGATGGATATTGTGACGAGCCTGACGACTGCCCTCCCGGAACTGATGGCAATGATTGTGTCGGGGATTGCGTTCCGGGTGAGAGTGCGTGTGAGTCGTGCAACGCGGGCTACCGGTTTTCACTGGGGGATTTCATATTTTTGATATTGCGCGAAATGTGAATTTTTTTCAAAGTGATGTTGATTGAAGTTTGATATTTGTTTTTTATTTGCTCGAACAGGCTAGTGGAAAAATCATGTCTTCCCAACGAGTGCGTGTGCACAAACGGTCAAGGCGCGACGGCAGAGGCATGTGAAACGCACACAAACGCTACGTGCGCGGTATGTAATCCCGGTTTTCATCTCAGCGTGGGTCCGTACGACGGGGAGTTGGTGAACTCCGTAATCGCTCAAGGCGATCTTTTTTCGATTTGCGTTGCCAATGAGTGTACTTGTTCAAACGGGCAACCTGCCACCGGCACGCTGTGCGCGGAGCATGAGACGAACACGTGCGCATCCTGTGACATTGGATTCCATCTTGACCAGGGAAATTGCGAGCAGAACGTTTGTTTATGCGAGAATGGGCAGGCGAGAACTGGGGAAAATTGCACCGTGCATAACGCAAATCAATGCGACACCTGTGACGACTATTTTCACAGAGATGAGAACATTGCAATCGACGAGAATTTCAACTGGTATGTAAATGTTTCCGACCATTGTACCAAAAACCTGTGTACCTGCGAAAACGGGCAAGCCGCTGAGGGCGATGCATGCCAGACTTTGATACACGGAGCTAATATATGCGCATCCTGCGATGAGTCGAGAAATTACGAGCTGGTCGGCAGCGAATGCATGATCATATGTTACCCCCCATACAGAAATGGGTTTTATTATCGCGGCGACTTATCCACCACCGAGAGTGGATATACCTGCCAGAGATGGGATTCTCAAGATCCGCAAGGACATAGTAGAACCCCATCCAACTACCCCGACGCTGGTCTTGAGGACAACAATTTCTGTCGCAATCCAGATAATGTGGCCGGTCCTTGGTGCTATACCATTGACGGTCCGCGTTATGAATTCTGCGCTGTCGAGGAATGCGCAGTACCTTCTTGTTATTGCGATAACGGTTTGCCTCCGGAGGCCACCACGACGACGACCACAACAACGACCACCTTGGTGTTCGCGGTCGCCATGGATTCGTGCGACTTCAAAAATGACGGAACGTGTGACGAGGAGAGCGGCGCATGTGATGCATATACAGATTGCAGCGATTGCAATGGTGTTTTATACTCCAGCACCTGTCTAGCGGTGAACACGTGCCCAGAATATCCGCATTACACAAATGACGGTTATTGTGATGAGCCCTCATATTGTTCTGCTTTTACAGATTGCAGCGATTGCGTAAATTATGGAAGATACGACGGCCCGTGCGGAGACGCCCCCTCCGACTCCTCTGAGCCGGAGGAACCGTCCGCTCCGACCAAGTGCACCGTGGATGGTCTTGATAGCGAAAACTTCTGTGGAGCGTGCAGCGCCGGATATACACTCAACAATTCCGGATATATAGATCATTGCCAGCGAAACATCTGCAGATGTGACCACGGCATCGGCGCGGAATATCTAGACCAATGTTCAGTCCATGATTCCGTCAATTGCGGCGCGTGTGACCAGGGGCATACATTCACCAATTCAGACCCGTGTTTCGATTCGCCCTACTTCCGAGACGGTACCTTCGGAATGCGGTGTGAAGAATGGGCTGTTGATGACTGCAACAAGGTCGTGGTGGACGATGTTAAAAGTATGTTCAGCGATGACATGGAATTCACCGATCGATTGGGTTCGGATTGCACTGCATGGATCGATAAGGACGATTGCTATGAATTATCGGATGGATATACCGAGGATGATATGTTGGAGGTCCGACACAATTGTCCAATCACGTGCGAGATGTATCTGGACCAAGACATCGTGCTGGCACGGCAGCATACCAATTGCGCTGACGCTTTCTTCACCATTGGCGGTGATTGCGATAAGGATCTGGCAGATATTGGGTTCCCAGAAGTAGTCCTCAGAGATCTATGCCCTGTAACATGCGCACCGAACCATGTAAAAATTGCATGCCCGAAGGCATGTAAAGTTTGCTCAACATGTGAGGATGACGCCGCCTTTGTGGACGTAGGGGGTTTTGACTGCGCCACTTGGGCGAGGGGTACATGCAATGCAAGCGTTTCCATCGACGACAGCCCTGATTTTCAAGATGCTAATGGTGACGGCTGCGACACTTGGGCCAGTAAAGATTGTTTCGATACCTACGAAGGACTCAGCGCAGATGATATGGAAGCCATCCAAAACCATTGCCCCATCGCATGCCAGGTACCTGGTCTCCCCATCATCGAGGATAATGCGGATTTTCTAGATATCAATGGCTATAACTGTGCGGCCTGGGCAACATCAGGTATATACCACGAGATCAGAAAGAAATGACCAATGAAATGTGTATTGATTT
>JACLAD010001241.1_pt1 | contig 15692 bp, 8 predicted proteins | sample 8027901 | NCBI WGS metagenome assembly JACLAD01 (sample SAMN15725071, study PRJNA655200) | protist metagenome | isolation source: fluorescence activated cell sorting (FACS) single amplified genomes of... | place: Spain: Blaines Bay Microbial Observatory, Mediterranean Sea | collected 2016-07-05 | reverse complement strand
GTCCAGGGCCATGACCTCGATGAGGAACGACTGCGGGACCGGCCGCCCGGCCTCGGCGTTCCACGCCTTGATCATCTTGACGAACGGGACCCACTTGCCATCACAGGCATTGTTCTTGGCCGAGGTGAGGTCGGCGTGCGCCAGCGGATCGGTCCGGATCCACCTTCCGTTGTCGGGATCGGGGATCTCGAAGCCTCCCTGCGCGTGATCGAAGGCGGCGACGAGCTCGAAGGTGGCCTCACCCTCATCGTCGGACATAGCGATGACGACTGCGCTGCCGTCGACGGTGACGCCTGTGAACAGTCCGTCGAGCACAGTTGCCATCGCGTTGACTACGTCTGCAGGTGGTCGGTCACGGTAACCGCCTTGCGCCCCGTCGGGTTCGATGACGGCGAAGATGTCCACATCTTGCAGCGGCTTGATCTTCGTGTGGCGGTCGTAGCTGCCGGTCAGGAAGGTCCGGTCGATGTCCCAGCGGTCCTCGAGCGCGGCGCGGATGCGCGCGTGCCTGGACTGGGCACGATGCTGGTCCGTCTGTGTGATCTCGCCGGCCTTGCGCAGGTTCTCGAAGGCGTCGTTGACGGTTCCCATAGTGACCTCCTGCAGTCAAAGTCGGTAGGACGAGAGCACCGCAGCGGCACCTGGGCCGCTGGCAGCGGTTCCGTAGCGGTAGCTGCGTCCGGACTCGGGCAACGCGGTGACTCTGGTGGACCAGCCCGGCTGGTCGGACAGCGAGGCCCAGGGTCGCGGTGTCGCGGTGATGGTGAAGTCGGCGTCGGCGGGGACCTGTGACTCCTTGCCGAGCTGTCGTCTGATGCGGGCGAGTTGGTCGCGCAACTCTTGGCCGCCGTCTTCCTCGAAGTAGTCGAAGTCGATGGTGTACATCACCCGCTCGGAGCCAGGCGCGGTCGAGGTGATGGTGAGCCGGGCGAGTGACTTCTCTCGCAACCAGGCGGCGATGGCTGTTTCGTACGTGTTGACGCGCTTGGCCTTATCCCATGAGAACCCGATGGCGATGAGGGTCTCAGACAGGACGCCGACCACGGCACCTGCAAGGTGCGTGGTCGTGTGGCTCCACGTTCGGGTGGTGGTGGTCGTGTAGGTGCTCATCCGGTGCTTCCGAGTCGACGCAGGTCCACCGTCACCGCGGCGGCCGTGGGCGCGTCGGTTGGTGCGGGCTCGGCGGTCAAGTGGCTTGCCTGTTGCACCACAGCCTCGATCGCTGGACTGAGGTGGCCGGGCTTGGGCAGGTGGAGCGTCCAGTCGGTGGCGGTCGCGGTCCCGGTGGGGATCCGAACGTCGAGTTGAGCGGCGAGCGCGGCTTCACCGGCGGGCACGTCGATCACCATGCGGAGGGTTCCGGCGACTAGGACCAGCGTCTCGCCGTCCAGGTGCCCGCTGTTGGCCAGCATTGACAGCAGGCTCGCGGCCGGTTCCAGCTCGGCACGGGCGGCCTGCGCGTCAATGGACGGGCTCTTCGCGAGCGTCGACGCGACGAGGTCGATGATCGTGGTCGCGACGGCGCTGCCGCTGGCCTGGGGCCTTCCGGGGATGACACGCGTGGCCCTCATCGCACGGCCGCCGTGATCCCTGCCTGATGCATCAAGGTGGGGATGGTCACCCGTTCGGGCTTCTGGACGTTGCCGCTGTCGCTCGCGAGGACCTGCATGACGAACTTGCGGGCCTGTCGGGCATCCACTTCCTGCGTCGCGAGCTTCTCGGCGACCTGACGCAGCCCGGCCTCGTCGGCCAACCTGCTGAGCGGGGTGAACACCCGCCCCCACTCGCGGAGTGTCGCAACGAGGATCTTGTGCACGGCGTCGGCGTTCGGAGCAGGGACGGTGACGGTGACGTCGGCACGTGATCGCAGCGCGCCGTCCACGAGGTCGGGATAGTTGGTCGTGGCCACGATCACCACCGCCGGGGCAGCGTCGGCGAGCTCGTCGAGCGCGGTGATGAGCGCGTCGGTGGTGCGGTGCACATCCACCGGATTCGCCTCGAGACTGACGGCCCCGCGGGGCATCGCGACCGCTTCGACCTCGTCGATGACCAGCACGGCCGGCCCGTCGGCAGCCATCTCGATCACGTCCTCGGTGAGGACGCGGTGGACGTCGCGCTGGGTCCGGCCGTGCTCCCCGCTCATCACGGCATGGGAGCTGAAGTCGATGACCGCTACCTGCTGGCCGACCAGGGGGCCGAGCGCTTGGCCGAGACCCCGCGCCATGGTCGTCTTGCCCGTGCCCGGCGGCCCTTGCACGAGCGCGAACCGGTTCAGGCCCGTGTCGACGCGGCGCAGCTGGCCGGAATGAAGTGCGAGCGCTGCCCATGCCAGCAACTGGTCCTTCTGCGATTCGATGCCGAGAAGCGCCGCCCACCCAGCGCCTGCGGATCCGTCGATGCGGCGCAGAGGGTTGTTGCTCACGGTGACCTCCTACTGAAGCTGGCTGCACCAACGTATCACGTTCATGCGATATTGTGTTCTTGTGATATCTGACCCGTCAACCTCGACCCCCGCGCACAACGATTCACCACGCGTCGGACTCGCCGACGTCCGCCGGCGCGCCGGCCGGTCCCAAACGCAGGTCGCGTCGGTTATGGGCACCACGCAGTCGGCGATCTCCCGGCTCGAGAACCAGTCCGACATGTTGGTGTCGACCTTGCATGAGTACATCGACGCCGTCGGGGCCAGGCTCCAGATCGTCGTGACCTACGGCGGTGTCACCGATGTCCTAGCCGTCCGCGGCCCGTCGTCACTGGCCGCGACCACCGAGTTCAAGGTGATCTGGCAGGACCTCGATGACCGCTCGATGCACCACATCGGATGGCTCGTCGTCGCCGGTCACGGGACATCATTCTCCTACACCGATCACGCCCGTCGGCTACCCCGGTTCCGTCCGCTTCCGGTGTTCCCCAACCTCGACGCCAAGTACGAGTCCACCGGGCTGCTCCCATACTTTGCCGGCCGCCTCCCTCCCGAGCTCCGGGATGCAGTGGCATCGTCGGACCTCCCACCCGGTGATCGTCTGCCAACCGAGCTGAGAGCTATCGCCGGGGAGGACGTGCACGAGATCGTCCAGATCGTCCCCGCGCCGACCGCCCACCCCGATGGCACCGTCGTCCACCGCGCCCTCGTGTCAGGCGTCCGACACGCTAATGACGACGACCCGGAGGCCACCGAGGCGGTGCTGTCCCGCCTTCAACAGGACGACGAGCTCACGTTGCTGCCCGAGCCCGACAACCCCAAGGACCCCAGAGCCGTCATCGTGGCCGGTTCCGCTGGGCAGGTTGGCTGGGTGCCCCGCTACCTGCTCGATGAGCTGTACGACCATTGGAACCGCGGCGGGTCAGCAACCGCGACCGTCGCCCGGATCGGAGCCGCAGGGTCAAACTGGCACGTTCGAGTCCTCATTGACTTGCAGCTCTCCCCCCCAAGGACTTGATGACCTAGCCGCCTATGCACGGGCTTCCGAGGGCAGACCAGCCGCGCGGAGCAACTCACAAGTGGACGGGCGCAGGGCCGCGCGACTCTCTTCTCCTTTGACGATCCAACGCCGGTGCAGAGGCGGGGCGCCTCCCCGAGTATCGACCGCGAGGGCGCACACCGACCACACCGCGTGGACAGGCCCCTCACAGAGCTCGCCTAACTTGTGCCACCCGATCACGAGTCCCGGTCGGTCAGCCATGAACATCAACACACGCCACGCATCCCGTGCACGCACCGTGTGTGACTTGGAACGCAGGTACTGAACGGCCGCAGTCGCCTCGGTTAGATGATCCGGAAGCACCCAGGTTCGGCGATTGGCGATCCGCTTCGGCTCCCGCGCTTCAGAGTGCTCGCCCCACCACCCGCGCTCGCGCTCCCACCCCAACTCCTTGTCGAGGTACCAGGGCTCGTCGGCGAGCCACATCCCGACGGGAGGACCGATTCCGGCGGCGAGGATCGATGCCGGGAACTCGTCGTAGTTGGCGTCAATCCCGAGCAGCTTGGCCGGCGGGTCCTCGCGATACGCGATCAACCGTGCGTCCGGAGCCTTGCCCTCCGCGGTGTTGCACGCAATGCAGAGCAGACCTCGGACGGCCCCCGTGGCGTGGTCGTGATCCGTGCGCAGGGCGTGATCGCCGACACTCACACCGCAGCAAGCGCAGCGACCAGCGTGGAACGGTGCAAGTGCTTCCCGAGCGCGCTGATCACCGGGTCGCGAATCCACGGGTAGACGTGGCAGCGAATCGGGCAGCGCCCAGTCCCGCCATGCGGGCTCTTTCGTCACTGGTCCAGCCCACCTTCCATTGCGCCGGACATGCGCAAACGGGTTGAGACCCGTCGCGCATCGATCCCCCAAGACGGAGCCACCCACGACCTTCGACGATGACGCGAGGCTCGACGACTAAGGCGCGCTGGTCGACCCCGTTCTTGAACTTCCCCGACGTGCGCCTCGAATCGGTCCCTCGCCACACGCACACCATACCCGGTTATCACGAGAACCCGGGCTTTGGCCGGGTACCTGTGAACCCTTCCCTTGGGGGCCTCACCAGTCCATGTTCGAGAGGTCATCGACGTGCTTGCCGAGGGCGTCGAGCCACGCCCTGAAGTCGTCGACGCTCGTCATCGCAGCGAAGGCGCGATCGAGGTGTTCCTGCTGGAGCGGTAGGTCCAAGCCGCGCTCCGCGTACATGATGCCGAACTGGGTGGGCCCGGTGCGGAACCAGTCATCCGCTTCATCCAAGACTGCGGTAATCGTGGCGACGGTGAGCCGCTGACCTAGGGGCATCCCCACGACCTGGCCGACGACGTCATCGCTCAACCTGGCCGGCATGGCCCCGAAATCCGAATGGATGAGGAACGCCCCGTCCCGCTTGTCGAACCCACCGTGGGAGTAGGTGTTCTTATGCTCTTCGGCCACGTCGTGCAGCGCGTCGTGGATCGACTTCGCGCGGCCAGGCTGTGAGACGTCGAAGACGTTCCTGAACTTTTCTCGCCACCGCAGGCCGATGAAATCTCGCAGGGTGTCCGGTGCAGGCCGCGGCGGAGTCAGCGGCCGGCAGAGAACTAGGATGTGTTCCAGCCAGCTGAAGTAGGCGTTGACCATCGCGACCGCGTTGTAGAAGCGGTTCTGTTCCTCGGCCCGCTCCGCGTTCCACGCGTTCATGAGGTCGTCGAGCGACCCTCCGGCCACTTCTGACCCGCGCGATTGCTCGGCCCGCTCACGAAAGTGTTCGTACATGCGACGTAGGTGATGCGCTTGGTTTCGGATCGTGAGGTGTCCGGCCTCGAGCTGTGCTGTAGCAAACGGAGCGAACACTCGTCGCTCCACGACCTTCATGGCGGATCGGAGCGTCTGGATGAGCTCGTCAACCAGCGGCGAGGCCGACTCTGCCTCGAGGTCGCCATCCACGTACAGCCGCAGTCCGAACTTCTGGAGCGAGAGCGCACATCGATGGCCTCGGAAGGTGAAGCGGAACTGCCAGGCCAGCTTCTCGGCTCGGCCCGTGTCGGGCGCCCTTACGTACTCGCTCAGGAACCATGCCAGCATCCCCGGTACTGGGAAGTCGCCCCACGGAAGCGGGAACTTGTACCCGCCGGTCCAAGCCCCCGGCCAGGCAGCCTCCATCTGGCCCGGTCCGAGTTCTTCGCGAACCACGCGGTCGAGGGCTTCACGAGCCTCCTCCGTGAGCTGAGGCCGAAGAGCGGCGTTCCCCGACACGCCTATCGCATCCCGTGCCGGAGCGAGTCGTCGGCCGGTGGGACGAGTAGGGGACTGGCATAGGGTTGGGCGGTCTCAGCAGCGGTGGCAAGGGCGTCGTAGGCGGTGAGGACGAGGCGCTTGGTGCGGAACTCGCCGTGCCCGCCCTTGTCCGGGCTCTTGGTCTCGTACTTCTTCAGCACCGTGAAGGAGTCGAGGACCCACTCGGCGCCGGCCCGGTCGAGGCCGTACAGGTGGAGCATCAGCGCGTCGAGCTCGGCCTGCAAGATCGGGCGGCGGTCGGGGTCCCAGCGGAACGGGTTGCCGGCGTAGCCGATGTCGGCGCCCCAACCCTGCATCTCCCAAGCCGTGTAGGTCAGCTCCGCGACCCTTGGCGCCACGAACCCGATCACGGTGCTGTCGGTGAGGATGGCGGGCGTGGTCGCGGCGACGCCAGGGGCGAGGATCGGGACCTGCCGCATGGTGAACTGCTTCATCCTCCCACCGGTCTTCTGCCGAGCAGCGTAGTCGGCGGCCAGTGAAGACATGGATGCGACCAACAGGGCGACGTACGTGGTTTCGCTTGGTAGAGCCAACGGCCAGACGTCCCCGGCGGCAGTACGCGGCACAACGGCTGGCACCAGAGTGCGTTCCTTGGGGCCGACATCTCGCCAGCCCAGAAGCCAATCACCGCCCCAACGGCCATCGAGCTGGTCATCGACGTGGCGCTCCTCGACCCAGTGTCGGGGAGCGATGGTGAAGGTGGCGTCGGCCTTCATGGCTCCGGTGGTGTGCGGGAGGACGCCCTTGTTGGCCTGCTTCTCGGTCTGCCCGTCGTAGGTGCCGTAGCGGTGGTCGTACTGCCAGCACATCTTGCCCTCATACAGCGGCACAAGGCGGCTGCCGTCGGGGAGGGTGGCTCGTCCGTCGGCGATGACGCCGCCCCGGTCGGCGATCCAGTCTTCGTCACGGAACAGCCCGGAGTCGTTGGCCATGTGGAACATGGAGAGGAAATCGACGCCCCAGGGGTTGTGGGCGGGGTGGCCCTCGGCCTTGGTCTCGTTGATGAGGACGCCGACGGTGGAGTGGATGGTGGCGGTGACGTTCGCTGAGCCAGCCAGTCGGAAGAGCGGGGCGGTCAGCGTGTTTGGGTTGATGGCTGCGATCTCCGCCGTCGTGAGCTCGTACCTTCGCATGGGATCATCGATCAGCTCTGGATGGGTGATGTAGCCCGTGAACGCCGCCCGCTCGGCCGGCGCATCGCGACCGCTCAGGATGGCGATCGCGAACTTCACCTTGTTCGTGATCGCTGGGAAGATCCGTTCAATCTTCACTCCCTGACGCTCGTGCGACTCGTTCTCGAAGCTGTAGTAGGCAGCGAGACGCTTCTCCTTGATCAGGTGGGCGAAGAAGTCCGCGTACGTCTTCCCGGTTGCTAGGCCCTCCTGCAGAATCACTCCTACTCGGCCACGTCCGTTGATCCCATCCATGAAGTGGTTCGCGAATAGGGCGTATAGGTTCACGTCACCCACTCCGCCGAATGGGAAGCGTCCGCTCGCGGCGGCGTAGTTGGATGCGGCGGCTGCCGTTTGCAAAGCGCGGTCCCAGCGGGCAGCGAGGGCTACGTCCGGGGAGCTTGGCGACGACGGCAGGGCGGCGATCATCTTGTTGCGGATGGCGGCGGTTCGAGCGCCAGCGATATCAGGTCGACCGTTGGCCTTGAACCACTCCTCCGTCTGGACCTTGATCCGCTCCCAGGGCGGGTTGCCGACCATGCAGTCGAAGCCGCCCCGCTCGTGGATGTCGGGAAACTCCAAGTACCAGTGGAAGAACGCGTGGGTGTGCTGCTCGCGGATCGTGGCCTGCACGCCGGTCCGGTCAGCCGCAGGTAGCCCGTCGTAGTGGCTGTCGTAGAAGACGTCGAAGGGTTGGTCGTCTGCAGCCGCGGTGTCGGCGGTCTTCGGCATCGTCCAGCACGCCATCCAGGCGTCCGCGCGTAGGCGCTCACGTTGGAGGCTCTCAGTGCCGCCGAAGCGGATCCACGCGTCGCGCTTCGCCGCGAGGTCCTTCGGGGTGGCGTCATCCATCACCGCGATCCCGCGGCTCTTGGTGGCGAGGTCGCCGATGTCGATGCTGGCCGTGCCCCCGGACGCGAGGAGGCTGGCCTGGCCAGACCGGCGCTTCTGGTTGTCCTTCTTCAGTGCAGTGACGGCGGATGCCAGGTCACCGTGGAGGGCGGAGAACGCGGCGTCGGGGACACCGCCGGTGCCCCACTTCTTCCCAGACGCCTGACTGGTCTCCCACTCGATCATGTCGGGGTCGAACCCGATGCCGAGCAAGGCGTTGCCGTGCTTGAGGTGGTGGTCGAGAAAAGTGAGGGGCTGGCCGGGGACGTGGCACTCGAGCCAGATCGCGACCTTGGCGAGGGTGACGGCCGGGGGGTTGACGTCGACGCCGTACAGGCACCGGGCGGCGACGTCGCGGAACGCCTGGTTGACCGCTTCGGGGGCGGGTTCGGGTTCGCTGGTCCGCACCGTGGCGAGGTGCTTCGCGAGCCGCATCCCGGCGCCGACGAGGAAGTGCGCCGACCCCATGGCCGGGTCGCACACCGTCATCGCCAGGATGGCGGCCTCTCGGTCGGCCGGGTCCTTGCCCGCGGCGGCCAGCCGGTCCTCGACGACGGGGTCGAGGGCATCGTCGAGGACGCGTTCGATCAGGGATGTGGGGGTGTAGTAGCTGCCGGTCTTCTTGCGGTCAGATCCGCTGGTGCGGCCGAGGGTGAACGTGCGGGTCTGGGTGTCCAGGGTGGGGATGATCTCCAGCAGTGACTCGTAGACCGCGCCGAGCTCCTCGGAGCCCATGGCGTCGTAGTTGATGCGGTTCAGGACGCCGTCGCGAAGGACGTAGCCGAGCCGTCGGAGCGCTTCGTAGTAGCGACGGTTCGTGAGGGTTGTGCCGTGCAGGTGCGGGGTGGCGTCGGTGGACCAGAGGTCGCCGAGGAGGGCGGGGATGTCGAGGGCGGGCTGGCCGTCGGGGTCGGCGAACCAGGCGGCGACCTGGCGATGGGCGTGCCAGGCGTCGGGGTGGTTGCCGCCGAGGTGGCGGCGCGCGCGGTCGCGGAGCTGGGCGGAACCGTAAAGGTCCCGGTACAGCGCCTTCTTGTCCGGGTCGGCACCGGTGGGGAACAGCAGATCGCGGTCGTCGAGGGTGAACCAGAAAACGTGTTGGTAGGCGACGTACAGCAGCTCTCGGAACAGGGCAGCGGCGTCGAAGTCGGCGTCTGGGCCGTCGGTGGCGTCGAGGGCCGCGCGGAGGGCGGCGTTGGCGTGGTGCTCGATCAGGCCCTGGCCGAGTTCGGCGATGGCGGTCTCGACGCCGGCTTGGAGGTCGTCGAGGGCGGCGACGCCGGTCTTCACGGCGTGGGCCTGCCAGGTCTCGGCGATGCAGTCGGCGGGCTGGGCGTCGTCGGGGTGGGTGAACCGGGTGGCGTGGACGGCGCGCCAGAGCAGCTCGAAGTCGCTGTAGGACTCGGTGTCGAAGATCGCGGGGAGGTCGAACTCGATGTAGGCCTGTCGGGCCATCGCGGCGTTGTCGCGGACCAGTCTGAGGGTGAGGCCGTTGGTGATGACGGCCCACAGGTGTCCGTCGGTGCGGTTCAGGTAGTCCTGGACCAGCGAGTGGGGCGACTGTGTGGTGGCGCCGTGGACGCCCTTGGAGCGCCGGTCCAGCGGTGCGCCGGCGGGGACGGCGTGCACGGGCACCTGGTCGTGGTGCATGTGGCTGATCGGGTAGGTGTCGGCCGGGTCGTCGGGGTCGGCGCTGTCGGCGATCAGGCCGCCGACGACCTGCTCGGGGGTGTAGCCGAGGACGGTGAGCAGGTGGGTGGTCCAGGTCTTCCAGGTGAAGTCATCCGTGCCGTACCGCTCGCCGTCGGTCTCGACCTTGGCGGCGTGGCGTTCGCTGAACTCCTCCCATGCGGCCTTCAGCAGCGGCCACTGGCCGCGGGTGACCTCGGGGATGTCGCTGCGGCGTGGCAGGCCGTAGGCCTCTGGGGAGGTGGTGGCCTTGGGGAGGCTGGCAGGGTCCTCTGCGAGTGCGACGAGGAGGTCGGCACCCCACAGGCCGCCGCTGACGGTGACGGCGGACAGCCGTGCAGCCGTGCGGCTCACGACCTGTCTCCTGCGGGGACGAGGCAGGTGATGGCGAGCACGTCGGGCTGCGGGTGGGGGTGGACCTCGGCAGAGCCCAGGCCACGCCGTTGCTGGTCGATGGCGGTGCGGGCTGCGAGGTGCTGCTCCTCCAGCAGCGTGGCCCGCTGCAAGGTGGCTTCCTCGATCAGGGGTGCCCATGATCCTGTGATGCGGGAGAGTGCCTGTTCTGCGATGCGGTGGCGGTCGCTGTCGGGCAGGTTGCCGATGGGCGTGGCACCGGTGAGCTGCTGCACGTGGACGTGGTCGATCAGGCTTCCGGCGGTGATCCCGATGACGTGGACGTCCTCGACGAGGTGGGTGGCGGCCTCGGTGCGGTAGGTGCCGTCGTCCTGGCGGATGCGCCGGCGGGTGTCGAGGTCGAAGCGGAACCGCAGGGTGAGCAGCCAGGTGCGGGCGTCGACGGTGTCGGTGAGGGTGACGCCGAGGCGTGCGGCCGGCCGGTCGGTGGCGCGGACGTGGCGGTCCATAGCGGGGTCGGTGATGTGACGTGCGAGGGTGGCGACGAACGGGTGGGTGCGGGGGAGGACGACGCCGGTCTGGTCGCCGTAGACGATCGGCGCGGGGTGGGCGAGGCGGACGTCGAGCTGGGTGAGGGTGTCGCGTCGCCTGCCGAGGGTGGCGGCGAGGTCGGCGTGGGCGGCGGGGCCGATGCCGTCGAGGCCGAGCCGGAGGGTGGCGGCCGGCCGGTTGGGGTCGGCGGCGTCCTCGGCGGGGCCCTTGGCGGTGCCGCCGAGGGTGGTGATGGCGGTGCGGAGGAACCGTGCGACGTCGGTGGGGGTGCCGATGGCGGCGTCGACGGCGTCGGTCATCTCCGCGACCTCGGTCGGTCGGATGGTGTTCTGGGCGAACTTGGCGCGGGACCGGCGTTCGCCGTCGGCGACGGTCCACTCCAGCTCGCGTTCGGTCTGCTGCTCCCAGCGGTCGAGGGCGGCGTCGAGCTGGAAGGTGAGCTGGGTGGCCTCGATCTCGCCCAGCCACTCGGAGAACGCCAGGGAGATGATCTCACCGGTGATGCCGGGCACGGGGATGGAGAACCCCAGCCGGTTCTTGATCGCACGGTGCTTGTTGATCAGGTGCTCAGTGATGAACGGGTCCAGGGTGGGGAGGCCGCCGCGCATCGTGCCGATGCGGATCTCCTCAGCGGGTTGGCCGTACCGGTCGACGCGGCCTTCGCGCTGTTCGAGACGGGTGGGGTTCCACGGCAGGTCGTAGTGGATCACGGCGTCGAACCGGTCCTGCAGGTTGATGCCCTCCGACAGGCAGTCGGTGGCGACGAGGATCCGCTTCTCGTGCCCGCCGAGCTCACGGACGTCCTCGGCGCGAACCTCGGCAGGCGTGGCTCCCGTGACGGCCGTGACGGTCACACCGCGGATGCCAGCGAGGTGCTCGGCGAGGTACTCGGCGGTGGCGATGAACCGGCAGAAGAAGATGGGTGAGCGGCCGCGGGCGATGAGGTCCTTCGCGATCCGGAGCGCGGTGGCGAGCTTGGGGTCCTTCTTCGGGCCGGACAGGGCATCGAGCCGGTCGGCGAAGCGGGTGAGCCGGTCGGTGTGGTCATCCTCGACTGCGGCACCGGCCTCGATGTCGTCGGCCTCGGCAGAGTCCAGGTCGGGGTCGGCGACGCGGGCCTCGCCGAGATCGTCGACATCTTCAGGAGTGGGGGCGGTCTCGGGGTCGGCCAACCCCGACCGCTTGCGGAGGGTCGCCGACCCGGCAGCTGGGGAGGACCCGAGGGCGCGGACGAGGCCGAGCATGGTCCACCACCACACGCGTTCGGTGCGGGCGTCACCGGTGGTGCGGGCGGCGTCCAGCGCAGGGCGTGCCCACTCGATGACGTCGCGGATGAGGTCGCCGAGCTGACTGGAAGGCTCCCACTCGCCGTCGTCGGAGGCGAGCTCGACGCGGGTGGGGAAGTCGGTGTCACCGAGGTAGTCGGCCACGTCGATGCGCTTGCGGGCGACGAAGTGGCGGGCCAGCAGCCCGCGCTCGTGCTCGGTGAGGTCTAGGTCGGTGTCACGCGTCGCGAGGTGCGGGTGGAGCAGCGCGATGAGGCTGCGGAACGCGCCTTCCTTGCCGGAGTGGGGGGTGGCGGTGACGAGCAGCAGGTGGCGGAGGGGTTCGTCGGCGAGGGCGCGGAGCAGCTCGTTGCGACGGTGCTTGCCGGTGCTGGCGGTGTCCTTGGCGCACAGGTGCGCCTCGTCGACGATCACGAGGGACGGGGCGGCCTGGGCGTACTCGTCGCGGCGGCGGCGGGACTTGACCCAGTCCAGCGACACGACGGTGATGGGGTGACGGTCGAACAGGCTCTCCCCGGTCGCGAGGCCGCGTTCGAGCGAACGGACGGTGCCGGGGCCGACCTTGACGGCGTCGAGGTGGAACTTGTCGTGGAGCTCGGCGACCCACTGGTCGGCCAGGTGCGGTGGGCAGACGATGGAGATGCCGTCGGTTTCCCCGGTGACGTACAGCTCGTTGGCGATCAGCAGCGACTCGATGGTCTTGCCGATGCCGACGTCGTCGCTGATCAGCATCCGCACAGCCGGGTGGGCGTCGTCGTCGGGGGCGGTGACGAGCCGGAGCGCCATCAGCAGCGGGACGAGCTGGTAGGGGCGGGGGTGGACGGCGATGCGGCCGAAGCCGCGGAACGGCCCGGCGGGGTCGGTGACGCCGATCCGGAAGGCATCGCGGAGCAGCTGGGCGTCGGCGGAGGTGCCCAGGTCAGCGACGGTGGGCGGCTCGAAGGCCGAGCTCCTGACGGGGGGCTGTTCGAGAGCGGGGATGATCCCGATGACGTCGTCGTCGGCGCCGGCGATGGGACGCAGGCGGAGCAGGTCGTCGGTGGAGCCGGACTGCACGACCCAGTCGCGGTCTCGGGCGGTGACGATGCTGCCGACGGCGAAGACGGGTGCGGTCTCGACGGTGGTCATGTCGATGTTCCGAAGATGTCGGCGTTGTCGTCCATCAGCTTGGTCCACGCGTCGTCGGTCGAGTCCTCGGGGTAGTGCTCGGTGCAGGCTCTGAACCGGATGACGTGGTAGCCGGCGTCCTCGACGTCCTCGGTGCGGGCGGCGTCGATGTGCTCCTGACCGCAGTGGGGGTGTCCGTCGATGAAGATCGCGACCTTCATGCCGACCTCGGGGACGAAGAGGAAGTCGGTCTGCACGCCGCCTTCGTCGACCAGACGCTGTCCGGCGTCGGGGACGTTGCGACCTTGGGCGTCGATCAGGTCGAGCAGCCGCTTCTCCTGCCCGGAGTCGGTGCCGTTGCGCAGCGCGGCGAGCTTCTCTTCTCGGGTCCCGACGAGCACGTCGCCGGGGGTGCTGGTCGGGGTGGCGGCGACGAGCTCGGTCGGGGCGCTGGTGGTGGCGCTGAGCAGCCGGATGAGCGAGGTCTTGATGCCGTTGCCGTCCTCGTCATTCTTGCGGTCCATCAGCTTGTGGTCGGGCTGGTTGGCGTAGGAGAGCAGGCAGTCGTAGCAGGCGGCCTCACAGTCGTCCCGGCGGCCCGTCGCGCGGCCGGCGTCGGCCCACCCGTCCTCTGCGGCTGTGTCGGGGGTGTAGTGCATGCGTCGCAGCGCCAGGTCGGCGAGGCCGGCGACGGCGTGGGGCTGCTCGACGAGTAGGCGCAGCACGCCGGCGCCGCCCTCGGCGGCCTCGTAGACCATGAACGCGTCGCGCTCGGCGTCGGTGCGGGTTGGGAGCGGCTCGGTGGCGAGCTCGGCGTCCTCCAGCTGGTAGGCCTCTCTGACCGCGGCGGCGAAGGCCGACTCGAACGTGGCGAGCCAGCCTGCGCGCTCGTGGCCGTCGGCGATCGACTGGAGCCCGTCGAGCGGACGGACGACGAGGGTGTTGCGGTGGTCCTGGACGAACGGGACCACGAGGTGGACGGTGGTGCTGTTCGACGTCGGGTCGTCAGAGGCCTTGGCGGCACCGGTGTCGGCGTCGACCTCGTCCTTGGGTGACCCCTGCCAGCGGCCGGTGGCCATGTCGAGGTGGAACCCGTCGACGGTCATGTCGGCTCGCCGGGTCCAGCCGAGGTTGAGGCGGGTGAGCGTGGCCGTGGGGGCGTACGTGAGCTCGAGCAGATCGGTGCCGTCGGCGGCGGTGACCGTGGCGCGGGTGGCGTCGACCTTGTCGGCGGCGCGGCGGGCGAACGTGAAGCCGGTGCGGATCTCGTAGCCGAGCCGGGTTCGTTCCTCCTCGTCGGAGGAGATGTTCTGCACCTTCGAGGTCGACACCGACGCCATGCGGAACAGGTTGGTCCACTTGCGGGCCGCGGCGAGGTCGGCGGTGCAGGCGATGCAGGTGTCGAGGCTGGTGGCGTCCTCGTGGCCGTAGAAGTGCCCGCAGGTGGTGCACATGGCCGCGTGGCGGGTGATCGCGGCGGCGCCGTCGTCGCGGATGGCGTCGGCGTCGATCGGCATCATCACGCGGGTGACGCGGTAGCGGGAACCGTTGTGGTAGATCAGCGTCTTGGGGCCGAACTCGCTGATGGCGAGGAACCTCGGACGGGTGATGGTGGGGAGGCGGTCGTCGTCGGTGCGGCGTTGGGGGATGAACGCCGACAGCGGGAGGCGGGGGAAGGAGTAGCCGGGCAGGAACCCCTCAGATCCGAAGTAGCGGTAGGAGTAGAAGTCGCTCGCGAACCCGCCGTCGGCGTGGAGGAGGGCGAGCTGCGCCTTCGCCTCGCGGGAGGCCTTCTCGGCGGCCTTCTGCTCGCGCTTGGAGATGCCCTGGGTCAGGGATCGCTCGTGCATCTGGTCGGCTTGGATCGACGCGGCCTTGTACATCTCTCGCCAGCGCTCGGTCGCGTGCCAGAAGTTCTCCGCGGCGGCGTCGATGACCTGGTCGGTCCACTCCGGGTCGTCGACCCACCACGACGCGGTGGCGAGCCCGTCGACGCGGCCGAGGACCTGCTTGGCGATCGCCAGTGCCCGTGATCGGGCACTGGCCTCGTCGAGCTCGGCTTCAAGCGTCTCGACGAGCCCGAAGGTGGGGGCGTTGCCGTAGTCGCGGGTGATGGTGAGGATGTCGTTGGCCAGTGACGAGCCGAGGTTGGCGCCGGTCTCGGCGAGCCAGATCGCGTGCACGTGGGAGCGGACGAGGTCCTCGTTGAGCAGGTCCAGGTGGGGGGCCTGGACGACGCCGGAGACCATCTGGATCGGCTTGTTGAAGTAGAACTGGTCGTGCGGGGACTTGTTGGAGCAGTAGGTGACGACGAGGGCGGCCTGGCCGGACCGGCCGGCACGGCCGGACCGCTGGGCGTAGTTGGCCGGGGTCGGTGGGACGTTTCGCATGCCGACGACGTTGAGGCTGGAGATGTCGATCCCGAGCTCCATCGTCGGGGAGCAGAAGAGCGCGTCGAGGTCTCCGCTGCGGAACCGGTTCTCGCGTTCCTCACGTTCGTGGGAGTCGACTTGTGCGGTGTGCTCCCGCGCCTCGAGGCCAACGAGGCCGACGGCGATCGAGTCGTAGAACTCGCGGAAGAACTCGTTGATCGCGGCGTCCGCGTCGGGGTCGGCGTCTGACGGGGCGTTGGGGACGCGGAGCAGGTCGCGTTCGGGCAGGCCGCTGCCGGGCTTCCACTCGATGAACGAGCCGTTGACGCGGAGCAGGTCGGCGCCGTCAGAGGCCTTGCCGTCGGCCTTGAGGTACTGGGCGTCCTGCAGGACGTTCAGCAGGTGGGTGAGCGTGTCGGCGAGGGTCTCGCCCTTGAGGTGCTCGTCGGGGATGCCGTGCCGGGCGAGCCACTGCCCGAAGGAGGACTGCGGGGTGATGTAGCGCCAGTTCGGGCCGTCGGCGTC
>JACLAD010010896.1_pt1 | contig 15697 bp, 14 predicted proteins | sample 8027901 | NCBI WGS metagenome assembly JACLAD01 (sample SAMN15725071, study PRJNA655200) | protist metagenome | isolation source: fluorescence activated cell sorting (FACS) single amplified genomes of... | place: Spain: Blaines Bay Microbial Observatory, Mediterranean Sea | collected 2016-07-05 | reverse complement strand
CGCGAGGAGGAGCGCTGGCACATAGGAAGGTGAGGGCGCATCATCATCAGCATGTGAATAAGAGGTAGGTGATATTTCGATTGTGATATGTATAGATAATAATGATCCATTCATGATTTTCGTTTGTATCTGTGGTTCAGTAAAATAATTGTTTTTGTCATCATGATTAAAATGATACGGAGGAGATCGTTCGCGACGTTTAATCCCAAGCCTGTCCAGCATAATCCTTCTAGCTCGTCTTCATCTTTTGGAGTTGGGTCGCGGGAGCTGCTTTTACAATTAGTGAAATGTGTAAAACGTGCAGATGTGAACAACGCGCGTGTCGCAATCTTAAAATGGAGGCAGAATCATGGTCGGCCAACGGTCCAGGCGTATTTCGCGGCAGTTGCGACGCATTGCGCGGGGAGGGATGAGCGCGGTGCGTTGCAGCTGATAGAACAGATGGAAAATGATGGGCATGAAGTGCCACCTAGATGTTGGGCGGCGGTTTTACACGCGTTATACCGCCAGAGAAAGTTATCCCGGTTGTGGGAGACATACCAGCACATGCGTACGAGTAAACTAGTACCACCAAATGTCAGTGTATTGTTAGTGATGTTGCGTGCCTGTGCGGTGAGGCATGATGCGGATATGGCGAGCCAACTCAAAGCAGATGCCGATTCTTCAAATTTACAGTTGCCACCGGCATTTTATAGCACGTTGTTGCGGGTGTATTCAACGAGGCGGACTCATTTTGGGAAGACGTTGGAGACGCATGCAGAATTACGTGCGTTATGTAATTCACTTGGGATTAGTGTTCCGCGTGGCGCAGGGGTGTACGCCTTGCGCGCGTGCGCAGCAGTTGAGGACCCAAGCGCGGCAAGGAAGGTCGCAGCTGCGCATTCCCCGCTGCCATTATCCGGGTATTACTGCCTGCTCGCTTCGTTCGCCGGACATTGCGAGCGATCCCATAGTGTTGCCAGCCTCCGTGAGGTATGGGCGATTCTATGCTACATGCAAGCAAACAAGATCACAATCAAAACGAAACATGTAAACCAGCTTGTCCGCGCATACATCGGCTGTGCGGAGCTTGATGAGAAGTTCCTCGACCACGCAGTTGACATGCTTAAATCCGGATTCGACCATTTTAAATGTAAGCCCGACGCATCCACCTTCGATTACCTCTTCAAGGCTTGCAACGAGCGGGAAGATTGGGATAAGTACCTCCTCCTCTGGGAATACATGCATGCTCAGCTCAACATCCGCCCCATGCCTCGCTTCTACCATGACGCTCTCGACGTCGCATTCCAAACAAGGGAACCAGCTACTATGCTGTACATCGCGCGGACCATGTACAGCCATCAAATCATGCCTCGTGACATCGCACTGCAGCAGTTGACCGCAGCAAGTAAGGTATCACCAGGTTTATCTAAAACTGTCGATCTCTTCACACCATTGAAAGAAGTTATCGCAGATGTTAAATTATCGAAGAACACTGAAAAATTGAAGATCATCGCACAAATGGAGAAAGCATTTGGCGTTGTTCCACTTTTAGAAATATTGCCAATGAAACTTGCAGCGACGTCCCGGAATGATGGCAGGCTTTTTGTCGGTTCAAAGAAATCCTCATCATCTATGATCTGATGCGAATAAAGCATGAAAAAAAAGATTTCTTTGTGAATTGAAAAAGAAAAAAGTACACAATGGCGAAGGCATGCCGTACTCAATACTTGTCCACCATTATTTTTCATCTTTCTTAACCCAGCTCGAATTTGCATTACGAGATCGACAGACGTTTCTCAAACAAAAATACAATGATAAGCAGACGATCTCACTCTAATGAACAAAAAATATCGCATACTAACGCAAGCAGTAAAGACTTCCTGGTCTGACGACTCACACGCGGGAATTGTAATCTTAGGTTTGGTAGTAATACTTCCCTCATAAGCCATTTCGAATTGAAAACGATCGAACTGCGATTGGGAAACCAAATACCTACAAACAAAACTATAATTTCAAATCAAATGCAAACACAAGAAAATATTTTTTCAACAAATACGGCGGCTGCCAATATTGCACGGTGTTGTTAGCCAACAGACATTTCCAAGCGTTTGAACATTTGGCCTGCGTGCATTTCTGAGCTTTCAAACAACTCGGGTTTAAGATCGATTGGATAGATGGATCGTTCTTCATCATGTCTTGCATCTGCTGGTCAAACGGCAGGTGTGACATTGTGCTGTTAGAGACACCTGCATTTGTGGTTAACCCGCTTGGGTCCTGGAATTGTTGGGCGTTGGCCCAATACGCACTGTCGACGATACTATACACGTTCATGCTCTTGCTGAAGTTGGTACGCAGCTGCGGCATGTACATCATTGCAGCGCGGCCACCAATGCTGCAGCCGGTCAAGAGCAGCGTTGGGAGGGCAGTGTTCATTGTCGCTGGTTTGATTGCGGGAGTAGAATCTGTTGTGGTGTCATCCGTAACAGCCGGGATGAGGGTGTTACCGCTACCATCTGTTTTCAATGGTTTGGACGGTGCAGCTGTTTTGGGAGTTGGGGCAGGACCGGCGACTGCAACCGGCGTGACTACTGGAGTGGGTGTTGGGACTTGTGCGGTGGGTTTAGGCTTAGCAACGGGGCCAGTAGCAGTGCTAACAGCGGCGGCAGACGTGGAGGCCGTGGGTGTGCATAAACCGCATGCTGCTGGACAGTTTTGATTGACCGCGGCCATATCCTTCGCTGTGTATTGGGTATGCTGCGCTGTACCACAGGTATAATTCACCCATTCAGCGCATGAATAATTCTTCGCATCTTTGAATGACGGGCTGTCAACGCATGATGGATCGGTGGTCGTAGTAGGAGCCGCGCGATGCCGGCTTGGGATAGTTTTATCTTGAAGCAGCCGCTCATCACGAATGGCGGGTCGGACGGATGTGGTGGTCTTACCCATACCCTTATTTTGCAAGAATTTGATGGCAGCATTAAATACTTTTCTCCCGCGGAATTGATATGTCACGTAATCGGGTGTTCCCTTGGTAGCATTTGGCATTGAAATCTTCATCGTGTAGTCGCCGAGGTACCCATCACTGGTGCAATACTTTAATACTGCTACGTTGGCATTTTTCGGATAAACCATCTGGTCGGGCCCGTTGCTGGTTGAATCAGCGAGGATACCGCCGAACTGCTTAGTCTTCGTATACATTTTACTACTGCTACTCGCCCCATTCTTGGTAAACCTCTCCCTACAGCCGTTTTCGGTGGTACACCAGCCACCTCCCGGAAGGTACAACACCCAGAAATTGGTAGATTTACCCTGCGAACCTGTGGAACTGCTATAATCGACACTTGTGTAGATGACCGCGGGAGTGCCATCATTGCACACCGCGCCCTTATCTGTTGTGTTCAAATAATTTCGGTAGAACGTACGTGTTGGACCAGTTGATCCAGCACTATTATCACGTTCAAATTCATTTATACTCTGCGCGAGATGCTGATAGTCGATATTTTCAGCGTGTATACTTGTGTGGATGTCCTGTCCGTTGGTGATGAGAGGAAATAATAATGATTTCATCATGACTGAATTTAATGGTAATTATGAAATAATGCAATACTATTTAGATTATAGACCGAAAGAAATCTGTACACAGGAATGTATAATTACGCAATAATTATTCAACAATCAAACTACCACATACAGATCGACAAAATGGTGATTCACAGATGCTTTACATTTAACACGAAAAATTGTTTGAATCGACGCTAGTTTTTATCAAGATAATTACAACAAATAAGAGACGTCACCTATTTGCTTGGGTGCAAGTGATGGCGCACGCTGGGCTTGTGCGCCGAAGCGGATCTCTTGTGGGATTTTCCCTTTCCAGATTTGGACGATCGAACGCGCTCAGCCGCGGGCGCAACGCCTGAAGACGCTGCTTGTACCTGTGGTTGACTTGCTTGGCTTGCTTGACCTGCAGATGCTGCAGGTGCTACTGGGGCAGAGGCTGGTGTAGGAGCCGGAACACTTGACTTGCCCATTGCGAACTCAATAACTTTCTTAACACTTCTCTTACATGCACTGCACGAAGAATTACCACTACCCTGACAGCACTGCTTGTGGTTCTGTGTGCAACAATCCGGACCGTGACCCTCAGTGCAAGTGCCAAGCACGACGGAAGTGATGATGGCAGCAGTGCATTCGCAAACATCACAATTTGGTGAGCCATCCGTATCCTTTGTGCAGCAATCTTTTTGGTTGTCTGCGCACAGATCGGCTGCTCCAGATGGGGTGGGCTTCTGCATTGCTTTGATACCAGTATAGACCTTTGCGCTGCATTGGTTCATTTGAACTATACCGTTAGCAATGTTGGTGCATGCACTGCAATCGGCATCACCGCTGGAGTCACTTGGACAACACACGGATGAGAGATTGTCGCAGCATTCCTTGCCGGTTGTACACTTACCTGAAGCCATGTCGGCAGTCATGTTCTTGGTACACATGCCATTGACGACTTCCTCGCACTTGCTGCAATCCCCACTGGCGGCGCAACATGTACTTTTGTACTGGTTGCAACAGCTGCTGCCGCTGCACAAGGGATTCTCTGCAGCTAATCCTGCTTTGATTTCTTGTTGACAAAGGATGGAATTCACCACTGCGGCGCACGCATCGCAATTGGGTGTGGTGGTGTTGTCCGTGGTGCTGGCAGTGCAACAATCTGATTTATGCAACTTGCAACAACCGGTTCCTGTTTTGCAATTCTTTTGTTGAATAGATGAGGTGACCAAAGCTTTGCACTGACCACTTGCAGGCGCGGGAGTGGGAGCTGGTGGCTTAGTAGTGGTGGCTTCCGCATGCGTATGGGTGCGCGCTTTCGCGTTCTTCTTTGCGGATTTGATCTTCGTTGGGGGTGTTACTTGCCCTTGTCCAGTGATTGGAATCTGTCCATTTGCTTGGCTTTGACCCTGACCTTGCTGGCCTTGACCTTGCTGACCTTGGCCTTGCGAAACTATTGTTGCTCCTGCACTGCTATCAAGCGGGAGGCCGCCGCTTACAGAACCTCCCGACTGCGCTTGTGGTTGAGCCACGGTATCCAACGGTGCTTGTGGTTGTGCCGCCGGGGCAGATGCCGGTTGAGCTGGCGCTTGTGGTTGTGTCGCCGGGGCAGATGCCGGTTGGGCCGGGGCTTGTGGTTGTGCCATGCCTACTGCCGTTCCATCCAGCTGAGCCTGAGCGGTCAGCTTGCACTGTTGGCAAGCCGTTTCGGAAGTACCTGTGCAGCAAATCGAGCTGTACAATTGGCAACACGTAGCTGCACTATTGCATTTGTTCGCTGTAAATCCTAATGTGATCGAGGTCGCACAATTATTTGATTGTTGGCCCTGTCCAGCTTGACCATTTGAGCCCTGGGAACCCGTCGGACGACCAGCTCCTTGGCCTTGCGACCCTTGACCTTGAGGTGCCCCGCCTTGACTACCCGCCGGGCGACCGGCTGCCTGGCCGCCTTGATTTTGTCCGCCAGAATTTCCGCCTTGGCCTGATGATCCTGTGGCAGTAGCGCTTGGATCATAATTGATTGCGGGAGGCATTTGCTTGATTTTGCTCGCTTTGCCTGACTTTTTACCTCCTTTCTTACTAGTAGCGTCATTGACCATGGCGATGCATTGGGTGCAGTTCTTATCATTGTCAGGACAGCAGAACATCTCGTTGGCTTGGCAGCATCCAGCCCCCTTGCATTTACCCATTGACATCATCTGCATGATAGCATCACCGCATACTTCTCCCATGACAGCTTCACACTTACTACAATCGCCACCGCTACAACAATCCTTCGGGTTTTTACTGCAACAAGAGGTACCGGAGCAGGCGCCAGATTGAAGACCGGCCTCAATCTTGTCGGGGCAGGTTTGGGATTGGACGATTTGATTGACGATGTCTTTGCAAGTGTTGCAATTGCTTCCCTCGCAACAAACCTTTTGATTTGTTTTGCAACAGTCCATACCAGAGCATTTCTTACTCTCCATGTCTTCATATATCTTCGCTCCGCACACCACGGCTTTCGCAAACGATTGGCACTTGGTACAATTGCCACCATCGCAGCAATCCTGGGCGTTTTGCTGACAACACTCCTGGCCTTTGCACAATCCAGCTTTCATACCACCAACGACCTTCGAACTGCAAACCATCGCTTGGACAGCATCAGAACACTCCGTGCAATCACCGTTTTTACAGCAATCCGATTTGTTCAACTGGCAACAGTCTCCACCGCTGCACTTTCCATTTTGCAGACCAATAACGATCTTGTTCGTGCACGCGTCGTTGGTGCCGGTTGGGTCGTGATGCTGCACAGCGAAGAGCTTGTGGAGATGCTTCTTACCAGAATTCTTCTTGGGTTTGGGGGTAGACGTTTTCTTGTCGTCTTTCTTGACCGCAGCGACGACTTGATCGACAAATTTCTTGCAGGTGGAGCAATCCTTGTCCTCGCAACAGAACATTTCATGCTGCTGGCAGCAATCCGCACCGCCTTTACATTTTTTGTTGTCCATGGCCTGGCCGATAGCATCGTGGCACACCTCATTCATGACCTGTTCACACCGGGAGCAATCACCACCAATGCAGCAAGATGCTTTGCTCTTATGGCAGCAGCCCGTACCAGTGCAATTACCGGATTTAAGACCGGCACTGATGCTGTCGGGGCAGGTTTGAGATTGGATGATTTCCTCGACGATGTGGTTGCAGGAATCGCACTTGTCTTTACCAGCGCAACAGATGTCTTTGTTTTGTTGACAACAATCATTCCCGCTGCAGACTTTACGTTCCATGTCTTGGTACACCTTGGCACTGCATACCACTTGATTGACGAAATCCAAACATGTCGTACAATTCCCATCCTTACAGCAAGTGGATGAATGTTTCGAGCAGCAATCGCTGCCGCTGCAGCTCCCACTTTTAAGACCACCGATGACTAAAGCGCTGCACATCATGCCGGCGACTTTGTCCGTGCACTCATCGCATTTCCCATCCTTACAACATTCCTTTTTGTTAGCTTCACAACAATCGGCACCGGTGCATTGCCCATCCTGCATACCGGCAACGATCTTTGCGGTGCAAGCATCCTTAGCACCACCGGGGTGGGAAGTTTCTGCGAATTTGGCGTGGATGTGGTAGAGCTTGTCCGGATGTTTGCTAGACTTGGTTTTGGCAGAACCAGAAGTGAGCTGGTTGACCATCGCATTGCATTGCGAGCAGGATTTATCATCCGAGGAGCAGCAGAACATCTCATTAGCTTGGCAACATCCAGAACCCTTGCATTGTTTGGATGCAAGCATAGACATCACAGCATCCTGACAGATACCCACCATGGTCTCCTCGCACTTTTCTTGCATCCCCGCACAATTATCCTTGTTCTTCTTACAGCATTCAACGCCGGAGCAGGTGCCGGTGCGCAATCCCTCTTCAAGCTTACTTGAACAGCCCAACCACTTGGTCACATTCTTCACTGTGCCCTCGCAGTCGCTGCAGTCAGAACCGTTGCAGCAGACGTTTTTATGTGCCTTGCAGCATCCAGCAGCGTCTTTGCACTGCTTCTGTTGGATGTCGGAATAGAGGGATGCGACGCAGGTTGTTTTTTGAACGAATGTATTGCAAGCTGTGCAGTTGCCGGACGGGCAGCAGTTCTTCTGGTTCTCGGAACAACACTCATTCCCACTGCAACTGCCAGATTGCAAACCATCAAGAGTCTGCGCCTCGCACATACTAGCCTGAACCTCAACCTCGCATTGATTGCAGCTGCCCCCCTTGCAACACTCATCCTTATTCATCTGACAGCAATCCGCCCCACTGCATGACCCCTTGGTCAAACCGGAAATAATCTTCGCACCACAGCCATTCATGTTCGGATCCGTCTTTTCAGTGAACATGCGATGAATCATATTAAACGACTTGTGGTTGCCCTTACCTTTGCCCGTTTTTGGCGCGTCCTTCTTTTCGGCATGCGGATTCTTGGGATACGGATTGCAGCTACAATTCAAACCTTCAAAAGAAATAAAAATTGAGGCAAAAAAACAAAATATATTTCAACAACCAAAAGAAAATACCTTGACAGTCAGAGCGGTATTCATGAACACCATTCGGGTTTCTCAAAAACTGTGTCATCACAGTATGCACCGACGGCAAATCCGCCGTCTTCTGAAAGAATCGCTCTCCCTGCCAGGTGCAATGACGAAAACAAGCGCTACTATAAACAGTACTCGACAAGCTATCCATTGCACTACGCATACTCCTACGAAACTCTTGCAATACCTGCGTATCATTTCCATTACTCCTCACCATCCTTGGCACCTCACCACTCATGTTATAATATCCAAACATATACTGCACTTGAAAGAAATCATATTGATGCTCGCTGACAAAGTAGGGCGGCTTCCAGAACTTACTCTGGTATTCTGGCATGATACATTTGTATTTCTCATCCTTATACTTTGCAGCGCATGCCTCATTGATAATATTCTTGTCAATCCCCTCGCTGTCCAATTCGTAAAGCGCCTTAAACTGCTCACCAATAGTCGGCAAACCGGCTTGATTCTTTACATCAATATCCATAGGTGAATCCATCAGTGGTAAGACCTCAACATTGCTGTACATTTCCCGTACTTTTTGAAACCAGTACCCCACACCCGTCGCACCAGCGCTGCACCCACTAACGTACAACTTCTGCTTGTCACTATCCTTACTTCCCAACCCTTTACTCTCCAGAAACTTCAATGCCGCTTTCACAATGACTCTCCCGCGAAATTTCATCAGAACAGTTTCATCACTAATGCTGTTAAACATGTCAAAATCACCAAGGTACGCGTCGCTACTGCAGTAATGCACATACGCAAATTGCGTGCCAGGTGGGAATACACTATCCTTCGGCGCCATAATTCCCGTTACATTGTGCAGAGACGGCGAGTGCTTGCTCGTTGTCCACATATCCATGGCATGCTGACGCATGGTACAGCTGACCTTATCCCAGCACCACCAGCCGCCTTCTAGAAACAAGAACCAATTATTGCTGACCGGATTAGCATGTTCCTTGTTGAAATTAGACGATGTGTAAATATAAGCTGGACTGCCGTCGTTGCACACCGCGTTCTTATCTACTGTTGTAAGATCATTGCGGTACAATGTCCGACTTCCATACTTACCTGTTTCAAATTCAAGTAATTACAATATAAAAACCAAATCACAAGCAATTATTCTACTTGAAAATATTACCTGCTCGATGCTCGCTGCCAAGACCGTCCATAACCCAATCGGGAATCTTTGCCGTTGGATTTCCATCTCCGATGGTATGATCCGCAACTAGCGGTGCGTTTTGTGTTGGCGATGGCTTTTGTGCGGCCTGTGCGCCGAGAATGTATGTCACTGCATGACGCATAGCTAGTATTTTTATTGTTGTATCTATCTTGTGTTTTTTATATGTTGTGAAAATATGTGTGTGGCTTACTTGTGATTGTTGTAGGTTGTGTTCTGGGCAAAATATAAATTCACGAAATCATATCATTAGTGCAAGATATACAATTAATACAAATGTGTGGTATTTTATAACAATTCAATACTGATTTTCGAAATTCCTGTCAATGTTAATAATTATATTGTAATAAATTACTTTAAGTTTTTGAATTCGTCAATACCTTCGTTCAAGATATTAACTGCTTTGACGTTCGTCTCAGCGTCTTCTGCAATACGCAGAGTTCGCCGTAAGCCTCGGATTGCCCTCCGGTTTTGCTCCTGGACTCGTTTGATTTCATTCTCTTTGTCTTCCATGAGAGCCTGGATTGCGGAGACGAGAGCAGTTCGTTTAATGCCTGCGTTTTCTTGGAGGGTTTCCAGGCGGCGGCGGTTGCGATCCTCAAATGCGCAAATTTGATTTGAATAATTGTACATTCTGGTTGCGTACAACTGTACTGTACCTGCTTGCGTTCTTCTCTCTGGGCGTCCATTTCTTGCTGCAATGATTGGCGTTCACGATCACGCTTTTCTTTCGATGATGGGGACAAGGGAACAGGGGGTCCGCGATCCTGCTCCTCCCGTAACTGCCAAATCAAACGCTTCGGCATATTATACTTTTTCTGAGTTCGTAATATTCACTTTCTTGACAGACATGAAATGGTGAACCAAAAAGAGAATTTATAGACCATGTACATATATAATCGTCAACAGGACAGACTATTAATGTTTTCTGTGGCCACAACAGAGCAACTCAACAAGACCATTATGATGGAAAAAACATTATAATTCAACTCTGCCACGGATCTAATTCCGCATATCCATAACATACCCATATAACCACGTAAACCTCAATCTCAAAACCGCTGACCGGATCATGATCCATAACCAACTCTGCCCACAATCACAATCAAACCCGTCACATTCACTCTCATAGTACCTCCTCACGATAGGATTCCTTACAAACTCCCCCACGGCATCCGCAAAACTCAATACCGTGGTGTTCTCAAAAAACATTTCATCACTCCACGTCACACAATGCCTATAACAAGCAGGACTCCACCTAATTCAAACCAAATCGAAATAAAAAAATCATAAATCCAACATCAAAAGAATTTTTTAAAATTTCTTCCTCGGACCCACTGCCTTCAATCCTGCTGAACAACTTCCTGTGCCGCTCCCTGAACTTTCTCAAATACTTGTCAACTTTCTCATCATAAAACTTTCCAACATACCCACCAAGATTATGATCAATTTGAAAGGAATCATACTGGCTGCTCGTCAAAAAATACGGCGGTGAAACAAAATGCATGTAATACTCACCCATTATACACTTCCAACTTTCGCCCTCGTACGAACTCAAACATTCCCTCAATAAAATACTCTCTTCTATCTCGCCCCAATTACTCATCTCTGTAAATCGCTTTACCTGCTGGCCGAACGACCCCACATTCACATCCAACGGCTCTACATCAAGCCAGAAGGCAGAATCAAAAACACCAAGTACATTTACATTACTCCCCTCAAATTTACCCCTCACCTGTTCCAACTGCAGACTTGCCCCTCTCCCGCCGGCACTACACCCACTGAATAATAACGTCTGCGGCGTACCACTCCTACCCAAACCCCGCTCAGTGAGAAATTTAATCGCTGCAAGGGTAACGCGATTACCACGGAATTGTAAATCCAATCCATTATCTGTTTTATATGTAAAATCACCGATATACGCGTCGGACGTACAATACGATATATAGGATACATGCGCATTCTTTGGGTAGATGTTATGGTTATCATTCAAAAATCCAGAGAAGGTCATACGCTCAGGCTTGTCCGTACTCGTCATATAATGAGGGGCATCGCGCCAGCGCTCCTCGCAGGACGCACTGTCATAACACCAATATCCACCTTCGAGGAATAACACCCAATAGTCAGTATCGATAAGTTTAAAATTTGATTTGGTCGTGTAGAGCACCGCTGAACTTCCATCATTACATACCGCTCGCTCATCAATCTCCGTAAGGTTGTACCGATACAAAACGCGTGCTTGGCATATTGTGATGTAAACCAAAATTAGTGATAGCATTTTCTTATCATTAATCTGACATTTACAATAATAGATCGATCAAACAACCATACACAACAATCGAATGAATCACAATTCATGTTGGATCACACCTCCAATCATATTCTTCATCTTCACCAGACCCTCCCATATCCACGTACAAACATACTCCCCCTGCACTTTCACCCATGTGCAAAATTCATTTGTATCACAACAATCGCAATCGAATTGCTCACACAATGGCCTATAGAACTTGCGAGTGTTTGGATCAGTTAAGAATTCCTGCACTGCTTCTTTGAAGGAAGGAAAAATCTTTGAATTTTTCAACGTGAAATCAGCATCGGTGGTGGATACGCAATGTTTGTAGCAGCCTGAAGACCTCGCACTCCCGCTCACATTCCAAATCGCCTCAAGAGACCGCAACCCAAAATCTTCAATATAATTCCACACACTCTTTTGAAGGAAAAATTGAATGTGATAACCAAGATTATGATTCAATTGAAATTGATCCCACTGACTGCTGCTCAAAAAGTACGGCGGCTTTACAAATGGCATTTGGTACTCTCCAAGAATACACTTCCAACTTTCATTTCTATATCTATTTACACACTCTTGTGACAGAATATCCTTCTCTATTTCGACCCAATTACTAATCCTTGAAAACCTCCGCAACTCCTCCCTGAACGGAATGTGCACATCATCGTATGTATCAACATCGATCCACAAAGCTGAATCAAACACCCCCAGCACATCTAAATTATCATTAAACATTCCCCTCACCTGCTCTAAATGATAAGACGCTCCCCTCGCACCAGCACTACACCCAGACAATAACAACGTCTGCTTAACACCTCCACCAAGATTTATATTCTTGAGAAATTGTACCGCAGCGCGCGTGGCTACATTACCCCGAAACTGCAACTGTAATCCATTGTTTGTCGTGAAATTGAAATCGCCGAGGTACGAATCGCTAGTGCAGTAGGATAAAAACGCAACAAATGCATTAGTGTGGACAAGAGTGTCAATCTGATTCAGAAATCCAAAGACTTCAATTTGCCGCGGCCGTCCCTTACTGCTCACAAAATCAGGGTTAGCATTGAATCGCTCCTCGCATGATTCACTATCGTAACAATGACCACCATCTTCTAAATACAAAACAAAATAATCAGTGTTATTTCCAGGTGGAAGCGCATCCGTGTACAGGATGACAGGGCTGCCGTCGTTACACACCGCTCGTGGATCAATTTGCGTCAGGTCATATTTGTGTAGAACTCTCGCGCGTGCTGCTATAAAAAAACTTGAGATTAGAAATGGTATGGTATACATGATAGTTGACTATACGAACGCACGAACGATCGACGAGTGTTGATGTTGACAGAAATATCTCATTAATTTCAAAATAAAACTCACCAATTTTCCGAATGAGGATGCGTGACGACACTGGCCAACTGGTCTCGGCGAAGCATGCACCAAAAATGGTTGTGCATAAAGCTCCTGCGGAAAGTTATTCATTCCATTCTTTCTGATGTATTTCAAAATTAAGCTCATCAATTTTCCGAATGAGGTCGCGTGACTACACTGGCCAACTGGTCTCGTCGAAGCATGATGTCGAATGGAGTTAGCGCAGCAAACAATCGAAGGTCTTCATAAAGCTCTTGCGGAAAATGTTTTGCACGCCATTCTTTTTGATATGATCCACCATTCATGGTTTTGGCTATTCCGCGCGCGGATCATCATCGTAGACATAATTTTGCAAGATGCAATGTAAATGTTATAAACGAGATGGAGAAAATGACACGATGAATTCTTTTCAAAAAACAATGTATACAGACCACAATGCGGAACGACATCGACAAAAAATGTTTGGTGACGAAAAATAAATTTACATAGCGGATATGTCATCAAAATACAATGACTGGTAAATACAAGACTAACCATTACAGTTCCTCAAAATAAAGCTCAACAATTTTCCGAAGGAGGTTGCGTGACGACACTAGCCAACTGGTCTCGGCGAAACATACACCAAAATTGGTTGTGAATCTCCCATTGAAACAAGCGGGAAGCAAATTCAAGGTGAATGTATCTTCGAATCGGCATCGGGTTGTGAGAGCGCTCAAATACATAATTTTGCAAGATGCAATGTAAATGTTATAAATGGGATGGAGAAAATGACACGATTGATTCTTTTCAAAAACAATGTTTACAGACCACAGTGCAGAACGACATCGACAAAATTGAAAAAATGTTTGGTAACGAAAAATGAATTTACACGGTGCACCTGTCATCAAAGTACGATGACCGGTAAATACATTTAACCACTACAATTCCTCCTCCTCATACTTGTAGTCCTCAATGGTTGTCTTGACCGAAATACTTTTCCGCAACGCCTACAAAAACAAATAAACATATCACCCAAAAGAGCAAAAAAACATTTCAGCAACCACTTACTAGGAGAGGCAAATGCAAATTCATGCTCTACGTGCTCGTCGAAACACTGAGGGAGTTGGCTGATCAAGTCCGCGACAATTTTCTGGTTGGTCTTCTCATCCAGCATAAAGTCGAAGGGCACAAGCGCGGCAAAAGTTCGGAAATGTTCATGAAACTCCTGCGGGAGGTTGTCGGCGCCATTCTTTTTGATAAAATCAATGCAAGCACTGAACGTGCTGCCGGAGGGTTCATCGTGGAGCTTCCACCGGAACATACGACTTGTGAATTCAAGGTGGATATATCTTCGAACTGGCATTGGATTGAGAGATCGTTCAAGCATCTGCTGTGCCATCATCTTTGCCGTAATAAATGTAGAGTGTGGATCCGCCGGATGAGCTCCGTTTTCCTTGCACAAATGACACAAACCAACAAGAGAATCTGGATTGCTGTCGGGGCCACGGACTTCAATCCAATAGTTGCAGCAAGTGCACGCTTTCATGAGGACAATGGCAATTTTTTGCATACTCTGTTGTATCGTCTCGGGGCTTCTGCTGTTGGAGGATTGCTGATTTACTGTCATGGTGAGGGATTTCAATTGCCAATCTAATTATTTTGACAATCGTATGTAGATGTTGTTTCTAGAGGGTATTTGACGTTGTGATACAGATCACAAAATCAAGAAAATCTGATAATTGTTTACACTTACTTGTAGAATATAATTAATCACATTAATATTGCCGTCACATTAAAAAATACGACAACAACAAGATATTAACCAATAATAAAAGAGGGAGATTGTAGATGATATTTTTTGTGATGGGTGAAAAAATGATTAAAATACATTCGAAAAAAGAAAAATACCAACCAAGACAGACTAATCAAAATACATTTATTTTCAATATCATTTTGCTTCATATCTCTGGCGACAAAAAACTTTCAATATTTTCTTTGGCATGACACAAATTCAACTTTTCACCGCCAACGACTCATAATGACGAAAAAACGATGGATGAAAAAACGAATTGATCCACTTGGTGTTTCCACTCATTGTGGATTTTTGTCCTTGTGTCTTCGCTGGCTGTCGCATCAACAATCTTCCAACGGTGCGTAACGTCACTGGCCAATTGGTCTCGCCGAAACGAACATCACACTTTTTCATGGTTTTGCGTATTCTCCTGCATCGTCCGGGGGCTTCTGCTGTTAAGATGAAGATGGCTGATCTGGCAACTTCAAAGAGGTGCGTAACAACACTGGCCAACTGGTCTCGTCGAAGCGAACACGCCAACAACGGTTTACTGGTTGTCTTCACCGAAATACCTCTCCGCAACGCCTGCATAACCAAAAAACAAATCTCACCATCCACAACAATAAAAAATATTTTACAAACCACGTACTAGGAACGGCCGGCTGAAAGACATACTGATTGTCGGCATCAAAGCACTCTGGAAAACGGTGGATGAGCTGTGCGACGATCGCCTCGTTGATCTTTTAGTTCGACATAATGTCGCATGGAGCTAACTTGAATATAGATGTTATAAACGCGGCGGAGAAAATAACACAATGAATTCTTTTCAAAAACAATGTTTACAAACTACAATCGACAGCAACCTCGACAAAGAGTGTCAGGTGACGAAAAAGAAATCACTCAGTGCATGTCATACTAATACAAACCATCGTGACATCTCCTGATACACTTTCGTCTTGAAGCATTTACTGGTCGTCTTTGCCAAAATACTGCTC
>JACLAD010005545.1_pt1 | contig 15698 bp, 8 predicted proteins | sample 8027901 | NCBI WGS metagenome assembly JACLAD01 (sample SAMN15725071, study PRJNA655200) | protist metagenome | isolation source: fluorescence activated cell sorting (FACS) single amplified genomes of... | place: Spain: Blaines Bay Microbial Observatory, Mediterranean Sea | collected 2016-07-05 | reverse complement strand
TTAAATACATGGATTCTTTAAATGGTGTTGTTAGAATAGATGTTGCTGATGCTCCATCATATTGGTTCATCATGAACTCCGTTGATCAGACGAACCCGCTTCACAGTGTATACTTTTGTTATATATACATTTTTGGAATTATTTTAAGGTAAACTGGCAACACTAAACATAAATCGAACATTTATTAGATTCTAATCTAGACTCTTTCTTTCGAAAGAGTCTGACGACGCAGACTAATTCTAATCGACAAATCATTTTATCTATATCAACATATACTGTACATAGATAGGGATCTACTTATGATATTGGCGTTGTAACCCTTTAATTTAATAAGGCTATCATATACGATACGGGTGATATTATAATAAAACGTTTTTTGTTATAAAATGAAAATATTTGATAAAGAAGTGAAAGATTCAAGAATTGCTGAATGGAAAGCACTTGTTGCTGGTAGCATGGTATTTGGTAGTATGATTTATGGATATACAGCTTTGCGTGAGAATGCTGAATTGAATATACAAAAGCCACCAAATAGTAAAGCCATTCGAAATGAACGGTTAATGCGTATGGCTAGTAAAAGTTGTTTAGGAGGTATTAAGATCTCTGCATTTTTAACAACTTATCTTGCACTTGATTTTGGATTAGAATATATACGTAATAATAAACCTGATAATGTGGTAAATAAAATTACATCAGGTGGTATAACTGGTTTGTTGTTTTCATTAAGAGGCGGCCCAGCAGTTGCGTTACAGGGCTCTATTATTGGTGCTGGGTTATCGTATGCATTTGTTATGGCAAAAGATACATTTAAAATTATTGATGAAGAATTAGAAAAAAAATTAAAAATACAACAACAACAAGAAAAAAATGTAAAAGAAAAATTAACACAAAAACCAAGAAGTGATGATGAGGGCGGGTAATAATTTAAATATGTGCGTGTGTACATATGTGAAATATGTATATTTTGTACAATATTTTTTAAAAAAATGTGTGTATATATACGCTATATAATTTTATTTTTTATTTCTACTCACATGACAATTCCTACTCTCAAAAGAGTACATACAGTGACTGAGCCACCCAAATTAATTATAATAATACGTATACGTTCGTATCTATTTTAGATCGTCTGATTATTACCAATACTTTTAAAATACATCTCTAATTTTTTTTTCACTATTTCATCATCTTTTGTCATAGGTGGATATTCAATATCTTGTAATTCATGCCTACGTGAAACAATTAAGATGCTGTCCGCCTTGCTAAGATTAATATAATTATCACTCGTATGTTCCATAGCAGCTATTAATGTTTTTGACCATAATGAATGATTTAAATCAATTGTTTCCATTATATTTTCCAATTTTATTTTTTTACCTTTGGAAAATATTGTTTGTACAAGTTGAATAGGATTACTATTTCGTCTATTTTGGAATCGTTGATCCATCGATATATATTCAATATCAAATATATTATTGAAATCATTTTGTTGTAAAAAGCTAATGTCATTATTATCATCAGTAACATTTGTGTCGTTACTATTAGGTTTTGATTTTAAATATTGTATAATTGGTTCAACGGGACCAACAAATAATGTTAATGTTATCATTAATTTATTCAACATTTTATTAATATTATTAGTTATTGAGCAACCATAATCACTATATAAAAAATGCAAACCAATTGAAATTAAGGATAAAATATCTACACGATATTGAACTACACGTGCACGATTTACAACATTTACTAAATGAACATATAATAATGTCAATTTATGAAACGTAGCTTCAAAAATCTGAATAAAAATATTGGAATATACCTTCAAATCATTCAATTCATTGCATAATGTAGACATATGCACAATATACATTGCCAAACCATTTGAATAACGTTTAAATTTATCCCTTGGATCTTTAAAATGACTCCATTCTTCCGATAAAATCGATTGAATGACAAGATTATTCATGTGTAGCATACGGTTCTCAATTAATTTGTCTTGATATATTTGTAAAATATCATTAATTTTCAATACAATTGATTTATCATAATTTTGAATTTGTACATACATGTTGCATATAGATGTTAATATATTGATGTGATAAATTAAAAATTGATATTTTTCACCATGATTTTTAATTAAATCATATATAATAATATCCGTATCTTGTTGTTGCAGCTCTTCCTCTTCTTTGATTTCGTTTAATACATCATCATCGTTATTATTATTATTATTATTATTATTGGAGGACGTAATTTTATCTTGTATTAATTGAATCAATTTATTTATACTATTTTTTGAAGCAGTTTTTAGTAAAAATGATAATGTTTCATTTTCTTTACATAATGATAACCATAAATTTAATTGATTTTCAACTTCAATATAAAGTGATTCGATTTGATGTTGACGTCTTTCAAAACTAGATACAAGTAAACTATAAAATTTATCTTTATTTTCTTCTGATAATAATTTTGTTTCAATTAAATATTTTGGTATATTTTCAGCATTCATCAACGTGGTATTATTATTATTATTATTATCATCATCATTGCTATTATCTTTAAATGTTTTTAATAATGTTTCAATTTTATTTAAATTTTCTGAATTCATTGATTCTATGAAATCGTCCATCCATTTTAAATATTTTGATTGGGTAATTTCTGTTAATGTTGTTGGTGTTGATAATGATAACTCGTTGTATTTTTTTAATATTACTTGACGTTCAACCGTTGATGTTGCAGATAATAATTGTTGAAATAATGTAGATGGTATTTTGTTGATGATTATTGGATTGTTATTCATATTTGTATATATTTGAATATTGATTATTTTTTTTCGGTTTATATTTGATTAAAATGATTTGATTGGATTGATTGTTCTATAATATAGTTCACTACTGTATTGTTTCTATTTTTTGAATTCTTTTATAGTAGATTTTTTGTTATTATAGTTGTTATAGTCCTGGCAGTTTAGTAGTTGTTGTTTTGTTGTCGTCTCTCCCTCTTCTGTCTCAACATTTTGCATCCTGGGCATCCATCCCACTTCTGATTTTGACAATATATTTAGTTTATAGCAGTTGCATTATTGAAATTATAACGTAAAAAGGTGTGCTTCATTCAGTCAGTCTCTCTCTCTTCTAGGAGCTTAAAGCTAGCCCTGGGCTAGCATGCTGGCATGCCAGCATGCGAATACAGTGCAGTATCCTCTCGTCGGAGATTGTCTAAATCGACCCTAGGGTCGATTTAAGGAACAAGGAAATAGCATTACAGTAGTGATGTGTTGGTGTTAAAATGTACATGAACACAGCATCAGTTAACCCTTTACTTTTGATAGTAAATTGTGTATTTTATACTTTTAGTATACGAAGGAAAACAGCTATATCTAGGAAAATATTCGCCGAATAGTAAAATCCTATTATAATACGTTATAAATATATCATGAAAAAGATACCAAAAATATGACAAAAATACAAAAGATCGTTTAATCAGTTTAATATGATTACACCACTTTGAATGTAATGAACGTTACTTGAAGTATTGTAATATGACATTTTATGGATTTTAGCACATATTCATGAGCTTGTAATTCAAATTCTACTTGTCTGATTTATATGTTTGAGATATGTATATAAAAGTTTTTTATGTGTAGAATCGATTTATGTGGTCAAATTGGTGTAAAAATCAGTAGTTACGGAGATCGCCAGTTTATAAAAATAAATCCCTTAAATCGACCCTGGGGTCGATTTCTCCGACGAGAGGATAGTGATGGATGCTATTTTCCACCCAGCGGGCCAGCCGAGTTGGAATTTAATAAATTGATCATCTCCTCGTATTATGATATTTGAGCCAGCTAGCCCTATATATAGTGCTGTGTCGATGTTGTAATGGTATTCCGATATCGTATGAACCCTAATCCTAACCACCAACAATCAATTACCATGAATTTAGCACTGGTGATCCCTCCCCACCACCAATTGCATTTGATCAGGTGTTCTTAGCAATAATACCACCAGCTCTAGCTAGCTCTAGCTACCATAGGATTACCATCAAGATTACATAGATTTTTTAAATATATATTAGTAGATATAATAATACTACATATATATAATAACAACAATAGATGTGGAAATAGATCAACAACACAACAACACATATATATATAAATAACAACAACAACAAAATTATTATTTAATTAAGATGAAGTTTAATATTGCAAACCCTGCAACTGCACAACAAAAATTGTTGGATATTGATGATGAAAAAAAACTTGCTGCTTTCTATGATTTACGTATGGGAGCAGAAGTTGATGGTGGTGTACTAGGTGACGAATTTAAAGGTTATGTTTTCAGAATCAGTGGAGGTAATGACAAACAAGGTTTCCCAATGAAACAAGGTGTACTTGCACAAAAACGTGTATCACTTTTGATGAAAAAAGGTGCATCATGCTACCGTTCCCGCCGCGCTGGTGAACGTAAACGTAAAAGTGTTCGTGGTTGTATTGTTGGACCAGATATTTCTATCTTAAATTTAGTAGTATCCGAAGTTGGTGAAGGTGAAGTAGCTGGATTAACTGACGAGGCACAGCCACGTCGTCTTGGACCAAAACGTGCAAATAAAATCCGCAAATTGTTCAACTTAACAAAGAGGATGATGTACGAAGATTTGTTGTATCCAGAGAAGTAACAAGAAAGAATGGTAAAACATACCAAAAAAGACCAAAAATCCAAAGATTGGTGACACCAGTTGTATTACAACGTAAACGTCGTTTAGCTAATGCAAAGAAAGCTAAATTAGCACAAACCCGTGCTGATGCTGCTGAATATGCACGTCTTTTTGCACAAAGACAAAAGGAAGCAAGACAAAGCAGATTGTCTGAAATAGCTAAAAGACGCTCTAGTCGTAGATCCAGCCGTAAAGCTGCAGCTGCAAAATAAATAAAAAGCTATATATATATATATAAATATAAAATAGTCAAAAGTTTTATAATTATTTTTGTTATTATAAAATATTTTAACATACATATATCATTGTACAACACTAAAATATTCTCTCCTCTACTAAAAAATATCATTCAAGTGTAATATATTTTATATGGTGAAGACGACTAGAAAAAATATTTTTTGTTCTCGTGAGAGAGAGAGCACACGCTATATATAAAAACTAAAAAATCAAAAGACGCTCATGTGTGCATGTGTATCAAGCGCCATTCAACAACACAATTTATTAAAATATTATATGATATATGTGATATATGTGTATATTTTCCTCATTTTACATTCATCTCCCCGTTTATATAAATATACATATGAAACTTTAAATATATTTATCATTTGCATATGCATACTATGCATTTATCAAATCATTAATTTTATGGCATATATGATAGATAATATTACAACAAAAACAAATACGCGCATTCATTTTATATTACAATTCATTACCAACAGTTACCCAATAATCATGTAAATTGTTTCTTCTACCAAATATTTCTAAATAATGTCCATTTGGTACTAGTTGCTCAACATATTTGTAAATCTCTTCAGGTTTTTGACTTTGACCACGTCGTATACTATAAATCACATCACTAGCAATTCCACCAACCATATTCTTTGGATGTTTTCCTTTCCTTCCAACTAAACAAGTTTCTTTTGCATGTTGTAAATAAAATCCATGTGATTTTGCCATTCGACGATTTACTGTTTGTTTTATCCAAACAATTTCATCTACTAATTCATAGCCCCAATATTCCAACAAACTCAATGCAAATCTAAATTTAGCATTAATTACCCAAATAAAGATAAAACCATCTGTTTGTAATTCACGAACAGGCAATTCTTTAATATGAAAATCAGCTAATTGTTGATAACCAATTGCTACACCACGTGTTGGATTAGCAGTTGCTAATTGCCATGGTGGATCCATCATGATTACATCGAACAATTGACCACGTGTTTTTAACATTTGGTCTTTCAAACGCTGTACTGGTAAATGACGTACATCGGTACAAATTGGTACACTAAATGGTGGTGGTTTCCATTCATCATACATATCATCTTCTTTCTTGTTGTCATCCTCCGTTTTCGATTTAGATGTTGTAGAATCTTTATTTTCTTTTACTGAATCTGGTGTTGGAGCATTTGAGTTTGCTGTTGTTGTCGTCACCGCCGTGGCCGTAGTGGTGGTGGTAGTGGTAGTTGTTGTCGTTGTTGAACTACTACTGCTACTGCTGGCATTTTGACCTTTGTCATTATTATTATTATTTTTATTTCCCGTATCCTTTTCAGCATCGTTTGGTTTTGTTATTGGTCCTTTGCTTGGAGATTCAACTTGGGTTTGAATTCCAGCTAGTTCATTATTATGATCTTCACGAAATAATTCTTGTTCAATTCGTTTCATCTGTTTAATCAATACCGATCGAACAATTTTCATATTTGCAAGGTCTGATTGTACAAAATCGTCTTCTTCTGGCCATAAATCTGCATCTATGCCTTCAGGTCTAGGGTTTTTACGGTCATCTTTTTTTGCCCTTCCTCTTTTACTATTATCACTGTTGCCACTATCTTTACTACCATTTTCAGCAGCATGGTGACCATTTGTTTTTACTTTTTTTTTGGGTACCTCATCTGTTTTGCTTTTCTTTGCTACTACTTTCGAACGTTTCCCCATCTGTTTTTTTCTGCTTTGGTTGATATAATGATATGTATATTTCTATGTATATATGTATATATAGATCATGCTTTGTATATATATATCTTTCTATTATTCTCTACATGTACATCTAAATCTATATATTTTTTGAAAATGATTTCAATGATAGTAATATGCAATATAATTAGGAATTTACCGCCAGATTGATGATTACATTAACATAACATATTTAATATCGGCACATCATTGCTGTAAAATAGTGTGAGGATATCAGCATTGTGGATTGAGTATAAATGATATTCCTATATCTTCTGTATACTTTAAATTCCCAAGTACATATATTATACGTTGCCATTTTTTCCAGGAGGAGGAAAACACAACAACAACAAAACAAATCAACGACGGTTAAAATTTTCGTTCCTCGTATTAAAATATATATATATATTTAATATTATTTGATTCTGATTATTAAATGATAAGAAGAGATACAAAACAATATATATATATTATACACACAATCATACATACATACTTACATACGTAGATACGCAAACAAGTGACAATATGCCACGTAGAAGAAAGCAAAGGCCGATGAGTGCCGTCGTCACTCGACATAATCGTCCTCCTGGGCAACAACAACAATATGTAGATAATGGTAATATTATGCAAGGTTTCAAACCTGCTAATGTAAATTACGATAGACGGCCAAATACAGCTGGTGGAACAAGACAAAGGCGTACGGCAAAATCACATACAGTTATGTTGGATGGACAACCATTGACAGGGATTGATCCAGATAATTTTAGTGAATTTTACAAGGAAAGGCAAGAACAAAAACGCATCGAAGAGTCACGTTCACGCATGGCTGCTTCAAAAAAAAATAATAGTAATAGACGAAGACCAAAAAGTGCTGCAACTTACAACAGTAATAACAATAATAGTATGAGTGATAGTAGGAGCAGAGATGATTTACATTACCCAACTGCGAATAATAGACGCAGGAACAACCGCAGTGGCCGTCGCGGTAGTGGCCGCCCATCTTCTGCACCGGGTGGCAAACGTAATGCGAAGCCCGGTAGTGCACAAGCAAATTTAGTTGCTCGAATGAATATGACTGGACAAAATGCAAATGATTTCATGGCACGTATACAAATGGAAAGTAAAAAAAGACCAATCAGTTCACGTGATCATATACGTCGTAGAGCAGCTGCACGAAGAAAAGCAGCGCAAGACTTTGCAATGCAAATGGCAGAAGAGGAACGTTTAATACAACAAGATTTAATCTCACGTACGCAAGAAGCAACCAAATACGCTCGTGTATTAAATTTAGATAAAAAATACAAACATATATTTGATGCTGAAGGTAATTTACAGATTAAAATTGAGGAAGATGGAGATATAAGTATTATATCAACTGCAATATTTCAACGTGAACATGCAAAGTTACAAAAACATGCAATTGCGCAAGGTTTGTTTGCAGCGGCAAAAGGTGAAGGGAGTGATAAGGAAAAGCAAAAAAATTTAAGACCATCACAACGTTCCAGACCACAAGTATTATTAGAATTAAAACAAATACTTGCTGATACAGAAAATTTAACTGGTGTATTGGAGTCACAATTAAAGGAAATAGAGAGTAGGGGATGGAATCGAGGTTATTGCTAAAAACTTTATTTCTAGAAGAGAACTTTTACGTTTCTCGTAAAGAAGCTTCGTATAAAATTAGAGAGAGATAAAGTGAAGTATTGTGTATTTTGTGATATTGTTAAAAATTCTGAAAAATATTTTTTACGAGGTACAAAATATTACGAACGTATACACGACGTTTGTATATCGGGTGTAAACACAAATTTTTCTCTTTTGTAACACGTCAAGTTTAGGTAACATCATACACCTACATGATCCGTCTCTTAAGTATATATTTCGTCTCCCGTTTTTCATTCTCAAACAGATATAACGCGATAACTATCACAAAAAGATAAAATATACAAAATTAATCCACGATGCAAAATTTTTGCTGGGCTATTATATCCTAAACGTGGTTGGGTTACCATCCAAAATGCTATGCGATTTGGTAATGGCAAGCGATTCGTTTTCAAACATAACTTTTGCAATCGAAGTCTAATAGCATTGCCTATAGCATTGCCTTTTAAATTTAAAGTGATTAAAGATGCATTTTCTTCCAAAGAAATAATTAAATGTTTAATAACATCTTCACCATCGTTTTTATAACCTAATTTTCTATGTACAAGGCTATTGTATGATAAATCTAAATCAGTTAATGTTTGGTTTCTCTTTAATGAATCTACTAACTTGATCATTGGTTCAAAAAATGTCATTTGATCTGTTAAATTACAATGTCCTACATTTAATGATTTTAAACATTTACATTGACGCAGCAAAAATGTTAATTGTGTCGCACCACGTGAACCGATGGTACACCATGAAAAATCAATTGCAACTAAGTCGTTCCATCCATATTTTAAATTTGTAACTAAAATTGCTACCATTTCACCAGTTAAACCTTTATTTGCACGTGTTGATAAACAACGCAAAGAACGCCTTTCATATAAATCTCTTGAAGCTGGTATCGGTGCAGGAGGTTGAAAGAGAACATGGAAGCCATGATGTTCTATTTGATTACGACCGATAAATAAATGTGCTAATGTACTATTTGGTCCTCGTGTCATACCGTCCAACATTAATGCACCTTTATTACCAATGCCATTTGATGATACATCTAACTCTGTCAAGGATTTATTACCTTTCATCCATGTAGTAAACAATTTTACGCCCCTTGGGCCTATATTATTACGTTTAATATCTAAAACACGTAAAAATTTATTTTTACCCAATGCACTAAATAATGCAGTAATACCAGAGGAATCGTAATGATATGTAGAATTTGGATCCCCAGGATCAATTTTTTCACCTTGTACTATTCGATTATTTCCAATTCGTAAGACTAATAATTGCTTATTCGTTTTATTCAACAATACATTGGAAAGTATAGTAACAGATTTTGGCATTAATTTACAATTTGACAAGCTTAAAACTCGTAAATTATTACTTTGCGTTGTTTGTAGTAATTTAAATATTTTTTGACATGGTATTTTACCACTTAAAGAAGAACCAGATAAGTCAATTGCATCTATAATTTTACCATTAGATGAGATTGTTTTAACAGTAGTATTTTCCCATTTTTCATTTAAATCTCTACGTGTTAATGTCAAAGACATAGGATATTCTGGTTGTTGAACATGTTGAAAGTATTCTGGACGCAATATATCTTTATCGACTGATTGTATTAAATATGATTTTGGTATTTTTAACGATTCTTTTAATATAATTGCTGTTGATACTGTCGTTGTGTTGTTATTATTTCCATTGATATTTTCCTTCTTATTGTCATCCATGTACATCCCATCTAAACAATTCCAAGCTGTTCGTTTACCAATACCTTTTTGATCAACATCTTTTGGCCTCCATTCTGTTGCCACGATACCATCGGCAAGTTTTTGTAATAAATCTCTTACATGTTGCATGTTTTTACATTTGTAAAATATTTTAAAGCGGCGTAATGCTCCGATAGTTGGACGACTTTTCCCTTTCTCTTGCTTATCATCTTTGATAGATTTGCCAGCTCGAAATGCAACATTAACCATTTCATATAAATCACGCTTTGCTGCTGTTTTCGTACCTCTATCAGCATTTAAATTTGATATCACTTGTAATATTTTTGAACAATCAAAAGTAAAACATGATAATACTTCAATTCCTTTAATAAAATCTTCCTGTCTTGGATGTTTATACGCTCGAAATACTTTATCATATTGATTTAATGTAAGTTTCGATGTTATTTTACTACGTAAATGCCATGAATTCATATGTCTAGCAGTCCACGTTTCTTCATTTGCCCTACCTAATGTTGGGCCGATTCTAAATTGTCGTATAGCATCATTCGTTGTATTTCTATCAGTTTTCACATTGCTTATAGGATTATGTACACCTTTTATTAGATATATTTTTGGGTCGCCACCAAATTTAATTGCCGTTTTTTCTTTTAATACTATTGGATAAAATGGTTTTATTTTTCTTGCTACAAATGTTTTAAAGCGTATTGTACCAACATAAGTGCCTCTAAAACTTTTGAAATCATATAATATACATGTATTATCATTATCGCTTTCATGTATTGCTATTATTGCATGGACAGCGTCTACGGTAGGATGTTGTAAGCGATATGTTGAATCCATCGGTGATGTACCAATGACATTTAAACCATATTTATGACATCTTTCAACAGCAATTGGTACTTTATCTTCCACGTTATTATATACTTCAATTCGCAATAAAAAACGTGGGACAATTGATGTAAAAGATGGTCCTTCCACTGGCCTTGACGATGGATCACCATCATATTTCAGCGATTTCCAATGGAAATGCTTCTTATCCACATCTACCATCTTGTATTTTGTCCCTAAGTATTATTGTTAAACGCTTCTTGTTAGAAAAATGTTAAACAGAAAGGTATTATTATTTATTTATTGAAGTAATAGACGTTATTGTTTTTGCAACAATTTGCAGCATCGCATACCAGGCATACTGGCATACCACATGTGTATGATGTACATAATACTAGCTCTAGCCGCCTGGCTATCCAGCTATGTTTATAATAGTATAGTACACTATTATATTGCTATTATAATACTTCACAGCGTTCCAGGCTTTCCAGCTTTCCAGCTTTCCAGGCCTGCAGGCTTTCCAGCTTTCCGCTTTCCAACTTTCCAGCTATTTTTATTTTTCACTAAAACTAAAACACTGCCAGACCCACTATAATACTATAATATTAATACTATGTACCTGGTAAATTCTTAGACTATTATTTTAGTAGTCGTCTATTTTAATACTAATACTTTGAAAAACCAAAAAATAGCACAAGGCCAAATACATACAATTTCTAACTCCTACATATCTAACATATTAGTACCTGGTACTAATATTGTGATGATCATCCCATCACATGTAATAATAGTGATGATAAGTTAAAATATATATATATCTCCCAAAAAAATTAATATTGAGTTTCTCGCTTATCATCATATAGACAAACATTACCAACTAAAGAACAAACATACAATAATTACTAAGAATCAATTATTATATATTTATAATTTCAATTTAGATATATATATATATATATTTACAATTTTACGTAAATATTACAACTAATAATTTATATATATATATATATTATTTATTAAAAAAAATTAAAATAATATGCTAATCTTTTCCGTATCAGTTATTGTAATTTTTTTAATAATTATTTTTGTTTCATACCAAACGGTACAATACTTTCTAAAAGATGGACCAGAAAAGCATCCATTTGTTGTGTTTACTGCAACAACATCTTTGATCGTTGCTTTTGCGTGTTGTGCCATGCCACCGTTTGATTTATACGTAGCGACGCATGTTTCCACTAGTCAATATAAAACTGCGTCAGATAATGTGAAACAATTATATTACACTATATTTTCGACGATAGCAGGGTATATTGGTATTGTGATTCCATTTACTATATTTTTTTACCGTCAAAATTCAAATGAAATAGGTTGTTGCCAACGTTTTGCTAGTGCAATGAAACGGACGACGATATTTGCTGCTGGTTTGTTAACAGCATTTTTACTTGGTCTTGCATTTCGACCTGGCCATACAAAATGGGCGAAAGAAGCTGATACACAACATTGGGCAAATAAATTATTTGATACAAAACATGCAGGTGCATCTGCTATGTTATTTGTAGTAGGGATGTTATCCAGTGCGGGTGTATGCGCATGGATGACATTTACTGCGTATGGACTTGCAGTGATTCCATTGAATTTGATTAGAGGCTACCGTTCATTAGAAGAAGAGCGTTTAGAAATAGAAACTAAATTGTTGAAAATTAAATCAAGGGAAAGAACACTTGAAATGAAACGCAAATCATCAAGTTATACTAGCGAATATGAAAAAGCAAGTGCAATTAAATTGAAGCGTAAATCCCATGCATTGAAAAGGCATACGCAAGCATTGCAAGATTTACAAGATGCAAGTACATTTGGGGGTGGGTACGGGGCATTAAACGGATGTGGTAAACGTTCAAAAGTGATATTAGGTATGTTTTTATTATTGGTATCGATTTTAATTACATCCGCCTTACTTTTAAGTGCGAATGATACCGGATTAGGCAGTGGTGTTAGCAGCAATGACTTGAAAGCAATGGGTCATCCAGGTGGTAATAAAAATAGCAAAGCAACAACGAAAGGGCAACAGGCAAATGGGAAAGGTCATGTGCCAAAAGCATGTTTAGATGATCCAAATGGTATTTTATGTGCGATGAATACAGGATATTTAGGAACCTTAGTGCATAAAAAACGTATGTATAACCCATTGGATCATTTATTAGTAGATTTAGCAAGTTCTTTCCCATTAGATTTAGTTTTGCTTGGTATATGCTTAATTTATTTAGCGTTGGCATCTTTCGTCGGTTTGACTAGAATGGGTATACGTTGTCTATGTTGCTCAGTATACAGCTATCGTAAGAAACAATCAAGTGGCACTGCTGTTTTAGTCTTAAGTGCTATTTTTATGTTTATAAGCCTGGCAATTATTGTGCAACTTGGTTCCATTGCTCCACAATACACTACCTTTGGTCCACAGCACTTTAGTGATGATATGGCAGTACCAGGTGCAAAAGGTACTGTGAAAGTTAAACGATGCACTTTGGAAAATGATCTTGAAGGTATTGTATTGAACGAAAAAGGTGTCAACATTGGTAAAGGCATGAAGCATTGTACAATGTCACAAGTTGCGTTGTTGTTGATCCAAATGGTTAAAATATATCCAATATTTTCTCATGTATTTTTCGCCTCGTCATGGTTCTTTGTATTAATTTTTATCGTAAGTCTTACCTGTAATGGTATGTGTGGTAAAAAATCACCAAATTTTTTAACAACAGACTTTGAAGATGATGAAGATATTGGAATAAGTTTAAATGCACGTGGAGATATGCGCACGACTAGAAGAAGTAATGGAGAATCAGGTGGTTATTTATTTGGAAGTAGCGACGATGATACAGATAATGATTTTGGTGGCGATGATCGTAATTCTGGTCGTGATCGTATTATTAAAAATTCAATTGGCGGTCGTCGTAATAATAGAAATAATCGCCAAACCAAAGATGGTTTTGATACACGTAGTTTAAATACAGATAGCTTTGATCATAATAGGCGCAGCGATTATACAGGTGGCTATCGTGGTGGTGGAATGAGTGCTACTAGTAAATTTGGAAAGTATAAGGATGAACCATCAAGTGAAGAAGATGATTTAGAGAATGGTAGTGGTAGTGGTAGTGGGGATAATGTTGATTATGGTGATGAAGAATGGGGTGCTAATTATTAAAATTATTAATTATATTCGTGTTGCATTAATTTTTATTTTATATTATAGCTAATTATTTATACAAATTAGCATGAACATAGCATCACATATTTTATATACACTACCCGTATTATCAAAAACAAAATAATATATGGCCATATCTAAAAAAATGTGCGGCAATAATATAATGGAATCGAAGGTCATCAAAAAATAAATATTTATCCAAAAACAATTTATAGAAAACCTAGAAAACAGAAAAACAAAAAATAAAACAACAAATAAACAAATTGTAAATAAAAAAGTGTAAAAGAACATGTCGAACAATTTCCCATTGCCACAACGCCATGATACACGAAGAAGGCGAAGAAGAAGAGAAGGAGAACAAATAGAAAATGATACCAAAGGTAATGATGATAGTAATAATGATAAAAAATTGAAAACAGAAGAGCAAGATGATAATAATAATAATAATAATAATTTAATTACAAATATACAAGGTGGCTCATCCTACTTCTCCCCCAAGTTTGAATATACAAATGATCATCCAGCAGATGTACAACTGCATGCTTGGGGCGAACATTTAATAGAATCCTTTGAGCAAGTTGCCATAGCTATGTTTGCATATGAAACAACTTTAGATAATGTAGAATTAAAAAATGAATACAAAATAACAGCTTCGGGACATGATATTTTATCCTTACTTTATAACTATCTAAATGAATTTTTGTATCTATTTTCTGGAGAAGGTATTGTATGCAATCATATATGCATTACAAAATTGGATATAAAATCATTTAATATAGAAGCAATTGGTTATGGAGAATTGTTTGATGTAAAAAAACACGCACCAGTTGGCACGGAAGTGAAAGCGATTACATATAGCCATATGCAAATTTATTCAAATCATGTACTTTTGAATACATCATCTGATAATAATAAGAAGACGAATGAGGAGGAGGAAATGAATGGAAAAGTCAAAGCAAAAATACCAGAAAGAGCAGGTGCACCATCTGAAATTTATGTAATTGTAGATATTTAAAAATTTGATGCTTTTTGGTAGTGTTGAGGAAGAGTATATGTATTATATTATAAAATATTAACGTATAAAAAAGATATTTTAATATTTTACGCTTCGTACGACGTGTGTATATTTTTTATACCCCTCTTCTCTCGTATATATTTTTTATAAAAATATTTTTAGCACATTTATTTAAAAAAATTCGAGGAACTTGCGAACCGTCTTTTTAAATATACTCTCTTGTCCATTACTACGAATATATATATATATTATATATATATATAAAAATACACGTGTGTGTATTATTTTTAAAATTGAATGTGTTGAAAATTTTCATGTACACAGATCACATTTAAAATATTAATGTACGTAAAACATTACGAAATCACATCACATCTCCATCCAACTTTTCCTTTATTGTTGTTGTTGTGGTGGATTCAATTTGATCATATCATCAATTCTTAAAATTGTAATCGCAGCTTCAGTTGCAAAACGTATACTTTTAACTTTGCTAATAGCTGGTTCAACTACACCTGCTTTCATATTATCACGTACAACACCATTGATCAAATCCAAACCCATCCATTTCAAATCGCCACAATCTTCTTTTGTTTGTGAT
>JACLAD010005108.1_pt1 | contig 15714 bp, 9 predicted proteins | sample 8027901 | NCBI WGS metagenome assembly JACLAD01 (sample SAMN15725071, study PRJNA655200) | protist metagenome | isolation source: fluorescence activated cell sorting (FACS) single amplified genomes of... | place: Spain: Blaines Bay Microbial Observatory, Mediterranean Sea | collected 2016-07-05 | reverse complement strand
CCGTATCCTCGGTTGTTCTCATAGGTGGCCCAGCCTCCATCTGCATTATGCAGCGTTAAAATAACATTCACAGCATCCTGAAGTCTTTCGTCAGATATTCGGTTCTTCTTAGGAATGATAACACCTGTGTCATCAATTTCATGTATAGCAAGAACTGCTTTCAAACCCTCGGACGTACAATCAGAGATGGGCCATCCATGTGCAGCAGTTGAGAAAGGCCAGCCCCCTTTGGATACATGTCTATAGAAGTATTCTCTATCATCTTCGTCAGTGGCTATTTGTGTACGATCCATGTAAGCGTAGACCTTCTTGCTACATTCTGGGAACATCTCGATAAATCCACCTTCGACAATTGCCTGCACAGCGAACGAAGTATCCCAACATTGAGATCCATTGTAACCTTGCATCTTCATACCGTCCTCAGCGAGCCACAAGTAATCATCAATCCGAGGCAAATGGCGTTGAAATGCTTCACAAGAGCTATCTTGATCTCCATCAATCCAAACAGACAACATGTTGAGTGCTTTATTGACAGGACCAATGTCAACATAGTTTGTCTGTTTGTCTTCAGCATGTATATAAGATACAACGAATTTTACTGCTTGGCTCCGAAACCATCGAAGAGGGGGCATATATGGCAATATCCACTCATACCACGAAAGCAAATCTTGAGCTACCTTCATCACGGGATTCAAAGGGCTATACTCGTCTATTTCACAACAAGAGTCACGATGCTTATCCCAGTCGATGGTTTCGTATGGATCGGTATAAAGTTCTTCTCGCAATCCGATTAAAATAGGATCTTCCATAACATTTACTGGCACAAAACGTTTACAGTAGACATAACACATGGGCAAATATACCATACGGCAATGACACCACATTTTTCCCGGGTGCAAAGGAAACCAGCGAGGCAAGAACCACATTTCAGCGGGGATAGAATTGATGCCATCCCAACTGTAGACACCAATCACTGCGAGCCAGAATTTAGCCCAGCTAGGGGCATACAAAGCACCACCATGCTCTAATATAAATCTTCTAGCAGCTTTCATAACTGCGGTGTTTGGCCCTTCACCTAATAGCCTCAATGCGACATAACTTAAAACAGTTCCGAACATGGTACTGGCACACTCAATGTGGGTGCCCCAGCCACCATCCTCCTGTTGATGATTTTTCAAGTAAAAAGTCATGGCATCTTTCTTCACTTGAGGAAAAGGTGCTTTGGTTAGATACAAGGTACAAATTAGTCCTGGCATCAAAAACATTGGTCCTCCGTAATCTCCAGCCCAGTGGCCATCATCACATTGGAGCATTTGGTAGAAAGACATGCCCTTGGTAGCTGCCTCATAAGCAGTCTGCGGAACACTAGATTCATCAGGACGATCGCCCTGCCATTTTTCCAACATAATGTTTCTGAAAACTTGATCACTAGAATTGGGGTTGACAGTGGGGTCAAATGGGTAATCTGAGCCAGACCCCGCACCACCCTTGTCAGCAGCAGCATTGTACCAAATTTGCCTTCCAGCGCTCTCACCAGTCATAGGATACTTGGGAGCAACTTTTTGTGAGATATTATGTGACTCTTTATCACAAGCAAATCTCCAATCTTTGCCATAACGATTGGGTTTGGACTTGGTTTTCCATTTACCCTTACGAAGCACTGGATTCTTGAGAGGGTCACCTGGGTAAGATACAGGTCTACCTACGATGAGAGCATAGTACAGATATTCTAAAACTGTATATACAGCAGCAATGATATGCTTGACGTAAAACACTGTGTCAATTAGCCTTGAAGCGAAGGACACCATAGCTTTTCGGTGTGTGGGAACGTCTGTTGAAAATTGTAATGAACAGCGGGAAGGTATGTATATGAGAAAAGGATGATCACATCAGTATGAAATGCTAGCATGTATATAACAAAAGAGTCAACTAAATGATGCAAATCGGAAGTACCTTGGACTCGTAGCACTGTGAAGAGTTTGAAATTGTGAACGCACAGCAGTGAGTTGCAAGCATTCCTTCATCATGAGCATTTTCCTATTTTTTATCACACAGAGGCAGCAGCAGCAGATGGCAGAGAGATGGTGGTATTATTTTTTTTTGCAAGTTGGAAGTGTGACATGGATTTGGATCTCTGTATATCTTGGATCAATACACCAAAAAGGAACGCAATAACCAAGGTATCTTATCTATTGCATCAGCAGATTTCAGTACTTTGCTATCCTGAAGATTTGGTCACTCTTATTCCTATCGAATCAAAAATGTCTGGCTTTGCTGGATCTTGTACTTTCCTTTCAAATGATGCTGTCTGTAAGACCATCGGGGGCAATCCAACGACTGAAAGAGGGAGAGGGATTCATGTATACAGCCATCCTAAGGAAAATCGTATCATTTATTGCACAGGCAAATTGGTAGTTGTGCGCTCTCTTGATGATCAATCTAATTGCTTCGTGTACAGAGGACACGCAGCACCTACCACTGTAGCAAAATTTTCACCAAACGGTTTTTGGGTTGCCAGCGCCGACAATAGTGGAAAAGTACGTGTCTGGTCGTGGGATAACCCTGAGCATCCTTTGAAACTTGAGACACCAGTTTTCAATGGTCCTATTCGCGATATTGATTGGGATTTTGAAAGTAAAAAGATTGTCGCAGTTGGTGCAGGTGGTATGTTGATGGCGAAGGTATTTATTTGGGACACTGGGAACTCTACTGGTGACATAGTTGGTCATAATAAACCAATTTTATCAGTAGCTTACAAACCCTCTCGACCTTTCAAGATTATGACTGCATCAGAGGATATGAAAACAATTCTACACTCTGGTCCTCCATTTAAGTTGGAATGTTCGAATACATCCCATACTAATTTCATTAACTGTATTCGGTATACACCTGATGGTAGCAAGGCTGTCTCAGTAGGTTCCGACAAAAAGATTCAAGTCTATGATGGAGTTACAGGTAGTCCTATTGCCGAAGTTCCTAATGCTCATGGTTCTACGATTTACTCTATATCCTTTTCTCCGGATGGAACGCGATTCATAACTGCCTCTTCGGACAAAACTGTGAAAGTGTGGGATCTGAGCTCCCTAAGCTGTATTTACACACAGAGTTTTTCAGATAATCCACAAATTGCTGATATGCAGGTAGGAGCGTTGTGGACACCGTTGGATAAAATGATAAGTGTTTCCTTGAATGGTGATATCAATATTTTAGATATGTCATCTCCCTCGAAACCTGTGCACTCTATTCAAGCGAATCAAGTGTCTATCACGTGTTCTGATTTCAATGCATCTGAGGGTTTGATCTATTCAGGTTCCTTCGATGGTGTCATTATTTCTACTTCACTAGTGTCAGGAATTTCTGCAAAAATAAAAGGTGACAATAAAAATAGTGTGTCTGGATCAGTCCATAACGGTAAGGTAGTTGGATTGTCATTATGCGGTGACCAGGTGGTGTCCGTGGGATTCGACGACACTCTTAGATTTTCAAGAAATAATGCTGTTGAAACATCCATTCCTCTTACAGGACAGCCATCTGCTGTTGCATGCAGTTCAAATAGTGACCTTACCGTGGTAACTACAAGCGCTGGGATATATCTCTTCAGAGGCCGTTCTGAAGTCTGCAAAGCGGAGTCCTTAAGCTACGCAACTACTTGTGTTGCTATATTCAATGATTCAGAAATTGCAGTTGGTGGTGACGATATGAAGACCCACATATACTCCATTACAGATGGCACATGTACTGAAGTGACAACTATTGATACCAGATCAGCTGTGTCATGTGTATCCTATAACCTTTCTGGTGAATATTTGGCAATTGGTGACAATGGTAGACAGGTAGAAGTATATGAACGCTCAACTTGGAGCGCCAAAGTGAAAGGAAGGTGGGTATTTCATACTTCAAGGATTACATGTTTGGCTTGGGCGCCAAATGGGAAGTATCTTGCATCAGGAAGCCTGGATGAAAGCATTTTTGTATGGAACTTGGATAAGATTGGATCGAAAATACAATATCAATTTGCTCATGCAGCAGGCGTCACAGGTGTCAATTGGATTGATGATCAGAAATTAGTATCCACTGGTAACGATCATGCTATTGTAGAATGGAATATTCAGGCGTAGTGAATCCCATATTTGTTTTGTTGTTGGTGCTTGTGTCCTGTGATGTGAGCAACGCATGGTATTATGGTATGTCAGTATTGTGTACACATTTCTACATACTGTCACAAGTCACACCAAGCGCTAGAAGTAGAAGTGGGAAGTATCAAATACGGACATTAACACTTCACTAATGAATAAAAAGGGTTATGATTATAATGATAATAGATAATGAAAAGTATAAAAATGTAGAATGTAAATCAATTGCATTGAAAGCTACAGATGATTGCACACATTGCATCAAAGATGGAATACATACTGCTTTCAACGAATGCACCAAACATAATAGAAGACTATCATTCAAAAAACGCCTGAAAAACAAATTCATCGCATTCGATGAAAATCTCTTGCTTTTATACCAACAAATTTTCGTCATGCGCCGCTTCTAGAGCTAACAAATTTTAATCCCTCGAGAAATTCAACTGGACTGGCCTGGCTGGTGTGCATGTATTTAGATTTAGAGTAATTAGTTTGTTAGGTACTTAGTTTTAGTTACCTAGTTTTATGAAAAGAATGCCATAAATGAGTAACTTATTAATATTTGCAATATTACTTCACTGTAATAAATATAATACATAATATTAATATGTTTTGTGTATTTGTACCTCTATAGACTAGGTACCCTACTCCCTACTCCCTACCCTATCCTACTAATAGCTACTATCTACTATCTACCTACTACATAGGTCTACTATACCTAGTCTAGACTATACCCTATACCTATACATGGCTGCTCATGCGCAGTAAAAGTAAAAGCGAAAATAAGTCCTTCTACGTCCATCATTTCCATTTTCACAACCAGTGCACGAAAATCGTCCGCTACTTTGATCACTGTAGCAGACGACTTTCGTGTGTAGAAGTACTAGTTGTGAAAATGGAAATGTAGAAGTGTGTGTATGTATATACGTACTACCTCCTATTTGATACTTCTAGAAGTATCAAAATACTGCGCTTTATACGTTCAATCTCTAATGCTTATATGCCACTATTTGCTCCATGAAAAGTCTGTATATGTAAATATTACCTCTTCATAGACATCGTAAAAAAATCTATGTACGATAGTGTCAAAAGTGAAATTCAGGGTAAAGTACACAACATTACGCAACTCTTAATTCTTATGCTCTAATTCTACTTTCATGTTATGCAACTCGAGTAATTCATGCCATTCACCTTGAATTGAAGGTTTCAAAGATTGTACAGGCTTTCGGTATCTGTAAGATGTTACCTGTGCGAATAGAGAAGTGAAGAAGAGATGTGATGGTGTATCATGCATACGAATGCTCGCTAGTGTTGACAAAACATGCAAGTTTGTATATTTTTTGTGTCTTGTATGTACCTTAAACCCCTTCTGATTTTGCAGAAACTTGACCATCTTCTCAATATCTTCCACCGATAGATTTTTCACCCCTATTGTTTTACTCTTTCCTGATAAATATGTTGCCCTTACGAAGGGATGCTTCGCCCTTCGAAGCTCCGTACCAATATGTGCCTGTGGATTGTTCTTGGCGAACTCTATTGGCATGGTGGAAGAATCGTGAGTCAAACTTGTTTCAAGGTAAATAGGATGAAGATTAATGGAAGAGAGATGATAATCTCAAAAGTACCTACCTATTACATTGTCCCTAAGGTACTTTCGTATACCTCTACTACTACCATCAAGGTCAGAGTACCTGAACAGGAAGGAGGCAAGTTGCTTCGTACCTTTCACTGACATTGTAATCAGTGACAACGAGACTTGTGACTTTCTTGTCAGCCTTCTTCTTCAATGCTTCTCTTGTCATGCCTTACTCTAGATTAACATCATGCATAGATGATATAGAGAGTAGAGGTCTGGTGCCGCTTTGCTATGCCAAGTTGTGAATAGGTAGAAAATTATAGGAATTTTTTTGGAAATTTGTAATTGAACGTTGTTGTTGAGTGATAATCGGGGGAGAATGGATTCGATTTATGTACTTTTGCAATCTATCATCTCAATACCTTCGGTAGCGCAAATGTCCGGGGGATTTGAATGGGAAAAGGGTTGCATAACAGTAACAATCTTTCTAACAGTTGGAAAAAAGGAGATTTACGGGGCACCAGAGTATATCTTACGTTTCTCTGGTGTTTCCGGCCAACGAACAGCACAGATAGATAGATAAACACAGATTATGTCAAAAAGGGATCGATTGTCGTTTGAACCTTCAGAGCTTTATACCTGGGATAGAGAACAAGAACAAGATGACGACAATATGTCCACTACATCTTCACATATTGATGAGTCTAGAGTAAGCAAGAAATTGAAATTACCAAACAAGGGAAACTTGTCTACACAAAGTCTCCGGAAGGCGAAAACTCCATTGAACACATCATCATCAGCAACAGCATCTGGTATGAAGCGTAAGAAGACTCCAGCTTCTGAACATCATATCAATCCATACTTAGATGAACCTGTACTGAATCAACTTAGTTTGAGAGATCGGTCAATTGAAATGCACGATACTCACCACCATGAGCAGCAGGGCAACACAGGCGATGTGTTGGAGACAAAACAACCAAAAGTTGCGACGAAATCTAAAACGTCTACAGCCAGTAAACGGAAAAAAGTATCAACCCCTGCACCAATAAAATCAAAGAATAATGATGACGGTGATAATGATTCCGAGGATGAGATCATTAATGTAATGAGCTTACGTGATCGTAATGTTGAAATGCATGTTCATCATCAACACAGTAACAAAGGTGCACACCCTTCTCCTTTTGTAGAAGATATTGATCTATTAGATGAGATGGTACTTATCCGGAATCCCTCTACAAATCCATGGGCAGTGGGTGGATGGAAAATATCAGGTATGATCACTACTTCAATAATAATATTTGATTCATTGCAACTATATTCTTATTTTCGCTTTCCAAAACATGTCTTATCTCATAACTTGTATTCGTATTTATTGACGGCCTATAGACAATGAAAACAAGAATAGTTTTATATTTCCTTCAGAAACTAAAATCGCTGCCCAGAGTTTTCTTCATATATATTGTTGTTCAAAAGGGCGTGACTTTGGTAAAGCAAAGAAACCGCATATACTTTGGACTAATAAAGATGGCTCTCCACGAATGAAAAATGTGCTCAATGATGATGGTGATAAGATCATACTTTGGGATAATCATGGTATTCTTGTATCTGCATGTGAAAAAATGCATCCCGACAAGGCTCCTCCTGGCCATAAGGGTAAACTAACATCTTCCAATCATATAGTTATTAATAGTGGACCTGCTCATGGTGACACTGGGAATACTGCCATCACTTCAAGTACAAAGACTGCTGTTGTAAAATCTACTGCTGAGAAGTCTACCGCGAACAAAAAATCTGTGGTAGTGTCATCATCATCTTCATCCTCAGATACCAGAGTCGCTTTTGCATTGTCTGCACCGAAATCAACCTTCAAGCAACCTTCACCCAAGATGTTGACCTCTTCATCCTCCTCCTCATTCGTGCCATCTGGTAACAGGGCTCATGAATCTCGATCCTTTGCTGCTGACAATTCAAGCCATATTCCTTTCAATAGTCCGACAAGATATGCTATAGGATCCAACTCTAGCGTCATTGAGTCATGCTTCATGAAAAAACCAAAGCAAAAGCAGCTACAAGTTGCAGTTGTCACTCCTGCGAAAGATGAGGAGCAAGAGGAGGAGGAAAAGGAAAATCAAAGTTTAATAGCATTTTTATTAGTATTATTTGCGGATCTATATGCAAGATTATTGCAATTGCTGTCCTTCCTCGGAGTTGTTCCTTTAAAAAAAGAACGCGTTGGCTTGTTACTGCTGCTGTTGTCACTGTTTCTATTATATGATCGACTACTTCATCTTTTCACACCTAGATTCCGAGTTGTTCCAGTGGATCCGCTGGCTGTTTTACGAAAAAAGATCAATATACTAGAGAATGATTTGAAGGGGACAACGGAAATGTTTCAATCAACGAAGCAGACATGGATTCAATTTGGTAGAAACAATAATATGACTTTACAAAAATCCAAAATGATGGAGGCACGAGCAACTTTGACTTCCTTAATTGAAGACGCTGATGGACAAAAAGAATATTTCCAAGGTATACATGATGGAGAATCTATGGAGGATAAAATGGATTTCGATCACTTACTTGATCGAGTCAAAGATTTCAATAAACATTATGATACTACTGTGAGTGACTTAGATGGATTGCTCAGTAAAATTTCTACTGATATTCATGAAGAAGAGAGTCTTCGATCATGGTTACCTCTTGGACCAACTTCGAATGTGTTACGTGAGAGAGAACGACAAAGAAATGCGATTATAAAAGAGATGATGGATAATTATGTCGAAGAAACTAAAGAGGCTAAATGTGGAGATTGTGATGCCAACAAGTTAGTTAGCAAGACAAATTATGCAGCTCTCTTTAGGGGTGCCAGTGTGATAAAGCAGTACAGCTATGGTCACCACTCAGGTAGTATTCTTCCTATAACGTCTCCAATGTTAAATCCTTTGGAATGGTATCGCCATGCTTCAAGCTTTCAGGGATATCAAACGACTGACAGCAATATTGTTCTTAGCAAAGAATTTCCAGATGCTCTCGGTCAATGCTTTGCTTTTACTGGCAATGATGGCTATGTTACCATCGATTTATCAGACAGTATTATACCGCTTTCTATTCAGATGTATCATTTCGTTCCACCCGTTGAATTTCATACGTATAATTTCTCGAAACGTATTGCTCCTAGAGAATTCTCTGTATTTGCTTGGACTCATGTGGAAAACAAGGACAAACCAATTCATCTTGGAGATTTTGAGTATATTACATATTCCACGCATGAGGACCATAGCAACAAATTGTTGCAAAGTTTTGAATTGAAACATTCTGCACTTACGAACAAACAAAGACTTTCAGGTATCAAAAGAGTTACAGTGTATATTAAGAATAATGGTGGTGATGAGGTATTGACATGTTTGTACAGATTAAAAGTGTTCGGTACTCTCCCTGCTACATCATCATCTGCTAGTAAGTAGGAAGCTCAAAGTGTAATTTCATGTCGTTAGTTTTTCATTTGCATAGATTGATATTGTACTGTGATTAGCATGTTTTATATGACTTGGAAGAGAAATCAATGAAAGAAAGTTTTGATTGTAAAATCTGATGAAGAAATTTCTTTACTGAGAACTGACAAGTCGAAAGACCCAGCAAGTGGAGTGTACATCAAGAATGGTCACACATGAATTATTAATATTAAAGTAGAAGTAGTGTGTATAATTTAGCTATTTACTACTTCTAATAAGTAGCTACTTCTAACTTCTAACTAATTCTAACTTCTAGTTCTAGTTCTAGAACCTAGAACTACGTAGAAGCTAGAAATAGAAACTAGAAGTAGAGGAAGGTAGAAGTAGAAGTAGTTTAAAGTATTAATCATTAATCAAGTGCCAAGTGCTTCTCAGTTAATACTTAATACTTCTAATATAATATTTATTATGAAAATAGTTTTTATTTTTATATCATTTATCTATATCTATATTGCTTTATTCTTTCTTTATTCTTTTCACACATACACATAGAAAATAGAAATAGAAGTACATACCTAGTAGGTACTACTTCTAGTACATAGAGGTAGAGGTGAACCGTGAAATGTATGGCACATTTCATGTTTCATGGCACATGTACATGTAGTCTACTACTAGTAGTAGTACTTCAGTACGCCAATCCAAATAAGCCGCCACCAAAAAGCCAAAAATGGTGGCCTTTTTGCCATCAATAAGTTATATAAAGAAGAAGCTTTTAGCTTGTAGCTTGTAGCCACGATGAGGAAGGTCAACAGGTCAACATGTATTCCGATCGCTTAGTCCCGACTAAGCGGCGACCAGCAGGCCTTAACGCTCTAGCATTGCAGCGTCTTCAAGCACTTCTACTTCTACCTGCTAAAACTACGATATCTTGGTGCGTTTTGATGATGTAGAAGATAGAAGTTTATGATCACTTCATCGGCTTCTTCTGCCAGGCAATAATCATATAAACGCCAATAGCCTTCCATTCCTCATCACTAAGTGGTCGAAGCATGTCTTGGCCTACTCCCATGACATCTCTCAATGCGCTAACTTCACTGTTCTTTGTCATAGAGACAATGTAATCTTGCATGGGAAGAAGCGTGACAAGCTCCAATCCTAATGACGTGGCTATTTCTAGCAGTCGGTTAATAGGTACAACATACTCTTTACACTGTTGTACTGCATCACCCAAAGAGAAGAAATACTCGACACCAAATGATGACAAAGGGTCAATTTGTTGTTTCACTTCTTCACCTCTCTCAATAGTACATATTGCTTTACTTACACTTGGTGGCTGCTCACATCTCTTCAATCTTTCTAAAACATGATACGGATTCGGAAAAGATGCACAAAACCTACATCCAGGTCTTAAAAGATCAGACACAATGCTAAGTAGATTAGTAATCCTCTCTTCTTTATCACAAAAATAATGCAGAGCAAATTGACACCATGCCATATTGAAACTCTCAGGTTGGATGTCGCCAATCAATTTGATGGCATCCTTACAGTTACTATTTCCTACATCTCCATGAATAAATTTGAACTTTTTTAATTTCTTAGATTTCTTTTGAGTACTCAGCTTATAAGCTCTCTCATCAGCTTCGTGTAGCTCTTCCAAGGAAATATCCATTCCTAAATAAAAATCAACTGTGAATTCACTGGTCAATTTGTTCAGGTCACCACCTCTACCGCAACATATATCAATTACTCTTACAGGTTCAGAAGCTGAAGACTTTTTTCTATCATTTTCACCTCCTTTTCTTGTAGGACTCTTCCTTTCATATAATTCTGGAGGTACAACAGTGGCTTGGTATTTCACATCAAAGTCGATACACAAATATTCTGCTATTTCATCAGATGGCACCACAAGGGCCTTAGCATTTTCTTTGAGTCTTTTGATTTCATTATTGATATCCTGTGAAGATAATGGACCTAATGGGTATTTTTTATCTAATATGGACATATTCATTCCTGCTTTTGCCCAATTATTCACTTTCCTTAGCATATCAATTCTATCGTCTTTTTGATTGCCACTCTCGTTTCGCTTCTTCTGTATCATATCATAGTGTTCACTGACGTTCATATTTTCAGTTGAATCGATACATGCATGTATAATCTCTGGTTGTCTGCCAGATTCAAACAATGCTTTTCGATCTGCTTCACTGAAGGCACTGTCATCAAAATCATCATTTACTCCTCGTTCCAATTTCAAAGTACCATCAAGTAACTCAATCAATTCCTGCTTATCCATGCTAGCAGCCACAGTTTCAAGGGTAGAAAACGCTGTATTGACTGAGTTAGGAGAAATTTTATCAGTTCTCAGTCTTAATGGTCGCCAGAATCCATGGGCTTTATCGAAAATACATTCTACTATCGTATACTTCTTTTTCTGATCGAATTCCCATACAGACAGCAGAACTGTCGCATCTTTTGCATCGCATAAACAAATATTAGCCACTTTTAACATCATACTCCCATTACTACATGAACCAGAAGACTCTGTTCTAAATTTACCTTTCTTTGCATCTTGTAATGCTTCCTTTAACTCATTGGTGGATACCTGGAAATCGACAGAAATCATTTGAAGTGGTTTCCATTTGAGTGCAAGGTTATCGTAGTAATTTAAATCTCTTGGAGTAAACACAATTCCATCTGACTGATGAAAAGTTATTGAATCAATAGTTTCATCATCAATGTAATCCCAGTGAGATTGACCCTTGGGTGTTCTCATATGATCAAAGACGGTAACAATTTTTTTTGCCTTAACAAACTCTTTAAGCTTTATTGAGAATGGAAGACTATCTGTGATCATATTCATTTTACATGTTTGCATCCATTCTCTAATAGCATCTAGTCTAATATTTAAATCTGCTTTCACACAAACTTTTGTAGAATTTACAATGACAGCATCAAAAATCAGTAATGTCTGAGACTTGGACGATATCTCTTTTGTCGCCTTTGATTCAATGAACTCATCAACCAATTCACCATCAAGAATAGTATCACCATTCTGTTTAGAGAACCATGATAAAGCATGAGAGGATTTATTTTGTGAGGGATAAAGAATGACAATATCCAAAGTACGATTGATAGCAAATACTAGTTGTTGCTCCTTACAGAACATAATAAGAGTTCGTACTCCATCAGTTTTTTCACATATGTAGTAACTATCAGCATTTTCGATAGATGATCTTTTCAAAACACTAGTTCTCGGCCCTGGCAGAGTTCTATCTTTCAATCTAGATTCTATATTCTTTTTATGTACACAGATCGTCTCCAAAAATCTCTTTCGACAATAATCGTGGGTAAATTTTGAAGAGGAAGTACCCACAGAGAGTGAGTTCTTGAAGCATTCAGCAAATTTTAAATCTCCTTCCACGTGTCCATCGGAGCGACTTTTTGTTCGCTCTGGGGGCGTAGGATGTGATTCAAAGAGTGGAGACTTCCCAATTAGTTCTGAGCAATGTTTACTAAAGTCAAGACGTGAAGAAACCAACTTATTCAGCAACCTGCATACTTCACCTTGTGGATCTAGAGCAGCGTCATCACCTGCATGAGGTGCATCTGCACGGTATTGATAAATAACCATACCAGTGCCTTCTTGATTCCGTTCAAACTTTTCAACATGATCATCGATAAGTAGAGTGTTGGAGGGATCAAAGCAGGGCATCTCACGAAATACCTTCGATAGCTCCTTGAAAAACAAGGGTTTGTCTTTACCTACGGCACTTGTACGTGGAGACATATTGGTCGCTTTATCTTGATTCCAATCAAATAGTATGTAGTCTGCTAAATTCGGAAATAATGAGAGCTGTCCAGGTTGAGATGTGCAAGACCATAACGCAAGCTCGAATCTATCTTTGCAAAAATCAAGGAAAGCGTCCGCAAAGGGGCGGGGTTGGAATTTTCTCTTTTTAGAACGACTATTCGGATCATATGGCTCACGTTCCCCTAGGACGCCATTCACATCTAAGATCACTAGAGGTCGCACAAAATCACGGGTAGGACAAACTTTAATGAGAATTTCGTCATTGTTATTATTATTGGCATTTCGACTCCCAAAACTTCCTTTAGATTGTTGTGTGCAAATCACCTTAATCTCATCACCTTTTTCAAACGGCTTGTTTAATTTTGCATTGTAGTAAAAGTTGTAATTGCATTCTGCTAGCACAGGTGATTCATTAAGTAGCTTGATGGAAATCAACATCCGACCTTTCGTTGAAACAGAGTCAACTACACCTGGATACACATCGCCAGATCGAAGGGATGATGGAGATGCCGGGTAACGATGAGATTGTTGGCGCTGCGATGGATCATGCCTTTTCTGATCCCCTCTACTGTGATGCTGCAATCTTTCACCTCTTCCTAATATGCTTGTAGGGCCAACATTAGATCCACCCGAATTTCCTGTGGGTTGTCTTCCTTTCTCTATGCGTCCCCGAACGCCATCCCGCGATTCGACTACCTTCCAGTCACCTTCACTCATAATGAAAAAGAATAAAATGAAAAAGACTATGACAAAGAAGAATCTGACAAACCCGCGACGGCGATGGAGTGGAAGTGAAGTACAAGAAAATGCAGAGGTAGGTTGTGATGAAGATACGCTTAGACTCTTACTACATAAATACTCTCTAGAAATATTAGGTATTATCGGGGTTACATATTCTGCTCTCCCTAGTACCCTACCTACTAGTGAGTGAGTACACTACCTACTATTTTGCATGATTGATTGGAATGAAATGAAAGAGTGTAGATCTTTGTTGAATCTCCGTGGGTGAACATCGGGCATTGTAGAGAGGTGTGTGGCGGCTTTAAAAGGTGGAGATAGAAAGATGGTTACTAAGGCTAACAGTTTTCGTTTATTAGTATTTTATCTTTCTTTTTTCTGCTTTCACTCACTTGTACCGGGAAGGAACCGCATGTTTACAGTTAGTGGTGAAAGCAGCACTAGCAGTAGTAGCTCTCAGCTTTTCTCCACATACACTCCTCCCTCTCCATCGGGACTGTACCTAGAGAGAATGGTAGAACGTAAAAAAATTGAAGTGAATCAACTCTTGAGTAGACATGATAAGCCAGATGATCCTATCTTCATGCGTATGACTTACATGGCCAGTGAGAACAAATACAACGTGACCAGGTTTGTCCTTCCAATTTTCAATCCTTCGTGGCTCCCACCCCCATCAGTCAATTACTTTATATCATCATGTATTTACTAGAGCTCTGAAAGCTGCTGCATCAAGTAATGATGGAGATAACGAAAACGCACCACATAGAATGACCGTAATGGTGGACATGAAAAAGCGATCTCCTACAGTACCTTCGGCGAGAAATATTGTAGAATTCTCCAAAGCGGATAAATTTGCTGAATTGTTAACATTATCTGGCGCTGATAGTTTTCTCATCAACACTGATGAGTTCGAATATGGCGGTTGCGAGAGTGATCTCAAGGAATGCGTCGCAAGTACCAGACTGGCTAGGCCTGAATTTCCTCCTGCCAATATCGTGAAGGATATCATCATCCATCCTGTCCAAATTGCCAAAGCACTGGAACAGGGTGCATCAGGGGTTTTGTTGATAGTAGCAGTGGTAGGTGGTGACTTGGAAGTGCTCTTGGATGCATGCACCATCATGGGAACGGAGGCCGTAGTAGAAGTCCATACGCCCAATGAATTAGAATTTGCGCTTTCTAGGGGGGCAACTATCTTCCTTGTCAATATGTGGGACAGGGCGACTGGTGAACATTTCCCTGATCAAGCCAAAGGTCTTGCAAATATGATGCCCATGAACTCTGTGTCCATAGCTGCTGGCAATATCTTAACACTGGATGATGCTCTCGAATTGGGATATTATGGCTACGATTCAGTCGTGCTTGGTAGGGGTATTACGAATGTACCGGATATCAAAGGGTTTATAGAAGGTGTTCACAATTTCAGAGGGGCACCACGGGGTATTACTGCATCCATGAAAGGAATGCCTTTCGGAATGTAGTCAAGAGTTATGGTTGTTGTTTGGCGATGCATGCACGCACTCGATCAATCATGTAGAGATTTAGAAAAGTTTAAAATTAATGTAGTGGCCGATAGAAGTAGAACGGCACTAGGATAAGGGATAAAGAATAGTTAATTAAGGTTATCTATGTAGGTGCTAATGTGCTAATTCAACTTCTGACTCTACTTTCAGCTTATTATCTACTTCTTCTAGTTCTAGCTTCTAGCTTCTACTAGCTACTAGCTTCTAGCTTTTGTCTAGTCGTCTAGTCAGCACGCTGCCACTAAATTAGGTAGAGCGACAAGCTACAGGTTCAAGTGTAGATGCTAGTGCTAGACGAAGCTAGAAGTCAAGATGTCAAGATAGAGATAGAGATAGGTAGCTAGAAGCCCAGAAGCTATGTAAAGTAGAAAGTAGAAGCTAGAACTAGGAACTAGAAGCTAGAACCTAGAACTACCTAGAAGCTAGAAGCTATCTAGAAGCTGGGAGCAGAAGTAGAATATAGAATTGAAATGTAGGCAGAGGG
>JACLAD010008666.1_pt1 | contig 15716 bp, 12 predicted proteins | sample 8027901 | NCBI WGS metagenome assembly JACLAD01 (sample SAMN15725071, study PRJNA655200) | protist metagenome | isolation source: fluorescence activated cell sorting (FACS) single amplified genomes of... | place: Spain: Blaines Bay Microbial Observatory, Mediterranean Sea | collected 2016-07-05 | reverse complement strand
CCTTCACCACGGACTGGGCGCAGGACTGGCGCAGGCGGGATTTCACGATCAACGCGATCTATGCGGCTGCGGACGGCACGCTGTTCGATCCCGCCGCCGGGCAGGCCGATCTCGATGCGGGGAGAGTCCGCTTCATCGGCGATCCCGATACGCGCATCGCCGAAGACTACCTGCGCATCCTGCGCTTCTTCCGCTTCACCTCCCGCTATGCCGAGGCGCCCGACGAGGCGGGGCTCGCTGCCTGCGCCCGGCGGGCCGAGGGGATGGCCCGCCTGTCCAAGGAGCGGATCTGGCAGGAGGTCTCGAAGCTCTTCGCAACGCCGAACGCTCCCGCCATGCTGGCCGCGGCCGAGGGGGCAGGGGTGCTGGCGCAGGTGATGGGCACCTCTCCGCGGCTGGACCTCTTCGCGCGGCTGCACGATCATCTCTACCCGGATGTCCCCGAAGCGCTGGCCGTCGCTGCGCTCTGGCCCGATGCCGGACCGGGTATGCTGCGCGAGGCGTTCAAGCCGCCCAAGGCGCTGATCGGCAGGATCGAGGCCCTGCGCGAGGCGCGCGCCCATCTGACGCGGGAGCGGGGCGCACCCCTCCTGCGCGCCCTCTATCGCTACGGGCGGGAGGCGGTCTGCGATGCCATGCTGCTCGAAGCCGCAGAGAGCCGGGAACCGCAAGACTGGCTCTCGCTGCTCACCGAGGCGGAGCGCCTTCGCGTGCCGGTCCTGCCGATCGGCGGGCGCGACCTCGTGGCGGCGGGACTGACGCCGGGGCCTTCGCTCGGCGAGGCGCTGTCGCGCTTCGAAGCCGACTGGCTGGGCAGTGGCTGCCCGGTGGACGAAAAGCGGGTCGGCGCTCTCCTCGAAAGGGTGGTACGCGATCGGGGCTGACGCGAACTGCCCGGTTCACATTGCCGCGCGGCGCCGATTGGCTATGAATGAGCCAAAGCCGAAAAGAATCCTGGAAGGAAACGCCATGCAAGGCCTGATGATGGACGCCCCTCTGCTCGTATCGGGCATTTTGACCCATGCCGAGCGGAACCATGCCCATCAGGAGATCGTCACGCGCCTCGTCGAGGGCGGCATCCACCGCTACACCTTCGGCGACTGCGCAAGGCGCACCGCGCAGCTGGCCCATGCGCTGCAGGAAATGGGCGTGAAGCCCGGCGACCGCATCGGGGTCATGGGCTGGAATACGCATCGCCAGCTCGAGCTCTATTACGCGATCTCCGGCATCGGGGCGGTCTGCCACACCATCAATCCGAAGCTGGGTCCGCAGAACGCGGCCTTCGTGATGAACCACGCCGAAGACCGCTTCGTCTTCTTCGACACGACCTTCGCGCCGCTCGTCCAGGCGCTGCGCCCGCATCTGACGGGCGTCGAGCGGTTCGTCGCGATGACCACCGAGGAAGAGACGGCGAAGCTCGGGGAGGGCGTCGACTGCTACGAGACCCTGCTCGAAGGGAAGGCCGAACGGTTCGATTGGCCTCAGTTCGACGAGAACACGGCCGCGGCCATGTGCTACACATCCGGCACGACGGGCCAGCCCAAGGGCGTTCTCTATTCGCACCGCGCGCTCGTCCTCCAGTGCTTCGCAGCGTTGCTGCCGACCTCCTTCGGCGCGGGCGCGGGCGACACGATCCTGCCGGTCGTGCCCATGTTCCACGTCAATGCCTGGGGCGTGCCCTATTCGGCTCTGATGATCGGCATGAAGCTCGTCATGCCGGGGCCGGGCCTCGACGGGAAAAGCCTGCACGAGCTCATCATCGATGAGAATGTCACCTTCGCCGTCGGCGTGCCGACGGTCTGGCTCAACCTCCTCGCGCATGTGGAGGGAAACGGGCTCGATCTCGGGAAGCTGCGCTACACGCTGGTCGGCGGCGCGGCGCTCAGCCGCAAGATCATCGACGGCTACGAGAAATACGGCGTCCGCACCCGGCAGGGTTGGGGCATGACCGAGATGTCGCCGACGGGCACGGTCAATTTCGACGGTCCCGGCTTCTACGACCTGCCCCATGACGAGCGCATCGAGGTGCAGCTGCGCCAGGGCAAGGCGCTCCCATTCGTCGATATGCGGATCGTCTCCGACGCCGGCGAGGAGCTGCCCTGGGACGGAAAGAGCGACGGCCACCTGCATGTGCGCGGACCGTGGATCCTGTCCTCCTATTACAAGGCGGAAGAGCCGACCCTGACCGAGGACGGCTGGTTCGACACGGGCGATGTCTGCGTCATTCACCCCGATGGCCGGATGCAGATCACCGACCGCGCCAAGGACGTCATCAAGTCCGGCGGCGAATGGATCAGCACGATCGACATCGAGAATATCGGCCTAAGCCATCCCGATGTGGCGCAGGCCGCCGCCATCGGGATGCCGCATCCCAAATGGCAGGAGCGGCCCCTGCTGATCGTGCAGCTGAAGGAAGGCGCGACGGCGAGCACGGAAGATATCAAGGATTTCGTCAACGAGAAGCTGCCCCGCATCAGCCAGGTCGACGACGTGCAGGCCGTGGACGAAATTCCTCTCGGCGCCACCGGCAAGGTGCTCAAGACCGAGCTGCGCAAGACCTTCGCGGATTACGAGCTGCCCGACCTGCGTTGAGGCCGGGCAGCCCTGCGGTCACTCCTCGGGGTTGGCGGGCGTCTCGCCCTCGGCGTCCTCGTCCGCGCCGCGCCCGAACAGGCGGCCGAGTTCCCGCGTCGCGCGGCCGCGCAAAGCGTCGCCGACCGTTTCGTCCTCGCCCAGCTCGACGCCCTGTCCCCGCAGGACCTCGCGAACCGCGCCCCCTGCCGCGCCTCTGACCAGCGGCTCGGCATCGACGCCGATCTTCGGATCGCTGAACGTGCCGGTCACCAGGATCGGCGCGATCAGTTCGCGCCGCGCCGCGCCGTCCTCCGCCGCGACGGAGGGCCGGAGGACCAGCCGCACGGTCTGGTTCGGCAGGTTCGCAGATCCCTCGCCGGTGACGCTGTAGAAGGGGCCTTCGAGCGCCAGGCGTTCGGTCTGCGCCACGCCCTCGGTCAGGCCGAGATCGACCACGAGCGAGGCGAAGGGCGTCTCTTCCTCGGCGCCCAAAGCGCCGTCTGAGACAGTGGCGAAAGCACTGGTGACGGCCGCGAGGTTCAGCTGCCCCTGGCGCAGCGAGTTGGCGACGCCCAGGGCGCTGCGCGCGATGGTGCCGAGATCGACGCCGGTGATCACGCCGTCGGTCAGCTCCGCGTCGAAATCGCCCGAGAGGTTGCGGACGAAATCGGCCTGGCTGTCCCCGGCCGTGACGAGGTCCAGCGACAGGTCGGCCGTGCCCGCTACGCGCGAGACGTCCATGACGTTCTGGGCGAAGGCGGCCGCATCCACGCCGCTCAGCGCGAACTGCGCAGCCACGGTCTGGGTCGGTCCCGCCGCGTCGACGCGCAGCGTGCCTTCGCCGCTGCCGCCATAGAGCGCGAGCCGGTCGAGCACGAAGCTCAGATCGCCGCCGCGCAGCGTCACCTGCGCGGCGCTCTCACCGACTTCGATCGACGGCAGGAGAATCGTTTCCGCCGACAAGGCGATATCCGCATCCGCCGCCGTCAGGACGGAGAGGTCGAGCGGCTCCTCCGACCAGGCCGGGAAGCCTTCGCTCTCTTGCTCTGCGGGAGCGTCCTCCTCCGGCAGATAGGGACGCAGATCGACGACGCCGGCGCGGAAACTGCCCGAAATGTCCGGCCGCTCGCCGCCGAGGGCCAGAGTGAGGGCGCCCGTGCCCTCGATCGCATCGAAGGCGACGCGCGTGCCTTCCGCGAAGGCGAGCCGTTCGCTGTTGCCGGCCACCTGGCCCGTCACCAGTAGCCGCTCGAAGCCTGAGGGCGCCTCGATCGTCGTGCCGAACATGGCGAGGAGATCGCGCAGGCGCGGGGCATCGAGGTCGAAGCGTCCCTCGAAAGCGAGGTCCTCCCCAAGCTCCATCTCCGCCTCGAATTCATTCTCCGCCACCGCCGCGGTCATGGCGAGCGCGGCCTGGCCGGTCTCCGCGAGGCTGCGCGGCGTTTCCACCCGCGCGGTGAAACGGGTCGGCCTGTCCTCGAAGACGAGGTCGCCCTCGGCCGTCAGCGGCTCATCGAGGCTCGGCACCTGCAGGGTGATGTCGGCATCCTGCGCGGTGAAGGTCTGTCCGGTGCCTCCGTCATAGGTGATGGCGCCGTTCACGATCCGCACCGTGCCCAGCCGGAGGTCGGGCAGGGGGCCGGCTTCCTCTTCTTGCTGGGCGAACGTCCAGTTCGCTTCACCCTCGGGCGTCGCCTGAAGGTTGATCTGGGGCTCCTGCAGCACGAAGCGGGTGATCTCGATACGCGAAGACAGAAGCGGCAGCAGCTTGACGCCGATATCCGCTTCTCCGACCCGCAGGAAATAGGGCGCGTCGAAGCCTTCGGCATTGGCGACCGTCAGGCCGTCCACGCTCAGCGCGGTGGGGAAGAGCCGGATGTCCGGCGTGCCTTCGATGGTGACGGGGCGGCCCAGCGCTTCTGTCGCCGCCCGTTCGATGCGGGCTTCCAGCGCGTCCTTGGGCACGAGGACCGGCACGAGCAGCAGCGCCGCGACGATCAGGACGGCGAGAACCCCGAGGCCGATGAGCAGGCCCCTCATGACGGCGTCCGCCCGGACTGCGCGCGGGCCGCCTTGGCTGCGGCGAGAAGTTCCTCGGCGATGGCTTCGGCATCCTCCGGGTCGAAATCGAGCGGCATGTCGATCTGCGACGAGAACAGATAGAGGCGGACCATCCCCTGATCGGTCGCCCCGATCTGGAGATCGGCGCCTTCGTCGGACTGCGTGTTCAGCGGCATGAAGAAGCCTTCTTAATTGTCTTGAAAGACCTATCTAGAGCGTCGGGCCTGTCCGTGCATGCCGCTTATGCGGCTCCTGCGCCAGCAGGACGAAATGTGTTCCCCAATTCCCGCAATTCGCTTGCCGGAGTAGAACAAAACGGGTACGAATTAGCCGTTGAATACGGGACGGAACACAAGGCACGTTAGGACGGACGATGGCACAGAATCTGAAAGTTGTGGACGGCGGTATGGACAAGGCGAAGGCGCTCGAGGCGGCGCTGTCACAGATCGACAAGGCGTTCGGCAAGGGCTCGGTGATGAAGCTCGGCTCGAACGAGAACGTCCAGAAGATCGAATCGATCTCGACGGGCAGTCTCGGCCTCGACATCGCGCTCGGCATTGGCGGCTTGCCCAAGGGCCGGATCGTCGAGATCTACGGGCCGGAAAGCTCGGGCAAGACCACGATGGCGCTGCACGCCATCGCCGAATGCCAGAAGCAGGGCGGCCAGGCGGCCTTCGTCGACGCCGAGCACGCGCTCGACCCCTCCTATGCCAGGAAACTGGGCGTGGACCTCGAGGAGCTGCTGATCTCGCAGCCCGATACGGGCGAGCAGTCGCTCGAGATCGCTGATACGCTGGTGCGCTCGGGCGCGGTCGACATCCTGGTGATCGACTCGGTCGCCGCGCTGACGCCGCGCGCCGAACTCGAAGGCGATATGGGCGATTCGCTGCCGGGCCTTCAGGCGCGCCTGATGAGCCAGGCCCTGCGCAAGCTCACGGGCTCGATCGCCCGGTCGAACTGCATGGTCATCTTCATCAACCAGATCCGGATGAAGATCGCCGTCATGTTCGGCAGCCCGGAGACGACGACGGGCGGCAACGCGCTGAAGTTCTACGCCTCCGTGCGGCTCGACATCCGCCGGATCGGCGCGATCAAGCAGCGCGACGAGGTGGTCGGCAACCAGACGCGCGTGAAGGTGGTCAAGAACAAGGTCAGCCCGCCATTCAAGCAGGTCGAATTCGACATCATGTATGGCGAGGGCGTGTCCAAGACAGGCGAGCTTCTGGACCTCGGCGTCCTGGGCAATGTCGTCGAGAAGTCGGGCAGCTGGTACAGCTACAATTCCGAACGGATCGGCCAGGGCCGCGAGAATGCCAAGCAGTTCCTGAAGGATCACTCCGATATCGCCAATGCGATCGAGGCGCAGATCCGCAAGAATGCGGGGCTTCTCGCCGAGGACATGCTGACGGGACCCGATGCGGAGGACGAGGCGGCCGAAGCCTGAAGCCGCCTCACTCGATATCGAATACGAGGCGCCGTCCGCGACATGCGGGCGGCGTTTTTCGTTGCGGGCGGCGTTCATTCTCGCGGACTGAAGACTGTACCCCCGTGGAACCGCTGCCGTGATAGGCTGTTGCCCGGGCAGAACGAGCACGAAGCGAGGGTAGCATGGCAATCGACGACACCAACCCGGGCGGGGCCCGCCGAGGATCCTACGAGAGCAGCCGTTACGAAGCGGAGGATGTCCGCATCGGCGGCGCCGAGGCCGTCGCGCTCAGCCAACCGGGGCTCCTGCGGCGCATTTCCTGGGGGGCCGTCCTCGCCGGTGCCGTCATGGCCATCGCCATCCAGTTCCTCCTGGGCCTTCTGGGCGTCTGGCTCGGGGGCGCGATCCTCGATCCGACCGATCCGGCCGGGCTCGGCGATTGGGGGCTCGGCAGCGCCATCTATACCTTCTTCTCGCAGATCGTGTCCCTGATCGTCGGCGGCTTCGTCGCTGCGCGGCTCGCGGGTATTCCCAAGGAGACGACGTCGCTGATCCACGGCGCCATGGTGTGGGCCGTGGTCAGCCTCGCCGCCCTCTGGGCCGCGACGACGGCTGCTGGCTCCATGATCGGCGGGGCAACTTCCGCGCTTTCGGCTCTCGGCCGGGGCGGCAGCGAGGTGGTCGAGACAGTCATTCCCGACGATCTCGGCAACCTGCCGACGCCGGAGATCGAGATGAGCATGCTGCCGCAGCAGGTTCGCCAGGCCCTGCGGGAGAATGACATCACGACCGAGGATCTGCAGGAGGAGATTCGCGGCATCTACCGCGACGTCGTTTCTCAGCAGGAGGAACGCCGCATTTCCCGCATCGCCGGCCGCACCGTCCGCGACGTCGCCGCCTCGCCGGACGAGGCGCTGTCCGAGATCGAGAGCGCAATCGACCGCATCGTCGGTGAGGGGGCGGTCCTATCCAACGAGGAGCGCCAGGAGCTTCTCGACAGCCTTCAGCAGCGCCTCGACCTCTCCAACGAGGAAGTCGACCAGCTGGTGACCGAGGTCGAGACGGCGGCGCAGGAGGCGGCGCAGAATGTCGAGGACGCCATCCAGACCGTGGAGACGGAAGCGGCCGAAGCGGCCGAGGAAGCCGCCGACACGATCTCTTCCATCGCGCTGACCCTCTTCATCGCCAGCATTCTCGGCCTGCTCGCAGCCGTTGGGGGCGGCATTGCGGGCAAGCCGGAGCACGCTCTGCTGCGCGACGAGCGGTCAGTTCGCTAAGGGCCAACGGCCGATGCCGGCGGCTCCATGCCGAGCCGCCGGCGCTTCAGCGACGCAACAGTCCGAGAAGCCGCTTGAGGCCCCATAGGGGCAGGACGATGATCGCGCCGCTGGCGATGACAGCGAGGAAGATGCCGAAGCCGTCGAGGCCGAAGGCGTAGAGATCGTGCGCCCCCTTCACGATGGCGGCGAAGAGGCCGCGCCAGAAATCGACCGGGTTCACGCCCAGCGCCGTCAGCACCGCGCCGACCGCGAGGCAGGCGAGGAGCAGCTTGATGGCCGTGCCGACCAGCCCGCGCGGCGGGCGAGGCATCCGGCGGCTGCGCGGCGGCGGGGGCGTATCGTCGAACGAAGACATGAGACCGAGGTAAGAGCCCCGCTGCCTCTGCGCTAGCCTGCCGGGCCGAGGCGGCCCGTCTGGCCCCTGTGGCGCAGGGCCTGATCGGCGAGCACGCAGGCCATCATGGCCTCCGCCACCGGCACGCCGCGAATACCGACGCAAGGATCGTGACGCCCCTTGGTCACGACCTCGGTTTCGACGCCGTCAGCCGTCACGCTGCGGCGCGGCGAGAGGATGGACGAGGTCGGCTTGATCGCGACCCGCGCCACGAGATCCTGCCCCGTCGAAATGCCGCCCATCACACCGCCCGCGTGGTTTGCGAGAAAGGTCGGGCCGCCTTTCCCCTCGCGCATCTCGTCGGCGTTGCCCGTGCCGGTGATCATCGCCGCCGCGAGCCCGTCGCCAATCTCAACCGCTTTCGCCGCGTTGATCGACATCAGCGCAGCGGCGAGGTCGGAATCGAGCTTGCCATAGACCGGCGCGCCCAGACCCGCAGGCACGCCGGTCGCCCGAACCTCGATCAGGGCCCCTAGGGAGTCCCCGGACTTGCGTGCTCCGTCCAACACGCCTTCCCACTCTACCGCAGCCACAGGGTCCGGGGAGAAGAAAGGGTTCTCCGACACCGTCTCCCAGTCGACCCGTGCAGGGTCCACCTTGTGCGGACCCATCGCGACGAGCCCTGCATAAATGCGCACCGCGCCCCCATAGAGGGCATCCAGCACGCGCTCCGCCACGGCGCCGGCGGCGACGCGGCAGGCGGTTTCGCGCGCGCTGGAGCGGCCGCCCCCGCGATAGTCCCTTAGCCCGTATTTCGCATCATAGGCGTAGTCGGCATGGCCGGGCCGGTAGGTGTCGCGGATGTCGTCATAGTCGCGGCTGCGCTGGTCGGTGTTCTCGATCATCAGGCTGATCGGCGTGCCCGTGGTGCGAGGGCCCCCTGTGCGGTCGTCCTCGAAGACGCCGGAGAGGATGCGCACCTGATCGGCCTCTTTGCGCTGGGTGACGAAGCGGGAGGTGCCGGGGCGGCGCCTGTCGAGCCTGGCCTGGATGTCCTCTGTCCGCAGCAGCACGCCTGGCGGGCAGCCGTCGATGACGCAGCCGATGGCGGGGCCGTGGCTCTCGCCCCAGGTCGTGACGCGGAACAGGGTGCCGAAGCTGTTGTCGGACATGTCGCCTCGTTTGCGGATCGGCCGGAACGGCCTAGCTAGCAGGGCATGACCGATGACGCACTCATCCCGCCCACGCCCAGTGCCGAGGACTATGCCCGCGAAGCGGAGGCGCAGGAAGCCTTCGGCGTCTCGGACGATCAGGGGGAGGTGTTCACCTCGGACGACCCCTTCGCGCTGTTCCGCGAATGGCTGGCCCTCGCCAAGAAGCACGAGGCGAACGATCCGAACGCGCTGGCCCTCGCCACCGTGGCGCCGGACGGGATGCCGGAGGTGCGGATGGTCCTCCTCAAGGATCTCGACGACGGCTTCACCTTCTACACCAACACGCAGTCGGCGAAGGGCGAGGCGCTGGCCGCGAACCCGCGCGCGGCCATGTGCTTTCACTGGAAGTCGATCCGCCGCCAGGTCCGCGTCGGCGGCCTAGTGGAGCCCGTGGCGCCCGAAGAGGCCGACGCCTATTTCGCCTCCCGCTCCCGCGGGGCGCGGATCGGCGCCTGGGCGAGCGACCAGTCGCGCAAGATGGGCGGCAAGGACGCCCTCAAGGCGCGCATCGCCGACCGCGAGGAGGCCTTCGAAGGCCGCGACGTGCCGCGCCCGGACCATTGGAGCGGCTATCGCCTGACGCCCCGGCGCATCGAGTTCTGGGTCAACCGCCCCCACCGCCTGCATGACCGCCTGCTCTTCGAGCGGGACGGGGAGGGGTGGCGGACCTCACGGCTTTTTCCTTGAGGTTTTTTGCTGACGCGCTTCGCGCGACGGGCCTTCGGCCCGGCTCGCTCCTGGACGTCGCTCGCTCCGCGGCGGGAGCGGTGCGCGGGTGGCTGGGCGCCTCGCGGCCGTAGGGTGGATCGTGATCCACCATGACGCCGGTGCCGCTCGCCGCATCGCGCGCAGCCGTCACCTGAGTCGCGCTACCGCTTCGCTGCATGAGCGCAGCCGTCATCGCCCGTCCGAGCCGGTTTTGCGAAAATCGGGGGTCCCGCGCGCGGCTTCCGTGCCGACGGAGGGTCTATTGATACTGTGTCGGCTCGGTTCGGGTGTCCCAAACCCTCGCCGCGCGCGGCTCTCCGCCATACGACCGGGGCCCCTCCGGAGCTCGCCCGACGCGTGCCATCCCCTCCGCAACCGCGAAGGGCACGAGACGAAGAGGCGGCGTGCCGAGCAGACGACGGTACCTGCCGGCCCCGTCACGCCGCGAGGGGAGGAGTATGGGTGGGGTGGAGGGAGGCGGGGATAAGTGAGTGGCGAAATGAACCGAGGGAAAGGACTAACCCGTAGAAGCGGGCAACTCGATTAGAACCGATCCACACGCTGGGCAGTTGGCACTTGCAGATGGGTCTTTGTCAGGTCGAGAGCGGGTAGCTCCATGATCCACGCGCGTTGTTTTTAAGCGCGGAGAAGGCTTTTTACGAAGCCAACTGTCAACTGTTGCCATTACTAATGCAGTAGCTGCCAGAGGAGCTCCACAATTGTAAGGCACGTAGGTTCCTTCGCCACACGGTCCAGCTACAACCTCCAGATTGAGATCGTCTGTCATCGGACCGAACCTCCACGGGTTGTCTAGGCGCGGATGTAAGCAACGGAGGCAAGCATCAGCTTGGCTATCAAATAGGTACGCTTGGGCGGCCGCTCCGTTCCCAAAAATACAAGCTGCTATAAGCGTCGCCACCTTGTCAGCTCCTCGCGCGCGACGTGCACCTATTATCGCCTCGTTTATCGCATATGACACAGCCTCTTCGCCGGTTGCATCAATAACGAGATCTGCTTCGGGGAGAATATTGAGGTAATTAACTACGCTCTTGCCAATCATGCGAAGGCCGATGTTTGGGGACATAACTCGGGCTGAGTTTGCACACCCTAAAACCTTCGGCAGACCAAGGGCATCCATCCCAAGGTGATGCCGCCCCAAATTTCCTGCTACTAAAGCGTCGGGATCAATCAATGTGAGCCTACCGCCGAAGGAGCCTGCTCCCGATCGGACAAGGGCGTCACATACGTAGCCTCCAATTGCCCCAAGGCCTACTAGAACGATAGACTTTTTGCCGAGAAGCTCTGCTAAGGGATAATTGCGTTTGAGTATGGTGGTAGGATCACTGGCTTCAACTCTAAATCGGCTGATAGGAATGGAAGCACGGTTTGCTCGTATTATCTGCGCAAGCTTGGCAGGTGAACGAGCGGTCCTTGTGTACGCTTTGCTCGGCTCGATGTCGAAGCCAACGGAGGTATTGGCGCCTACGATCACGATGGACCGCACACCCTCCGCATTAGAACAGATGGATAGCATACGCTCACCTAAGCCAGGCTCTATAATATCCAGCCAATCTGCTGCGGCACCTAAACGGGTAGGGGGGCGCGTGGTCCCGGGAAAAGTAAGGGGTTTGTCAAACCTGATGATAGCTACTGGTTGAGACGATGGCGCCTCGCGAGACCGGTCTTCGGTCAGCATTCGCACATGGGCATTTACTGAGTGAAGTCTCGCTTCTTCACTCAAGATTTCTAACGGCGTCAGTGCGTGAACGATAGGCCCGCCCCAATAAAGGGGGAACTCATCTGCGATCTCTTTCGTTTGATTCTTCGCGAAAGCGCCCTCAACTTGTGCCTTCATCGTGCTAAGGCACTCTAATACAGCGCTCCTTGGGGCGTAGCGATCCAAAACGAAGTCATGAACGCGCGCATAGCAGTATCCATTACCTTCGAGATGAGCAATCGTTTCAGGAAGGTCTTCGCTTCGATATCTCAATTCTAGCTTAGGAGGTCGCACAAACTCCAGATCAGCCATAACGAAGGCAAATCGAACTGTATGTTGCCCGAAATGGAACTCGCCTTCCCAACGATATCGCTCATCCTGCACTTCTGAAGGCGCCCAGCGAAGACCCTGCTCCTCAAGCGCCTGATTGATGGCTCGCAGCCGTTCCTCGTTTGTCACCCTGAAGTCGTACGCCTTGCGGCCGGAAGAGGCTTTCGCTTCGGCTGGGGCGCTATCGTCACCTTCCTATGGATTTCTTCCACAAGCATTACGTCGTCCGGCACCCGGTCGCCCAACAGAGAGCGGAAGGTGGAGACCACATTCTCGGGCGTGCTGTGTCCACCAAGCGCGCGGGTAAGCTCGTTCTCCAACGTGGAAGCCGCACTTACAATCTGGCGGCGCTCCGTTGGCGACCAGTCGTTGAGCTTGGACGTCGGAATCACGGGGTTCGGCACGTCGTTACTGAGAAGGTTAGGCAGCTCCTGAGCAACTGCCAGCAATGCTTGATCAATGCGGCTTTCGGACAACATCCTACCCTTCTCATTAAGAATATGATCCAGACACGCCATCAAAAGGATCGAAGAGGGACCGCCGTTGAGAAAAGTATGGTCTCGCCACCCCTTTATGAGTCTCGTAAGATCGCGGAAAAGCGCGCCATGTCGGCCTTTGGCATCGGATACCCATGTTTCGAGTTTCCGGGGATCAGATTCGATCCAACCTTTTTCACGGTGCGCAAGCTGAATCTTATCCCATTCGATTTTTTGATAAACTTGTTCGTCGAGAATAATGCTATCGAAGATAGTGCGAGCTTGGTCGCTTTTTAGGGCGCGCTCCTCTACGACCTTGTGGAAATCTTTGTCGGGTATCGAGTAGAGTGGAAGATCGATGTGCGATTCCCCGCACAAAACGATTCTTACACAAGTAGATTTCTGTAATATTTTCCATCCGCGGATACTGCAGAAGGGCTCCAAGATACGCTCCACCAGAGTGAACAGGCCGCGGCTTTTCACAGCTGGCGTGTGACCTTCGCCCTTCTGGATGAAGCTCGTAGGAAGGAAGAGGCCGTCATCTAAATCAATTTGTTGCGGAGGCTTGTGTGCTGGATCGACGTCCGTTCGATAGGCCATGCTACCCTGCCAACGGAATCGAGGTTTCGGTAAAAAGGCTTTCGAATCTCCTTGAAGTGCGGCGGCCTCAAAGACTGCGTGCCGCTCAAGGAAATTGGTGAAGTTGCAGAAGCCATCCTTCAGTGTCCCGCGGATGTCATCACGGGCTCTTCCTAGCTTCGTCTTGATTTCATCCGAGACCTGTAGCTGGGCATAGTAGTCCACGCCCTTTGGACCATCCTTCAGTAGTCTGTGGGCACTGTAGCCTTCACGGAGTCCGTAATCCGTCACTTGCGTCCCTCCTCGTACACGCGCATGTGATAGGTATGGTGTTCGATATATGTTCGTTCAAGGGGTCGGTAGAATGTTAGGGATAATTGGTATCAAGACGGTCCTGACGGGCGTCAGCCTAATCGTTCTTGCTTTGTATCTGATCGCTCCGTTAGCGGTAGACATTCCCGTCTTGGGGACAGTCATTGCAGGGAACCCTCTGCGATTCGCCCTGCTGACGGGGGTAGGTCTCATCCTGTTCGGAGATCGATTGAGGTGGTGGACATCGATCCTTCGTCGCCTCCCTTACCCGCTGAAGGCTGCACGAGCCGCTCGCCTCGATGGTGAATGGGTCGGAAGTCAATTCAGCAACTGGCCAATAGTAAGCGCGCGCCGCACCGAGTCTGAGAACAATGGTTCTAGTTCACAACCTGACCTCCTAGAGACTCAGGTAGAAGCAATCATCAGAGTCCGTATCTTTGGCACGTCTATGTGCTTGAAGTCCATTTCAGGCTATCAAGAATCAGATACGATCTCTGCCCGTTTGCACGATGAAGGGCAGGACAAAGAGATACGGCTAGCTTACCTCTTTCGTTCGAGCGTTCCGACTCCTGAACTAACGGACGAAGGTAGTTTTATGGGTGCTGCAGACCTTCGTTTGGAAAAGCAGACAGACGGTTCCTTGTTGCTCACAGGGCCCATGTTCACCAATCGAAGCTGGCAGAACGGCTTGAATACAGCTGGCACGATCCGCTTAACTGAAAAGGGGAAGGCGAAAAGTGCCTACCAAGTCGTCTAAGGTGTCGATTTGGGCCTTCTACTTACTTCCTCCACCGGCAATATCCCGCCGATAAAACCCCTCCGGCCAGTCAATCGCGCCGATCCCCTCATACACCGCTTCCGCCGCCGCCTGGGGCGTGTCGGCCATGGCGGTGACGTTCAGGACCCGGCCGCCATTTGCGAGGAGGCGGTCTCCGTCCTGTTTCGTTCCGGCGTGGAAGATGACGAGGCCCTTGGCTTCGGCCTCGGCGAGGCCGCGGATCTCGGAGCCTTTCTCGTAAGGGCCGGGATAGCCCTTGGTCGCCATGACGACGAGGGTGCAGGCCTCCACCATCCAGTCGAGGCCGACGCCGCCGAGGCGGCCCGTCGCTGCGCCCCATAGGGTGGGGACCACGTCCGAGCGCAGGCGGCGCATGAGGACCTGCGCCTCCGGATCGCCGAAGCGGCAGTTGAACTCGATCAGCTTCGGTCCGTCCGCGGTCAGCATCAGCCCGGCATAGAGGACGCCCTTATAGGGCGTGCCGCGCGATTTGAGGGCGGCGAGGGCGGGGCGGATGATCTCGTCATAGGCGCGGCGCTCGAGCGCCTCGGGCAGGTTGCCGGGCGGGGCGTAGGCGCCCATGCCGCCGGTGTTCGGGCCCTCGTCGCCGTCAAAGGCGCGCTTGTGGTCGCGGGCGCTGCCGAAGGGGAGGACGGTCTCTCCGTCGGTGATCGCGAAGAGGGAGACTTCCTCGCCTTCGAGGAACTCCTCGATGACGATTGTGGAGCCCGCCTCGCCGAACTCTCCGCCGAGCATGTCGTCCACGGCGGATTTGGCGTCTTCGAGCGCCTCTGCGATGACGACGCCCTTGCCGGCGGCGAGGCCGTCCGCCTTGACGACCCAGGGGCCGGGGAGCTCGCTAAGATAGGCCTTGGCGGCGTCGCTTTGCGTGAAGCTGCGCGCGCGGGCGGTGGGGATGCCGGCCTCTTCGCAAAGCTCTTTGACGAAGGCCTTGGAGGTCTCGACCCGGGCCGCGTCCCGTTTCGGGCCGAAGCAGGGAATGCCTGCCTCTTCGAGCGAATCGGCGAGGCCGTCCGCGAGAGGCTGTTCGGGACCCACGACGACGAGGTCGAATCCCTCTTTTTTGGCGAAGGCGGGGATGTCGGCGGGGGTCGGCACGGTCTCTGCGACCGCCGCCATGCCGGGATTGCCGGGCGTGCAGACCAGGCGCCGCACCAGCGGGCTCTGCGCGATCTTCCAGGCGAGGGCGTGCTCGCGGCCGCCGGAGCCGATCAGCAGGATGTCCATGACCTCTCCATTCGTTCAGGTGATTGTTGTCTGGCCCCGACGCACCCTTCGCGCAATGGCCGGGATCACGGAAGAGGGGCGGCGGGACCGGTGGGTCGGGCTGGGGGCGGCGGTTTGCGTCAATGCGCTGATCGCCGCCCTCCTGTGGTCGGCCTATGACCCCAAGCCCCCGCGCGGGCGGGAAGATGGGGAGCGCGTGGTGCAGGTCGAGATCGTGCGCGCGCCGCCCGAGCCTGAGCCGGAACCGGAGGCGCCGCCGGAGGTGGCGGCGCCCGAGCCCGAGCCCGTCGAGGCGGAGGCTCCGGTGGCCGAGGCGCCCGAGACCGCGCCGCCGCCGCCGAGCCTGCCGCAGGTGGCGCTGCCGGAGGTGGACCGGGCTGGGCGTGCCGTCGGGCGTGGTGGGGCTCGACTGCAATGCCGTGTTCTCGGACCCCGACAAGGCCGCCGAATGCGCGGGCCGGGAGATCCTGTCCGGCTGGCAGGCGGAGGTCGACGCGCTGGGCGAGGACTGGGAGCGGATCGCCGAGCGGCTGAACGATGCGGCGCCTGGCACGGTGGGCGGGATGATCCCGCCGGAGCGGCGCGGGGAGTTCGGCGCGGCGATCTCGCAGAAGCGCGCGATGCAGAGGCGGCGGGAGGCCTCTCCGATTGCGGACGGGGTGGGCGATGCGGGGGCGCA
>JACLAD010009948.1_pt1 | contig 15725 bp, 11 predicted proteins | sample 8027901 | NCBI WGS metagenome assembly JACLAD01 (sample SAMN15725071, study PRJNA655200) | protist metagenome | isolation source: fluorescence activated cell sorting (FACS) single amplified genomes of... | place: Spain: Blaines Bay Microbial Observatory, Mediterranean Sea | collected 2016-07-05 | reverse complement strand
TTGAGAAAAAACCGCTCTGCCATTTCGGAGTTTTCAAAGGGCGTTATCTCGTCCTCTTCTGAAGCGCAAAGAAACACTGGAGCACGTATAACGGACGCTTGTGAATGAACCAGCTGGTTGCGCTTGATTGATATGTCGTACATTCGGCATAGCTGGGCAATGTTGCTGGATAAACCATCTTCTTCACAGTCTGTGCTGCCGGGTAGACTTAGATCACCTTTGGAATTCCCACTCTCAGGGTCAATATTGAGCAGGAAAGGTTTGAAGACGTCCAACGCTTCTGCAGGCAGGGTAGCATTGATGACGTCCTCTGAATGTGAGCCGGAGAATAGGTCTGTAAGATCTGCCGTTGACATCTTGAAAATTTCTGACATTGTGCTCGCTCCGTGCGCCTGGTCGCTCCATGCATAGCCTGAGACCGTCGCAAAAACACCCAACCATGGTGCCACGGCTGTGCCTTCACGGAAATTGTTCAGCATAACTTCTGCAGTTAATCTTAGATCAAATGGTGCTGCAAAGGGAAAGACACCAATAAGGTCAAATTTGGAGGCAGAGTAGTCGTTTTCAAAACCCTGTGCAGATGCAAGGGCAGCGTAACCACCTTCAGAATAGCCCATAATGAAGAGTCTGCCTCTTTGCAAATCGCCGGAAGCTTGGAAGGAACCACCATCAGACAAAATCTCGGTCTCAAAGGCCTTCATCATCGCGACAGCATCATTTGCATACGACTTTTGATTGAGGTATGGTCGGACGCGATCATCGTCGTTCATGAGAGGGTAATGTGGAATGAGCACTGCCATTCCACCAGAAGCAAGATAGTGGAGATAGGACGCTTCCCTGCTAGAATCTAGCCAACCTGTCATTGCCTCGGCCTCAAAGTATGTAGGATGATCGTAAATGAGGACATTAAATGGATATGCCCATCCATCGCCGGGCAACAGCACAAATGCACTATTTCGCACAATCTCCTCACGGTTATTACCTCCACCAACGCGTGCATCATATTCGAGGTTGTAGCGCTCAACACTGCTTTTTATTTGTGAGCCTGCGAACACATTTTTTGCAAGCTTGTTTATGCTCTGCTTCATTCGGGAGGCAAGCTCTTCGCGCTCGCCCTCAGAGTCTTTGGCAGATGCACTCAACAGTTTCATGTCAGCGGGTCTCGGCAAAAGGTCTTCGAAACTTGACACCTCATCACCGTGCAGGTCTTCAATATCCCGCACTGATTTTGATCCCATAGCGTCTAGCTGATAAGTAGTGGCGGAGACTTCTGCAAGAAGAAACAAAAGAATGATGCCGAGCTGGGATAACGTCAACATACTCAGAACACGGCATCTTGAGAACGGAATCATCATGAATGCTTCTCCTTTGCAAAAATATTCTGGTCTGCTCTAATTTTGTCCACGCGTTTTCAGAAGTCTAGCAACAGTATACTTTTTCGTATATGCTTTTGGTGTATACGTCCTTAGGTGAGTCTTGCAGTCAATATATTTTGCCAGCTACTCTCAATGCCTGTCTTGAATATTTGTCCTCGGAAACACGCAGTAGCCCACCACTATGAAATGTTCTCGTTGCCAGGGCATCATTCATCCACCTGTACCTGTGTGGCAAGAGTCACCAAACAGAAAAAACAAACTTAGGAGAGAGAGAGAGAGAGAGAGAGAGTGAAAAGTGTGGGGGACGGACAGGATGGGGAAGAGAATGAACAGGGTACATACAACAAGTAGAAATTTTTTTACTTTTGAGGGTGAGGGTTTTGTTTGCAAATGATTCTGAGTCCAATATGAAGGGGCAACAAAAGTGGGAAAATTGAGCCGCTCTTTTTTCAGATTTTGTACTTCACTTGCAGAAGGGACACAGAGAAATTGCGAAACGGAAACATTTCTCTTTCTCTTCTCTTCTCTTCTCTTCTCTTCTCTTCTATGTGGGTGCAGTGGAGAGGAGAGTTGGGGTACAGAAGCCATTAGTAGTAGTTTTGTATTTTAATAAGACGGTGAGAAAAAATTGCCATTGTGCTCAATAGTTATTTTTGGCTTTCGTTTCAAGATGCACACATACCCTGGCAGCCAGAGAGAGAGAGAGAGAGAGAGAGACGATATGAGAAAGAGAAAGAAAGAAAGAAAGAAAGAAAGAAAGAAAAAAAGAAAGAGTAGTTTGTTCAAGAAGTTTGCCATCCATATATTGCATAGCAGAAAGTCTTTGCAGAAAGCGCCCAAAAGTGAAGGAGCGGTACAAAACATTGTTCGTGTTGTTTGGAAATGGTGAAGCGGCGGATGTCAATTCGTGGTGGTTGTGATCGCTTTCTTCTGCCTCTCACACTCTCTGTCGTACTGTTCGCAGCGGGGGGCAATAGTTTTTCTGTTGGCCCTGACGCAGCGAATAGAACGGAGGCACTGGCATGGGGCTCAACATCTATCACTGCTAATGTACCTACAGGAACTGATGCGTATGACAGCGTTGTATACAAGTTAAATTTGACAGAAGCCGCCGATGCTCTTGGCTCCGTCGAAATTTGGCACGTTCTGCAAGTTGATGTCTCCCAGGTCTCTGGGCGGTCACTACTATTAATGTCGGTGACGCACCAAGACCCACGCGTTGCAGAACCATGGAACTTTTATGAGTGGGCAAAGGGTGGCAACGGATTCCTTCAGATTGAGCGACATAGCGATAGTACCTGTTCAGACTGGTCCTCCCAGGCGGGGTGCGCTGAAGATAGGCTCGGAAAAGGATGTGGCCATCTTGCTGAAACACCAGTTGGAGGGCCCTCTTTCTGCGTCGACTCTGCCACAGGGGAATATCACGAGGCACCTGATTCAGCATGCACCTGCATTACCTCGTCGAAGGATTCATTATACTTGCGCATCAAGTGTTATGATTCCGATGCCAGCGAAGGCTTGTGCCGTGTCCAAATTGAAGTTACGCCCCTCTGCGAGGCTGGCTTCAAGAGGGATGTTGAGAGCAAATCTTGCGTGCCCTGTGATGAAGGAAAATTCAGCACCCGTGGCGGGTTGAAGCTACAGCCAGTTAATACGGACGAATCAGATGATGCAGCTGATGGTGATGCCCTGACCCAGTGCACGTATGGCGAATACTCATGCCCAGCAGGCACATTTGCTGCCAATGTGACCTCTAACATGCCGCGTGCGTGTGACAGGTGTCGCGTGCCTTGGTTCAGCACTGATGGTGCAGTGGGGAGTTGCAAGCATGATGGAACAAATTGCCCCTTGGGAACGTTTGCTCGCTTTGGAACGTATGCCTGCCAAACTTGCCCCGCGGGTAGATTTCAGGACGAGGTTGAGGCAAACTCTCCCAATGATTGCAAAGTCTGCCCGTTGGGCAGATTTAGCCCATATCCACGGGCCACAACGGCCGATGCCTGCCTGGGCTGCATTGCAGATACATACGCAGAGGATGCAAATGGCGCACATAAGTGCACAGCTTGTCCTAGATCTGAAGACGACAGGGGTCGCTCCCTTGCTCGAATGACATTTTTGGCAGGCGAAAGTGAGGTGTGTTCCATTGCTCGGCAGCAAGATCCCTCTGTTGACACGCGCTGCTGCGTTGAGCTCAACAATCGCAATTTGTACGCAAACAAAGAAGAGGTGAGCTGCCTCATTAAACAGTTAAAATGCTCTGCAGGATTGGCGCTAGATGGTGAGACTGTGGAGGAAGTTTGTGCATCGGCGAATGGATGCGAGCCAGATGAACAAGATACAATGGTTGAAATTCTGCAAGCCTTCCGCAAAAGGGTGAGAAGATCTCCACTTTGCAAATACAAGCTAGTTCACTCATTTGTCTTTTCTGAGCTGCAGACTTTCATGGGTCTGCTGGCCGATGCCAAAGAAACTGCGAGGATATGGACTGCTGATGCAACCGACAGCTACCTCCAGTTGGAAAAGATGCTGCAGAAGATGGACCCTCCATTTGACTCTCTTGGATTTGAGCTAATGCACAATGCAACCTCACCATGCGGGCCGCACGAAGAATACGAAACTGGATCTGCATCCTGCGAAGAATTAGACAAGGGCCGGGAAGATAGTAGCAATAGCTATTCTCGAGGCAAGGAAAGCGGATGTCAGCAGGTTTGTGCTCTGGGACAACACTATCGCCCCCCGGCGAACGGGCGGCCCCACATTTGCCTTGACTGTGAAGAAGCTGAGTGGTGCGTCGGCACTGCTACTTGCAATCCAAAGTTCCATCGTGCGGGCGAAGCTTGTTCGAAGTGCATCAATGGATACTATGAGGTGGGCCGCAGCTGCCGTGAATGTCCAGAGAATTCAGCCGTCCAACTAATTGTTCTTTGCATTCTCTTGACTATTGTAGTCATGGTGCTGTTCAAGTTTGTCGGCAGTGCGAAGCCAGAGACGACTCTCTCCTCATTGTCCATTTATATTTCGCACATCCAAGTTACTGGCATCTGCATCAATCTGAGCTTCAATTGGCCTCCTGAGTTCAAGCAGTTTATCCGGACAATATTTGGGCTCTTTTCTTTCTCCCTGTCAGACCTCGCGCCTGCCCCCGAGTGCAGCTTCCAATGGTCCGCAGAACAGCGATATTACTTCAACATGTCGTCCCTGCCGATTATGCTTGGCGTTGCGTTGCTTCCTGCACTTTTGATCTTTATTGGTTCACGTTGTGCCATGGGACTTTACGCCTGCAAAAGGAAGAAGACACTACTTGAGGTGCGGTCACTTCATAAATCACTCGCTGTCTGCGTAGTAATTCTGAGCATTATGTACGGCTTCATCGCTTCAAAGGCAGTGGAAGTGATGGATTGTTCTCTGCCCTCAGGTACTGAGGATCTGGGCGCCCCGCGATATTTAGATATGGATCCTGCCGTGACGTGCACCACACGCCACTATCTCACTGGGACATTCTTCGTCCTTCTGTATACACTCGGCGTTCCCATATCGCTTTTCATCTTCCTTCGCGGCGCAGCGAAAAGGAACAGCCTGTGGAGGGAAGAGAGCTGGATTCCAAACCATGTGGGATGGTTGTACCTTCGCTTTGAGCGGCACTTTTTCTGGTGGGAGCTCGTGAATATGCTTTGCAAGTGCCTGCTTGGGCTGATCATGGTTCTCGGAGAAAAAGACCCAGAAGCCCAGTTTTGGCTGACCCAGATCATTTTAACAGGAGCCTTGATATTGCAAGGCTGGGCCCGCCCATATGCGTCCATGCAGAATCATGCGAAGCTGGAAATTGAAGAGTATTCCTATGGGCTCCACCACAAGCACGGGATTTCTCTCAAACCGAACAAGAAACATGGTGGCTTTGGTGCAGAGGTCTCCAAAGTGCTCGTGAATTTGTCATTGAACAAGCATGGTCACACGATCGTTCTTGGTGATGTGATTTCCAAGATACATGATTTACCACTCCCACAGGTATCAAAGAAAATCCACGCAAAAGATGCATGGTTTTACAAGTCCAATGTAGACAAGGAAGGCCGCACGCCCCTTCTTGTTCACGAGGTCGAAACATACATGCGTGCCATTCGAGCGAAACAGAAATATGTACTCATTCATGCGTGGCGCGAAAAGCGCTTCACTGTCGGGGATGATGACGAAGATGTGAAGCCATGGAGCGATGAGGACAAGCTTGCGTTTGGTCTCATGCTGATCAATCTTATCATGAACACATTTGGAAAATTTTCTCCTCCTCGCCCCCAGGAGACGTTTGCAAGTGCCAGAGATGCTGCAGAGCGCATTGGCAACGGTGATGCCAGTGGAGAAGACGATGGATTCAAGACGGCGCAAATGGTGACGCTAGTGTTTCTGTATCTTTGCTTTTTCATCGGTGCAATCCACTTGGCCGTTGTGATGGTTCGCGTTCAGATATGGAAATTTAAGCGCAACCACAGTGTAGATCATGAGGCTTTGCAACACGATGAGGAGATATCGCAGTACTCGCGGACTGTTATCAGAAAGGAGATTAGAGCCTTTCTCAAAACGGAAAAGGGCAAACGTTACAGTAGAAAATCGTTATTCGGCGGGATCTTTGGCAGTTCGAAGTCGCTCATTGTGCAAGATCGGGTGGATATTGGCCCAAAGAGCACAAAGAGACTAAGCACCGTCGCCGAGGGCAACGAAGACGATGATCCAAAAGACAGCGGTGACAATACCATTTGAAATGCGAGGAAGAGGTAGACATTAAAATTTTTATCACTGCTTTTACTTTTTTCAGCATTGTTCCTTGATGGACATCTTCATCAGAGCCCCAATATTCTTTATCTCGGTTAGCGCACTCTTTCCTGAAATCGCAGTAGTGGCCTTTTTTGGCCGCTTCCCGTCGAGCTCTTTTGTCGAAGGACCTTGCATGAGCGCATTAATTCGCTGCGAAACGAGTTGCTTTCCCTTATCATCGGTGATATGCTTTTTCGATTGAAGCAAAATCTCAAGAGCCTTTGACGATTTGCCAGCGGATTCAAACGATGCTGCCAGAGCCAACCATGAGTCAGTGTGGTAAGGAAAAGTTTCTGTACATGCTCTGTAATCTTCCCTTGCACTTGCTATGTCCCTGACAGCGATATAGCTTCTGGCCCTTGCACAGAGCACATCGGGCTCCCCATAGTTTCCACTTTCATCCACCCAACGCAGTATCTGCTTTGTGCATTTGCGACGCAGTCGCAGAGCGGAAGTATAGCAGACGATGCTCTCTTGAAACTCTCCAGCGGCCTGCAACTCACTGCCAAGATCGCAGAGCTCTTGAAGTCTGACAGAAAGTTTTTGACATGCAGCGCTTGTGTGATCCGCAGAGTGCTCGGCCATCAGTGTGATCTTTTCGCCAGCGAGCTCAAATTCATCCTTTTCGATGAGGACGCTGATTAAATTCGACAGACAACTCACGTGGAACTGCGAGTCGAGGGAGAGAGTATAATTATGCACTGCTTCATTGAGGTCTCCTTCGATCGATTGGACATCGCCAAGCCTAGCATACAGCTCGCTTGATGCCATGGCCACTGCTTGTGTATGCGCAGCAGACGAAGAGAATTCCGCGGCGTTCTTGATATTCGTGATTGCCATGTCGTAGAATCTCGAGGCTCTATCAAAACGATTTCCCTGCGCGCTTGCCTCTGCCCGCTGCTTGTTTTTTAACGCACGTCGCATGTGCATTGCAAACTTTGAGTCACCATCACAGCTATCAGCCCCCGGTGCTGTTTGCTTTGGGTCCTGTGTAGGTGGATCGCTATTATCAATCGATGAAGCACGCATTTTGAAGCACTCAACGCCCCTCAACAGCTGCGCAACACAGCTTTCCAGCTTTTCATTTTCAGTTTGGGCAATATTCTCTCTACCTAGCCCCTTTCCAAAGACTCCGAATGCAAGTTCCATAACGTCAAGCATTCCAGCTGGTCTCATATCATCATCGACAACGGGAATGTGCCGGAAGCCATGTGACAACATGAGACTGAGCGTTTTCATCGAGGATGCCTCGCTGGTGCGCACTGTTTTTGGCGATGGTGTCATTGCAAGACCCATTGGACATGTGGTAGGATCGAACCCTTCCGCAACAACCCTTCGCACGAGGTCAGACTCTGTGAATATGCCAACAAGACCACCATCTTCTCCGACGACTAAAATACCTGTCACCTCTTTTTGCATCATCAGCGAGCATGCCTGTAGAACAGTGTCCGTTTTCTTCACGGAGACAATGCGGCGAGTGAACTGAAAGCTATTTACATGTTCCTCAGCATTACTAGTGTCCAGGTTGCTATCCGTCGAAGTTCCAAAAAGACCAATCATGCGTGAAAGAGCGCTCTGCAGCAACCGCTTTGTGCGAGACTGCAATCCCTCGTACTCGCTAAGCAAATCCCTTGCCACAACGACAATATCAAGCAAATCGACGATTTGCATTGTATCCTCTTGAAGGACGGGCAGATGCCTGAAGCGTGCACTGTGCATGACTCTCAAGGCAGAAGCCATGCTGCAATCGCGGCCAACGCAGACAGGATCTCTTGTTGAAATTTCAGAGAGTAATGTGGAACGAGTGTCTTGCTTTGCACAGATGCTTTGCAGAATATCCTTTTCCGTAAATATTGCGCTAGCATCACGGCCAATGACAAGTGCAGTTTGCCTTTTCTCTTTGAGCATCTTCGCCCCCTCCAAGACTGTCAGCGTGCTTTTGGAGTCTACATCTGCCAAAGGTATGTAAGGCACTGCATCCTCCTCTCCTTTCTCATCTTCGTCATCGCTGCTGTCTATGAACGCATCTTCGGTCACAAATAGCGACATGATCCTTAGCAAACCTTGCTTTTCTCAAAATTCACCTGCTTTAAGTTTCGTTTCGTGTCGTTTCGTGTTGCTTCGTATCGTGATGCTTCGTATCGTGATGCTTCGTATCGTGTTGCTTTGTATCGTGTTGCTTTATATCGTGTTGCTTTGTATCGTGTTGCTTTATATCGATATCGTGTTGCTTTATATCGATATCGTGTTGCATTTGTATCGTGTCGTGACTAACGTCCATAAACCCTATTCATCCGGCGTGAATGGTGACGGTGAAACTTATCCTTCAAAAGCAAAATTCTGAAAATGAATCGATTGGCGATTGAAAACAATTGCATTCAAAGGAACTATACGTGGAGACCTTTTTCTGGAATCCCATTTCAAAATCTTCCTTCAAAAGTTTCACCGTCTCCATCTTTTCCATCTTTTGATACTAATTTCTACTACCGATCATTTGACACCTCTGTTTCCATTTCCCAAGTTTTCATGGTTGTTGCGAAATCAATCAGAAAACAACCGAAAGGAGGGAGTGCCAGCAATAGCAGGGAGGTTTTTTTCCGGATGTCGTGTTTGTTTTCATAATTTTTTAGCTGTTACACTCAGGGTTAAATGCCGACACTGTGTGCGTTGCCTGTACGCGTGAGAGAGACTGGCAAGAAGAGAGAGAGAGAGAGAGAGAGAGAGGCGGCAAAGACAAGTTTTTTTCAAATACAGCGCAAGTAATTGAGCCGTTCTACCACAGAGGCAGAGGCAGAGGCAGAGGCAGAGACAGAGACAGAGGCAGAGGCAGAGGCAGAGGTAGAGGTAGAACCACGTTCAAATGAAAATGAGGCGTATCCGGGCCCATTTGCAATTGTGCGGGCATTAAAAGAGCGAGGAAGGGAAGCAGCGTGATCCGGGTGAAAGGTGGAAAAGAAGTAAGGGTGTTCGGGTGCAAGCAAAGCCATGGCACATGTTATCGGTGGAATGAAGGCCATGAGCCTATCGAGGAGACTTCTTCAGAAGAAGCAAGCTGCGGGTTTCAATAACAATGATCTGTCGCAGGAAGAAGTTCGATTAGTGAAGCAGAAAATAAGAGCTGCGAGCTACAAGACAGGTGGCACAGATCTGGACAAACTCTTCGACGAATGGGACAAGAATCGCGATAAAGTTCTCTCGTATAAAGAGTTTACGATGGCTTTGGCCAAAATAATGCCCAAGAAGATGACGTTGTCAAAGGCTGAATTGAAACAGCTCTGCGCCCTTCTCGACGAAGACGGTAATGGCTCAATTGATATCCTTGAATTCAGATCCTTTCTTCGTGAAGACAAGAAAAAAGGCAGGTACAGGGTGTCACGAAGCGAGCTTGAAGCTACGAAACAACGATCAAAGATAGCCCTGAATGGTGCGGTGCTTGGTACCCATCTCATAAGCCAAGGAAAGAAGACTCTTCGCCGTCAATCAGCACAGCAGCGGAAATCGGCTCAAGCGTCCGAGCTTGGTGTTGAGACGCAGGAATTGAAAACAAGCCCAGTTAAGAGCCGTGCAGCGCAGAGTAGGGCAAGCACGCAGGATGAACGGAGGAGCAGCCAGTGGTTACTCGACATGCAAGAAAAGGTGGGCCCGGCTGGCAACAAAGGACCCCAGCGCTGGTTTGAGAGTGACTCTGATGATGATGACGACGGTGGTGGGGTTGGAGGGATAAACCTTAGGCATGGCCGCCAGACGGCTGGTGTTAAGCGATCACTACGTGGGTTTCCGCAATCGACGAATAATGCCTTTGATGTGCTTCCATCTGTTCTTCGAAAGAGCACATGGGACTCTTCCATATTTTACAGTGGTGAGGGGCAGATGGGTAGTGGAAAGGGCTCGCAAAGCCAGCAGAACGTTTCATCGCAGAGATTGGAATCAGGTGGCGAAGGAATGTTGGGAAGGAGAGAAACACCATGGTTTGCGGAATATGGAGACGAGGAAGCAATCACAGAAAATCTCCCTGTAGGTGTGAATGCGGAGATTCAAATATCTTGCCTCGATAACTCTCGCGCCCTTGTGGAAGATGGGACACTTGCTCACGCATGGCGCTTTGCCGTGCACACTCCTTGGATGAAACGCTATGAAGCGCCGACTTGGCCATCAAAAAGTAGCGGAACGTGGGTCTATGTTCCTCATCCACCAGCGTCTCCACCCAGAAATGAACTGAATTCCCACAAATCATGTACGACGTACATGAGCAAGTCAATGGTGAAGGATTTGAAAAAGCAGAGGGCGCAATCACCCCGCTTCAAGTTGCGCAGCAAGTACCATGCTCGAGCACGCGTGGCTGGGGTAGGAGATCATTGGCAAGATCAGAAGGTGACCGGACAAAGCAACTCCGAAGGGATGCAGATCCATGTGCCAGACGAGATTCCAGATGATGTTGACACAATTGTGAGAAAAGTCATCCCACGCTTCTCCAAGACACCTCCCGGTAGTGTGCGCGAGATCAAGAAGCTGGAGGCTCTGATCGCACATAAGAAGGCGGAGATGGCTGCCAGAGAGCACTCTGCAGGAGAAGATGTGGACGATGTGAGGAGCCGCGGACGGCGAAAGTCAAAGGTGCCTCTTTGGCGGCAAAAGCCATATACCTGAGGCAAGAAGAGGCAAAGAGAGAAAAGAAAAGAGCGTGAGAGATTGAATAAAGAAAGAATCCAAAAAAACAAAACAAAACAAAACAAAACAAAACAAAGAAAGAAAAAGAAACGTTTTAAAAGCTCTATGCTTCACTATCGCTCTCGCTCGTAACCATTTGCTTCTCACTTGAGGACAGCATCTCAACTCCCATGTCTTTGCACACTCGCCTTGCAAATCGTCCCATCTCAATTTCTTCCTTTGACTGGTCCAGCGGAGTTGGGTTCGTTCCGCCGAAATCTTCCGGGAGGTCGCTGAGATCCATGATCTCTGAGATGGATTCCTTGAATTTCTCGTCATGTGGCGAGGGAAAGGAGAATATCTTTTCCAAGGTTTGGGCATCTGCAATCGACTTTGCAATGGGCCATACGACACGATTGAACCACCAAGGGCCATTCACAATGTAAATTCGGTAGGTTCGTTCTGGGTAATGCTGCTCGAAGAGCTTCATGGAAGCTGTGATGAGCTCCTTCATTTGGCCCCGTGTTAAACTCAGGGACACTTTCGAGAGGTCGTAGATGGTTACTCCCATGGCATCATCGTCACCTTTGTGCATCTTCTGCCACAGGTACTCCGTGATCCATATATAGTGAAAGACGAGATCGCTCATGCTGCAGCCTGCCTTCTCCAACTGTTTCACATCGACGCCACCGGGCTGATCGATGAATATATCGCATCTTTTGCTCACAGAGGCTAGCTGATTTACCTCGCGCGTCCACCCATAGTAGTAGCAGTTGTAGTATGGTTTTATGACGTCGTACTTCACATGTGGAATCTCAAGAAGCCTATCAATGGAGTGCGTCTGCCTCCATTTGGATGTGTATCTCCACCGCTTTCGCGAAAATTTGGCATCCTGCTTACCGTCTTTCCCCATGCGCAGGAAACGTGGGGGCGTCTCCTTGTCCACAGGGACGTTCATCAGAAGGTGTGGCTGTTCCAACGGATCCTTCACGGCCAAAGATGCTTTTACTGCCTCCCAATTCCACACTGGGTTTTTCTTCATTCTATCCTTCCTCTCTTCATTTCTCTTTTTCAAAGCGTCATCGTCGTCAAGCAGTGCGACGTAGCATATTCGATGCTCGCCCCGCTTGCTTGCGCGCGCCATCTGCTTCTTGCGCTCCCTCACAGCGGCCAGCTCCACCGCGACGAGGTACAATGCAAAGAGCAGAATGATCCCCCACACTGTAAATCTCCCTTCAAATTTTGCCTTTTCGAGGAGATTCGATGCGACGGCGGCGACGAGAACGGGCAAGAAGAGAGGAAGCCCTCTGAGCAGCAAACTGCGAGAATTCCTCTGGAGGCGCTCTCTATGCTCCTTCTCCGCCGCATCCCCGTCGAGAGGATGGTAGAAGCGAAAACGGAGCTTGCACGACGCAGGTGCTCCCAAGTGGCTCAGGTCCTCCGCGTCAGCGTCGTTTTCGTTAAAATTGAGCTCCCTCTCGCACTGCGCGATGCCCTCAAGCTCTCTAGCCGGAATGCGCGCGGTTCGCCCGAATTCAGTGTCCTCCACGACAAAGACGGCATCGTGGGGCAAAACACCGACGCAGAGTTCCTCGGTTGGAACCAAGGAATTTCCCTTTGTGCTCGCACCATCTGCCTGCTGTACAATGAGATGGAAGGGGCTTGGCATGTTCGACGCTGGCGCCAATGGCCCAAATATGGAATTCTGCCGCTGGCGCTGAAAGTATTCGCCTGTGACGGAGGGTCGGCCGCTCTTCCTTTTCGCACCCTTTCCAGGGATAGGCGAGCGCGTCGACTCTCTGCGCAGAATCCTTGCCCTCTTCTTCTTCGCGAGAAGTATTGCTTTCACCCACGCGTTGGCTTCCTCTTCATTGCTCGCCTTCACGACTCGAATATTCGTCTCCCCTCCTTCTTTGACGCAAAATTCAAACATCTCTTTGCTTTCTGGACATACCTCGATCATGGACATTTTATCCAAGTAGTACCTCGCAACTTCTTTTCCAAAATATGAGTCCCGGTCGGTCCTCTTGCAGCGCAGGAGGGCATTCTCCGTCAGCACATAGTACCTCCGCGCCCATTTGTTGAACGGTCCATGTTTCTTCTCCAAGTACCCTGTCTTTAGCACTCCCGCAGGCCCACTCATGGACGCTCGCTCCATCAGCCTGATTGTCACCCCCTTGTCTACGTTATATATATATATATATATATATATATATATGATGAACTCTGCTCGAAGCCTGCTGCTTTCTCCGTGTCCTGTCCTCGTCTGTGTGTCTTAGCCTCTGCCCCTCTCTTTTCTATGTCTCTGTGCCCGCTTCCCGGTAAGCCTCAACACTCAGCACACACTCACCACTGCAACCACCCGTTTAAAAAAAACTTGGTCGTGCTTTTCCTTCCGCGTGCCCGCCACTATGGAAAGGTCTGTTTCGCTTTGCTTTGTTTCGTATCGCGTCGTTGCGTTGTGTATCCCTTCTTCTCGTGTGTCTTCAATGCAACCCAATCATCGGAAAGCTCCTGATCATCCAGATCATCATCCAGATCATCATCCAGATCATCATCCAGATCATCATCCAGATCATCCAACAGCGGAAGATGAGGAAGGAAAGAAGGAAGGAAGGAAGGAAGGAAGGAAGGAAGTGAGAGTAATTCGCTTGAAGAAGAAGAAGAAGAAGAAGAAGAAGAAGAAGGAGAAGAAGAAGAAGATGCGCCTTGGCAGCAGCCAGCACCTGACGAGACAAAGAGAGACATGGAGGAGAGAGAGGAAGGAGAAAAGCAGAGAAAGAGAGTGAGATTGATTGTCTGTTGTATTGTTGTGGTTCGGTGTGGGGCGGGGCCGGTATAATATGTTTATACATACAGCAGAGAATAGAAGGTGAGTCGGGAACAACCAAAAAAACGACACAAAGCATACAAAGAGCACAACACAACAACAACACAGAGTCGAAGGGAAGGAGAAGGAAGACAAAATACGACACACATGATAGAGCAAGACAACAGAACTCAACACAAAGTAGAGAGAGAGGAGAGGAAGAGGGACAAGAAAGATTCGAGGATCATAAAAAGATTAGAATCGATATTTGCGATATATGCAACATAGACATATCCTTCACTTGTTGTTTTGTCTCTCTCTCCTGCCTCCTCCTTCAAATCCTTCAAGAGGAAGGAAGGAGGAAGAAAAGAAGTAATGAAGTGAAAGGAAGAACAAGAAGAAAAAGGAAAAGAGAGACAAGGAGAAGGAAAGGAAATATAGACAGAGACAGAGAGAGAGAGAGGTCATACATTCTATTTTCTCTATCTACCTACTACCATGCCCGTCTACCACTCCTCGTTCAACGACGTAGAGTGCCGTGAAGTTGGCTCATTCCCCGTTCTCCCGCTTAGGACGGAGACTCGGGGACCAGCTCCACAGACTGATGAAGGTAAGTTGTTGCCATTGTTGCTCGCTGTTGTTGTTTTCATTGACGGTAGCAGGGGCATGATAGTATCGCCCTGTGCATGTCAAATGAATTAGATCAGATGAGATGACAACGTTTGACTGACCCACATTGTACTCTTTCATTTGCATTGTGTCTTGATCTGGATGTGTGCGTGACTTTGATCCAATGGCGAAAAACAATAGAAACGGATATCGTTGATGAGACCATTAATTTCTTCCGCGCGAACATGCTTTTTTCCCAGTTCGATGTGGAAGGGGCCGCAGATAGGCTGCTTATATACTTGACCCTGACCGCATCGCAGATTGTGAAAAAGGTGGCGAAACTTTCGAGTTACGATGAAGGTGCTCGCGCGCTTGCAAACTTTGCAGGTGGAGATTTTCCTCTTCCCGGGGAGGGCGGCTGGCTTCTTGGCGGCCACTTCAGCGCCGCAAAGAACTCCTCGGAAAGGCAGACGATGAAAGATTATCTGAAACAGTGCAGATCGGAGCTCGTCACGCGCATGCTAGATCGCCTCTACGATGAGGACGGCTCGCCGAACAAGTGGTGGCTGAGCTTTGCGAAACGGAACTTCATGGGCATCAAGGCGTAATCATAATAATTTTCATTCATCATCATCTTTCAAGCTTCGCCTCAGCTCGCCTCGCTCCTTATACTACTCACAATGAGGGGGGGATCTCGCCCTCATATTTATATTCGAACACCCAATCCAATGAATACACCCGCACGCATGCACGCACTGAAGTAGTAGAAGAAGAAGAAGAAGAAGAAGAAGAAGAAGAAAGAGAGAGACAGAGAGAGAGAAAGGAGAAAAGAAAATAAGAAAGGAAGAACAATAAAGGAAAGGATGAGGTCAAGGAAAAGCAACCGCGGCAAGAGGAGTGCGGCAAAAGACGCAAAGGGTGGTGAGGAAGAGGCGCCCGCACCTCCACCGGCATGGAAACTGCCTTTCCTGGTTCTCGGTATCTGGACATCGTTCCTCCTCTTTGGCTACGCCACTGAGGCGCTCACACGGACAGAGTACTATGTGGAGGACGGGGAAGGGAACAAGGTCCGGGATAAGTGGAAGTTTTCCACGTCGATGACGCTCCTGCAGAGTTTGACGAACTCGATCGTCGCTGGGAGCATACTCGTCATTGCATACGGACGCAAAGTACAGTTTCTTGGCGGCGTTCCTCTCTTTGACTGGCTCCAAGTTGCTGGCGGCCTCTTTGGCGCGCACAAATTTGGCTACGGGGCGCTCAAGTACATACCTTACCCTCTGCAAGTCCTCGTGAAGAGTGCGAAGACTATTCCTGTCTTGGTGGGAGATGTTGTCCTTGCCGGCGCACGGCCCTCCAGGCAGAAGGTAGCAGAGGTATTTATGATTACGGCAGGCATTGTCGTCTTCATGTATTATAAACCGTCGGGAAAATCTGTCAAGGGCAGCTTTGAATTTAATCAGGACACTCTGTGGGGACTCTTT
>JACLAD010017332.1_pt1 | contig 15731 bp, 8 predicted proteins | sample 8027901 | NCBI WGS metagenome assembly JACLAD01 (sample SAMN15725071, study PRJNA655200) | protist metagenome | isolation source: fluorescence activated cell sorting (FACS) single amplified genomes of... | place: Spain: Blaines Bay Microbial Observatory, Mediterranean Sea | collected 2016-07-05 | reverse complement strand
TGATATTTGATGAAAGATATATTAATATATATATAAGTATTCAACATCACATTATTGCAAGAATCATAGATGTAAAATAATAGTTCAAATATAATGTTAAAAAGAGTAACAACAACTTTTTAATCATCACTTGGTTATTTTGATTTATATGTTTGCCATTGTTGATTTTTAGATTCATTTTGGATACATATACATAGCAGGAAAAAGAATAATAATATTATTTTTTTTTTTTTAAATTAATAATATAAATTTGGAAAATATATGATAGTAAAAAAATGTAAGTATAAAATATAGATAGATACACTCTTCTTACACTTATACTCATATTCATACGATGTAGGCATGACGAACGGTTACTTATACTGTTACTATACTTTAGTCTTTAAAGAGTGATGTCTTTATTTACAATGCGAACTATTCTGCAATTCGGACCTTTTCGTATATGAATATCCTTTTCCCTGCCAATTTTTCCATTCCAATTTAAAAAAAAAAAAAAAAAAGAAACAAAACAAAACAAACTACCATGAAGAACGCTGTGTTTTCCCACACACACACATATATATATATACCTATGTACGTATGCATATAATAATTATCAATGATTACAAACAATTATCCCTGTCGTAATCCGCCTTGACGATAACATGGTAACGAATGAGATTTTTATTATACATACATACATACATACATATCACACACACACACACACATATGCGTTTGTTGTTTGCAAGATACTCTTGCATCATATATATATAGCACTATTTATCAGTTCGTTGGTGAGCTTGCGGACCGCAGTTTTTGCACCGCTCATAGCTAATTATATTACTGCCAATTAACTTTCATGCTGGTGCAAGATAAACTTTGGAAAATTTAATAATTAGCATGGTAGTTTGTTTGTTTCTTTTGTGTTGGTACATTCTCGGATGAACCAACCGTGTTCAATAATCGCTTAGCATACAGAGTTTTTTCTATATGCTTTAAGCTTTGCTCAATCATGTCAGTCAATTTTCTAACATTAATTTTTTTTATATATTATTATATATTTACAGACAAAAGATAGAAACAAAATAGTTTAACTATAGAATACAAAACAAATAGTCCAATAATGTAAGTTTAGATGATACATATATGTACCCACACACGCACAACAACAACAACAACAACAATACGAAGAAAAACTATATATATATATCTTTAATTGACTTTTACAATTACCAGTGATGATCATATACTTTCGTTCTACTGTATTAACCATGGAGATTAAGTAAATATTGAACAATCCAAATCTGAGGCTAATTGTAAATTTTATAGATAAACGTACTCACTGATACATATTCACACACAGTATATATATATATATATACAATTATATATATCGTTTTAATAATTGATGACACAACAATTATGATTTTTTTTTTCCAATGATAATTTAAAGTTTGAGAACATATCTTCCATATATGACAAAATATTCGCTGAGGTAAATTAAAAATGAAAAAAAATCACAAAAGTCTTTGTTATACAGTTGTTATGACGAATATTAAAAAACAAAAAAGCAACCTTTTTCTTTTCCTTTATGATATTAAAATTTGTGATGGATAGTTTAAATAGTTTAACGGTGATCTGCACAAACGTAATTAAGACTACGATGGAATGAAGGGAATTGTTTATAAAGAAAAAAGAAAGCTTTGATGAACACACACATGTACACCACACACATACACACCATAAAAAATGAAAAACCCAATCAGACGGTCAGCTGAAATGTCGATAGACACCATTCTTAGCTAACATTTGCATTAACATGCATTTTTGGTTGGAAGAATAAAAAGCAAGCTTTAACGGCTGCAGTGATGCTCCACTGTAATTGTCACCTGTCGCTTGCAACATTATTCATATATATATATATATATATAGACATATATGCACATATCAAAAATCACATCTCTTCACTTATGTCTATATATAGATTCCATATTATTTAACAAAATTACTAACAAATAAATTCATTTGAAATTATAAATGAAACATATAGCTCGTACACAAATGTCTAAAATTGCAGAACAAATGCAAAGAGAATTTGATGAAGTTCTTGCAAGAATGTCTGGTGTATCCACTAATGATGATAATGTGAATAATAATAATAATAACCAGGAACAAGATGACGAGGAAACGGATACTGATAATAATAAACCAAAAAAATCTGGTAGAGAGAAATTATTAGATGATTTAACAAAAGCAGAAGGTATGAAAGCAAAAGGTAATGCTGATTTAATGCGTGGTAAAATACTCGTTGGCCATACTGCTGGAGATGATTTATTAGCATCTGCATGTAAATGGTATGCTCAAGCATTGGAAATTATTCCATTGAATAGATCTACTGATGGTTATGGGGAAGATTGCGCGGAAAGGAAAAAAGCATTACATATTAGTTTGCTATTGAATTTAGCATTAGCAAGTATCTGTTGCAAAGAATGGGATACTGTATTAAATTGTACAAATACTATTTTAGAAATCGATCCAGACAATACAAAAGGTTTATATCGTTCTGCAAGGGCTTATTATGAAATGAATGAGTATGATTCAGCAAAACGTTATATATCAAAAGCTGAAAAATTAGCACCGAAAAATAAAGATATACAGAAATTATCTAAAAAAATAGCAGAAGCATGGAAAAAACAAGTTCGTGCTGCAATACGTAAACGCGAGGAAGATGAAGGAATTTGCCATGGTATCGATGTTTTATTAGAAAGGGCACAAATTTCAAAATCCTCACCATTATTAAGTTTCGGTGCATGTTTAGAAACATATGCATGGGGACAATCCCAAAGCAATGTTCATTTGTACATACCATTTGCATGCGGGCTTCCAACTAATAATATTCAATGTCGTTTTACTCGTAACTTTGTAGATATTACATTTTTTCGCCATCCAACCAGTGGTGCACGTAGTGGTATGTCATCCACTTCAAGAGTTGCAGGAAATTTAATCGCCCCTGTAATTGTGAATGAATGTACATGGATGGTAGAAATTCCTGGACTTTTACATGTTGAACTAGTAAAAGAAAAAAGAAATGAAATGGAATGGTGGCCATGTATTTTTATGGACGATGCGGAGGAAGATCGTATTGATACGTCGCAATTTGACAGTTTAGACGACGAGGAAAGTGAAATGTCTCTCGCATCCATGGCAGAAGAGCATCAACAACAACAAGCAGCAAAAGAAGTAGAACAAGAAAGAATTGATGCGATTAAAGATCCTAATAAACGAATGATAGTGGAAGAGTTTAAAAAGAATTTTCCAGATGCCAATGTGCATTTTAAGTGAGTGTGAATATTCGTATCATTTTTGAAAAATGTTGTGTTTTTAAATATATATATTCTTTTAATTTTTTATATATACTCTCTCTCTTTGCTCTATGTGTTACTTTTAAATAATATAATCTCATCAAAAATTATAAATCTTCATCTTCATCCAATATTGATGAACACCATTTTCATCATCATGCCAATTTGCTAATACTACTATATTCTCCATCAAAATCAATAATTATAATTTAGAATAATATTAATACACATGTACATGGTATGCAACATAATCGGGAATATATATTTAATCAATATATAAAATAACAAAAATCATGTCCAAACGAAAGAGAAGAGAAGAAGAAGAATTAGAAGCACAACGAGCAAGGGATGCAGCACGTGCACATTTAGATAAAAAAGGATATGTCTTTGACCATGCAAAGACTGGAATTGATATTGCAAATGCTAAAAAAAGGAAGGATAATACTTTGGAATTAGTAGAAAAAAGAAAAAAACAACAAGAACAACAAAGGATTAAAAATGTAAATATGAGCTTTAAACCACGCAATGTCCCTTTACAAACAAACAATAACGTACAGCAATTAGTATCAAAGCCTATAATAAAGAAAATTGTAAAAAAAATTGGACAAAATACAATGTTTGGTATACCACAACAAAATACAGATGTACTACCAGAAAACTGGGTATTGGTTCAATCACATAGTGATGAAACAAAATATTATTTTTGGAATGTAAAAGATAATACTACTTCTTGGAAAAAACCGGTAGTAGAAGTAGTAACAACACCAACAGTAGAAACAGCAACAGTTGTTGATAGTAATAACAACAATGAAATTTCAGATGAGCAGGACGAGGAGGAGGACGACGATGATGACATCTATTCATCATTTGATGTAGAAACGAAAAGAACATATTATTACAGTACAAATTCATGGAAAACAAAATTTAATAAAGCGAAATTATTAAAAACTAATGATGAAGATCGGGAGGAGGATGATGGGGATAACATCAACAACAGCAAAAATGATTTAGAGCAAGAAACTTTTGATATGGATGGTAATACATATAATATAAATGATTTTGAAAAAGCAAGACAAGATGCAATTGCTAATCGTCAGAAAAAACAGTGAGAGAATGTGTGAGATATTAATACAACATGTGTTATATATGTACACTATTAAAATAAGATATTTTAAAATGCATTTTATCAAGATTTATTATCAAGATTTATATTATGTTGCATATCATTAACATTTTATATTTTATTTTAAAAAATATAAAAAAATATAAAATACACATAATGTACACTATGTTGTCGTCTTTAAAGCTCTTTCAATATCCTCCTCTCTCCCATTTTTCCGTCTTTTACTCGACGATCACATCGACATCTAAATCATCTAAAGTACCGTTATTTCTATTTTTGACTTGATTTACACTCTTACGTTTTCTTTCCAATGTATTTTTTAGAAAACTATTCATCCTATCAAATGATGCTTTTGAAAATGGTTGTGTTTCTAATTTCAATAATAAATCAAATGCACGATCTTGTATTCGAGGATTATCATGCAATAAACATGTACCAACTGAATCTAAATTTCCAAGATAATATAAAAATTGTTTAAAATCTTCACCACCTTTCAATACTCTTAAAATTTCATCAAACGCACGTAGCATATCCTTTTCATCCATTTGACTTAATGTAGTTAATTTTCGTATATGCTGCCTTATATCTACACCAACATCACTACCAGGTGTTTTAATCACACGACGTTGATGTTCTTTATACATAGATGTTGCTTTCCATATCATTACACGTTGTCTATTTTCCGTCAAAGCAAATTTTTTCGCATTCACATCATAATATTCCGCTTTACTGGATGCAATATCAGAAAGACGATTGCAATGAAAACGAAATTGTTCATGAAGCCAAAGTTCTGACATATGTGCTTCCATACCAGATATTACACGTGCTATGAATTTACTATCCATACTAATTTTTAATGTTGGTAAAAGACCTTTTTTCACTTTTCCTTTATCAATAGAACCTCGAACTTTTGTATATAATTTCTTCACTTTACTTTCCGGCTTTTGTTTTTCTTTATACATATTGACATCTATTACGGTTCCAGTTTCAATATCACATAAAATATCCCACCAATCTGGTTTAGATGCAAACATAGGATTTGTTACACCAGCTATGAAACCATCTACTTCTAAAAAAGATAAATCAGTTAAATTTGCATATGGAAACGTACGTGCTGGTATTAATGGAAATGGTGGGCTTAGCAATGAACATGCTGCTAATACCATTCCACATACATCACCAGCAGGTATATCTTTATTTCCTACAAACATAATTCGTTTTTCTAATAAAATGCCAGTAAAGATAATCATTACATGTTCACGAAATTTACGCAATAATGGTGTGATCGGCACATTACCTACCATATCATATTGCAAATATAACGGAACGTGAATTTTCATAGTAAATCCAGGTAAACTATTTAACTTTGGCCATTGCAATGGAAACTCTTTAAATTTCGATTTTCGATCACTTCCTCTTTCTAAAAGTGTCCTATCAAACATATTTAACTCTTCCACAGTGGACATATCAATATTTGAATTAATAGCATTATAAATCTGTTCCAACACTTTGGTAGACGGGTTTGCAATGTAAGCATCTAAACCTAATACCGCTGCAGGTTTTAGAATGTTTACAAAATTATATCGAGAACAAAATGCTATTGCAGTAACAGCTGCACCACGTTTAATATTTGTATCATGAACACTTTTTACAGCATTTAAACAATTTAAAAAGTATTTATTATTATCTGCCTTTCCTTTACTATCATTTTGCGTTTCCAAGACGGGCTTGCACGTCCTACGAAACTCTTTTCTATTCAAAAAGAAATACGTCCAATCTTCCTTGCGATTATGCACACCTTCTGGTAACATTAGTTCTGCTAATGTATTATCTTCATATCCACCAATTTTTGTTGGATATGCTTCTGTTAATGTACTACCTTTATCAATGTCAAATGTTGCAATGAGAATATAGGATACTGTTGGTGCAGGTACCGTAGCATTGTTGTTATTTTTTGACATGCTACTGCTATTATTAATATGATATGAGATGGAATTGTATGGCAGAACTATATGATTCTTTCTATCTGTATATATATATATATATGTATAACCACTGGTATTTCTAATAATATATAAATTTTTATAATTCTATGTTTTTTTGTCTGCATTATATATATTGTGCCACACATTAACATTAACATGCCATCATTTTTTAGCATGCCACAGCATGCTGTGGCATGCTCGGGCATGCTAATGCCCAGCATGCTGCTGGCATGCAATTCGATTTATTTTTACCAGGGGCCTTATTTATTAGCCTTGCCAGAGCTTGATGCGGCCTTGCCCACAGCTTGCCTTTCACGGCAGGATATAGATAAGGACAGTTATTAATACATCAGTAGGAATTGTCATGAGTAGCTCCAGTATAATTCAATAATAAGGGATAAAAAATTAAAATACGCGTACATTTATATTTTTTACTATATTTATATATTACAAATTTTATATTAAACATTTTAATATATATTCGTATATGATATATATATATCATATATATATCTAGATAGGTTTTGTGAAACACGAAACTTTTTATTCTGTTGTTTCAAAATACAAATATTTATCATGCAACAATCGTATTGTTAAACACACCATTGCATTATGCTGTGAAATACAATAGGAAAGAACATATACCGTTTTTGTTATCTCAATATCCTGATGCAATAAATGTTAAAGCGAAAAAATTTGATGAAGATGGTAAGTTAGTTATAGTTAAAAAAAATACTACAGCAGCATCAGTGATAAATGGTACAAATACAACAACAAATATAATTACATCATCGTCTATAAATATACAAAAATTAAATGTTCATTTTCATGAAGGTGATTTACCAATTGATATTGCAAAAAAAGATTATCAATTGTCTGAAATTTATGAAATGTTGTATAATTATAGAAGGACGATTGAGATGTATAAAGGCGAGAACGATGGTGATAGGGTAGATTTGTGAGTTGCCAGGGTGTGTAAAAATTACAATTGTTACTACTATGAGTGATGTACTAAACACGGAGAATCTATACCATCTGCTAAATCTAGGTTAACAAATCACTAATGTGTGTGCTATAATGTGGTCGAGAAATGTTAGAGATATATGCATATCTATCTTAGATGTAAGTGAAATTTTTACACTCATAATCTCATCTCTATAGATTTTATTTTTATAAATTCAAAATCGTTTCCTGGGCATTTATGCCCGAGACCACCATATGCATAATTAATATCCAAGAGCCAAGATATTTGTCCCTTATAGTTATAGTGGCCATACAAATATAGCACAGCTAAATATAGGATATATCTCATATGCGAAAATTATTACAAATTATAATTATGAGAATTCCTTACAATTCGGTGTGCGACTCTCCACAAGAATAATTGCCAAATTTATTTATTTTATAGGGAATTATCATTAAAGGTGATGTGTGTGTGGTGGGCAGAGCGGTGCTTCATCATCAGGGGCATATCTTGCTCTCATATTCAAAAAATGGAAACAGTAAACGGTAGACCAGGTAGAGGTAAAAGTCTATATAGGACCTAGATTACAGTAGAGGTAGAAAAATAAAATTTATTTTATAGAAACGACTGTATCACCTAATATATTTTATATGAGTGATGTCCTAAGCACGGAGAATCTAATATTATACCACATCCATTTCTTCAAAAAATTTTGAATCTTTTTTTAATTAAAAATTATTTATTAATTTTTCATATTTTATTTGATTTTAGTAAATGTGATAAAAAAATATATATGATATATGTTATCATATCAACTTTTTTATATACAGAATGCAAGTGCGAATCTACACTCACAGTTTACTTTTTTGATTAGTTAATTGATCTTTAAATTCTTGTATAGCTTCTGGCGTGTCATTGACAACAGGATGTTCTTGACTAGCAAAATTTTCAGGATTCTTTCCTTCGGGTAACGTTTTTATGTCAATCGGGTGTGTTCTATCAACCAATTCACCTACCCTCAAGTATTTAAAGTCAAAATATGCGATCCAATCTGCTAATGTTTGACTATCACTAAATTTTTCATCTAGTTCATATTCGAATTTATCAACTGCGCTATTTGCTAAATCCATTGTTGCTAATGCATACGTACAGTCCCGCCCAGCATAGACATCATACGGCCCACCTTTACCAAAGAAATCCTTGCCGGTAGTCACATCATATACAATTCCCATTATTGATAGTAAAATCTTTTTCGCATTAGTTGAATTGTATTCATGAATTTCATCCAAGGTAAATTTTGTTTTTACCACTTGTTTTTTTTTAATTCTTTTCATTGTACTCGTCATTTTTTTTTTGTTCAATTGAATAAATATAAGTTTAGCACAACAATGTAACTTTAACACAACAGTGTTTTTTCAACAGGCACACAAGAAAAAATTTTTCCACACACACACACATATACGCTATACATCTTTTCCCATTTTCTATTTATATTTATAAGCTCAAAGCATCATGGATTGAGATGAGGGACATGATATATTATATCTATAGCAGGTCCATAGCATTAATTAACACTAGAATAGCACTAGAATATACGATATAGCAGGTCCATAGCATTAATTAACACTAGAATAGCACTAGAATAGAAGGGTCGAGGAAAAGCAGAACATCGATATCGAATAATTCTTCTTCATTGATGATGGACGAATAATCATTACAGTATATGATGATGATGTGAGCATGTAATAATTAAATAAAAATAACACATAATAAAACATATATATATAATGAATAATTTTAAAACAATGTAAACACATATATATCATTTAATTAATATTGGCAAGGATTAACAGTATCCATCCATCCTTCCATACTGTTTTTCATTTATTCCTTCCTCCCCCATACATACATAAAAACAAGACGACGGCGGTATAAAGCAACCATCATCACGATGAAAATCATCTGTATGTTAAATTATGTAAAAATATGTTATATTTTATTAACATTTTTGCCATTTTTTTGTTTTTCCACAAATAATAATAATGTAAAAAAGAATACAGACCTTTTAAAATCATTTTCTGATCGAATGTTATATCTACGTGAGGAATCACGTGGTATGTTTTATCATGGATTTAATTCCTATATGGAGCATGCATATCCATGGGATGAATTACAACCATTGTCGTGCAAGGGAAGAAGATGGGATGCGCGTGTGCGTGGTACCTTAGATGATAGTTTAGGTGGTTTTTCCACCACACTAGTTGATTCACTTGATATGTTTGCATTGATTGGTGATTATGCTGGTTTTCGCAAACACGTTCGTATGGTCATTAACGAGGTACATTTTAATCGTAATGTCAATGTTTCCGTTTTTGAAACAAATATTAGAGTCCTTGGTGGTATGTTATCTGCTCACATGTTATTAGTTGATCCTGTCCTTGGACCCATCTTAATGGAAACTAGGTTATCACAAGAAGAGCGTAATAATGAAATACCACCGTTTTCCTATAATGGTGAATTGCTTGATATGTCATTGGATTTAGGGAATCGAATGTTACCTGCATTTAGAACGAAAAGTGGTTTACCATCTCACCTTGTAAATTTAAAATATGGCATTCCAAAATCAAATAAAAAAGAAGCAAAAGAAACCTGCGTTGCTGCAGCTGGTACATTGTTACTAGAATTTGGTATTTTATCACGTTTAACTGGTGTTTCTACATTTGAAAGTGCAGCGAAACGTGCTGTTAGTACAATTTGGGAAAAACGATCAAAGGTAAACTTATTAGGTATTACATTAAATGTAGAAACAGGAAATTGGAAACAAACACATAGTAGCATTGGCGCAGGTGTGGATTCGTTTTATGAATATCTATTGAAAACCTATATTTTATTTGGCGATGCAAAATATTTAAAAATGTTTGAAAAAGCATATGAAGCAGTAGATACATATATTATCGATGGCATAAATTATCGCGAAGTATCAATGTCAAATGGTAATAAGTATCAAGGAATAGTATCATCATTAGCCGCTTTTTGGCCAGCATTGCAAGTGTTAAAAGGTGATATTGAGGGAGGTAAACGAACATTCGAAGGATTTTATGATTTATGGACACAATATAATGCAATGCCAGATTTATACAATTTAGATTCTGGAAAATTATTGCAATATGGACGTGATTGGCCATTGCGACCGGAATTAGTCGAAAGTGCATATCATTTATATACTGCTACACGAGATATTAAATATATTAAAGTAGCTCAACATGTTTTAAAAACATTGCAAAATACTAGTCGTGTAGAATGCGGATACGCATCAATTGCTGATGTTAGGACACATCGATTAGATGATAGGATGGATAGTTATTTCTTATCTGAAACGACGAAATATCTTTTTTTAATATTTCATGAAGCATATATGCATCCACCATTAGCCGTCATGGACAAAGTTAAACAACATAATGGTAAATGTAATCGTGGTGATAAACAACAACAACAACAATACGATGATAATGCGGATGACATTTCAAATAATAACAATGGTGATGATGCTTTATTAAATTCAATTGGTGGTTTACCATCAGAATGTATTGCATGGCGGCAAACTGGGAATTGTGATGGTAGAGGTAGACGTGAACCACAATTTGATAATGTAGATTGCAATGTTATCATCGATACGTATAAATCTGGTTATTGCGAATGTTCTGGTACAAATATGTTTAATTTACACGATAAAATTAAACGCCACAATTGTGGTCATAAGCCATTTACATGTGCTGATGAATGTAAAAAATATTTTTCAAATTATCATGTTGGAGATGTCTTTCAAGAGAATCAACATGGAGATAATATTGTTTTCAACGATCAAAATGAACCATTACCAATCGATATGAATCGTATTGTATTTTCAACGGAAGGTCATATTTTTTTGCTATGGAGTAAATTACGACCATCCAGAATACCGAAATATGAAAGTCGTACAAGTCGTTCAGAGAATTATAAAGATGTTACGTTATCAAATTGTCCATCACAAGATGATAATAATATGGACGATGATATAGATGTGGTTGATAGTATGATTGAGAAACCCGCTACTACTACTACTACTACTACAAAACCTTCATCGTCTCGATCCAGTAGTAGTAATAAAAATAATAAAAATGATAATGGAGATAATAATATTGCCTCAACCAGTAGCACTACTAGTAGTATACCAAAAGTCATTAACATCATGCCTGAAACGGGTATGAAATATTTAGCAACGGCACTTGGACAACACTTGGCAAGCGGTGGCAGTCTATCGTTAAATGGCGATGATCAAATTAAATTGGAATGTGATTATCGTGGTATGTGCACAATCGGTAGCTCCGATGCAAACGATAGTTTTGCATTAGGAGAAATTTTGCTATCAATTCAAGGAGGTAAAGAAAACGTACGGAATGATATATTGACATTGCATGGCTCTACAGCACAATTTGGTGCAACTATTAATTCAACGCATGTACTTGGCGAACCATTAATTGCTGAACCATTGAATTCTTGCGCTCCATTAACTGGCACATCTTTTCATAATGCAATTGTACTAGTAGAACGTGGTGATTGCTCATTTGTCGAAAAAGCACGACATGTTCAAGATTCAGGCGGAGCAGCTATGATTGTGATGGATAAAGGAGATACGACGTATAAAGATGAAGACACAGGCGAGGAAGTTAGTGTTGAAAGCATACAAGAACATGAACATTTCCAAATGGCTGATGATGGTCATGGTGGTGATATTTATATTCCATCATTATTAATTAGTGAAAGGGATGGTAATAAATTGTTGGATAAATTAGCAGAAGGCATTGAAAATGATAATAACGATATGGATGTTGAGGGTGGTCCTCGTTTTTATGTCCTTGATATGTGGAGTGATGATGGACGTTTAAACCCAGGTGCTTCGACTGGAGGTGGTGGTGATAGTAGTAAAAGAAATATGCATACAACAAAACCACAAGTGTTCCCATTAACAGCATTATTAAACATGGGTTTGCTACCACAAAATTTAGTAGATACGATTAAAAGTGCTTTCCAACCTGCAAATACTGGTACGACAACAACAATATCTTCAGCAGCACCTGGAGAAGATTCGAAAACTTCTCCGTGATATATTTGGCATATATATAAAAAGAGTGAAGAGAGTTTGTTATATTTTTATTTACGTATTATATTATATTATCGAGAGAGAGACAACCCAGTTTTTATGGTGTGTGACTGCGTTGAGGGTAAATTATTAAATTTTTTTTATCATATGTGAATATGAATGACACAATATAATATCATATCATATGATATCTAGATATATCATACACGTAATGACATATTTTCTACAAAAAAATGCATTATGCATTATGCGTTAATGTTGTACGAGTACGAATCTTCGTACGATCAAAGTGTATAATATTACGAGTACTTCCTTTCGTACGTATATTATTTTTTGAGAAATAAAAACATGTATGCATAGTTTTTTTTTTAATATAATACGAAGTACGAAGTATATGATTATGGCACTATGAATTGTATTTTCTAATATTTTAAAAAAAATTTTAAAAAATAAAAACATCTCTCAACATCATCTCTTTTCATCTGTTCAAGTTTCAAGAAAACCATGCATCTTCATTGATACAAAAAAAAAAGGTTCTCTCTCTCTTTCTTATTATTTATTCTCTCTCACCATTGACGTATTTATTTCCTCTACGATCCGCAACTTCACCATCTTTAGACACAGTTAAAGGATTAAGTGTTGGTTGTGCATGTCTAACTTTCTCACCTTTGTATACGTAAGAAAGCTGACATTGAAGGTAACCATGGCCAAGACTTTTTTGTGGATTAACACAACCTTGTACACGTTCACCATGGTAAAATACACTACCTAGACAGGTCAAATACCCTTCACCAAATACGTTCATTGGTTTTGTACAACCTTGTACTTTTTCACCTTTATAATATGCAAATAGTTGTGTACCGGCATAATCATTGCCGATTAACTTGAATGAACCTGCTTGTCCCATCAAATTAATTTTCTCACCTTTATAAAAGCCATTAAATTGATCAGTTGCATAACCGTTGCCATGGACTGATAGTTTACCTACTACGCGTGTACTTTCCCCTTTGTAAAATGTTTTATGACCAGCTTGTGCCCAACCATTACCTAATAATGTAATATCTTGTCCAACTAGACCAGTTTGTCTTTCACCTTTGTAATAAAGATTACCGAGTGCTGACTTAGCCCAGTTTGAAAATTTCCCTTTTGGTCCTTTTAACACTTGTAAACCATTTGCTCTACGGCCTGGACCTGCAGCATCAAATCGTTTTCCATCAAAAAAAGCATCAGCTCCTGATAAGGCATAGCCTCCACCAATATGCTTAAATTCTTTTTTATTAAAATGACTGATAGATGATGAATCTACTTCTTTACCTTTGTAAAATTTATTACCAGAACTATCTTCAGCATAACCACCTCCGACACATTTCATTTTACCATTGGCATTTTCTAACTGTTTACCAGCGTAATAAACATTAAAACTATCGTATGCATAACCACACTTTGTTACTTTCAATTCCCCGTTTGAATCTTTCATTTCCTTACCTGCATAATAACTATTGAATGAATCACGGGCATATTTAAAACCTAATGCTTTTAACGTACCACTTGTTTCAATTTGTTTTCCTTGATAAAAAGCATTAAACGAGTCAACAGCATACCATGTTAACTTTCCATTAGCCTTTAATACTTTCAAATTACCACTTATATCTAATTTCTTTCCACGAAAATACCCATTGAACGAATCAGCTGCATATCCAGCACCTAAACTTTTTACGTTACCGGCAACATCTCCTATTTTAATCCATAATTTTGGATCATGTGCACCATTCGCAAAGAAGTAATCAAAACTTTTTTGCCAATAACCACCACCTATTGGTTTATAACCTTGGCTTTTTAATTTCTTCATAATTTTTTTGTCTGAATTATTACTGCCTTTTAAATTTGCAGCCATTGCAATGGCTACAATACAGCATAGTAACACTACACGTAATAACATATTCATCTTTGTTTGATATGAATGTGTATATGTATATATATGTACGTACGTATGTATGTATTTGTGATATCAACGTATTGTAATTGTATATGTTTTCTAATATAATTTAGAATATATATATTTAATTTTCCCCTATAGTAAATAGTGTTATTTTCCCCCTTCGCACCTTCCGTCGCCGAACCCGGCCCCCTTTTTTTTTGGTGTTTGCTTAAAATTTTTCCTTCCACAATAACAACTTTTTCGTGAATTGGTAGAATATATCGTAGTCTAAATCGCCTACTACAAAAAATTGATTCTGCAATTGGTTTTAGGCGTACTCCTATGCTAGCATTTATTTACTATTGACACAGTATTGCTTACGATAGCCAAAATTGGTGTTAGGCGTACTCCTATGCTAGCATTATTTACTATGGACACAGTATTGCTTACGATAGCCAAAAAGAATACCCCACTATAGTGTGTCTCTGCTATTGGTTTTAGTCGTACTCCTATGCTAGCATTTATTTACTATGGACACAGTATTGCTTACGATAGCCAAAATTGGTTTTAGGCGTACTCCTATGCTAGCATTATTTACTATGGACACAGGATTGCTTACGATCCCATTTCAGGAGAAGCTGAAAAAAAAGGGAGTACAAAAAAGAAAAAAGGAATTGATGGCACTAACTCTGGCACTCGACTAAAAATTAGGAGTTATTCTTTGTTTCGGCACATTATTGTGCCAGATATTGCAAAATAATACAAGGCAATAGCATTAAATTCTAGTAACTATTTTATTAGAAAATTATTTCAATTATAACAAAGGCCAACATTGTATATGTTTGCATTTTAACTAAGACATATATGTACATATATATTTTAATACGATACAGAGAGGGATATACGTCGATTAGCCAGTCATATATATATATATATATACATTTATATACATATCATATTTAATTGAACCATCGTTTTTTAAATATTCCTTTTGTCTCTACCTTGCATATATTTGAGTGAATATATATATATATTACTAGTGATATATATACAAATTATATTGTAAAAAATATGAGTACAATTATCCCACGTTTAGTCTTTGGAACGGATGAGTATGATGTAAATAACAACCACGATAAAGATAGTGATAATGATCAAGATGATGGGCATAGAAGTGCACGTTCGCAATGGTCAACGGAATCATCATATAAAGGTATAGATTCACCAAGAAGTGTATCTAGTAATTCAAGTTTAAAA
>JACLAD010008966.1_pt1 | contig 15738 bp, 8 predicted proteins | sample 8027901 | NCBI WGS metagenome assembly JACLAD01 (sample SAMN15725071, study PRJNA655200) | protist metagenome | isolation source: fluorescence activated cell sorting (FACS) single amplified genomes of... | place: Spain: Blaines Bay Microbial Observatory, Mediterranean Sea | collected 2016-07-05 | reverse complement strand
AAGAGCCATTTGTACCTGAGGTACCGTCTGTGCCGTTTGTACCCGATGAACCATTTGTACCCGAAGTCCCGTCTGTACCACTTGTACCATTTGTACCTGATGTACCATTTGTTCCTGAAGTGCCATCTGTACCGTCTGTACCTGAGGAGCCATCTGTACCAGAAGAACCATTTGTTCCAGAAGTTCCGTTTGTACCGTTTGTTCCAGAAGTACCATCTGTACCATCTGTACCTGAGGAGCCATCTGTACCCGAAGAACCATTTGTACCCGAAGTGCCATCTGTACCTGAAGAACCATTTGTACCTGAGGTACCGTCTGTGCCGTTTGTTCCTGAAGTTCCATTCGTACCACTTGTACCATTTGTTCCTGAAGTGCCATCTGTACCATCTGTACCTGAGGAGCCATCTGTACCCGAAGAACCATTTGTACCTGAGGTACCGTCTGTGCCGTTTGTGCCAGATGTGCCACTTGAAGCAGCATTTTCTTTTGTTCCTACGTTTCCTGTAGAATCTACTACTAATACTGTATTATCCTCAATAGGATCTAAATTTGTAAGTTGGAGATTAGTTAAGGATGCATCTGATCCACTAACTATTAATTTTTTCCAGTTTGGCATTTTAATGTTTTTATTATGGTTGGTTACTCAAAGAGCCCACTTCCGTTATGGCCTATAATATAGTCATAAATATGAGATGGTTATTTATTATTGAGGGATTTAGTGTAGAGATGTTGGAGTTTTAAAACTAAATTATACATCATTTCTATATCTTTTCCTTTATAAGTATTATTTTGGATTCCTTGTAGTATAATTTTAATTTCATCTGTACCTAATTCAAATTCAATTGGATTTGGGGTAGATTTGGTTTTAGGTGTTTGTTTTTTATTTAAAAGTCCCATAATATAATGTAACATTATTTATATTAGTATAGTGATAAATATAATATAAAAAAAGGGTGGTCAAAGACCACCCAATTTTACTATAAGAGTATTATTTATTATGAGTAAATAAAAATATCTCCACCTGAAGTTACTCTAATGTTACCATTTTTCTGATATTCAGATATATCACTGTGACCCGCAGCTTCATCAACTACAGCTGAAACAAAAGCTTCTGGAGTAACATCACCTGAAGTGGTGCTATCTAAAGATGCTTTAAATCCAAATCTAACAGTAGATGAATCAAGTAAGAATGCGTGACCAGTACCTGATCCTTCATCAATTACAATACCACCTTCATCTGGGTTAGCAGATCCGGAGTTAAGTAAGATAAATTTATCTTCAACATCTAAATTAGTAGTATTAATACTTGTTGTTGTACCACTAACTGTTAAATCTCCTGTAATACTTACATTTCCTGTTGCACTAATGTCAGCAAATGTAACATTATCACTTTGACCTAATCCTACAGTTGTACCTGAAAGAGTATCACTAGATAATGTTAAATCAATTCCACCTTGTCCTGAAGTATCAGATACACTAAGGTTATCTTGTTTGCCATTAATAGTAGTAGTCAAAGAAGCACTTAAAGCTGTGTTAGCGGCATCAGCATTAGAAGCTACTGTAGCTCTAGCTGTAGCAGCTGAACCTGATAATGAAGTAATACTAGAAGCATTGGTAGAAATATTACTAGCATTCGTAGAAATATTACCAGCATTCGTAGAAACATCACTTGCAATAGCATTAGTTGTAGTAGCAATAGAAGCACTTAAAGTTGTGTTTGCAGAAGCAGCATCAGATGCAACAATCCCACGAGCTGTTGTAGCTGAAGATGATAAAGCTGTTAATTCAGCATCTGTAGCAAAAGTAGCATCTAAGGATGAACTAAACGCCTCTTGAGCTGATATTCTACTATCAACAGAAGAACTATATGTAGTTCCTGCTAATGTTAAACTGTCACCTGAAGTAGTAATAGTTGTTGTATCTGTATTTACAGATAAAGCAGTACCAGCACCACCTGCTAAACCATCTCCAGCAACTGAAGAGTTTAATTGAGTAGCAGTAATACCAGCATCAGCAACTTTTACACCTGAGGCTCCTACTGATAAAGTAGAACCATCTGCTTGTACAGCTACTGAAGCAGCACTTGAACCATTAAATGAGAAATCTGCAATACCATTACCATCGGTAATACTATTTGCTAAAGTATCAGCTGAGATTCCAGTTAATCCTGATCCATTTCCTTGGAATGAACCACTAAAAGAACCTGATAAGGTTACTTCTGCTGATTGTCCTGAGATTAAATATCCAGAATCATTGTTTAATTGTGATACCGCCGATCCGGATACCACTACTTTTTTCCATGTTGCCATTTATATATAAATTTAAATTGAATTAATTAATTAGTATTCTTAACATTACAAATTATTTATAATGTCTATCTATAAATATTATTCTAATCCTAAATATGCAGAAGAAGAATTAAAATAAATTGACCCTAGTGATACGGGGGGAGTATAATCATCTGGGTATACGTGGAATTGAATTACTCCATCTCTATTGGCTTTTAAAAGTTCAGTACTACCTGATTTTATGATAAAAAAGTCAAGATTTTCACCTGCTTCTATTATTTCTAAAGACCCAGAAATTACATTTGAACCTGTAAAAGTTGAGCTTCCTGATATCTGTTGTCCTCTTAAAAATGCCATTTTTTATGTTATATATTTATTATAAATATTAAATTTTATTTCTTAGTTTTTAAGTTTAAAATATATTTTTATGCTTGGTTAAATTACACTGCTTCAACATCTAATAATACATTTACTACTTCATTATCAGTGTCAAATGGGTTTGTTAATTGATCCCAAGTATATCTATAGAATTCATTACCACTACTATCACTAAAAGTACTTAAAGTTGCATCTGTACGATTAAAGCTAAAAGTAGTATTCCCAGGTTGGGTAATTTCTAAAGAATCCCAAGAGGTTGGAGTATTGCTTATATCATTTTGTTCAGGATATCTTATAGTTAATTGAATTTCGGCATCTGATGGCGTTGTTCTTTTCCATAAAAGCCCTACTATTTTCCACCCTCGTCGTCCAAATCCATAACTAGTATCAAATTGATATTGTAAATGTCCAAATCCATCATTTCCACCTCCAATACCACTATTAGAAGTTGGATTTTCACTAGAATCAAATCCTGCGGGGCCATCGCTAGTATCAATACGAACTCTTAATGGACTAGTACCTGCACCAACTCTATCACAATCTATTATTTGTAAAACTGTCCCTGTACTTCCTATATGAAGAACTTGAGATTCTGGATATTCATTACGATCATCAGTTTCAAGATATTTAATCATAACATTAGATACTTGGTTTCGATCTGAATCTGATATTACATCTCCTACAGCTGGCCATCTACCTGAATCTCCTGTATTATCGTGGTCATAAAATGTTGTTATATCTTTACTACACATTGTATTTAAAGATGAAGTAGAAAATGTAGCACTTCCGGAAAATTCAGTATCGGGATTACAGGATATAGTATTAATTACTACACCATTATTTAAAAGTAAATATTGGCTGCTACCATATTTTATATAACCATCAGATGTTGGGTCTTCTATATTTTGAGTATTATAAACTTTATCTCCAATTGCGGGAACTAATCCTACTCCATCATAATAATAAGTAGTATCAATAGTGTCACCACATATGGCAGTAGGTGTAGATGTGGTAGGAAGGACATCTCCCCCATTAAATGTTCCTAAAGAATTTTGATAGAAGAAAAAATCATCTTCATCTGGTTTCCACCCGTTTAAGGGAGCATACCATCCAGTTCCATTTTCAGTAGTATTAGTGTCAGTAACTCCCGTAGAATTAAAAGCTCCATACTTTAAGAAACTTCCACTAATGTAAGACCCTGAAGTAATGCGACCTGCATTTAAAGTAAGGGGAGAAGTAGAAATTAAACTAGTAACATCAAAAGTTCTATCATTAGTATTATATATATAGGCTGATAGTGCGGGTTTAGTTGTGGATTTTAAATACCAATTGCTACTTCTACCTTCATCAGTTTTTACTATAGTACCACCTCCAGGAGTTACAGTTGTAGCTGCAGCAGAACTTTGGGTATATATAGCTGCTACTTCTCCACCTTCTACTTTATAATAATATTTTGGGTAATTACTACCCGATGTAGCATAATATCCAGGTAAAAGTTTTTGACAACCTGTATGATCATAATAAACTGGGGTTCCTGCTGGGGCATCAGAACCACTTCTTAGATCCCAGAAAAAAGCCATAGATGTTGGGTTATCTTCTTCTTTAATTTCATGTGTGAAATTAACCTCCAACTGCCCTATAAGGGAATCATCCAAAGTTTCTGTATATACACCATAATCCTCAGCCCAATCTATTGAAGCAGAAAATATTTCTTCTGCTTTATTATCTGCATCATCTTGACTAATACAACTTGTAATAGTTCCAGAAGGTATAGATATAACTATAGAATCATTGCAATTTTCTAATTCACAACATTGGGTATCTATATTATGGGAAAAGGCTTGACTATAATATATAGTACTTCCCCCACAATAAGGAATAGGTTTACCTGAACAATAAGGTAATAAAATTAATTTTTGCCATTCTGTTACTAGTGTAGGATCATCTGCGGGTAAAGAGTATAAAAATTCAAACTGTGGGGTGTTATTATCACTATAACCTGCAAAAGAATTAATAAAAGATAATTGTTTAGTTGTAATAGTACGGGAACCTTCTGTACCTGTTTGTTGATAATAATATACTCCGTCACTATACCAACCCGCATTATCATGTTCTAAATCATCATCTCTATATAAACTGGTTCCATTATTTAAATAAGGGGTATTTGCAAAATGGTGTAAAAAATTTCTACAATTTTCTTGATATGTATAAGTTTTGGGTCTAAAAGCTAATATTAATTTCCAAATGATATACAATATGGCTAATACAATTAAAATAGTACCCAGAGTTGCTGCAGCTTGAGCTCCAAATATTACTTCAAATGAAGGTAAGGGACCAGGGATAGAGGAAAAAAATCTAGCTATACCCGAAATTATACTTTCTCCCGCTAAAGCTGATAGTAATCCAATTCCTGTACCTGTTATTAGGGCAAGCCAATTAACATCCCCACTATAAGTTTTATTATAACCATTTACAATTCCTCTTGTATGTTTTTTGAGAACATGTAATAAACCCGTAATGGGATAATGTTTCTTTTTAGCTATATCATATTCTGTAAAAGGACCAGAATTTGCTAAAGTCTTACTAGTAGAATTATATCCCATATAATATCTATATTGTTGGGGTTGAGATAAGGAACTGTTATTAAATTCCGCTCTAATTTTACCTATATTTCTCATTACAGGTTCTATACATGCTTCTGAGGTAGGTTCATTATTGTCAGTGCCTAGATTTAGTGTTTCAAGAGGTCCTATAGTTTTTCTACTAGTTCTTGATTTTTTCTTAAAAAACCAATGTGTAGTAATTCTTACTTCATATTTAAATTTTAAACCATAGCTTCTACTCCATTCTTCACCTACTCGATATACTTTACTACCGTAACCATAAAAATAGGGTAATGCTGGATTAGTTAAATAGGGGGATGAATATACATAAGTATTAGTACCCCAACTTGAAACTTGTGTCGGTGAATATAATTTAGTTCTTAAAGTAGAACTTCCATCTCTGGCATCATATGGGGACCAAGTATGTAATCCTACTTCATATTCATATAAATTACTATTAGGACAATTATAACTTAAAGATATAGAAGGGTTAGCAGATGGGATAGAATTGGATTTGGCTAAGGCTATAGAAACATTTAATAGAGATGTAGTACTATCGGGGTCACCATTAACAACTACATAAAATGTTTTAGGAGAAGTAGTTATACTTTCATTTTTAAATATAGTTTCAGCGGGAGCCCCTGATTCTCTATCATTATGTATTAAATATGCACCATTTATGTCAGTGGAAACAGAAACTGTACTACCATTAGGTGTAGAAAAATGTATAGAACCATAATCAAAATCTCCCGAAAAAGTTAAAGTAAAATCTCCCCGACCGTAATTTTCATTATCTAACTGTAAAGTTTTAGTTACAGTTTGAAATCTTAAACCTTTACTATAATCCCCCTCGACAGCCCAATCAGGGGTTGCTGCAGTAAATTTATTTGTATTAAATGTATAAGTAGTAGATGGCATATTTAAGAAAGTTTATAGAAGTTACTTAAAGTAAAGTTTAAATTTGCAGAAGGATGGTTATTTCTAACAACAAATATTATATATTGCCCCGCGGTTACAGCAAATGGAGCATTAGAATATGTATTTGTCCCATTTAATTGGTTGTTACCTTGTACCGCACCGAGGGTTCCATTTGATGATATAATCACGTCTACTTCTGTTAGGTATGTATTACTTCTATTATAAGTGGCAGTCCAACTTGTAACACTTTCTAATGCCTCATAAGATATTCCTCTTGTTTCACCTGGAGTTAAAGTTGTTTCAGCTGAAATTGGATCTGAAGAACCATCTCCTCCTTCTGTATCTATTAAACCATTAAAGCCGTTTGTAAAAAAGTTTGGATGATTTATTTGGCTAATTCTAAATACTGAGGTTGATGCTGTGCCAAATTCTTCACTAATACAATCGGAACAATAATTATTTTCATCTATTATTTTTAATTTGTAAATATCATCATCAGTTCTTACTATTGCTCCCCCTTCATTTGTTAATTGATCATAAGTTATATTCGCTGCATCACTATAAGTATTAGTTGAACTATCATATATAGATGCCGTATGATCAAACGTATTAGTATTAGATACAGTATCATATACTATACTAAATACTGAATCTAATCTTGTTCCTATTGTTACTCTAAAATATTTATATGCCATAATTAACTACAATAAATAAAACCATCGGTACACGTACCATAAATATTAGCTTCTCCCGGGGTTGAGTAGATTGACCCAGATACAAAATATATAGTATCATCTACTGTTATCCTTGTTCTAGAACCAAAAAACCCACGCGTAGTAGTATAAACAAACCTTTGTCTATAATAACCTTGATCTGATTTTATAGTTAGCCCAGCATTTTCATACCATATTAAATCCTTAATTGGGTTTACTTCATATAAATCTCTATCAAAATATACAGTTTTAGTTGTTGAACAACTTTCACATATGGTATTTAAACTAAGATCAGGATAATAACAAAATTCTAAACTTATAGAAGAAGATAAATCTACTATAGCAAATATAGTAATATTATCTTCTACCGTATGACTGTAATTAGTAGCAGTAGTACTTAATATTCCTGTGGATCCATCATCAGAATAACTCCAGCCTATAAATTGTTCATCTGAATCTATATTAATTGCTTTGGCTGAAACAATATCATCTATGGAAGCTGTTATAGTTACACTACCGTTTGTTGTACTAGTAATACCAGATGAAGTAACATTAAATTCAACTTCAGGATCTAAAATAGAACATGAAAATGTAATACTTTTAATTGCAGGATCTTGTATTTCTTCAAAACTACAAGAATAACAGGATACATCTACTGGATATCCTCTCCATTGTAAAGAACCACTTACATCTGATAGTTCAAATACATTACCAGAATACCTATCATCAAATAAAGGGACTTGAGCGTTACTAATTAAATTAGAAAATTCAGTTACAGTATTAACTGAATCGGAAGCATCATATTTTTGGGCTCCTCTTATTGAAGATGAAATATTATTACCGGAAGAACCAGTATTAAACATCTTAAATGAACTTGTTGGATATGGAACTCCCATTATTAGTTACCTTATTTTAATTTAATTGATCTTCAATAGCTTTAATACGTTTTTCTAGTTCAATTATTGCATTGTGCATATGAGCTAATACCGGTCTGTCTTTCATTGTTAAATACCCATTACTACCAGTAGATACTGCATATGGTATTGCTTCTGCAACTTCCTGGGCTATAAAACCTGCATCTTGTTTACCTGCTTTTTCATATTCATATGATGTAAATTGTTTAATAGTATTTAAACCATCTTCAATTGCTTGAATATTTGTTTTTAAATCTCTATCTGAGGTTGTGATAAAATCATTTGCTGTTACATCTCCAGTTACTGTTACATTACCTGCAAATGAACCTGAATTCATATAGGTTGTTTTATCAGATGTTGATGTTAAGTTACATCCTATAATAAATGAATGATCATGTCCATTAACAGTATTATTATACCCACCTAGTATTCCTGAACAACAAGCTGTTGAGGTAATAGAGTTTGAGATTCCCCCACCAATAAAGCTATATTCCCCTGAACCTGTATTACAAGTTCCTCCTACAATAGTTGCGTAGGAAGCTGCAGCACAGTTTTTAGAACCACCTCCTACTATACCATAAGTTGCAGTAGTTGAGTTTAGTAAACCTCCTATAATTAGGCTACAGCGACCATTAGCAGTATTATTTTGTCCCCCTCCTATAAAACTACTGTGACGATTTAATGGTATGCAATTACTAAAACCTCCTACAATTGCACTACATGCACTATAGATTATATTATTATCTCCTCCCCCAATAAAACTTTCGGAGCTTACATTACTAATACAGTTACAATCCCCACCTGCAATTGCAGATCTTAAACTTTCACCCCCTATACAGTTTTCAAATCCACCTAAGATGGATGAGTGGTCACCACAATTTTCATTATTATACCCAGCACCTATAAAACTACATCGAGCAGCGCTACATATTCGATTAAGACGTCCTCCACCTACTATATTATTTAATCCTTTAACAACATTACCACAACCCCCTAAAATAGCACTATTACAGCCACCACTTGAAGTACAAATCTCATTATTTTGACCTGTAACTATACCGGAGTTGTCTTCATAAACACAGTTAGTTTCACCTGCACCTATAAAAGTATTTTTAACACCTACAGTTGAAGTGAAATTTCTATTACCTCCTCCTATAAAACTGCATGCTGCTGAGCCTGTATTTTTAAAACCTCCTCCTATTGCAGCAAGAGAACCTATAGTTACATTGGACCCACTAACGGGTTGAATACCTGAAGTTGTTGATGATGGGTTATTGTATTCATAAGGGCCTGTACCTCCTGAATCACCATTTGTTCCTGAGGAGCCATCTGTACCACTTGTGCCATTTGTTCCATTTGTTCCTGAGGAGCCATCTGTACCTGAAGTACCATCTGTCCCATTTGTACCTGAGGAGCCGTCTGTACCTGAGGTACCGTCTGTACCATTTGTACCTGAAGTGCCGTCTGTACCTGAAGTGCCATCTGTACCATTTGTACCTGAGGAGCCTTCTGTACCTGAGGTACCGTCTGTACCATCTGTACCTGAGGAGCCGTCTGTACCTGAGGTACCATCTGTGCCTGATGAGCCATCTGTACCACTTGTTCCATCTGTTCCATTTGTACCTGAGGAGCCTTCTGTACCTGAGGTACCGTCTGTCCCGTTTGTACCTGAAGTACCATCTGTTCCACTAGTACCTGATGTAGCAGCTGCTTCTTTAGTTTTTATATTTCCTAAAGAATCGATTACTAATACGGTATCTTCAGAAGCATCTTCTGATAGATTTGATAATATAAGGTTAGACCCCATTAAATCACTAGAAGCTGATATATATGTACCTGCTTCTATAAATGTACTTGCAGATAAGTATGAATCTGAAATTAATGCTGATAATCTTCTTGGTGGTGCTGGCATTTTTTTATTTTTTATTGTTATTTAACTAGTAAAAATCCATTATCGTTATATACTGATCCAACAGGTAAGGAATCATACTCAGTATAATTAGGTATATCTTGTAGTATTAAAGGGCCTTTAACGGTTAAACTACCTGAAACTTCTAAACTTCCTGTTATATAAACTGATCCTGTATACTGATGGATATCATCTAAACTGTCTCCAAATTTAGTAGAACCTGAATTATATATTACAGAAGATGTTTCAAATAAGGTATGTAAATGTGCTATAGAAGCTGTTTGTGAAACTGTTAGATCACCTGTTATAGATAATGTTGAACCATCAAACGTTAAGTTTGATTCTACAGTACCATTAGGTGCAGTTCCATTTAAAGTTATTACACCATTGTCTGTAGTTCCAGTTAAAGAAAGTAAACCTGAAGTACCATCTGTTCCATTTGTTCCACTTGTACCATCTGTGCCTGAAGTACCATCTGTTCCATTTGTTCCACTTGTGCCATCTGTGCCACTTGTACCATCGGTTCCATTTGTGCCTGAAGTGCCATCTGTACCCGAAGTACCATCTGTACCATCAGTACCTGAGGTACCACTTATCCCACTTGTACCACTCACTCCTGAAGTGCCACTTATACCCGAAGTACCGTCTATACCACTTGTGCCATCTGTTCCTGAAGTGCCACTTATACCGTCTGTACCACTTGTGCCATCTGTTCCTGAAGTGCCATTTATACCATCTGTACCACTTGTACCTGAAATCCCAGATGTACCTGAAGTACCATCTGTTCCATCTATACCTGAAGTACCATCTGTCCCCGAAGTGCCGTCTGTGCCCGAAGTACCACTTCCACCACCTCCACCACCTGGGATATTTACTGTTATATCATTTCCTGAATTTGTTGCTGTAACTCCATCTCCTGTAAAGTTTATAGAAGATGGTGATGTTACTAAAAGTGTACCTTCATCTAAAATTTCTAATTGAGATTGAGTAAATGAAGCTGAAATGCTAGAGAATATAGCAAACCCAGTTGTAGGAGAAGATAATTCTATTTCGGCAGTATTTACTGTTGGATACGTAATAAATTCTGTAATAATTAAATTATAGTTAGAATCAAATACATCTACATTTAAAGGTCTAGTATTTAAACTGTGGGTTACTGGCCAAAAATCTGATGATGCAATTTGGTTATGAACATATCCTCCACCTTCTGATTCCCCACTAGTACCTGAAGTACCATCTGTTCCATCTGTACCACTTGTACCGGGTAAACCTTGTAGACCAGATGTACCATCTGTACCACTTGTTCCATCTGTACCATCTGTTCCAGAAGTACCATCTGTTCCATCTGTTCCCGAGGTACCATCTATACCACTTGTTCCGTCTGTTCCCGAGGTACCATCTGTTCCGTCTGTTCCCGAGGTACCATCTGTACCATCTGTTCCGCTTGTTCCTGGTAAACCTTGAAGACCTGAGGTACCATCGGTTCCTGAAGTGCCGTCTGTACCTGATGTGCCGTCTGTACCATCTGTTCCCGAAGTACCATCTGTACCACTTGTTCCGTCTGTACCTGAAGAGCCATCTGTTCCAGAAGTACCGTCTGTACCATTTGTACCTGATGTGCCTGAGGTACCGTCTGTACCATCTGTACCTGAAGTACCATTTGTACCGTCTGTTCCTGAAGAGCCATCTGTACCTGAGGTGCCATCTGTACCACTTGTGCCATCTGTACCTGAAGTACCATTTGTACCTGAAGAACCGTCTCCACCTGAAGCGCCATCTAAGTTAACTGTCCAGGATGAATATGTTCCACTACCTACAACTCTTGTTGGTGGTGCAAATGTTAATGCTCCTGTACCACTGTTATAAGTTACAACTTCACATTCTTGAAAATTATTTACATCATGTACTACAATAATGGATTGGGCTGGAGAATATGCAAGACCTGCTCCAACAGTTATTGTAGCATTAGTTGAATTATTTAATTCAAAAGAAGTACTTGATGTTGTTCTATATTTATCTCCACTTTCTCCTGAGGTACCATCTGTACCCGAAGTACCATCCGTTCCACTAGTACCTGAGATGCCACTTGTGCCTGAGGTACCATCTGTTCCATCTGTACCACTTGTACCATCTGTTCCATCTGTTCCATCTGTACCTGAAGTGCCTGAGATACCTGAAGTACCGTCTGTACCGTCTGTACCAGAAGTTCCACTTATACCACTAGTTCCTGATGTTCCATCTGTACCACTTGTACCTGAAATTCCAGATGTACCTGAAGTACCGTCTGTACCATCGGTTCCTGAAGTACCGTCTGCACCTGAAGTGCCATCTGTTCCACTTGTGCCATCTATTCCTGAGGTACCATTTGTTCCATCTGTTCCACTTGTACCTGAAATACCTGAAGTACCATCAGTTCCATCGGTTCCACTTGTACCTGAAATCCCTGAAGTACCTGATGTACCTGGGATACCACTTATTCCCGATGTTCCTGAAGTACCATCGGTTCCATCAGTTCCACTTGTGCCTGAAACCCCGCTTGTACCTGAAGTACCATCTGTACCGCTTGTGCCCGAAATTCCTGAGGTACCTGATGTACCTGAAATACCACTTGTTCCAGATGTTCCGCTTATTCCTGAGGTTCCGCTTGTTCCTGAGGTTCCGCTTGTTCCTGATGCTGAGTCTCTATATCCAAATGTACCGTCAGCATTTACTACTACATAAGTATCTTCGGAAGCAAACTCTTCTAGATCTTTTACACCTAAAGAACCGGTAATAGTCATACTACCCGTAATCTGGTGAGTATCATCTAATGTGTCCCCAAATTTAGTTGAACCACTAGAATATATAATAGAAGATGTTTCGTATATTGTATGAATTGTATTAAAAGATCCAGTACCATATACACGTAAATCTCCAAGTATATTGGTAGATCCCGTTATAGTAGTGCTGCCCGATACATCTAAACTACCTGTAATACGAACATCTTTTGATGATGTTATAAATGTGCCTCCATCATACCAATCAGAATCTGATTCTCCACCTCCTGATGCTTCTATTTGAAGCAATAGAGGGGGGGTTCCTGCTACATTTACAAGTCCTGAACCGCTTGGGCTAGATGCAAAGCTACCAGAAAATAATATATCTCCTCCATCAGTTCTTAAAAAAGATAAATACTGTTCTAATGCAGGTGGATCAAATTCCCCTGTAGGTAAACCAATATTAGAAGTTAAACCTACTAAATTATTACCTAAGAAATCATTAGTTTCGAAATTAATTTCAAGACTACCACCACCAGTTTCTTCTATTATTACTTCACCTGTTGTAAAACTAGCAGTTACTGGGGATGATGCAGCAAGTGCAGCTGCATTAATATCAGCAGTTATTTGTTCTTCATCAGCAACCCCATAAGAAGAGAATGCTCTATTAGCTGTTGTAGGTTGTACTAAAAAGTTTATAGAACCATTACTAGCTGTTATAGAAAAACTACCAGGTGCAGAAGGATAATTACCTACACCCCCATTACCTAAAACAACTACTACTCCATTTAATACACTAGGATATTGTAAAGTACCATTTTCACCACCTGTACCTGCACTATCTAAAGTTTTTACAGATACATTACCACCACCTTCTTCATTTATGCTAGCTGTAACAAAAGTAGAAGAAGAAAAAGAGTTTATAGATGAAGTAATTTCTGGAAGGGTTAAAATATTTCCACCGGCATCTTGTGATATTACTTCAATATTATTAATAAATAAATTATATTGAGTTTCATCAAAAGTAGTACCATCAACACTCCCAGTTACAGATATAGAAGATGGATTTGTAATTTGGAAGTACTTAGCATCACCTGTATCTACAGTAGTTATTTTACCACTTCCACTATTATACCAAGTGGTACCTATGCTACCCTGTGTTAAATCTTGTGGAGCCGGAAATTGGGATAAAATTTTATTAAAAGGAGTTATACTTACTTCCCCGGGGTTGATTTCTAAAACAGTTCCAATTACTCTATCACTTGAAGAAGCTGTAACTACTCTATAATTGTCTTCTCCTGAACCTGATATGGTTACTAAGTCTCCAATTTCAATAGATGAAGTAACATCAGGATATAATGTATATTTTTGAAAAGGTTTATATAATGAAAAATATGAATTAATAGAATCAAGTGCATTATTAACAGTAAGTGTTGTTAATTGGTTTAATGCAAATTGAGGAGAATTATTATTATCAACTCTAAATATTACAATACTTGATCCATCACCTAAACTATTATCTCTATCATTTCTAGTTCTTGCAACAATCATATTTACATCTTCTATAACACACGTTATAGATGATGCAGATTTAGAAGAAATACTATTAATTTTAAATACTCTTAAACCGTCGGTTTGTGCTATATAATCCCCAGCTTTTATATCTCTACCATCATATGTACCACCATTATTAATTCCTCTGGATTTATTAGGCACACTAAAATCTCCTATGTTTTGACTAACAATAGAAGATATAGTAATAGTAAAAGTTTTAAAAGAATCAGACCCATTGGGTCCTAGACCAGTTGAATCACTTGTTCCATATTTTGTAACCCCAACACTATTACCTGATGTTTGCCCAAATAATGTTATTGGGGGATTTGGGTGGATATATTGTGGCATGTAGTAGAGATATAGTTGCTATTGATTTTGGTTATAAATATTAAAAAACCTCCCTTAACTATAAAGGAGGTTTTTAAATTTTTTAATAAAATAAAATTAAATTAAATTAAAAACCAAATATTAAATATAAATGTCCATTATCAAAACCGTCAACAGTACCTCCTAAATCACTATATATTAAATCTAGAGATACATTATTAGTTCCACTAAAGTTTGTTAATACATCGGTAGTAACATCCCCTCCTGAGGTGCTTGCTGAAAAATTTTCAAATTTAGCTTTACCATCAGTAGAACGTATAACACCATATTTATATTTTGTGTTAGCACCATCCCAAACTATATAAGCAATGTTTACTGGAGGGTTATCTTGATTGTTAAAAGCAAATGTTACTGCTGTTTGGGTGTTTTTATTAATACTTACATTATCAGTACTAGTAGGGATATAAGGAGAAGTATTTATTTGGGTAACACTTCCATCAGTACTACTTAAAGATACTCCATTAAATCTAACTAAAAAAGCATATTGATCAACTCCGCCTCCACCACTTACACCACTTGTGCCATCTGTTCCTGAAGTGCCATTTATACCATCTGTACCACTTGTACCCGATATACCTGAAGTACCACTTGTACCTGAAATACCTGATGTACCACTTGTTCCTGGATCACCACTTGTACCACTAGTTCCTGCGGTACCAGAAATACCTGAAGTACCCGATGTACCTGGTGAGCCCGCGGCTCCATCTGTACCACTTGTACCATCTGTACCACTTGTACCTGGTGAGCCCGCTGCTCCATCTGTACCACTTGTGCCATCTGTACCACTTGTACCTGGTGAACCTGCAGCTCCATCGGTACCACTTGTACCATCTGTACCTGAAGTACCGGGTAAACCTTGTATTCCTGAAGTACCATCTGTACCTGAAGTACCATCAATTCCTGAGGTGCCATCTGTACCATCTGTTCCCGAAGTACCACTTATACCTGAAGTTCCACTTATTCCACTTGTTCCTGAGGTACCGTCTACACCTGAGGTGCCATCTGTACCTGAAGTACCTGGGGTACCTACAGCTCCATCTGTACCACTTGTGCCATCTGTACCGCTTGTTGTCTTAGAACCCGATAATATAATTACGGGTTCTGAAACTAATGTAACAGCATCTTATAATGCAAGTAATGGAGAAACTAACCTACCTATTACTGATAATAAAGGAATTCAAGGTTCAGGTGATGGTTTACCACTTTCTGATACTTATGATTATGTAATTAACTATGAATTTGAAACTGCACCTATTCTTAAATCCAAAACTCAAGTAGGTAAAAAATGGAGTTTTAAAGGCACAAAACGTACTCCAGA